>ENA-OOZN01000040-OOZN01000040.1-human-gut-metagenome-genome-assembly--contig:-NODE-40-length-156760-cov-5.831390_pt1 | contig 156760 bp, 145 predicted proteins | sample MGYA00241187_ERZ501397 | MGnify/ENA primary metagenome ERZ501397 (study PRJEB25962, sample SAMEA2042921) | human gut metagenome | biome: human gut; feature: human-associated habitat; material: faeces... | reverse complement strand
CCGCGGTCGCAGCGGCGATCGGTACACCGGCCGCGAAGAAGATGCCATAGTTTTCGTTCAGCGGCTGCCACTCGGCGTCATCGCCGGAACGTAGCGCCAAATGCATGCTGTAGGCGATGTCCTCGTTGTTCGCCTCTTCGCGTCCGGTGGCTTCGCGTGTATAACACAGCAGGGAATAATTGGCCGACATGGAAGATCCTTCAGTAAGCAGATACAGGTTTTATAACGATGTACTATACCGTGTTTTACATCGTTGTACAACTTGGTGTGGCGGCCTTGTGACACCCTTCATCCGCGGAGGGGGAAGCGTCACGGAACGCGCTCGTCATACTTGTGAGCGGGCGCATCGCATGGCACATGACAACGACGAGGGGCTTCCCGGTTACCCAGAAAGCCCCTCGAATCATATCCGGCGCGTTTGCTCAACGCGTCCGTGCAATCAGCGCAATCAGCGCTCGGAACGGTTGATGGCCGAGATGATGGCCTTCAGCGAGCTGGTGACGATGGAGGTATCGATGCCGACGCCCCACACGATGCTCGTGTTGTCTTCCTCGCCGATCTGGCATTCCACATAGGAAGCGGCCATGGCATCGGTGCCGACGGACATGGTGTGCTCCACGTAATCCATCACCGAAGCCTCGATGCCAAAGTTGCTCACGGCGTTGAGGAAGGCGGCGATCGGACCGTTGCCGATGCCGGAGACCTCACGCTCCACCGGCTCGTCGACACCAACGTTCACGCCGCGGTCGAGAATCCTGGCCTTGAGCACGGTGTCGGAACCATCCTCGCCGGAGGAGACGGACACCTTCAGCAGCTTCAGACGGCCCCACTGCTCGAGGGTCTCGTCCTTGCTGTCTCCGACCACGACACCAGCCGCGGTGGCGCCGGATTCCTCGACCGGCAGGTACTCGTCCTTGAACAGACGCCAGATGTCCTCGTCCTTGACTTCCTTCTTGGTCTCGTCGGCGTAGTTCTGCACGACCTTCTCGAACTCGACCTGCAGACGCTTCGGCAGATCAAGGTTGTGGTTGGTCTTGAGCAGGTAGGCCATGCCGCCCTTGCCGGACTGGGAGTTCACGCGGATGATGGCCTCGTAGGAACGGCCGATGTCCTTCGGGTCGATCTGCAGGTACGGCACGAGCCACACGAAGCTGTCCAGATCGGCGCCGGCACGGTCGGCGGCCACCTGACGGGCCTCAAGACCCTTCTTGATGGCGTCCTGGTGGGAGCCGGAGAACGCGGTGAACACGAAGTTGCCGGCGTACGGATGGCGTTCGGAGATCTTGATCTGGTTGCAGTATTCGACGGTCTTGCGGATTTCCGGAACGTTGGAGTAGTCGATCTGCGGATCGATGCCCTGGGTCAGGAAGTTCAGACCAAGGGTGACCAGGTCGACGTTGCCGGTACGCTCGCCGTTGCCCAGCAGGCAGCCTTCCACACGGTCGGCGCCGGCCAGCACGGCCAGCTCGGTGGCGGCCACGCCCATGCCCTCGTCGTTGTGCGGGTGCAGGGACAGCACCACGGCGTCACGCGGTACGAGGTGGTTGGACACATACTCGACCTCGTCGGCGAAGACGTTCGGCGTGGTCATTTCCACGGTGGCGGGCAGGTTGATGATCATCGGGTGCTCGGGAGTCGGCTTGATAACACCGATCACGGCGTTGCACACCTCGACGGCGTACTCCGGCTCGGTGCCGGTGAAGGATTCCGGGGAATACTCGTAGTACAGGTCGATGCCCTTGGCCTCGCCCTCAAGCTCCTTGCACAGCGCCGCGGCGTCGGTGGCAAGCTTCTTGATGCCGGCCTTGTCCTTGCGGAACACGACCTCGCGCTGCAGCACGGACACGGAATTGTAGAAGTGCACGATGGCGCGCTTGGCGCCCTTCAGGCACTCGTAGGTCTTGCGAATCAGATGCTCGCGGGCCTGGGTGAGCACGACGATGGTGACATCGTCAGGAATGAGCTCACGCTCGATCAGCATGCGGATGAAGTCGTAATCGGTTTCGGAAGCCGACGGGAAGCCGACCTCGATCTCCTTGAAGCCCATCGACACGAGCAGGTTCCAGAAACGCAGCTTGCGCTCGGAATCCATCGGGTTGACGAGGGCCTGGTTGCCGTCGCGAAGATCGACGGAGCACCAACGCGGTGCACGCTGCAGTCGCTTGCCCGGCCACGTACGCTCCGGGAAATCAAACGGCACCTGCTTATCGTATGCGACGTACTTGTTGTACGGCATCTTGCTGGGCTTTTGCGGAGCTCCAATGTAACGCGCCGGAGGCAGCAGCGGGTCGTTGTTCCCTCCGTTGGACGCCGCGGCGACTGCCGCGAGATCAAACACTGACGATTGATCCTGACCCATCACTCCTCCTTATCTGTAAAGTCGGATCGGCCTTCTGCCAATCCACATTGTTACGTGCATGTTACCTACCTGCACTGCCGCCCATACTAGCGACAACCAATCCCATATTTTGCCGGTATTCCGCGATATGACGGCATGGTTTGCGATTTTCGCGCCCTTATTTCACCCCATATCCAGATTTGCCGCAGTACAGTGGGCATCATGAGCTTGCGATTCAACAGCGACGGTACGTTCCGGGTGCTGCAAATGGCTGATATTCAGGATGGTCCGGACGTGCGCGAAGACACGATTCGGCTGATCGAAGCCGCTATCAGGAAGGCACATCCCGACCTCATCGTGCTCACCGGCGATCAGATCCGCGGCTACGATCCGGCATATATCGATACGTTTCTACGCCGCCGTGGCGAACAGCCCGGTACGCACGTGCGCGCGGTCACCGAAATCGAAGCGAAAATCCGTGGCATCAAACGTCATCCGATCGCCAAAACACTGACCAAATCGCAACCCTCCGACGAACGGTGGATGATCGACGGCATCGGCACCGATTCGCCGAAACTGTTGAAAAGCGCAGGTCGCAACGGTTCTGCCAGCAAGCTGGAATCGTGGGCGGAAGCCATCAATCGCGTCACCGCGGCGTCGCTGCTCGACGAGACACGGCAGAAAGTGCGCGACACGTTCGCCGCGTTTTTGGGGCCGGCGTTGGAATCGCATATCCCCTTCGCTGCGACGTACGGCAACCATGATTTCCAATGCGGTATCCTCGCCGACGAACAGGACGATCTTTACCGCGAGTTTGCCGGCTGTATGAATCCCGTCGCCGACTCGTCGCCGTTGGCGCTCGAACCGGGCACGTTCGCGTTGCCGATCGAAGCGTCCGACGGTTCGGGGCGTATCACAATGAGCGTGATGATGGTCAATTCGGGCGATTACGCCGACACGGCAGACGCGGGTGACGGCAACGGACGGCAGTCGGTCACCGAATACGCGAAATACGCGGCGAATTCGCGCGGCTGGGATTTGGCCGACTCCGACGGCTACGGCACCCCCTCGCCGGAAGCCGTCGAATGGCTGAAGCGCGTGCAACGCGAGTTGGGCAGGCGCAATGGCGACGGGCAGGCGGTGCCGGCGATTGCCTTCCAGCACATTCCGCCGCAGGAATTCTACGATTGCCTGCGCGAAGTGCCCGCCTACACGCCGAACGCCGTGGAGGGCGCGCGCGAATTCGCAGGACATTGCTATGTGCTCGACCGCGATGTGTGCCGACCCGGTTCGCGGCTGGGCGAGGCGATTGGCTGCGCCGACGTGAACGTGGGCGAAGTGGACGCGTTGCGTGAGGCGGGCGGCTATTTCGCGCTGTTCTGCGGGCATGACCACAAGAATTCGTTCGTCGGGCATGTGCACGACATCGATTTGGGGTACGCGCCGACCTGTGGTTTTGAATGCTACGGCCCGAAATCGCGGTTCCGCGGCATCCGGCTGTTTGAATTCCGCGAAGACAATCCGATGGCGTACGTGACGCGCATGCTGACGTGGGGCGATCTGGTCGGCCGTTATTCCAGCAACGAATTACGCGTGTTCTTCGAGGACCATTGCGTGACGGACCTGATCGGCGTGCGCAACGAGCTGCGCAGGCCGCAGGTCAGCGCCACACTGCTGGGGGCGGGCGCGGTGACGTGCGGCGCGATCGGATACGCGGTTCGGGGGCTGTTGCGCAAATCGCAGTAATGCGATGCTCGTGGCAATCGCAATGATCGACAGCGACTCGACGGCAGCACCGCCGACAACGCGACCTTATCGAATATCACTCAAGATATTTCGATTGGAAGAAGGCGTCTTGCTGTGATTCGCTACCGAGATTCGTGTCCTCGGCATTCACGATAATCGGCGTTTCCAGCTTTGCGGGCATGCTGTCATACCACGCACGGCTCCAGCCGACGATCGCTTCGCTGAGCTGCGAACTGTCGTATCCCGCCGGATATACGGTGAATGCACCGCAGGGGGCAATGCCGTAGGGGTCGGCAACCGTATATTTACTACCGTTTTTGATATACGTGTCTCCTATATTGCCATCGATTTTCAGCGCCGATTTGTCGCATTGCATCGTATAGCTGCCGTCCGCGTTCTTCTTGGCATCCTTGAAACGGCCTTTGAAATTCGAAATGGTGACCGATCCGTTCGGATAGTCATCTCCCGTAATGCCCATGTCGGAATCATGATATGTTCCGCTGAACGTGCCATCGGACGCCACCGTCATAGTGGTGCCCCAACCGCCGGAACCGGAAGCGAAACCGTACTTTCCGGCGATGGACTTCATCAAAGACCGAGTGGCGGCATCCGATTGGGAATCAGATTTCTTGGTGTCTGCGTTCTTGCTTGCATTTTTGCCGTTAGATTTCTGACTCTTGGCGGACACGCCCTTGATGTTGGCGTCTTCGAGGGAATCCCAGTCGGGCTGGACGTCCTCCACCAGATAGTAGGCGGTTTCGCCGCTGGGGGCGGGCTTCATTTTGACGGTGTCATCCTTGGAGCCGTTGTAGCCGTTGTAAGGCATGAATGGATCGAACCAGTCCCTTGTATAGGTTGATTCCTTCTCGCCGTTCTTGTACTGGTTCACGTCACGATACATCAAGAACGGACGGTCCGTATCGACAGGTTTTTGCTTTTGGGCAGCCGCGAGCGCAGACGCGTCAAAATAGCCAGTTTTCTCTACTGATTCCACATCAGAGCCGACTGGGAACACCGCGAACAAATCCATCATATGGAATTTACCGCTGCCGTCCGGCTCATAATCGGACGCATCCGAAGAGTCGGAATCAATGTCATGGACCTTTCCGGCAACACAACTCCGCATATCGCCTTCCCCACCCAAGGCGGAATCGCCACACCAATACGTTTCGAACGCTTTGTGCGGGAACAATTCAAATGCTCCAGAGTTTCCAGTCAACAGATAGTCGGCTTTCTTGCTGCTGCAATACGGCTGTTGCACCGCATCGCAGGAAATCAAAGACTCACCGGTCATGCTGTACTTCGTGTTCGCAGCACCATCTTTCACTTTCAGGAAAACGATGTCTCCGCTGGAATAACTGTCATCCTGTCCTAGCGTGATGCAGTCGCCGGCCTTATTGCACCACTGGCCAGAAGCAACGTCACTCGTGCCCATCAGCAACCCATCTCCACCGGTTCCGCTGTGGTCAATGAACGTCTGCTTGGCACCCTTGGCATCCACGCCCTGATACAGGGTGATGGTCTGGCCTTCGTTCAGCTGGCTGCCCGGCCCAGGTTCGGAGCCGGAGACCTTGCCGATGTACTGTTTCGATGAGAGACGTTTCTCCACTTTCACGTCGTAGCCTTTGGATTCAAGGCTTGATTTCACGTCGGAAATTTCCTGGCCGACGATGTCCGACGGCAGGCCGCCGTCGCTTTTCGTGGCCACGCCGATGTAGATGCCTTTCTTACCATCCTTCACGCCTTGGCCTTGCGCGGGGTACGTGCTGATCACGCTTCCCTCGGTGGTTTTGCTGGTGTCCGACACGATCACCTGCTTGTAATGCACCGGCACGCCCATCTGCGAGAACGTTGTCACCACGCTTTCAGCTTTCTTGCCGACCGTACCTTCCGGCACGCCAGGGCCGGCCGATTCGCGCACTGTCGCCACACTGCCCGCCCTTACGCGGCCACCGGACTGAATTCCCTGATAGCCAAGGAACTTGCCGCTTTTCACGCCGGAGAATTCCTTGACGCGCTTGACTTTGAGGCCCTTGCCTTCAAGCTGCCTGACCACGACCTTCGCATCCGGAGTCTTCGACGAGTCCTTGGGAGACGCCACCGCCACGTCCGGCAACGACTTTCCACCCCACAACTCCATGTTGTACGTCACGATGCCGGCCACCACAGCGGCGACCAGCAGCACCGCGGCCACCGCTATGCCGATGATGAGCTTGCGATTCGGGGACGCGGCACGCGCAGTCCCGTCGCTTTCCGGCTCAGGAGTTTCCGGCGCCGACGGAACGGATTGCGATGCAGCCGAAGTCGCGGGCTGCGCTACGGGCAGCGTGCCGCCGCCCGGCAACGGGACCGGCGGAATCGCGTCTGCCGGCTGCGAAGCGAGCTGTTCTGCAGGGCGTTCCTCGTGCTGTGCCGCAGACTGTTCCTCGGGTTGCTCCGCAGACTGCGGTGCGAGCTGCGATGCAGGGGTTTCCACCGCTGTGGAATCGACGGAAAAATCATCCGAAATCCGTGCTTGTCCGGCATCAGGCTGCACCGGAACGGAGACCAACGGATTACCGCAGTTCGTGCAGAACTTCGACTCCGGAGCGTTCTTCGAACCGCATTGCGTACAGAACATGGCTTCTCCCCTGCTTCAGTTTCTTCTCTGAAATCGATTATAGGGAGCCGGCGCGGTAGGCCGAAAGACTACCGGAACAGGCTCACGCCTCGACGGGCCATGCAGTAGGCGTTACCCAGCCACGTATGACGGGAATTCGGCCACACCGCGCCCAATCGCGGAGCATTCTGGCTCATCCAGATACTCGGTACGCGGCCGTCAGCGGAACGCGAGCCCAGCAGGTTGAAACCGTTCTTTTCCAGCAGCCATTCCGGATGCTGTGTGGCGATCGCAAGCCCTTCTTCCAAAGTCAACGGCAATCGCTCGTCGGAATCGATCAGCTTGCGTGCCACGTCCGGCTCGCGGTTGATATAGCAGGTGCCAGTGTGCGGTTCGATCACCAGATAGAACGGGCCTTCCGGCGGTTCGAAACCGTCCTGCGGCAGGAAGCTGGCGATATCGCGCGGCGGCATGGTGGTGAAGCCGGCCATGCGGTTAATGGAGGTTCGGGCGATCAGCGATTCAGGAGACACCAGCTCGCGCGTAGGTACCAGAAGGATCTGCGTGCCCAATCCAGCTTCATCGCCGCAATCCTCCAACGCACGGATAAGCGGGCGCGCAAGCGAGCGGAACGCGGCTGCCGACATATCGGCCACATCCGGGTAGCCCAACGCCACGATACGATCCAGCTGCTTCTGCGCTTCTTCTGATGCCTTCGACATGTCTACCAGTGTACGCGGGCGCGTGCTTTTCCCGGCACCGTCAGCACACTGCGAATGTCCGAATCGCCGGAAACGGACATTCCGGCGAACAGACCAGCATACGGATAGCAGGAACGGCTTGACGGCACGTTTTCATAGAATTGAACAACGCGTGTGGCCGCCCACGAAGTCGTTTGGGGCCGGCTGGTCGACCTCAAGCGTGAATCAATCGAATTTGCAGAGCAATTCCGTCATGTAAGCGAGAGGTTGTTATGTCCGAAAAGATCAAAGTCGGCATTCTCGGAGCTACTGGCATGGTCGGTCAGCGTTTCGTCACGCTGCTCGAAAACCATCCGTGGTTCGAACTGGTCACCCTTGCCGCGTCCGCGCACAGCGCCGGCAAGACCTACGAGGAGGCCATCGGCGGCCGCTGGAAGATGGAAACCCCGATGCCCGAGTTCGTCAAGAACATGGTGGTCAAGAACGTGGCCGACGTCGAGGACGTGGTCAAGGACGTCGACTTCGTGTTCTCCGCGGTGAACATGCCGAAGGACGAGATCCGCGCCATCGAAGAGGAATATGCGAAGACCGAGACCCCGGTCGTGTCCAACAACAGCGCCCACCGTTGGACGCCGGATGTGCCGATGGTCGTGCCGGAGATCAACCCGGAGCACTACGAGGTCATCGAGCATCAGCGCAAGCGCCTTGGCACCAAGCACGGCTTCATCGCCGTCAAGCCGAACTGCTCCATTCAGGCGTACACCCCGGCCCTGGCCGCGTGGAAGGAATTTGAGCCGCATGAGGTGGTCGTGAGCACCTACCAGGCCATCTCCGGCGCCGGCAAGACGTTCAAGGATTGGCCGGAAATGGTGGGCAACATCATCCCGTTCATCTCCGGCGAAGAGGCGAAGTCCGAGAAGGAACCGCTGAAGGTGTTCGGCCATGTGGACGAGGCCAAGGGCGAGATCGTGCCGTTCGATGGTCCGCTGCGCATCACCTCGCAGTGCATCCGCGTGCCCGTGCTCAACGGTCACACCGCCACCGTGTTCATCAACTTCGGCAAGAACCCCACCAAGGACGAGCTGATCGACCGCCTGGTCAACTACACCAGCAAGGCCGCCGAGATCGGTCTGCCGCACGCTCCGAAGCACTTCATCCAGTACCTGACCGAGGACGATCGCCCGCAGGTGCTCAAGGACGTGGATTACGAGGACGGCATGGGCGTTTCCATCGGACGTCTGCGCGAGGATTCCATCTTCGACTGGAAGTTCGTGGGATTGGCGCACAACACCCTGCGCGGTGCCGCTGGCGGCGCTGTTGAGCTGGCAGAACTGCTGTGCGCTGAGGGCTACATGGACTAAAGTATTCTCTGATTCTGAAATAGAGATATATGGTTTGATTGGAGGGAAAACCTATGAAGAAGCCGATTTTTACCGGCGCTAACGTTGCTATTGTGACTCCGATGACGGAAACCGGTGTCAATTATCCGGAATTCCGCCGCTTCATTGATGACCAGATCGCTCGTGGTATTGATTCCATTACCATCTGCGGCACCACCGGTGAATGCTCTACCATGACCGACGAGGAGCAGCTGGCCACCATCAAGTTCACGGTGGACACGGTGGCTCATCGCGTGCCCGTTATTGCCGGTGCAGGCTCCAACGACACCGACCACGGCTGTGCACTGGCGGCAAAGTCTGCCGAGTGCGGCGCAGACGCCCTGCTGCTGGTCACCCCGTACTACAACAAGACCACACAGGCAGGTCTGGTGGTACACTTCACCGCCATGGCGGACGCCGCCGGCATCCCGGTCATCGTCTACAATGTGCCTTCCCGCACCGGCCTGAACATCGCCCCGGAAACGGCGCTGGAGCTGAGCAAGCACCCCCTCATCAACGGCATCAAGGAAGCTTCCGGCAACATTTCGCAGGTGGCGAAGATCGCACAGCTTTGCGGTGACGAGTTGAACATCTATTCCGGCAACGACGATCAGGTGGTTCCCCTGCTGTCTCTGGGCGGCAAGGGCGTCATCAGTGTGGTCTCCAACGTCAAGCCGGAACTGGTGCACGCGTGCTGCAAGGCATGGTTCGAAGGCGACACCAAGAAGGCTTGCCAGCTGCAGTTGGAGATGCTGCCGCTGGCCGATGCCCTCTTCTGCGAGGTCAACCCCATCCCGGTCAAGTACGCGATGAACGTGCTGGGCTGGAACGCAGGCGCATGCCGTCTGCCGCTGGTGGAGCCCAGCGACGCCCACAAGGAGAAGATCGAACAGGCGCTGGCCGCAGAAGGTCTGATTTAAATAAAATGCAGGTCCAATGCCCGGTGGAATGCTCTTCCGGGCATTTGGCCTTTTTCGGAAAATGAGCGGAACAAAACAACGAGGTAAAATCAAATGACGGATATCATCATTCAGGGCATCGGCGGCCGCATGGGCCATGCGCTGTGCGAGATGATCGCAAAGCGCGAGGACTGCCGCGTGGTAGCCGGTATCGACGTGAAGGACGGCGAGCAGAACGGCATCCCCGTGTACGACAGCTTGGAGAAGCTGGAGGGCAAGGGCGATGTCATCATCGACTTCAGCTCCCCCGCCGCTGTGGAAAAGGCTCTGCCTTATTGCGAAGCCCACAAGCTGCCCATCGTGGTCTGCACCACCGGCCTGTCCGAGGAACTGCAGTTGAAAGTCGTGCAGCTCTCCCGCACCGTGGCCGTGTTCAAGAGTGCCAATATGTCCATGGGCATCAATGTGCTGTCCGAGCTGTGCAAGCGCGCTTCTGCCATCCTCGGCGTGGATTATGACGTTGAGATCGTGGAGCAGCACCATCACAACAAGCTGGATGCACCCAGCGGCACGGCTCTGATGCTGGCCGACGCCATCAACGAGGAGAACAACGGCGAGTATCATTACGTCTATGACCGCTCCTCCGTCCGCCAGAAGCGCGACCCGAAGGAGATCGGCATCAGCTCGGTGCGCGGCGGCAGCATCGTGGGCGACCACGAAGTGCTGTTCTGCGGGCAGGATGAGGTCATCACCCTCAAGCACACCGCTTATTCCCGCAGCATTTTTGCGAATGGCGCAGTGAATGCCGCCGTTTATCTTGCAAAAAAGGAGCCGGGGCTGTACAATATGGGTAACATGATCGCAGAAATGTGAAAGTGCCGGAACTTGGAGCCCTTACGGGCAGAATGGAGTGTTTACTATGTACGGTGTATCGAAGATCAACATCGAACCCAGCCTCATGATGATCAGCGTTCAGGATGTCCAGTTCAAGGGCAACAGTCTGGCACGTTATCTGCAGATCTTTGCCGATACCGGCGTTGTGGTGGATATGATCAGCCAGAGCGCTCCCCACGGCACCACCATTGATTTCAGCTTTACCGCCTCCTCCAGCGACCTTCCGCTTGTGATGAAGGCCATCTCTGCCGCCAACCTCGATAAAGACGCCAAAGCTTCCCCGCTGATCAGCGTCGGCTACTCCAAGCTGAACCTCTTCGGCGAGGAAATGGTCACCAGCTGCGGCGTGGCCGCCCGCGCCCTGAATGCGCTGGCCATGGCAGACATCGAAGTGCTGCTCATCACCACCAGCGACTTGGATATTTCCCTGCTGGTCCGCGCGGAGAATGAGGATGCCGCCTACGATGTGCTGAAGAAAGCCTTCGAGCTGTAAGCAACATCATTTTTCCATCCATCGATACAACCAACAAACGCCCCGCTCCCCTCTCATTTGTGAGAAGGAAGCGGGGCGTTTTGCAGTTTGGTTTTCTGGAGTTTCCGGGATTACAGGGTCACCTTGTGGTAGACCTTCTTGCCCTTCTTGATGACGATGCCCTTGGTCAGTTGGTCTGCAGTGAAGCTGACGGTGGGAGCTGCGACCTTCTCACCATCGACGAGGACGCCGCCCTGCACGACCAGACGGCGGGCTTCGCCGTTGGAAGCGGCCAGACCGGCCTTGACCATCAGGGTCAAGATGCCGATGGAGCCATCGGTCAGGTCCGCCTCGGTCAACTGGGTGGCGGGCATATGCTCGGTATCTGCGGCACCGCTGAACAGGGCGCGGGCGGCCTTCTGTGCCTTTTCGGCCTCTTCCTTGCCGTGGACCATGCTGGTCAGCTCGTAGGCAAGGATCTCCTTTGCCTCGTTCAGGCGCTCGTCCTTCCAAGTGCTCATCTCGTCGATCTGCTCCAGCGGCAGGAAGGTCAGCATCCGAATGCACTTCATGACATCCGCATCGCCAACGTTGCGCCAGTACTGATAGAACTCGAAGGGGCTGGTCTTGTTGGGGTCGAGCCAGACGGCGTTGCCCGCGGTCTTACCCATCTTCTTGCCCTGCGAATCGGTCAGCAGGGTGATGGTCATAGCGTAGGCATCCTTGCCCAGCTTGCGGCGGATCAGTTCAGTGCCGCCCAGCATGTTGCTCCACTGGTCATCGCCGCCGAACTGCATGTTGCAGCCGTAGTGCTGGAACATGTAGTAGAAGTCGTAGCTCTGCATGATCATGTAGTTGAATTCGAGGAAGGACAGGCCCTTCTCCATCCGCTGTTCATAGCACTTGGCGCGCAGCATGTTGTTGACGGAGAAGCAAGCGCCCACATCGCGCAGCAGCTCCACGTAATTCAGGTTCAGCAGCCAGTCGGCGTTGTTCAGCATCAGAGCCTTACCGTCGGAGAAGTCGATGAATTTTTCCATCTGCTTCTTGAAGCATGCCGCGTTGTGAGCAATGTCTTCCTTGGTCAGCATCTTGCGCATGTCGGTGCGGCCGGAGGGGTCGCCGATCATGGTGGTGCCGCCGCCGATCAGAGCGATAGGCTTATTGCCCGCCATCTGCAGACGCTTCATCAGGGTCAGCGCCATGAAGTGACCGGCAGTCAGGCTGTCGGCCGTGCAGTCAAAGCCGATGTAGAAGGTGGCTTTGCCGTTGTTGATAAGGTCGATGATCTCCTCATCGGTGATCTGGGCGACCAGACCGCGAGCCTTGAGTTCTTCGTAGAGAGTCATGGATAGTTCCTCCTGTTGTTGTGGGCAGAGGGAAAAGAAAACGCCCTCTGCCAAAATAAATTTGGCAGAGGGCGAGAAAAAATCGCGGTACCACCTCTGTTTGCCGCCTCCTCACGGAAACGGCCTCACGAGTGCATGCCCCAGAGTAGGACGACACTCCTGCGTTTGTAACGCTCGCACGCGGCACGGCCTACTAGAGAAAGCTTCTCATTCAGCTTGCAGCTCCGGGAGGTATTTCCCCCGCCGCTCTGCACGCCCCTTTCACCAACCGGGGCCTCTCTGGGCAGAGCGCTTCAGGGTACTTATTCCCTTCTTCGCCTTTCAACGAAAGCCAGTTTAACACATTTCCGGAAGCTTGTCAATCACGAGTTTCCCGCTCGGCAATGCCCAGCATCTCCCGCGCGTTGGCACGGGAAAGCTCGGTGACATAGTCGCCGGAAATGATATGCGCCAGCGCATCCACCCGGCCCTCCTGATCAAGGGGATGGATCTCGGTATAGGTGCGCTCGTTTGCAACATTTTTCTGGATGAGCAGATGGCAGTCAGCCAGTGCAGCGATCTGTGCAGTGTGGGTGATGCAGAGAATCTGGTGGTCCTTTGCGCTCTGCTTGAGCACCTCGCCGATGCGGCTGGCAGCCTTGCCCGAAACGCCGCTGTCGATCTCATCGTAGATGACGGTGGGCACGGCGTCCTTATCCGCCATTGCGTTCTTGATGGACAGCGTGATGCGGCTCAGCTCGCCGCCGGACGCGATCTTTGCCAGCGGCTTCGGGGCCTCACCGGGGTTGGTGGAGATATAAAATTCCACGCTGTCCTGTCCATGGCTGGCCAGCGGCCCCCTTGTGTGGCGGAGCGTCATTCGGACGCCGGGCATGTTCAGAAAATCCAGCGTGCCGGAAATGCGTTTGTTCAGCTCTTCAAAAGCTTTCAGGCGGGTCTGGGTCAGCGCCTCGGCCTTATCCCGCGCCAGCACATAAAGCCGGTGCTTTTCCGCTTGCAGCTGTTCGGCCCGCTCCTCCGAGAACTGGATGCGTTCCAGCTCTTCTCGCGCCCGCTGGCCAAAAGTGATGATGTCTTCCACCGTGTCGCCGTACTTGCGCTTGAGCTTGTAGATCCGATCGATGCGCTGTTCGATCTCGTCCAGTTCTGCATCATTTGTATCATATCCATCGAGCCGGTTGATGAGGTCGGCGGATAAATCCTTGGCGGAATAATAGAGGTCCAGCAGCTGCCCAGCGGCAGCGGAAAGGCTCCCGTCCACCTGTGCAGCGGCGTCAATGGCATTGGAAGCTTCGCCCAGCAGATCGACTGCACCGGGCGTCTCGTCGTCACCCGAAAGCAGAGCGTAGCTTTGGGAGATGCGCTCCCGGATGGTGGAGGCGTTCGCCAGCACCCTGCGGCGGGCATCCAGCGTTTCCTCTTCCCCTGCCGTCAGCGCGGCGTCCTCGATCTCCTGAACCTGATAGCTCAACAGGTCGATGCGGCGCTGTTTTTCTGCTTCATCGGTGATGATGGCATCCAGTTCCTTTTTGACCTTGATGAGTTCCCGGTAGACCGCATAATATTCCTGAAATTCTGCGCCGTTCTGGGCATAGGCGTCCAGAATGCCCTCGTGGCGGGCCGGGTTCAGCAGACCCACCGAGTCGTGCTGGCCGTTGATGTTAATCAGTCCGCCGCACAGCTCCCGCAGGATGGCCGCTGTGGCGGGCATCCCGTTGATGCGGCAGGTGCTCTTGCCCTCGGCGGTGATCTCCCGGCTCAGGGTCAGCGCCTCCGAGCGCTCGTACCCCGCCTTCTCCAGACTGTCCAGAACCGAAGGGGGCACATCGTCGAAGGCAGCGCGGATGACCGCCTTGGCAGCTCCGGTGCGCACGAGATCCTTGGACGTCCGGTTGCCGAGGATGGCGTTGATGGAATCAATCAGGATCGATTTGCCCGCGCCTGTTTCGCCGGTGAGGACGTTCAGCCCCTTTTCAAAATGCACATTGGCTTTCTGGATGACTGCAACATTTTCGATTTGCAGACTACTCAGCATGGTAATTTCTCCCGCATTATTTTTGTCCGATGTGGTGGGTCAGCTCGGTGCAGATGGTTTTTGCATCCCGTTCCGAGCGTGCCACGATCAGGAACGTATCGTCGCCGGACAGTGTTCCGACAACATTTTTCCATTTCAAAGCGTCGAACACCTCACAGGCCGCGTTCGCCATACCGGAGTAGCATTTGACGAGAACCACATGTCCGGCATAGTCCACGCCGAGGACGGATTCGTGAAAGATCGTCTCAAAACGGCCCTGAATTTTAGGGTTCAGCGCTTCGTTGTGGCTGGAAACATACCGGTAACCGGTGCTCGTCGCGGCTTTTACAAGGCTGAGTTCCCGGATATCACGGGAGATGGTGGCCTGTGTGGCGTCGAACCCTTCCTTCCGCAGATAGTCAAGCAGAGACTCCTGACGGCTGATCGGATATTCTTGGATCAGGCGCAGGATCGTCTGCTGACGCTCCCGTTTGCTTTTGGCATCGCCTCGGCTGCTGGCCATACGGTTTCCCCTTTCTATCAAAACTTACCGTCTGCCGCGCAGTTTCTGGTCAATGGCCTGAAACTGGTCGGCTTTGCTGAAGGTGATGAGCTGAACGATCTGGTCGCTCAGGCGCACCTCGGCGGTGGCACCGGCGCAGAGCGAATACCCGGCGGCTCCGTCGCAGCTGATGAATACTTCCTCGTCCGCCACCTGCCCGACACAGATGTTGATCTTGCGCTCCTGCGCAAAGACCATAGCCGGGCTGGCAAGGCTGTGGGGGCAGATGGGGGTGACGACCACGCCCTTGGTCTGCGAGTCCAGAATCGGGCCGCCCGCCGCCAGCGAATAGGCGGTGGAGCCGGTGGGCGTAGCAACGATCACACCATCTCCACGGTAGTGCTCCACAAGGATATCGTCGCAGTAGATGCTGAAGTCGATGGCTTGCTGCAAGCGGCCTTTGGTCATAACGACATCGTTCAGAGCGTGGCCCTCCCAGCTGTCGTCGCCCAACACCCGGACGTAGAGCAGCATCCGGGTGTCCAGCATGTAGTCCCCGCGCGCGACGGCAGAGAGCTTCTGCTCCATTTCATCAACCTCGCAGGTGGCCAGAAAGCCGCATCGGCCCAGATTGATGCCGAGGATGGGCTTGTGGTATTCCAGCGAGAGGTTCGCTTCGTGCAGGATGGTTCCGTCGCCGCCGATGGTCAGGATGACATCGGTCTTTTCAAGGCACTCCTTTGGGGGCAGGAACCGCACCCCCATGGTGTTGCACTCCTCCCGGAGGTTCATCTGCATCAGTACCTTGGCACCGTGGGCCATCAGGATCTGCGCGGCCCGCTGGGAGATGCCGTAGGCCATCGGCTTGCCGGGGTTGGGCGAAATATAGACCGTCACGTCCTTCACCTCTTCTAAATCGTCTGATTCAGCGATCCAGCGTGGAATGGCTGGCCTCCACAACCTGCTTTGCCACACTGTCGTCCAGCACGGCGGGCTCGTCGCTCTTCTGAACGAACATCAGATATTCGATGTTGCCTTCCGGGCCCTTGACAGGGCTGAAGTCCAGCCCGCGCACCGCGAAGCCGTTGGCGGCGGCATAGCCCATCGCATTGTGGAGCACTTCGCAGTGGGTGGCCGGGTCACGCACGACGCCATTCTTGCCGACCTTTTCACGGCCCGCCTCGAACTGCGGCTTGACCAGACAGACGCCCATAGCGTCCGGCGTGGTGATGGCCTGTGCCACCGGGAAGATATGATGCAGCGAGATGAAGGAGACATCCACACTGAAAAATTCAATGGGTTCGCCCAGTTGGTCGGGCGTGACGCTGCGGATGTTGGTGCGCTCCATATTGACGACGCGCTCGTCGGTGCGCAGCTTCCAAGCGAGCTGGCCGTAACCGACATCCACGGCATAGACCTTGACGGCCCCGTTCTGCAGCATACAGTCGGTGAAGCCGCCGGTGGAGGCGCCGATGTCCATGCAGACCTTGCCGTTCGGCGTCAGCGGGAAGCACTGCATCGCCTTTTCCAGCTTCAGTCCGCCACGGCTGACGTAGCCGATGTCGTGGCCGCGCACCTCGACCTTGGCGTCTTCCTTGATCATCTCGCCGGCCTTGTCCACCTTCTGCTCGTTGACGAAAACGACGCCGGACATGATCATAGCCTTGGCGCGCTCACGGCTCTGGATCAGGCCATGCTGAACCAGATATTGATCCAATCGGATTTTCAAGATACAGTTTCTCCTTTCACGGTCTCACGGATGGTCTGCGCCAGATGGGCAGCGTCCAGACCCGTTGCTTCTTTGATCTGCGGGACTGTTGCATGGGGCAGACGAAGGTTCTCGACGGCCCGGTGGATGTACGTACCCTTCCAGCCGGAGCGGTAAAGGGCGGCTTCCAGATGTTCGCCGATGCCGCCGCATGCGACGCACTCCTCGGCGAACAGAATTACATCATAGCGCGAAATTTCTTTGATGAATTCATCTGTAAAGGGATATATCTTTACAAGCTTGTAAACATCGCAGGGCAGCTTTTCCTCGCCCAGAAGCTTTGCCGCACAGAGCACATCCTCCACTTCGTCGGCATAACTGATGAAAGCAGCCTTTGCATCGGGGGCAGTATAGAGGTGATCGTACTCCCGGCCGGAGCAGCCGTAAGCAGCCAGCACCTCGCTCTCGCCGCCGCGCGGGTAGCGGATGGCACGCGGGCCCTTCTGCTCGTCACTGAGCAACACCGGCAGCCAATGGCGCAGCTCGGCGTAGTTCGAAGGCGAATAGGTCGGGATGCCGATCTGGCTCAGGAAAGCCGGATCGTAGATGCCCTGATGGGTCTCGCCGTCGGCCGGAACAAAACCGGCGCGGTCAATGGCAAGCACAACGTTTTCGTTCAGCAGATTGACATCGTGGATGATCTGGTCATAGGAGCGCTGCAGGAAGGTGGAATAGATGCAGACCACCGGCAGAATTCCCTGACTGGCCAGACCGGCTGCAAAGGTCACAGCGTGCTGCTCGGCCATGCCCACATCAAAGAAGCGCTTCGGGTGGGTGTGGGCAAAGAATTGCAGACCGGTGCCGTACTTCATGGCAGCAGTAATGGCGCAGATCTTCTCGTTGGTGGTTCCCTCTTTGTTCAGGACATTGCCGAACACATTCGAGAAGGATTCCTTCGGGGCTACTTCCGGGTCGGGAATGCTGTCCACAAGGTCGAACTTCGAAACACCGTGGAAGTTGCCGGGGTTGCTCTCGGCGGGGGCATATCCCTTGCCCTTTTTCGTAACGATGTGCAGGAAATGGGGGCCGGGCTGCTTGTGGATGCTCCGCAGGATCTGCTCGACTTCCTGTTCGTTATTCCCATCAAAGGGGCCGTAATAGTGGAAGCCCATATCCTCGAACATGGTGGAGTGGTACAGAGCGCGGCGCATTAAGGTTTTTCCGTTATGGATCGTCATTTTCAGCGGCGGGCCGATCACAGGCACCCGATCAAGGAAGCCGCGCACATTTTCCTTGGCATCAAAGTAGCGGTTGGTCGTGCGCAGACGCTTCAAATAACGGGACAGCGCACCGACGTTTTTGGAAATGGACATCTTGTTGTCGTTCAGGACGACCAGCAGGTTATCCAGTCCGCCGATGTTGTTCATTCCCTCATAGACCATGCCGCCGGTAAAGGCACCGTCGCCGATGACGGCGATGACCTGCCCCGGCTCCCCGCGCAGCTTTTTGGCCCACGCGATGCCGATGGCAACGGACAGTGCCGTGTTGCCGTGGCCGGAAATAAAGGCGTCGTGCTCGCTCTCGTTCGGGTTCGGGAAGCCGGACAGACCGTCCAGCTGGCGCAGTTTTGCAAAACCTTCGCGGCGGCCGGTCAGCAGCTTATGGGTATAGCACTGGTGGCCCACGTCGAATACGATCTCATCCTGCGGCGTCGTAAAGACGCGGTGCAGCGCGACCGTCAGTTCCACGGCCCCCAGATTGGATGCCAGATGGCCGCCGGTCTTAGATACGTTTTCCAATAAAAATTCGCGGATGTCCGCACAAAGCTGCACGACCTGCTGGCCGGATAGCTTTTTCAGATCGCTGGGCTGCGAGATTTTCTCCAGCAAAGGCGAATTCATAGATTCACGTCCTTCTCACATAATGGATTTGAGCGGTCTGCCCGCCCAAGGTCTGATCACACCATCGGGTACAGAAGCCCGACCATGCAGCCGACCACAAAGCCGGCCAGCACCTGCAGCGGCGTATGGCCGACCATTTCCTTCAGGTGCATGTTCTGGAGGAAGGGGTTGTTTTTCTCAGTCACCTCGATCCACTGCTCGATCATTTTATTCAGAACCTTGGCCTGTTCGCCGGTCTCGCGGCGGACACCCATGGCATCGTGCATCGTGATGATGGCAACGACGGCAGCCACGGCAAAAATAGCCGAGTTGATGCCCTCGCTCCGGGCCGTGGCAATGACCATGGCGCAGACGGTCGCGCTGTGGGCGCTGGGCATTCCGCCGTCTCCCCACATCCGTTCCAACTGGAATTTGCCCAGCAGGATAAAGTTGATGAGGGTCTTCAGCACCTGTGCCACGAGCCAGCTCAGGAGCGAAACCGTCAGGATCTGATTTAGGGACAAAACCTCGCGAATGAATTGCATGTTCTGCTCTCTTTCTTCTTTCTTAGCTGCGGCGCACCAGCAGCTCCTTGGCAAGCTGCTCCAAAAAGGCGCTCTTTTCGCCAAATTCTGCGCGCAGGGAGGCGCAGGTCCGGTCGTTCAGCTTCTGGGCCAGCTCCATGGCACCGTCGGTACCGTAAAGGGTAACGAAGGTGGTCTTGCCGTTTTCGCTGTCGCTGCCGATGGGCTTGCCCAGCTGCTCCTGCGAACCGGTCACGTCCAGCACATCGTCAACGATCTGGAACACCAGCCCGATGCCGAAGGCGTACGCCTCCAGCTCTTTGCACTGGGTCTCGTTGGCCTGTGCGGCGGCAGCGCCCATCTGGACGGCGGCGTTGATGAGCGCACCGGTCTTATTGCGATGGATGAGGCGGAGCTGCTCTTCCGTTGCGGCCAGTGCCTCATATTTCAGGTCAAGCTCCTGCCCGTAGACCATGCCGCGGCTGCCCGCACCGGCACCCAGCGCCTTGGCCGCCCGGACATTCACGATGGCGGGAGCCGCCACGTTCGCGATGACCTCGAACGCCTCGGTCAGCAATACATCACCCGCCAGCATAGCCGTGGCTTCGCCAAAGGCTTTGTGGCAGGAGGGCTTGCCCCGGCGCAGGTCGTCGTTGTCCATGCAGGGCAGGTCGTCGTGGATCAGCGAGTAGCAGTGTAGCATCTCCACCGCCGCCGCAAACTGTTCGGCAGCGGCCGCATCGCCGTTCAGCATATCGCAGACGGCCAGCACCAGCACCGCACGGATGCGCTTGCCGCCGCCGAGAAGGCTGTACCGCGCTGCACGGCAGACCTCCGATTCTTCGGGAAGAAAGGCATCACAGGCAGTTTCCAGTGCGCGGTTGACCCGTGCCAAATACTCCTGATACTGCGTCGCGTAATCCATACGAAAATCCTCCTTAGTGATCCGCTTCCGGCGTCTGAGCTTCGGCACACTTGGCGTCGATCTCATCCAACTGCAGGGAAGCCTTTTCCAGTGTATTGCGGCAATATTCGGTCAGCGATGCCGCTTCGGCATACAGCTTGACCGATTCTGCCAGCGTGGTCTCCGGCTGCTGCATCTGGTCGAGGATGGCTTCCAGCCGGTTCATACCTTCTTCAAAGCTTTTGGGTGCTCTCATTGGGTTCCTCCACGGCATCCACGGTACAGCGGATGCGGTTCTTTGCGCCGCAGAGCGTAATGCTCTGCCCCGCCCGGAGCGCATCCGGGGCGCAGATGCGGCCCTTTTCGTCCTGCACCAGCGCGTAGCCCCGCGCAAGGACGCCATAAGGGTTCAGCGATGCCGCCAGTGACGCGGCATGGTTCATTTGGAGCGCACAGCTCTGCTGCTTTGCCCGCGCCGCTGCACTGAGCTGCCCGGTCAGCATCTGCAATTGCTGCTGGCGCTGGGCAAGCTGGCCCTGCATCTGCGGGCGGGAAAACGCCTGTGCCGTTTCGTCCAGTCTATTATAACATAACTCTAGCTTGTTTTGGATAGAATTGTGAATATTTTCTTCCAAAATGAATAATTTTCGCGCATACTCGGCCCGATCCGGCACGGCAAGCTCTGCCGCCGCCGAGGGGGTCGGGGCCCGCTGATCCGCTACGAAGTCCAGAATCGTGAAGTCGATCTCATGGCCGATGGCGCTGATGAGGGGCGTTTTGCAGCGGTAGGCTGCCCGCGCGATCCGCTCCGCATTGAAGACCCAGAGATCTTCCCTGCTGCCGCCGCCCCGCGCCACGATGATCTCATCGACTCTGCCGCTCTTGTCGAGCCGGTCGATGGCCGCGGCGATCTCATCCGCCGCCTCAAAGCCCTGCACGTTGACCGGGCAGAGCAGCAGCTTCACAGCAGGCCAACGCCGCCCGATGACATTGCGGATATCCTGCAATGCGGCACCGGTCTTGCTGGTGACAAGGCCGATGCACCGAGGAAACTGCGGCAGCGGCTTCTTATGCTCCGGCGCGAACAGACCCTCTTGGTCGAGCTTTGCTTTCAGCTGCTCAAAGGCAAGCTGCGCCGAACCGATGCCATCCGGGAACATGTCGTTGACATAAACTTGAAACGCACCGTCCCGCTCGTAGAGGGTGACCCGGCAGCGCACGACGACCTTCATTCCCTCTTCGGGGCGGAACCCCAGCCGCCGCGCGTCGGAGCGGAACATGACGGCTTTCACGCTGGCGGTCTCATCCCGCAGGGAAAAATAGCAGTGGCCGCTCCGGGCGTTCTGGACAAAGTTTGCGATCTCGCCCCGGAGCGCAAGGTCAAACAGCAGGTCGTTCGCATCGAGCAGGGTCTTGACGTAGCGGTTCAAAGCCGAGACAGAGATCACTTCAGCCATGATCCGACCTCCCGTGCGGCAAGGATCGACACCCCGATGGCGTTGTCGCTGGAATACAGGCCCGGCACAAAATACACCTGCGGCAGACGCTGCTGCACCCATTGGCGGATGATATCGCTGCTCATGACGCCGCCCGCGCAGACCACCGGAAGCCCCGGATATTCTTTCTGCGCGGCCTTGGTCATCTTCACAACGGTATCCGCCACGCAGAGCAAGCAGTATTTGCAGACATAGTCCGGGCTTTTCCCGGCGGCAAGCAGGGCGTTGCACTGGTTTTCCAGCCCGGAAAGGCTGCACTGCATCCCCTTGACGCTGGATTTCGGCTTGATGGGTTCCCCACACAACGCCGCAAGGCGGGAGACTTCGACACCGGCCGGAAAACCAACGCCCAGCTTGACGCCCACGCGGTCCACCGCCTGCCCGGCGTAAAGGTCGGTGCTGGTGCCCAGCGTCTCGATCTGTTCCACCTGATCGCAGAGCAGCAGGTCGGTGGTGCCGCCGGAAATGTGGAAGAGCAGCACCTTCTGGCGGAACAGCTCCTCCCCTTTTGCGGCAAACAGCGCTGCTGCGGCGTGGCCCTGCTGGTGGGTCGTGCGGATCAGCGGGATGCCGCGGGCCTTGGAAAAGGCCGTGGCCGCGCTGACGCCCGCAAGGAAGCAAGGCATATAGCTACCCTCCACCGGGCGCGGCTTCTGGGAAACGCCCACAGCAGAGATCTGCGTCAGGTCGAACTCCCCGCTCAATTCCTCCAACATTTCGGGCAGGGCGGTGGTGTGGTGGAACAGCGCATCGCTCTGACGCAAGCCGAGCTGCCCCTCCTTGACCGGGAGAAACCGCTTCTTTGCGCAAACAACCTCTCCGGCTGTATCAAAAACCGCCAGAGAGGTTGCATAGTTGCTTGTGTCGATGCCCAGTGTATAGCGGCTCACAGTGTTTCGGACGCTGCATCTTCGGCAGTGTCCAGCCCCTGCTCGCGGGCCACCGTGCCCAGCAGACCGTTGACGAACTGGTGATCCTCATCTGCTCCGTATTTCTTGGTCAGCTCCACGGCCTCGTTGATGACGACGGCGACCTTCTTCTCGTCGCCGTACAGCATCTCGGCCAGTGCCAGACGCAACACCGTCAGGCTCACGCGGGGCAGACGGGCCATGGTCCAGTTGCGCAGATGGCTGCTGATAAGGTCATCCACCTCCGCGGAGTGGTCGTAGTAAGCGTTCAAAAGCCGCTTGCCGAACACATCCACCGGGTGTTCTTCGTCTTCCGTGTTGTTGAGCAGAGCCTCCTGCAGGGGGATATCACCAAAGGTCTGCGAAAAAGCCAGCAAAAACGCATTTTCGCGGGCTTCACGACGGGGCAAAACATTTTCCATAGTAGTTTTCTATTCCTCTCACTTATTCCTGTTCTGCGGCAGCAACACCGGCGATGACCAGATTGACGCGGCTCACGGTCACGTTGGTCATGCTCTGAACAGCAGTCTTCACATTTTCCTGCACCTTTTCAGCCACAGCGGGGATGCGCGCGCCAAAGGCGACCACCAGATTCAGGGTCAGTTCCGCGGTGCCGTCCCGCATTTCCACGGTCACGGGCGGCTGGATGCTGGCAGCTTCCAGAAAATCCTTCACCTTTTTGTTCTGCTTGCCGCAGGAAACCTCGGACACACCGTCCACTTCCAGTGCAGCGCAGCGTGCGATCTTGCCGATGACTTCGGTGGAAATCTGCAGGGTCCCGCCGTTCAGATCCATATTCTGTAAATCCATTCTAGGTCCTCCATCTAAAATAAGCGTATGCTCATTCATTTTATTTCCATCTTTGCAGGGAGACCTCCCTGCCGTTCAATGCTTATGTCTATTATACCATCTTTCTCGCCGATTCACAACCGTTTCTTTTGGTTCCGGGGGTCGGCTTTTGCAAAAGGCGGCTCAGCTCGCACACGCACAGGCAGCAGACGAAGAACACCAGCAGCAGACAGTCCGGCGGCAGACGGCGCATCGGCACCACCTGCGGCGGCAGGGTGCTGAATACGCTCTGCTCCCCTCCCGGCAGCAGCAGATAAAACAGCCCCAGTGAAAGCGGCAGATGCAAAAGGCGTGCTGTGTACAGGGGCCGGAGCGTCATTTCCGGCGGGCAGAGGGCCCGGACTTGGAGCAGGACCGAAAGCCCCTGCACACTGAGAGCCGCGCAGCAAAGGAGGCTGGCCCACCGCCCGGTGCGGGCCGCCAGATCACACCCGGAACAGACTTCCAGCAGCATGGCGCAGAGCGTCCCTGCCATTGGCGGGAGGAGCGCCCCGGCCCCGGCTGCCAGCATCCGGAAAAAGAGCACGAAGCCGCAGAGCTTTACATAGCCCATCGCTGCGCCGGTGAGAACATCCGTCAGGTGCGGCGGCTCCGGCGAGGGCTGCACAGAAATGGTTTGCATCCCTTCCCCGGCCGGTGCCATCCGGCACAGCAGCGCCGCCGTCAGATAGCCGGCCGCCAGCTGCGCGCCAAACAGCAGCACGCCGAGTTCAGCGCTGCCCAGCATACTCTCCCCCACCGTCAGCACCACAAAGGACGGCCCGGAGCAGACACACGCGGGCAGCAGGGCGTCCGCTTCCCGCGCGGTGAGCTGCCCGGTCCGCACGGCCTGAGCCGCCGCATTGGCTGCCGGAGCAAAGCCCCCGAAGAAGCCGATCATCAGCACCCGCGCGGCGCAGGGGCTGTGCACCCCGATTCCCCGTGCCAGCGGACGGAATGGGACAGCCAGCAGGTCGCTGGCCGGGCACTGCACCAGCAGCGACGACACCACCAAGAACGGAAACAGGGACAGCAGCAGCGGCCCGCCGCAGAGCACCAACCCCTCCCGCAGGGCCTGTGTGCAGGGTCCCGGAGCCGCAAACGGCAGCACTCCGGCCAGCACCGCCAGAAGAAAGAATCCGATTTGATACATACAAAACCCCTCCGCTTCCATATATATGGAACAATAGGCGGAGCTTTGCACAGCAAGTAGGGGGAGGGAGCGGGTGTGAAACAGCAGCGGACCGGACGTCTTTCCCTGCGGGAGTGGTTCCAGCGGATGTTCCGCCAGCCTGTGCGAGGCTTTTACGGCCAGCCCTCCGTCTACCGCAGCGGCGACCGGATGGAGATCGAACAGTTTCAGCGCATCCTCCTCTACGATGAAGAAAAGCTCTGCCTCGAATTCCGGCGCGGGCGGTTCACCGTTTACGGCGACGGGATGCGGATCGAAACACTGGCCGCCCACCGCATCACCCTGCGGGGCATCTTTCTGCGCACCGAATTTTCCAGCAGCTAGGAGGCGGAACGGATGGAATTGCAGTTGCTCTGGGCTGGGGTAAGGTTTTCCGCGCGAAACGGGAATGGGGAGGGGCTCCTCTCCGAAGCGGCACGGACGGGCCTTCACCTCTCCGAGGTCACGCCGCAGCCCGGCGGCTTTACGGCCCGGTGTGCGGCGTGGCGCTACCGAAAGCTCGCAGCGCTGGCCCGGAAGCGGCGGGTGCGGCTGCACATCGCTCAGCGCACCGGCCTTTACTTTTTCCTCCGGCCCTTTCTCCGGCGGCGGGGGCTCTGGGCGGGACTGCTGCTCTTCGTTCCCCTGCTGCTGTGGTCGCAGAATTTTGTCTGGGCCGTAGATCCCAGCAGCCTTTCCGCCGGGCAGCAGGCGCGGGCCAAGCAGATCCTGCGGGAAGCGTGCTCGATTGCCCCCGGCAGCTTCATCACGCAGGAAAAGCTGACCGCCGGGGAATACGCCCTTTTGCAGAGCGGAGAGTTTTCGTGGGCAAGCCTGAATTTTCAGGATGGGCGGCTCGTGGTGGAAGCGGCCGCCGCAAAGCCTGTGCCGGACATCGCCGCCGGAAAGCTGGACGGCGTATTGGCCAAAACCGCCGGAACCGTGGTCCGCACCAATCTCACCGGCGGCACGATGCTGGTCACCCCCGGACAGGCCGTGGAGGCCGGGCAGCCCCTCATCGGCACAGCCCGCACAGAGCGGGACGGCACCCCCATCTTCGAACCCGCCGCCGGGGCCGTCTTCGCCCGATTCGATTGGGAGCACGTGCAGACAGAGCCGCTGATCGTTTCCGCAAAACGCCTGACCGGGCGGCAGTTCAGCCGCCGTGTCGTTTCGTTCAATGGATGGAACCTTCCCCTGCCGGTCTGGAAGCAATTTTCAGAAGAAACGGCGCTGGCCATTTCCCGCACCGTACAGCCGGAGTGGCTGGGGCTGTGCCTTCCCTTTTCCATGGCAGAAACCACTTATTACGAGCAGACAGAACAGGAAATTTCCTACACCGAAGAACAGGCGCTGGCCTTGGCAAAACTCCACAGCCTGCAAGCGCTTTTCGCCGCTGCCCCGGAGGCGGAATTTGTGGCCCAGAAAGAAGATGTCTCCACCGAAAACGATACCCTGCGTTACCGGGTCGTTTATACGATTATTGCCGATATCTGCGCAGACTAAAAGGCGGCAGAGAGCGAGAAACTCTCTGCCGCCTTTGGAACGTCAATTATTCCGTTTCTTCTGCCGGGGCGCTCTGCTTGTCCACCGCCTTTTTGACCAGCTTGTTCAGATCAAACTGATACTTGGTGTGGCAGAAGTGGCAGACGACCTCGCAGTGGGGGTCTTCGTCGCGGAGCTTTTCCAGCTCCTTTTTGCCGAGGCTGAGCAGCATCTCTTCGGTGCGCTCGTGGCTGCAATCGCACCGGTAGGCCACCTCCCGCTCGTCGAGGACATTGGGGTTGAAGCCCTTGAGCGCCAGTTCCATCATATCCTCCGGCGTCTTGCCCGCGCGGAGCAGCTCGGTGACGGAGGGCATGGCGGCAATGTTCTGTTCCAGCTGCGTGATCTCGGCATCGGTCGCACCGGGCAGGAGCTGGATGAGGTAGCCGCCCGCACAGGCAATGGTCAGATCGGTATCCACCAGCACGCCCAGAGCGCAGACCGTGGGGATCTGCTCGCTGTAGGCGTAGTAGCTGGTCAGATCCTCCGCGATCTCGCCGGAGACCAGCGGCACCTGCCCGACGGTGGGCTCCTTCTGCAGCCGGTTATCGCGGATGACGGTCATAACACCGTCCCTGCCGACCGCCCCGCCCACGTCCAAGTGGCCGTTTTCCTTGAGCGGAAGCTCCACCAGCGGGTTGTCGATGCAGCCCTTCACGTTGCCGGTGCCGTCGGTGCACGCGATCAGCACACCCGCCGGGCCGTTGCCGGAGACGCGCAGGGTGACGGTATCGCGGTCATCCTTGAGCATAGAGCCCATCATGGCGGCACCCGTCAGCAGACGGCCAAGGGCCGCGCTGCAAGTGGCGCTGGTTTTATGGAGCTGTTCGGCTTTGCGGACGATCTCGGTCGAGTCCACGCCGCAGAACACGACGCCGCCGTTCTCCGACAGGCCGCGGATCAGATTCGACATATTATTGTTCCTCCAATTGGGTATACTGCTTGACCGCACAGAAGAAATAACGCTCGCTCTCGTCGGTCAGAGGGCCGAACGTCTCGCCGTCGCAGACGCTTTCCAACACAAAGCCGTGCTGTTCCAGCGCCGCGCGGATGGTCTCAAGGTCGTAGGTGTACTCGTAGAACTGTTCGTGGAAATGCTCGCCGGTCTCCCGGTAGTCGATGTCCACGGTGATCTCCACCCGGCGGTTTTCCGCATCGTAGTGGTTGCGCCAGACGCAGGAAGCATCCTCTTCCTCAAAAGTGAACTCGTTCTCTCCCAGCACATTCTGGTGCTTGTAGGGGGTGTTCATATCAAAGAGGAAGACGCCGCCCGCTTCCATGAAAAAGCCCGCATTCGCAACGGCGGTATCGAGGTCCGGGATGTGGTTGAAGGTGTCAAAAGTGGACACCGCCCCCCGGATGGTGCCGTAGAGGTCGAGCTTGAGCAGGTCCTGCTGCAAGAGCAGGAGCTTGCCCGAAAGGCCCAGTTGTTCGGCCTTGTCCCGAACGACGCAGAGCATCTCCTCGGATTGGTCGATGCCGATCATATCGTAGCCCGCTTGGGTCAGCATCAGGGTCAGTTCCCCCGTGCCGCAGCCAAGGTCGGCCACGATGCCGTCCGCGATGCCGTGGGCGGTCAGTTCCTTCTGGATGTGTTCGTACAGGGCGTCGTAATCGGCATCCCCATTGAACTCATCGTAAAAATAGGCAAATTCGTTGTAAGCCATCGCTGTTACTCCGCATCCTCTTCGGCCACCGCTTCGTTCAACACAGCCTGCAGCTCCGGAATGCCGTAGCCGTTTTCGCCGCTGGTCAGCACGACCTTCCGGCAGCCGTAGGGCAGACAGATCGTTTCGAAGTCTTCCTGCGTCTTGGCCAGTTGGCTCTTTTTGAGCTTGTCCGCTTTGGTCAGCGCCACAACAAACGGGATGTTGTGGTAATGCAGATACTTGAGCATCTGAAGATCATCCGCGCTGGGGGCGTGGCGGCAGTCGATGAGCTGGACCAGCAGGGTGTGGTGGCGGGGCGCTTCGAAGTAGCTGTTGATCAAGTCATCCCAACGCTCACGGTCGGCGTTGCTGACCTTGGCGTAGCCGTAGCCGGGCAGGTCCACAAAATAGCAGTCATCCACCGAATAAAAGTTGATGGTGGCCGTTTTGCCCGGCGTGCTGGAGACGCGGGCCAGATTCTTGCGGCTGCACAGTTTGTTGATCAGGCTGGACTTGCCCACGTTGGACCGGCCCGAAAAGCTCAGTTCCGGGCGGTCGCTTTCGGGCAGCTGGCTGGAAATGCCGTAACTGGCGATAAAGTCCGCTTTGTTATAGTTCATCGTGTTGCTCCTTTGTCAGCAGACCGCACCGGGCTTGGGCTGCTCTGCGGGCTTCGGCTGGGAAGCCGCGTCCACAGGCTTTTTTGCCTTTTTGCTGGGGTGCGAATGGCGGGCGGAAACGGTTTTGGGGTTGAGCAGCGCGGCGTTCAGCACCTGCGCCAGATTGGACATGGGCAGGAACTGGAGGTTCTTCTTCACCTCGTCGTCCACCTCGTACAGGTCGGAGACGTTGTCCTTCGGGATGAGGACGGTCTTCATCCCCTCACGGTAAGCAGCCATGCTCTTTTCGCGCAGACCGCCGATGGGCAGCACGTTGCCGTGCAGGGTGATCTCGCCGGTCATGGCGACATCGCCGCGCACCGGGATGCCGGACAGGCAGGACACCAGCGCCGTGGTCAGGGTGACACCGGCGGAGGGGCCGTCCTTCGGCACCGCGCCTTCGGGGGCGTGGATGTGCAGGTCGCACTTTTTCAGGCGCTCCGGGTCGATGCCGTACTCATCCGCATGGACGCGGACATAGGTAACGGCAAGCTGGGCGCTTTCCTTCATCACGTCGCCCAGCGAACCGGTGACCGTGATCTTGCCGCTGCCGTTGTCCATGACCTGCACCTCGATGGGCAGGGTCTCGCCGCCCACGCTGGTCCATGCCAGACCGTTGGCGATGCCGATGGCATTGGTGCGGTTGAGGAAGTCGGGCTTGATCATCTTGGGGCCCAGCAGCTCTTCCAGATTGGAACCGGTGACGGCGAAGCTTTCCACCTCGCCGGAAGCGATCTTGCGGGCACACTTGCGCAGCACGCTGGTGATGGTACGCTCCAAGTTGCGGACGCCTGCTTCGCGCACATAGCCGTCGATGATGCCGTACAGCGCACTCTGGGAAAAGGTGACCTTGCCGCTCAGGCCGCATGCCTTGAGCTGCTTGGGCACCAGATGCTTGCGGGCGATGTTGTACTTTTCCACGCGGGTGTAGCTGGGCAGCTCGATGACATCCATACGGTCCCGCAGCGGGCCGGGGATGGCGCCGAGGTCGTTGGCCGTGGTGATGAAGAGAACATGGCTCAGGTCAAACGGCATATCAATGAAGTGGTCGTTGAAGGCAGCGTTCTGCTCCGGGTCCAGCGCTTCCAGCAGAGCGGCAGCCGGGTCGCCCCGGAAATCGCCCGCCAGCTTATCGATCTCGTCCAGCAGCATCAGCGGGTTCGAGCTCTTGGCCGTGATCATCGCGCTGATGATCTTGCCCGGCATGGCACCGATATAGGTGCGGCGGTGGCCGCGGATCTCGGCTTCATCCCGCACGCCGCCAAGGCTCAGGCGGACATACTTGCGGCCCAAGCTTTCGGCGATGGAGCGTGCAATGCTGGTCTTGCCGACGCCCGGAGGGCCGACGAGGCAGATGATCTGGCCCTTGACGTCCGGGGCAAGTTTCCGGACGGCCAGCACCTCAAGGATGCGGTCTTTGACCTTTTTCAGGCCGTAGTGGTCCCGGTCAAGGATGCGCTGGGCCTTGGCGATGTCGAGGTCGTCCTCGGTGAAGGTGTTCCACGGCAGCTCCAGACAGGTATCCAGATAGGTGCGGATGACCGTACCCTCCTGATTGCTGCTCTGCATCTTGGAAAGGCGGTCCACTTCCTTGAGCAGCTTCTTCTCACGGTCGGCATCCAGATGCAGCTCGGTGATCCTGCGGCGGTACTCTTCGGCTTCGGCGGTGGTGTCGTCGTCCTCGCCCAGCTCCTCGCTGATCATGTGCAGCTGCTCGTGCAGGTAGTAGTCGCGCTGGTTTTTGTCCATGGCTTCATCGACCTTCTGGGCAATTTCTTTGTCGATCTCCAGCATCCGGCGCTCCCGGTGCATCCGCTCCACCAGAAGGCGCAGACGGCCGATCAGAGTCCCCTCTTCCAGCACGGCTTGTTTGTCCTCAAAGCGGAACAGAAGGTTTGCCGGGATGTACTCGCAGAGGAAGGCGGGGTCGTTGTTGGAATTGACCGCGAACACCACATCCTTGCCGATGCGGGGGTTCAGGTTGAGCAGCTCGTCGAAGCTCTTTTTCACGTTGCGGAGCAGCGCATCCGCCTCGGCCTCTTCTTCGGGCTTCACGGGACGCACCGGCGTGGGGCGCACCGAGGCCAGCAGGAAGCTGCCGTCGGTGTCGATCTGGGTGAGCTTGGCGCGGTATTTGCCCTCCACAAGGATGCGGACGAGGTCATCCGACACCCGCATGACCTGCTTGATCTCGGCTACGACACCGTAATGATACAGGCCGTCGGCGGCGGGGTCGTCGGCCTTCATGTCCTTCTGGGCAATGAGGAAGACGTTGGAATGATTGCTGACCGCCCACTCCACTGCGGCAATGCTCTTTTCGCGGCCCACTTCAAAGTGAAGCAGGTTGTTGGGGAAAACCACAAGCCCCCGCAGGGCAATGGCGGGCAGATGGAGAATGTTCCGCTCCACCCGGACCGTAACTTTTTCAGACATATGCAAAACCTCTTATTCTCCACGATGTTCGTGGGTGTTGTAACCGAGACGACCCAGTGCGGGCAGGATGGCGCGGAGGGTAACGGACGTCAGTGCGCCCATCGCAAGCCCCAGCACCAGCATGACCGGCGCGTAGTAAAGGGAGACGGCGGTGGAAAGGATCACGCCGGCTCCCAGAAGCTGACCGATGTTGTGGGCCAGTGCACCGCAGACCGACAGGATATACCATGTCGGCCGCACCGGGAAATGATAATACAGCAGCCACATCACCAAAAGCGAGAGCAGGCCGCCGCACAGCGAGAGGAACCCCGCCGTCCAGCCGGACACCAAAAAAACGAAGAGCGCCTTGAGGATATCCAGCACCAGCGCCTGTTTCGGCCCCATAAAAAACAGGGCGTACATCACCACAATATTCGCCAGCCCCAGCTTCATGCCCGGCAAAAGGCCGGGGATGACGAGGGTGCCCTCGATGAACGAGAGCGCCATCGCCAGCGCGAACAGCAGCCCGGAAAGGGCGATGCTGTGGGTCTTGGAGTCATTGCGGCGGTTCTTTGGCATGTTGGCTGCTCCTTTGGTCGTTATTCTTCTGCGGCTCCCTGCTCGTACTGCTCCTGTTCCTCCATGGCCTTTTCCCATGCGGCGAACAGTTCTTCCTGATGGAAGCGCAGGTCGGCAAGTTCATCGCTCTTTTCCCGCAGAAGCTGCGGGTCGTTGTACACTTCCGGCGAGTTGATCTCGTTGTCCAGTTCCACCTCGCGGGCACCGCACGCCTCCATCTCGTCCTCACAGGCCTTGATCTTGGCACGCAGCTCGGCGCGGCGGCGGCGCTGCTCCTTGCCGTAACCGGCCTTGGCAGGCTCGGATGATTTTTCAGGCTGGGCGGCGGCAGGAGCACTGCGGCCCATCAGAGCGTCGTAGCTGGGGTAGAGCGTCGCCTTGCCGTTCTCCAAATAGAGGATCGGGCAGCCGAGGCTGTTCATCAGGTGGCGGTCATGGGTGACCATCAGCAGGGTGCCGGTGTAGGCCATCAGCGCCTCGGTCAGGTTCTCGCGGGTATAGATATCCAAGTGGTTGGTGGGCTCGTCGAGGAAGAGCAGGTTCGGCCGTTCCAACACGATCTCAGCAAAGCGCAGCCGGGCCAGCTCGCCGCCGGACAGGGCTTCGCAGGGCTTGAAGACCGTTTCGCCCCGGAACCCCAGCTTCGCCAGATGGCTGCGGACTTCCAGCTCGGTCATCCGGGGGTATTTGTTCCAGATGACGTCAATGACGCGGCCTTGACCCAAACGGTTCTGCTGCTGGGCAAAGATGCTGGGGCGGGCGCCGGTGCCAAGCCGCACCATACCGCCGGAGGGGCGGCGCTTGCCGTCCAGCACCTGCATCAGGGTGGATTTGCCCGCGCCGTTGGGGCCCGCAATGACCAGCCGCTGCCCGCGGCAGACTGTATAGGTGAAGGGTTCCAGCAGGGTGCGTTCCCCGATGCGGATGGTCAGATTCTTCATCAGCACCAGCTCGTTCCACGGCTCCACGTCGTATTCGAAGCGGAACTTGAGCTGATTCGTCTCATCTTTGGGCGCTTCGGTGATCTCCAGCTTTTCCAACTGTCTGCGGCGGCTCTGGGCCATTTTGGTGGTGGAAGCGCGCACAAGGTTGCGGTCCACGTAATCCTGCAATTTCTCTGCCAGCGCCACATCGGCGTCGTGCTGCTTCTGGCGCAGCGCATCGGCCGCTTCCTTCTGGGGCAGATAGGCCGAAAAGTTGCCCTTGTAAGTCGTCATGGTCTGGAACGAGACTTCCCAGATCTTCGTACAGACGTTATCGAGGAAGTACCGGTCATGGCTGACGACGAGGACCGCGCCGGAATACCCCTTGAGGTAATTTTCCAACCACTCCATTGTTGCAAAGTCGAGGTGGTTGGTGGGCTCGTCCAGAATCAGGACGTCCGGCTTCTGGAGCAGCAGCTTTGCCAGCCGCAGCCGGGTCAGCTCGCCGCCGGAGAGGACCGCGATGTTCTTGGTCCATGTGTCCTGCGCAAAGCCCATGCCGGACAGCACCTTTTTGATGTTGACGTCCATGTTGTACCCATCGGCTGCGTCGATGATGTTCTGGAGCGCATCGTGCTGTTCCAGCAGCGAAGCATCCTCCGGAGAGGCCGCCATCCGGCGTTCCAGAATCTGCATCTGCGCCATGGCGTCCAGCACATGCGCAAAGCAAGAGCGCATCTCGCCGTAGATATCCAGCGTAGGGTCGAGTTTTGCGTTCTGTTCCAGATAACCGAGGGTAACGCCGTGGGTCACGCTGAACTCGCCCTCGTAATCTGTATATTCGCCGGTCAGGATCTTCAGCAGGGTCGTTTTGCCCGCGCCGTTCTGGCCGACGATGCCGATGCGGTCTTCCCGCTCGACACTGGCGGTGACGTCGTGCAGGACGATCTTTTCACCGAAGCTCTTGCCCAGTTTTTCCAAATGTATCAGCATTGTTGTTCATCCAATCTTTTGTTGCCACTTGCCGCACAGCGCCGGAACTTACAGCTGATGGCGGCGGTTCTTCACCCCGACGTTGGCCAGTTCCTCCGGCTCCATGACCAGAGCGTACAGCTCTTCAAGGTTCGAGATCTCATACGTCGGGCAGACCTTGCCCGGATTTTCGGCGTGGTTCGGGTTATACCAGCAGGTGTCCAACCCGGCGTTGATGCCGCCCTGAATGTCGCTGGTCAGGCTGTCGCCCACCATCAGCACATGCTCCCGGTTCTCCACGCCCAGCGAGCGGAGGGCCGCATCGAAGATCTTGCGGTTCGGCTTTTCACTGTCCAGCTTTTCGGAGACAAAGACCTCCTCGATGAAGTCCTTCATGCCGGATTCCGCCACCCGGCGGGACTGCACCCGGTCAAAGCCATTGGTCACGACGGCCAGCGTCGCCACCTCGGAGAGTTCCTTCAGCACGTCCAGCACATTGGGGGCGGCGAGGTCGGGGTGGGTGGAGAGCTGGTCGAGATAGAACTTATTCATCTCCGCCCCATTGCCCGCAGCATCGACCGCTTTCAAAAAGCGGGTGAAGCGCTCGGCCATCAGCTTGTCGCGGCGGAGCTGGCCTTTTTCCAACTGACGCCACAGTTCTTCGTTGATGGTGCGGTAGATCTGGACAGTTTCGGCGTCCGGTTCAATGCCGTAATTGCGGAGCGTGTCCGCCAGCGCCTTGCTCTCCGCGGCGTCGAAATCAAGCAGTGTATTGTCTGCATCGAACAGGATGCAATAGTATTTTGCCATAGATCGGTTTCCCCTCTTATCGATTGTTTTTCAGGGGACCTTGTCCCCTCACCGGAGCCATTTTTTCAAAGCTTCAGGAACAGCGAGAAGCCAGCCCCGCCCCGGCAGAGCTGGCTTCGCCTTATTCCTCGACTACTTCATACGTTTCATCGTCGGTTTGTTCCGGACGGTTGTCCTCACAGCGGGAAGTATCGGAATCGGAGCAGGGATTTTCCGGGCACTTCGACATTTCGGATTCCAAAACGCCGTTGTCCACATTTTCCCAGTCCATCTCGTACCAGTCCACGCTGCCGTCGGTCACATTCTCTTCTCCGGGAAGACCCGGAACACGGATCTCTTCACAAAACATCCGCTCACGCTCCCTTCTGCCCAGCTTATGCAGCGGAGCGCAAAAAGGTCAGCGGCTGGCAGAACCTTCGGTTTCCGTGTTTTCGGCAGTGCTCGAAGCGGGCAGGTCGTTCTCGGCCTTGCTCTCGCTTTCCGCCTTGGACTCACTGTGGGAAGAAGCGGTTTCCTCGCTCTTGGATTCACTGGCCGACTCGGCCTTGGATTCGCTCTTGGACTCCGATGCGCTGGACGCCGAGCTGGAAGAATGCTCCGAGCTGCCGGAAGCGCTTTCGGCGGTGCTGTGGGAAGAGCTGGACGAGGACGCGGGCTTTTCCTCCGAATTGCCGGAGCTGCTGGATGTACTGCCGGAGCTTGCTCCGGAAGAAGAGCTGCTCGACGCGCTCGAATGGGACGAACTGCTGGAGGCGGCCTCGCCGCTGACGGTCAGCGTCAGGGTGTTGCTGCTCACCTTGCAGTCGTTGTAAGTGACCACAGCGTAGATCTTATAACTGCCGTTTGCAACAGAGGATGCCGGGACGGAGACGGTCGTCTGGCCGGCAGCGCCCTTAACTTCCTCGCCGTTGGCGTACCAGCGGATCGTATCGCTGCTGGCGTACTTGCCGCTGATTTTTGCGTGGAAGATATAGGAGCCGCCGAACAGGCCCTTGCCCTCGTTGCTGACCTCCACCGACACGGCGGCGAAGACGGCGGTCACATCGAGGTTCTGCTTGAACTTCGTGTCCGTGCGGGTCTTGCTGGTCACGCCGTCGCTCCACTTGACGAAGACATGCCCTTCGGCGGGCACAGCCGTCACACTGACGGTCTGGCTTGCATCGGTGATGCTATAGCTCAACGAAGTCTTGCCGGATTCGTTCCCGGAAGCCAGCGTGCCGCCGCCGTTCTTATCGACCTGATAGCGGGCTTCATAGTGGACCGCCTCGACCGAGCTGCTGGTGCTCTCGCTGGCGGCTTCCGAGCTGGGGGCCTGAACCGCAGAGCTGGGGTTCGAGACATATTCCAGCGTGCGGATCGGAATGTTGTTGGTATCCGGGCGGTTGTCGGTAGTCTCGCAGGCGTGGGTGCGCAGATAATTCAGCGCAGCCTTGAGCCCGGCGCTCTTCAGATGGATGTCACCACTGGTGTAATAATCTGCTTTGCCATAGCCGTCGTCCCCCTTGAGGGTCTCGGCGGTGTTCAGGAACTTGAGGCCCAGCTGCTCACACATGCTGAGCAGAGCCATGTTCATATCGTCGATCTTGGCCTGATCCATGTGGGGATAGGTCGAGTGATCCGCCGGGATGGGCGGGATGGTGTTGACGATGATGTCGGTGTACGGGTAGCTTTCCCGGATAGCCTGTACCAGCGCGGTGTAGTTGCTGATGAAGTCAGCCACTTCCATGCCGGTATCGTTGGTGCCGAGGGTGATGACCACGCGGCGGGGCTTCATCATGGCGACAGCCTGTGCGATGGTGTAGGAATTGCTGTCCTTCTTAAAGGTGACGATCCCTTCGTTCAGCGCCACCTGCGTGCCGATTCCCTCCTTGGCGCAAAACTGCTGCAGGGAGATCAAGCCGTTGTTGTAGAGGCGGACGGTGTTGGAATCGCCGAGAAAAAGAGTTTCGTCCTGATAGGACTGGCCCGCGTCGGCCGTCTCGGTCAGCAGGGCGGAGGAGGTGTTGTCGATCTGGTAATGGTCGGCCAGATCATTGCTCCCCGCCGGAGCGTCTGTCGTCACGGAGTCCGCATCGGGGACAGCTGGGGTCTCCCCTTTGCCCCGCTTGAGCAGGGTCAGGGTGATGCCGACAGTCAGCAGAGCCGCCAGCGCGCATACGACGCAGACCAGAACCGCCTGCCGCTGCAAAGGAGTCATGGATTGCTTGTCCGATTGTGTCCTAGGATTCATATAATTCACCTTATCGTTGATTCGTTGTCAGGTCAAACGTTCAGAAGCGCGTCCGCAAGGGCGGCGCAGCTTTCGGCGTAGAAGACCGGGCGGAAGGGCTCCAGCTCTTCCCGGCTGCCGTAGCCGTACAGCGCTGCGGCCGCATCCAGATGGCAGTCCGCCGCGCCGCGCATATCGTCATTGCGGTCACCGACCATCAGCACCCGCTTGCCTTTGGCACAGGGCTGCTCCAGCACATAGCGGACGACCTCCGTCTTGGTATCGCGGCTCTCGTCCATGGACGCGCCGCCGATGAAATCAAAATAGGGAGCCAGCCCCTGCTCTTCGAGGATGGGGGTCACGACCTTGGTGGGCTTGGAGGTGGCGGTACAGAGCACATAGCCCGCTTCCTTCAGGCGGCGGAGCATTTCAGCGGCTCCGGAGTAGGCATTGCCTTCATGGCTGCCCTTTGCCGCGTAGCTCGCACGGTAAAGCTCGGTGGCCTTCTCGATCTTCTCCGGGTCAGAAAAGTGTTCGCCGAAGCTTTTGCGGAGCGGCGGGCCGAGGTAGCGGCGAAGATTGACGCCGGCGATGTCCACATTCATTTTATGGAAAACCTCTTCCAATGTATTCAGGATGCCGGGGGCGGAATCGATCAAGGTTCCGTCCACGTCGAATAAGATCACGTCATAGTGCTGCAAGGCTTTTCCCTCTCTTTCACACATATACATGGGATAGTATAGCACAGTTTTCCGTTTTCATCAATTCCGACAAATCATTTTTCCCTCTTTTGTCGAGATTGTTCATGAAATCGCCATAAATAAAAAAGCCTGCCCGGCAAACGATGCGGACAGGCAGGGGCAACCGCCGTTATTGCGCGGTGGAGGTGCCGGAGCAGTTCTCGGCAGAGGGGTAATAGAGGTTGTTGGAGATAAACTCCAGCTTCTCCTTGAGCACAAGCTCCAGATTGGCGACGGCATGGACCATGTTGGTGGCGGAGTCGTTGATCTCCAGCAGCTTGCACAGATCCACTTCCTCCATCGCCATGGCCGTTTTCATCTTCTGGCTCTCGGCGCAGAGGATGTGGCTCAGGGCAGATTCTTGCAGCGCGATGCTCTCCAGCAGATCAATGACCGCCTGATCGAGGGTGACGCGGGGCAGTGCGGGGCATTCCAGAGGGGTGCAGTTGGTATCAGCCATAAATGGGATCATCCTTTCTATATAAGGTGTAGCCCATTGTATGCCCGTTTCCCCGCCGTTGTCACTTCTCCGGCTCGGTGTCCTTCTGGGCCGAAAGCTTCTCGATGACATCGCGGTAACCGCCGGCGCCGTACTGGATGCAGCGGTTGATGCGGCTGATGGTGGCTGTGCTGATCTCCACCTTTTTCACGATCTGGTCGTAGGTGCTGCCGCCCAGCAGAAGCTTTGCTGCTTCCAGCCGCTGCGCCATGTCGGAGATCTCTTTCACGGTGCACAGATCATCGAAAAAGTTGTAACACTCCTCCCGCGTTTCAAGGCTCAGGAACGCATCGAACAATGCGTCCGTCATCGGGTTCTTTCTGGGGTTTCTCTCAGCCATAGCGGCCTCCTTTGCGGCAAGTACCGGGTCATAAAGTTGATCGATGATTTTGTATTATTACTTTAGCACTTGAAAGTGTGAAAGTCAAGTATTTTTATTTATAAAGTGAGCCTTTTTCATTTGACATCGTGTGAAAGTTTCTTCGTTTCACACGTGAACAAAAATCACCTAAAAGTTGTTACGGATTTTTTTATTGAATTGGCACATCCACTGAACTTGTTCCAAATATATTGACAAATTATGAAATCGGCGATAAAGTATACACAATTTTCGGGCAAAGATGCCACGGCGTGACCTCTTTGTCTCACGAAAAGAAAGGAAAGAGGTAAAAAGAAATGAACACGCTGGTCATCGTTTTGATCGCAGCTGTGTGTCTGTTAGGAGCTTACACCTTCTACGGACGCTGGCTGGCAAACAAGTGGGGCATCGACCCCAAGGCTAAGACCCCCGCAGTCGTCCACGAGGATGGCCGCGATTATGTCCCGACGAACGGCTGGACCGTTTTCGCCCATCAGTTCAGCTCCATCGCAGGTGCCGGCCCTGTCACCGGTGCCATTCAGGCTGCCGCCTTCGGCTGGCTGCCCGTTCTGCTGTGGGTCCTGATCGGCGGCATCTTCTTTGGTGCTGTGACCGACTTCGGCGCTCTGTATGCTTCCGTCAAGAACGACGGCAAGTCCATGGGCATGCTGATCGAGAAGTACATCGGCAAGACTGGCCGCAAGCTGTTCCTGCTGTTCTGCTGGCTGTTCTGCGGCATCGTCATCGCAGCATTTGCTGACATGGTCGCCGGCACCTTCAATGCCTTTGGCACCGATGGTGCTCTGGTGGAGGCTGCACAGACCAACGGCGCTGCCGGCATGGTCTCCATCATGTTCATGGTGTTCGCTGTCGTCTTCGGCCTGATCCAGAAGAAGTTCAGCTTCTCCGGCTGGAAGGAGAGCGTCATCAGCATCGTCTTCATCGTTCTGTCCTTCGTGATCGGTGCAAACTTCCCCATCATCTTGGGCAAGGCTGCATGGAGCTACATCACCTTCATCTACATCTTCTTTGCAGCCGTCCTGCCCATGTGGCTGCTGAAGCAGCCCCGTGACCACATGACCACCTTCATGTTCGTGGCCATGATCGCAGGTGCCGTGGTCGGTCTGCTGGTCGCACATCCCACCATGAATCTGCCCGTCTTCACTGGTTTCACCAACGAAAAACTGGGCACCATGTTCCCCATCCTGTTCGTCACCGTTGCCTGTGGTGCGGTTTCCGGTTTCCATAGCCTTGTTTCTTCCGGTACTTCTTCCAAGACCGTTGAGAACGAAAAGGATATGCTGAAGGTTGGCTACGGTGCCATGATCCTCGAAAGTCTGCTGGCTGTTCTGGCCCTGTGCGTTGCAGGTGCTGCTGCCGCTGCGGACGGCACCCCTGCTGCAGGCACCCCGTTCCAGATCTTCAGCCGCGGCGTTGCCGGTTTCTTTGAGATGTTCGGCATTCCCGCCTACGCTGCTACCGTTTTCATGACCATGTGCGTTTCTGCTCTGGCTCTGACCAGTCTGGATGCCGTGGCCCGCATCGGCCGCATGAGCTTTCAGGAACTGTTCAGCGTCGATGACATGGAGCATGCGGAGGGTTGGCGCAAGCTGTTCTGCAATGTCTATTTCTCCACCTTCATCACGCTGGTGTTCGGCTTCATCCTGACCAAGATTGGCTACGCCAACATCTGGCCGCTGTTCGGTTCCGCCAACCAGCTGCTGAGCGCTCTGGTTCTGGCTACCCTGTGCGTCTTCCTGAAGGTCACCGGCCGCAACAACAAGATGCTCTTCCCCCCGCTGGTCATCATGCTGTGCGTCACCTTCACCGCTCTGGTGCAGCGCCTGATCGCCATGGTCAAGGCCATCAGCGCAGCCGCTTCGGTGGGCATCCCTGCTGGTGAGACCACTTGGGGCGCTGTGTTTATCGCCAACGGTCTGCAGCTGATCCTCGCAGTCCTGCTGATCGTTCTGGGCCTGAACATCGTCTTCCACTCCTTCTCTGCTTACAAAAAGGCTGAGCACAACAGCGAAGCAAAGGTCTAAAAACAACTGCGGTTTTCACGATTCGTTCGTAAAAACAGAAAGAGATCCCCGCTGACGTCATCGAACCCGTCAGCGGGGATCTCTGTTTTTCTGCGCTTCAGAGATGCGCACCTTCCCAGACCTGCAGCACGGCCAGCTGCGTCTCGGTGTGGAACCAGTGTTCCCCGTCGGCCAGAAGGGTCAGCTGAGCCCCGGTCGCGCGCTTGAAGCGGTCAAGCACGGCATAGGAAGTCAGCTCGTCAGCTTCACCATAGAGCACCTGCGTGGGGGTGCACCAGCGGAGCGGATGCTCCCGCACCCAGCAGAGATACGGCCACGAAAGCGTCTCCCCGAAAGTTGTGGGGATCTCCCCTGCCGCCTTCAGCTGTTCTTCGGTCACGTTGGCCTGCTGCATCATCCTGCCGATGAGGTCTTCCATATCCACGATGGGCGAAACGAAGAGCGCACGGCGCAGTGCCTTCTCCTGTAACGCCAGCATGGAAAACCACGCACCGATGCTCGTGGCCCGCAGTGAGACCTGCCGCCAGTGCACTCTTGCATACTGATCCATAAATTGCAGCTCCGGAACGACTACCCATGGCAGGAGCCGTTCCGGGCCGTTCTTCCGCTCGCCATGTTCGGGCAGGTCGATGGCCAGCACCTGATAACCTGCCGGGCAGGCCTGCTCTGCAAATGCAAGGGCTTCCTCTTTGCATCCCATTTTGCCATGGACATAGAGATATACTTTTCGGCTTTCTTCCCCGTACAGCAAAGCAGGAATACCGCCGATCTCAAGTTTCTGTGTTTTCATCGTAACATCTCCTGTCAGATGCCGCCTTCCTTTTTTCGGTACAGCGGCTGGTTGAGATTCTTCACTTCCAGCTTTCTCTTCATTGTAATTGTTCCTATGATAACACATTTCCCGTTCAAACACAAACAAAAAGAGCTGTGACGCCCTGTTACAGGGATCACAGCTCTCATTTCATTCAGAGAAACTGAATTACTTCACCATGCTTGCGACTTCAGCAGCGAAATCGTCAGCACGCTTCTCAAGGCCCTCGCCCTTCTGGAAACGAGTGAACTTGACGATCTTGATGTCGCCGCCCAGATCCTTTGCGACCTTAGCGGTGTACTGAGCAACAGACAGGTCGCCGTCCTTGACGAACTCCTGATCGACCAAGCAGTTCTCCTTGAAGAACTTCTTGATCTTGCCCTCGATCATCTTCTGCTTGACTGCTTCCGGCTTGTTAGCGTTCTTCGGATCGCCAGCCATCTGAGCGAGCATGATCTCCTTCTCCTTGGCCACGACCTCGGCGGGAACGGAAGCCTCATCGACATAGCTGGGGTTAGCAGCTGCGACCTGCATAGCGATGTCCTTGCCGTAAGCAACGAACTCGTCCTTTGCGTCGATGTCGTTGGTGGTCTCAAAGTTGACCAGAATGCCGTGGGTGCCGCCGCCGTGGACGTAAGCAGAGCAGACGCCCTCGTAACGGACGAAACGGCGAACCTTGATGTTCTCCTTGATGACGAGGATCAGGTTCTTCAGAGCCTCGTCCACGGTCTCGCCGGACTCGGTCTTGCAAGCCATCAGAGCCTCAACGTCAGCAGGGTTCTGCTTCATGATGACCTGAGTTGCCTCCTTGACGAAAGCAACGAACTTGTCGTTCTTGGCGACGAAGTCGGTCTCAGCGTTGACTTCGATGACGACGCCGACCTTGCACTGCGGGCAGTACTCCGCGTAGACCATGCCCTCAGCAGCAGTACGGCTTGCCTTCTTTGCAGCGGTAGCCAGACCACGCTCACGCAGGATCTCGACTGCCTTCTCGAAGTTGCCGTCGGCCTCAGTCAGTGCCTTCTTGCACTCCATCATGCCGCAGTCGGTCTGCTTGCGCAGTTCCATAACGTCCTTTGCAGTAATAGCCATTTTTATTCTCCCTTACACGTTATTAAACGGGTTTGTTCGGAATACGGAATAATCAGGCGTTTGCTTCCTCAGCGGGAGCTTCCTGATTGCCCTGCTTGCCTTCCAGAACAGCGTCAGCCATAGCGCCGGCGATCAGCTTGACAGCGCGGATTGCGTCGTCGTTGCCGGGGATCACGTAATCGATCTCATCGGGGTTGCAGTTGGTATCGACGATAGCAACGATGGGGATGTTCAGCTTGCGGGCCTCAGCAACAGCGATGCGCTCCTTGTGAGGATCGACGATGAACATAGCCTTCGGCAGGGTCTTCATGTTCTTGACGCCGCCCAGATACTTGTCCAGCTTCTCCATCTCCAGCTCCAGCTTAGCCACTTCCTTCTTGGGCAGCAGCTCGAAGGTGCCGTTCTCCTTCATCTTAGCCAGCTGATCCATGCGGTCGATGCGCTTACGGATGGTGCGGAAGTTGGTCAGCATACCGCCCAGCCAGCGAGCGTTGACATAGTGCATGCCGCAGCGCAGAGCCTCGTCACGGATGGACTCCTGAGCCTGCTTCTTGGTGCCGACGAACAGGATGTCGCCGCCCTCAGCTGCAACTTCCTTCACGTAGTTGTAAGCCTCATCCAGCTTCTTAACGGTCTTCTGCAGATCGATGATATAGATGCCGTTGCGCTCGGTGAAGATAAACTTCGCCATCTTGGGGTTCCAGCGGCGGGTCTGGTGACCGAAGTGCACACCTGCTTCGAGAAGCTGCTTCATAGAAACGACTGCCATAGTAAAAATACCTCCAAATATTGTTTTGCCTCCGTACACCGTGATCGGCGCACCGTATCGGACGGGGCCGACTGCCCTCCACCCAGATGGGCACAAAAGGGCATAGTGATACGTGTGTAATGCTAAATAATAATAGCACAAAAAAGAGACCGTTGCAAGAGGTTTTCTCTGTTTTTTACAAAAAGATTCTGCAATTTTCTCTTATTTGCTGTTCTGGCTGCTGCCAAGGTCCCCCATTCCCATCCGGCTGAGGGCGTAGCCCTTGCCGAACATGAGATCGTATTGGAGCAGCCAGTGGTTCGTGCTCCACGTCTGCTGCAATGCGCTGGGTGTCTGGGTGGTGGTGCCGTCCCGGTTCAGGATGGTGCCGCGGGTGTTGGAACGGTAGGCCGCCTGAAGCTGGCGGGTCAGGTACTGGAAGTAGAGCGGGGACTTCAGGCCGTAAATGTTCATCATCACCGGCGAGATATCGTAAGCCGCAATGGTGCCGAGATCCACCGGCTTGTCGGTGTAATTCGACCACATGAGCAGCGTGGTCTGGTGGAGCTTCGGGTCCGCACTGGAATCGCTGGCGTAGCCGCTCTTGGTGAAGACATCGTAGTTGGAATCGATGGGGTTGTAGTGGTCGCCCCAGAACACGAGGATCACCGGCTCGTCCACCTGCGAGAAGTATTCGGTCAGCTTGCCGAGCATCGCGTCGGCGTCCCGGATGCCGGTGGCGAAGTCCTCCAAGGCACCCAGCGTACTGCGGCTGATGCCGGATGGGGCATTCAGCACCTTCACCCGCTGGTCGTCCGGGTAGTTGTCCTTATTATAATTGGTGTGGTTCTGCATCGTGACCGCGTGGAGGAAGACCGGCGCGTCGGACGAGGACTTCATCTTCTCGTACTGCTGGATGATCTGGTCGGCCATGGAATCGTCGGTGACAAGGCCGGTGGTCCAGTAGTGCCTGCGCACCTTGTTGACGTGGGTCATCTTTTCCAAGCTGACGAAGGTGTCAAGGCCGAGGTTCGGGTAGGCCGTGTCGCGGCTCCAGTATTTTGCCCAGAAGCAGTGGACCGCAGCGGTCTGGTAGCCCTGCGTCTTGAGGTAGTTTGGCAGCGAGAATAGAGGCTTCGTTACGTGCTGCTGGTAGGGCTTGCTGCCGTTGGGCAGATAGGAAACCGAGTAGCCGGTCAGGGCCTCGAACTCCACATCACAGGTGCCGCCGCCGAAGCTGGGGCTGTAGGCCCGGCCATAGGCGCTGGTCTGCTGCAAGGCATGGAGGTTGGCGGAAACGTCGGTGTCGAAGGCAAAGCCGTACTGCTCCAGTTCCGAGACGTCCCAATAGGACTCGTCCATCACATAGATAATGGTCGGCTGCTGCTCCGTCTCATCGGCGGGCGTCGTGGCTCCGTAGGAGTCCGGGTAGAGGGGCGACGTGGTGTATTTCTCTGCTGCAGCGGTGTCATCGAGGATCTGGTCAACGGCTTCTTCCGAGTAGCCTTCGGGCTTGCTGATCTCCAAATTGGTGAGGTTGGTCAGGAAGCTGGTGATGACACCGTAATAGCGGTAATAGCGGTCCTGCATCCATGCGTCGGGCACGATGCCGATGGTTTGGGTCACGGTCGGCTGCAAAAAGACGCCGAAGATCAGCGCACAGGTCGCTGCCGCACTGGCTGCAAAGCCGAGGATGCGGAACTTCCAGCCCGCCTTCTTTCGGCCACGGTATAAAAAGAAGGAGGCTGCGAGCAGCAGCAGGACCAGAACGATGGAAACGACCATGCTGGTCTGGATGTGGATACCGGCTGCGGAGGCCACGCCCGCCGCCTCCGATACCTGCGTCAGGTCCCACGGCAGGAAGGGCTCACCCCGCAATTGCAGGGTGTAGAAGTTGACCGCCGCCGGGACGCAGCCGAGAATGGCTGCGATCAGCGTTGCCAGCGGGGCGAAGCGGGTCAGCCAATCCACGGTCAGCCAGACGAGGAACAACAGCCCCCATGCCAGCAGGTAGGCTTCCCCATGGGGAAAAATGTACTGGGTAAAAGTGTCCGCGGTCAGGCTGCCGCGGGCGATCCACTCCGTGAGCACCAAGATCAGGAGCGTGACGACGGGCGGGAACACCAGCCGCAGCGTGTGAAGCGGTGTCGGAGTGTCGGATGCGCGATGTTTCATACAAGAAAGTTCCTTTCACTTCCTGAGAGAGTTTGGTTTGCCGGGGCAAAGAGTGCCCACAGTCCCCTATTATAGTCCTGTTTTCCGTAAAATCAAACCCAAATCCAAGAAAAGCAGATGAAAAACTTTCATCCATCCAGCCAATGCCGCAGGGTCTGCCAGAAGGAGGCGGGTTTCGGTTCGGGCGGCGGCAGTTCGGTGCGGACCAAAACGGCATCCACGCCGATCTTGTCGATCTCCTCCCACGGGATCGTCAGCGTCGCGTCCCGCCCCAGCAGCCCGAAAAACCGGGGCCGCCCCAGCAGCTGCAAACTTTGGATCTGGGCCGTCTGGGGGTCCAGCTCCAAATCGTCTGCCTTGCCCAGACAAGCCCCGTTGGAAAGCTGCACGACCTCTTTGGCACAAAGCTCCCGGAACGTCATCCGTCTCCCCTCCCCGTTTCTGTTCTGTTTTATGGTATGCGGGGCGGCGGCGCTTGATGCAGACCGGGCTGTTGTGTTATACTGGGAGTTGGAAACCATTGGAAATGCAAACCATAAAGATAGAGGTACGAGCAATGTACAAAAACATCGTATTTGATTTTGGCGGCGTTATGGTCGATTTTGACCCCAAGGAGTATCTGGTGGACCGCTTCTGCAATGCCGACGTGGAGGAACAGGTGTACCAACTGACCTTTGGAAGCGAGGAGTGGAAGCTGCTGGATGCCGGGCTTATCACCCGCTTTGAGGCCAACCAGCGGATGCTGGCCCGCGCCAAGGAGCAGGGCCGCGCCTTTGAGGTTCAGGGTGTGCTGGATGACTGGATGCACATCCTGCGCCCCCGCCGCCGGATGCAGGAACTGGTGCAGAAGCTCAAGAGCCACGGCTACTGCGTTTATTACCTGAGCAATATCCCGGAAGATGTGCTCGATCTGCTGATGGAGCGGGACATGAAGGGCCTTTTTGACGGCGGTGTGGCCTCCTGCGAGGTCCACATCAACAAACCCGACCCCCGCATCTATCAGGCTCTGCTGGACAAATACGGCCTCAAGGCGAAGGAAAGTGTCTTCATCGACGACCGGCTGGACAACATTCAGGCCGCATTCCAACTCGGCTTTACCGGCATCCAGATGAAGGACAGCGTCGGCACCTTGGTGCGCAGCCTTGCCACCTGCAACGTGGTCGTCCGCTGATCTCCCGCACGCAAAACGCCCTGTTCCATGTCGCTTTTGACACGGAGCAGGGCGTTTTTGCCGCGGAGAAATGCACTTTAGGGGTTACTTTTCCTCGTAGCTCTGGCAGAAGTGCGGCGTTTCGACCTGTTGGGTCGTGCAGGAGCAGTGCTCCGTCACCTTGATCTGCGGCAGACTGCACTTGCAGCTTTCCACGTTGTGACGGCACTCGCAGACATCACAAATCACACCGGTATTTTCCATTTTCATCTCACCTCTTTGTTTGGGATGTTTCTAGGATGCCCCATTTCAAAGAGATTATGCAGCTTTATTTTTTGCCTTGGCTTCCCGCTTTGCTTTCCGTGATTCTTCCCGTTTTCTGCCGGCCCGTTTATCGGTACAAACTCACTTTGTCAAGAGCAAACGCTTACCATGCGGCCAGATCAGCACCCAGCTTGCGGCAAGCAGCCTGTGCGTCGTCGTCCGGGGTCTCGTTGCAGATCAGGCCTTCCTCGCTGAACAGAACCGCGCCGTCCTCCTTGGCACGCTCGCACCAATCGCGCATCCACTGGCCGTCGCCCCAGCCGTAAGAACCGAACAGAGCCACCTTCTTGCCGTTCAGAGAGCCTTCCAGAGAAGCGAACATCGGCTCGAACTCGCTCTCCTCCAGCTGCTCAGCGCCCATTGCGGGGCAGCCGAATGCCACCACGTCATACTCGCCCAGCTTTGCTGCGTCCATTTCGCCGCAGGGAACGATGGCTGCGGCAGCGCCAGCACCCTCAGCGATGCAGTTTGCCATGGTCTCGGTGTTGCCGGTCGCGCTCCAGAATACGATTGCTACTTTGCTCATAAGGATGAACCTCTCTTTCCATATTGGTTAGTATATTCTAACTTTTTGTCCCAAGAAATTGCGCAGTCCTGTTTGACAACCACAGAACGCGCATCTTCACGGTTAGGCTTTTCTAACCAACGATAAGATATCACATCTTACCCGTCTTGTCAAGGCTCTTTTGCAGATTTTTCCACTTCCCTGCTCAAAGCAGCTGCGGGAGGGAAAACACCACCGTCATCACTCCGAAAATGACCGGCTGATGGAGCAGGTACAGCACCAGCGAGTGCCGCCCCAGCCACCCCAGCGGCGGGCAGCGCAACCGGCGCAGCGGTTCCATCCGCTCCCGCCCGATGAGATGGTAAAGGTAGAATCCCGCCCAGAATAAAAACAGCCACGGCAGAAGCGGGAAGTAATCGGTGGAGAAAAAGCCGAGGGGGTAAAAGCCCAGATAGGCTGTAAAGCAGTTTGCGTACAGGCCCCGCGGCAGCAGCCAGCGCAGTGCCCCAAGGCCCCAGTAGCCGTCCATCGTGTGATAGGTCAGCGCAAACAGCGCAAAGCTGACGAGGAAGCCCGCCACCGGCGGAACCTTTTGCAGGGCCTTTTCCAGCAGCCCGGTCAGGATCATCGCCGAGCCCAGCAGGGTCAGCACGCCGAACAAGACGACATTCTCCGGCATGAACAGCAGCGTCACGGCTGTGACCAGCGCCCCGGCCCCGAAGACCACTGCGCCGCGCTTGACGGGGTGATGCCCCATGGGCAGACAGAAACCGGACAGCAGAATGAATCCCCAACAGATGCTCTGCTGCCACAGACGCCCCGGCGTGCCCGCATACCACGGCACTGCGACGCCGAACAGATAAACGGCATCCCATGTGCCATGGTAGAGCATCATGCTGATGAGGTCGAGCCCGCGCAGCTCGTCCAGCAGTGCGTAACGGGTGGAAGTCTGGTTCATAAAATGATTTTATCCTTTGCGTTTTTTGTCCATTGTACGCCATGTAAGGAAAGGCGTCAAGCAAAAAAGCTGCTGTGCAGCAAATGCCACACAGCAGCTTTTGGAATGATCGGTTTAGAGCTCGACGTTGAAGTAGCGCTTCAGCAGACCCTCGAAGCCGCGGCCATGACGAGCCTCGTCCTTCGCCATCTCGTGAACGGTGTCGTGGATGGCATCGAGGTTCAGAGCCTTTGCCTTCTTGGCCAGATCCATCTTGCCGGCACATGCACCGCACTCAGCCTCAGCACGCATCATCAGGTTCTTCTTGGTGCTGTCGGTGACGACCTCGCCCAGCAGCTCAGCAAAACGGGAAGCGTGGTCAGCCTCCTCGTAAGCATAGCGCTTGTAAGCCTCGGCGATCTCCGGGTAGCCCTCGCGCTCTGCGACACGGGCCATGGCCAGATACATGCCGACCTCGCTGCACTCACCCTCGAAGTTTGCGCGCAGACCATCGACGATCTCCTGCGGGACGCCCTCGGCCTTGCCGATGCCGACGACGTGCTCGGTCACATAAGTGTTGCCGGTCTTCTCAACAAATGCGGAAGCCGGAGCCTTGCAGACGGGGCACTGCTCAGGGATGGTGCCTTCAGCGATATAACCACAAACGGTGCAGACATACTTTTTCATAAGATAGACCTCCATAATTTCTCAGTAATTCTTTTGGCTCGCCTCTGGTACTGGCGGCCTTGGTTTCTGAGCTAATTATAGCAATCATTCCTAGGTTAGTCAAGTATAATTTTGAGAATTATTCCTATTTAACACTTTGTTTACACCTGCAGGTTGCCGCTGGTTGCCGCGTCGGTGCCGTCGGCTGCATCGAACTCATAATCGTTGCCGGGCAGGATGGCGTTCAGCAGGATGCCGACGATGGCGGAGATGGCCAGACCGGACAGGTTGATGGACACACTGCCGACCATGAAGGTCAAGCCGCCCACCGAGTTGAATCCCAGCGCGGACACCAGAATGACGGCTGCCACGATCAGGTTGCGGCTGTTGGTGAAGTCCACCCGGTTCTCGACCACGTTGCGGACACCGATGGCGGAGATCATGCCGTAAAGCACGAAGCTGATACCGCCGATGATGCCGGTGGGGATGGTGTTGATGACGGCCTCAAACTTGGGGCTGAAGCTCAGGATGATGGCCAGCACTGCGGCGATGCGGATGACCAGCGGGTCGTAGATGCGGCTCAGGGCCAGAACACCGGTGTTCTCGCCGTAGGTGGTGTTGGCCGGGCCGCCCAGCAGACCGGCCATGGTGGTGGCAAGGCCGTCACCCATCAGGGTGCGGTTCAGGCCGGGGTCGTTGATATAGTTGTGGCCAACGGTGGCACTGATGGCAGCGATGTCGCCGACATGCTCCATCATGGTCGCCAGCGCGATGGGCAGGATGGTGAAGAGGGCGCTGATGAACTCCGGGCTACCGTCGATGGCGAACAGGCCCATGGCGCTCTTATGCAGCGGGATGCCGAGCCAATCGGCGGCGGCAATGGCTTGGAAGTCCACCGCACCGGTCACGAGGGCCACCGCATAGGACACCAGAACGCCGATCAGGATGGGCAGGATCTTGACCATACCCTTGCCCCAGATGTTGCAGACGATGACCGTGCCCAGCGCCACAAAGGCCAGCAGCCAGTTGGACTCGCAGTTGGTGATGGCGGAGGGGGCAAGGATCAGGCCGATGGAGATGATGATGGGGCCCGTGACCACCGGCGGGAAGAACCTCATGATGCGGCGGATGCCGAAGGTGGAGATCAGCAGACTGACCACCAGATACAGCACGCCGGAGAAAGCCACGCCCGCACAGGCGTAAGGCAGCATCTTGGTGTTGGCCACGGTCAGGTTGCCGTTGGCATCGGCCAGCATGGGGGCCACGATGGAGAAGCCGCCCAGATAGGCGAAGGACGAGCCAAGGAAGGCCGGGACCTTGCCCTTGGTGATCAGGTGGAACAGCAGCGTGCCCAGACCGGCGCACAGCAGCGTGGTGGAAACGCTTAAGCCGGTGAGCAGCGGCACCAGAACGGTGGCACCGAACATGGCGAACATGTGCTGCACGCCGAGGATCAGCATCCGGCCCGTGCCCAGCTGGCGCGCGTCGTAAATGCCCTTGGAGTAGTCGATTTTTTCACTCATAAAAATGAGTCCTCCCTTCGTTTCTGCCCAAAAAAAGAGGCATTGCCGCCCGAAAGCGTCAGTGCCTCAGATTTTTGGGAAATGAATATCAACGGGAACAGAAAAGACGACCGTGTGCTCCGCAAAGTTGAACCACGCATCGCTCTCTCCCCTTCCCGTTTTGGCTTTATAAAGTATAGCAGAAACCGCTCCGCCGCGCAACCGGTTTCCAACTTTTTGGCAATATCCCTAAATTCGCCTTCTTTTTTCGGGGTTTCCCGACGCCCGGCGGCATTTTTGCCCGGCATCTTGAAATCCGGCCAGCGGCGCACTATAATAATACCTATTAAATGGATTGAGATTTGAAGGAGCATTATGATCTATCTGGATTATTCAGCCAATACCCCGGCCGACCCCCGCGTGCTCGACCGGTTTTGTACGGTGGAGCGCAGCTGCATCGGCAACGCGAACTCCCACCATCAGGCGGGGGCAGCCGCCAAGGCAGAGATCGACGCCGCCACGATGAAAATTGCCTCGCTGCTGGGCGTTCAGCCCGCCGAGGTCATCTATACTTCCGGCGCCAGCGAGTCCAACAACTTTGCGCTCAAGGGGCTGGCGCGGCTCTCCCGCCATGTGGGCAAGCACATCATCTCCACTCCGCTGGAGCACTCCTCCGTCAGCGGCACGCTGACCGCTTTGCAGGAGCAGGGCTGCGAGATCGACCTTGTAGACATCCAGCGGGACGGCACCATTGATCTGGAGCATTTGAAAGATCTGCTCCGCCCGGACACCATCGCCGTGGCCGTCACCCTTGTGGACAGTGAACTCGGCGTCGTGCAGCCGGTGGACAAGATCGCCGAGATCCTGAAGGATCACCCCAACTGCCACCTGCATGTGGACGCCACACAGGCCGTGGGCAAGATCCCCGTCTCTTTCGAAGGGGTGGACACCATGAGCCTGACGGCCCACAAATTCTACGGCCTGAACGGCATTGGCTTGCTGCTCAAACGGCGGAATCTGGCGCTGGAACCTCTCATCCACGGCGGCGAGAGCACCACCATTTACCGCAGCGGCACCCCCACCGTCGCGCTGGCCTCTTCCCTCGCCTCGGCGCTGGAGCTGGCCGTGAACGAGCTGCCGGAGCGCGCCGCCCATGTGCAGAAGCTGAATGCCGAACTCCGCGCCGCGCTGAGCCAACGCCCAGACGTCCGGATCAACAGCCCGGAACACGCCATCCCCCACATCCTGAATCTCAGCGTCCAGAACGTGAAGGGCACCGTTTTCCAGCGGGAACTGGACGCCCACGGGGTCTGCGTTTCGGTCAAATCGGCCTGTTCGTCGGATGGTCTGCCTTCCCGCGCCGTCTTCGCCGTCAGCCGGGACCGCCGCAATGCCCTTTCGTCGTGGCGCATCAGCCTGAGCCACCTGACCACGGAAGCCGAGATTCAGGAATTTTTACAGGTGTTTGACGTCTGCTGCCAGCAGCTGACCGCCGCACACTGAACGATACAAGGAGAAATCATGAAACGCGAACTCGAACCTTATCAACTGATCGAACGCAGCATCATCAAAAAATACCGCAAGGAACTCTGGACGCCTTTCATCGTGGCCGTCAAGCGGTACGAGCTGATCCAAGCGGGCGACAAGATCGCCGTCTGCATCTCCGGCGGCAAGGACTCCATGCTGATGGCCAAGCTCATGCAGGAGCTGCAAAAGCACAGCGACGTGCCCTTTGAGCTGGTCTTCCTTGTGATGGACCCCGGCTACAACGAGATCAACCGCCAGAAGATCGAATCCAACGCCGAACTGCTCCACATCCCCGTGACCATTTTCGAGAGCAACATCTTCTCGGTGGCCAACAACACCGAGAAGAACCCCTGCTACCTCTGCGCCCGGATGCGCCGCGGCCACCTGTACAGCAAGGCCAAGGAGCTGGGCTGCAATAAGATCGCGCTGGGCCACCACTTCAACGATGTCATCGAGACCACCGTGATGAGCATGTTCTACGGTTCCCAGCTCCAAGCCATGCCCCCCAAGCTCCACAGTACCAGCTTCCCCGGCATGACCCTCATCCGCCCGATGTACTGCATCCGCGAGGAGGATATTCTGGCGTGGAAGCGCTACAACGACCTTGAGTTCATTCAGTGCGCCTGCCGCTTTACCGAAAACTGCACCATGTGCGACAACGGCGGCGGCGGTTCCAAGCGGCAGGAGACCAAAATTCTGCTCCGCCGCCTCAAACGCGACAACCCCAACATCGAAAATAGCATCTTCCGCAGCATCCACGCCGTTGCACTGGACACCATGCCGGGCTATAAGTCCGAGGGTGTCGAGCATAGCTTCCTAGAGCGGTTTCATGAGATGGAAGAGCGATCATAAGTCCTCTTTATGCCAAAACCGGCAAGGCAGTTTGTTCTGCTTTGCCGGTTTTATTTGTTACCCAAATAAATTATAATGCAAAATCCAGTCGATGTAAACATCCAAAAAGCCCCACAACAGCACGCTTTTCGCGCACGATTGTGGGGCTTTTCATGCCACCGGCGGGGCTTGAACCCGCACTCTGTCGCCAGAAAGGGATTTTAAGTCCCTCGTGTCTGCCAATTTCACCACAGTGGCACCTAAAGAACTGCCGCCCACAGCAGCTGCAAGCGGCAGCTCATATCATACAATAGAAACGCGGTTTTGTCAAGCTTACACTTTGCCGCCATGCAGCTCGGCATACATACGGGAGCGGCACTCGGCGACGGCGGGGGTCATGTTGACATAGTGCTTGTGGGGGCACTCCAAGCGCAGCTCGCTCTCCCACGTTTCGTCGGTGAGCTGCTTTGCGATGTAGGCCTTTTTCTCTGCGATGGAAGGCAGCTCGATGGCCAATTCACCGTTCAGGATGTGGGGCACCAACAGCTTTTTGACCTTGGTGGGGGTGATGGTCACGGTGCGCTCAATGGCGTCGGAGTCGAGGTTGACCATCGTGACGGGCTTTCCGGCTTCGATCTCCTCGCCGTCCATCGCGATCAGGTCACACTGGGCCTGACCGTTTTCGTCGTAGAGACGCCACGGCATCTTCTTGCCGGGGATGATGGCCTTGCTGGCGGAATCGGAGCACTTCATCTTGGGCTGATAGCTGCCATCCGGGCGCTTGACCGCCACCAGCTTGTACACGCCGCCGAAGACGGGGTCGGACGCGGAGGTGATGAGGTTCTCGCCGACGCCGTAAGAGTCGAAGTGGGCGTGCTCATACAGCTCCATGTTGGCGATCTTCTTTTCGTCCAGACCGTTGGAAGCCACCAGCTTGATATAGGGCTTCCCGGCTGCATCCAGCGCCTTGCGCAGACGCTTGGAGCCGCGGGCCAAGTCGCCGGAATCGATGCGGGCGCTCTTCACGCGGCGGTTGGGGTCGTTGGGGTATTTTTCGATGAGGTAGTCGTCCAGTTTGATGAGGTTGGGCAGACCGCTCTCCATGATGTTGTAGGTATCCAGCAGCAGACTGACGGAATCCGGGTAAGTATCCGCAAAAGCCTTGAAGGCGTCGAACTCGGTCGGAAAGAACTCGATAAAGCTGTGGGCCACAGTGCCGACGGCCTTGACGTCCGAACCGTACTTCATCTCAGCCAAGCAGTTGGCGGTGCCGATACAGCCGCCCAGAACCGCCGCGTAAGCGCCGTCGTTGCCCGCGCTCTCGCCCTGTGCGCGGCGGGTGCCGAACTCCATGACGCTGCGGGGCGTATGGGTGTTCAGGCCGGTGACGCGGGTAGCCTTCGTGGCGATGAGGCTGTGGAAGTTCATGGTCTGGAGCAGGTAGGTCTCGATCAGGATCGCACCAACCAGATCACATTCGATGCGGACCATCTGCACATGGGGGTAACAGACGGTGCCCTCCGGCAGAGCATACATATCGCCCTTCCACTTGTAGGTGCGCAGATACTCGCAGAATTCCTCGCTCATGCCCTTGGTGCGCAGCCAGCGGATGTCCTGCTCGTTGAAGTGATAGTTCAGCAAAAAGCGGGTCAGCTTGCGCTGGCCGGCGCTGATGGAATAGCCCTGATTGTCCGGGTTCTTGCGGAAGAACATATCGAACACCAGCGTCGTATTCTTGAAGCCATGCAGGAACAGGCAGTTGGCCATCGTGAACTCGTAAAAATCCACGACCATTGCGGGGTTATCATAATCTTCATCCGGAATATACGGAATAACTTTGATCTCGTCCATGACGGTTTTCCTCTCTTCTGCCCTGTCATGACAGGGTGTTTGTATCATGATAGCATCTTTCCCGTGCGGGTGCAAGTGGTTTTGTAAAATTCCGGCACAAGTGGGTCAAATCTTTTTTCCGAAAGCAACAAAAAGCCGCCTCCGGAGCGTCCGGAAGCGGCTTGGATGCAGTCGGTTCAGATCAACCGTTGATGATATTCGGGGTGGCGTTCTTCAGCACAACGTCGTGGCTGCCGCCCTCGACGATGGAGGTGGAGGAAACGACGGTGAGCTTTGCCTTCTGCTGCAGTTCGGGGATGGACAGTGCGCCGCAGTTGCACATGGTGCTCTTGACCTTGTACAGGGTGGTCTGGACACCGTCGGACAGGGGGCCGGCGTAAGGAACATAGCTGTCCACGCCTTCCTCGAAGCTCAGCTTGGTGGAGCCGCCGAGGTCATACCGCTGCCAGTTGCGGGCGCGGTTGGAGCCCTCGCCCCAATACTCCTTCATATACTGGCCGTTGATGCGGACCTTGTTCGTGGGGCTCTCGTCGAAGCGGGCAAAGTAGCGGCCCAGCATAACGAAATCCGCGCCCATGGCCAGCGCGAGGGTGATGTGATAATCGTGGACGATGCCGCCGTCGGAGCAGATGGGCACATAGATGCCGGTCTCCTTGAAGTATTCGTCACGAGCCTTGGCGACCTCGATGACAGCGGTGGCCTGACCACGGCCGATGCCCTTGGTCTCGCGGGTGATGCAGATGGAACCGCCGCCGATGCCGATCTTCACGAAGTCTGCGCCAGCCTTGGCAAGGAAGCGGAAGCCCTCAGCATCCACGACATTGCCCGCGCCGACCTTCACGGTGTCGCCGTAGTTCTCGCGGATCCAGCCGATCGTGCGGCTCTGCCACTCGGAATAGCCCTCGGAAGAGTCGATGCAGAGGACGTCCACACCGGCATCCACCAGTGCGGGCACGCGCTGGGCATAGTCACGGGTGTTGATGCCCGCGCCGACGACATAGCTCTTATTCTTGTCCAGCAGCTCGTTGATGTTCTTCTTGTGGGAATCGTAGTCCTTGCGGAAAACGAAGTACTTCAGGTTGCCCTCGGCGTCCACCAGCGGCAGGGTGTTGATCTTGTTGTCCCAGATGATGTTGTTGCAGTCATGCAGGGAGGTGTTTTCCGGTGCGGTGACCAGCTTCTCGATGGGGGTCATGAAGGTGGTGACAGGAGCATCATCCGGGGTGTGGTTGACGCGGTAATCGCGGGAGGCCACGATGCCCAGCAGCTTGCCGCCCGGGGTGCCGTCGGCGGTAACAGCGATGGTGGAGTGGCCGGTGCGGGCCTTCAGCTCCAGCACGTCGTGCAGGGTGGCCGTGGGGGCCAGATTGGAGTCGGAAACGACATAACCGGCCTTGTAGCTCTTCACGCGGCGGACCATGGCGGCCTCGTTCTCGATGCTCTGAGAACCGTAAATAAAGGAAACGCCGCCCTCACGAGCCAGTGCGATGGCCAGCTTATCGCCGGAGACCGACTGCATGATGGCGCTGATCATGGGGATGTTCATTTCCAGCGGGCACTCTTCCTCACCCTTGCGGTACTTGACCAACGGGGTCTTCAGACTGACGGCCGTAGGAATATTCTCTGCGGAGGAATACCCCGGAACCAGCAGATATTCGCCAAAGGTGCGGGAAGGTTCTTCATAGAAATAAGCCATACTCAAACTCCTTTTCTCTCATGCAGCCCGTCAAAACGGCGGCAAATTCATTTCACCTAATGTGCTTGGAACATGCTTAAAATTGCTTGCACTTATTGTAACACAAACCGGCACAAACGCAAGCATTTTGCAAAACAAACTTTCCAAATGACTCCTCGCGAAAACCAGACACTTTGTCTAAGAAAATGACGGAAAGTAACACTTTATTCCCGAAATCTGCTTTTCTTTGCTCTCACCGCGGCTCCGGAGACGCAAAAAAGCCCGCCCCGAAGGGCGAGCTTTTCTGCACACGAAGCGAGGATACCGCCTGTGCGGTGCGCGGCCAGCAGCTGCGAAGGAGTACAGCCGGAGGAGGAGGGGCGGCGCACCCGATATCCACGGATAACAAGAAGAAAAAGATTTCACTCAGAAGCGTCTTACCGCTTTCTGTAACTATATTGTAACTCTTTTGAAACCATTTTGCAAGAGTCTTTGCGAAGAAAATTGTAAATCTTTTGTAATTCTTTTTCAGACCTTTTGTGCCGCTTCGTCGGCAAACTCCAGATAGCATTCAAATGCCATGTGCTCCTCGCGGCGGCCCACCACATACCAGCCATCCGCCGACGGGGCATAGGACACCGCCACCTCGGCCCCCATGGGAATCTCGCGGTGGTATTTGATGGAGGCCAAGCGCAGAGGCCCTTTGCGGAGCACTTCCAGCGGCAGCGCGTCGCACGCAATGTCCAGATAGCAGGAGTTGTTTACATGGCCGTTCAGGTCGCACAGAGAATAGCGGGCCGTCCAATTGCCCGCAAAGGTCAAGTCCTTCGCTTTGTGCACGAGCTGGGGCAGCTCCCCTTCTAACGTATCATTTTCGTAGTTGGGGGTGCACCAACTGGGCTGGCGCAGGATGCGCTCCGTCTCGGTATCCACCACGATCCAGCGGCAGTCCACCATGGCAAGCTCACGGCCCGCCTCGTCCCGCAGATGGGTGATCCGCTTCATGGAGCCCTTTTTGCAGGGTTCACAGGCCGTATCCAGCGTGACCTTTTCGCCACGGGTGGGCATCCGGTAGATCTCCACCGCCTGTTTGCCCACCAGAAAGGCTGTGTGGCGGGCGGCAAAAAAAGCGTCGTCCATGTCATAGGCGCGGGCGTGGTCCGCTGCCGCCTGTTCCACGTAGCGGAACAGGGCGCTGGGCTTGAGCATCCGGCGGAAGTCGCCGTCCGCGTTCAGAACGGTGAAGGTCTCGGTGAAGTGATTCAGTTCCATTGTCAAACATTCCTTTTCAATCAAAAACAGGCCGCACCAAGGGAGGCGCAGCCTGTATGGGGTCAATACATATTGCGCGATTTTTTGCGCAGCTTCCGCCAGATGTTGAAGCACGCCAGCGCGATCATGGCAAGGAGGAGCAGCAGGAAAATAACGCCGCTGCCGCCCTCGTCGTAGCTCTTCATCTCGCTCCACTTGACGTCGAGTTCGCTGTTCACCTCGTCGCTCAGGTCGGTGAAGACCTTCTCCTTTTCGGCGATCTCCTCCGAGGGGAAAGCGATCTCGCTGTACTTCAGATCCTCGTCCAGCACGTCCCACACGGCCTGCATGGGGGTGGTGTAGCCGATATACTCGGCGTTCGCCTTGCCGATGTCTACTTCGCACATGAAGTTGATGAACATTTCGGCGGCCTCTTGGTTTTCGCTGGTGGCGGGAATGCACATGCTGTCCACCGAGAGGACACTGCCCTCTTCCGGGAAGACCCATGCCAGATCGGGGTTGTCGTCGATCATGGTGATGGCGTCGCCGGAGTAGTAGACGCCGATGGCTGCCTCGCCGCCGATCATCTTATCGAAGATCTCGTCCATGACGTAGGCCTGAACAAGGGGCTTCTGGGTCTTGAGCTTCTCGACCACCTCGTCCACCTCCTCGGTAGACTGGGGATTGATGCTGTTGCCGGTGGCAAAAGCGGCGATGGCGTAGGCATCGCGGCTGTTGTTGAACATCAGCATATTGCCGGAATACCGCTCATCCCACAAGTCGGCCCAGCTGGTCGGAGCCTTGTCCACCATGGTGGTATTGTAGATGATGCCGGTGGTGCAGAGCATATAGGGCACCGAATACTCGTTGGTGGGGTCGTAATCGGCGTTGCGGTACTCCTCGTCGATGTTCTGGAAGTTGGGGATGTTGCCATAATCGAGCTTTGCCAGCATCCCTTCCGAGATCATCTTCGCCACCATATAATCCGACGGGATGATCACATCGTAATCTGCCGCGCCGGATCTGAGCTTGGCGTAAAGGGACTCGTTGGAGTCGAAGGTGGTGTAGTTGACATGGATGCCGGTCAGCTTCTGGAACGCTGACACCACGTCCACGCTGTCGTCCGAACCGTTGGAGATGTACTCGCCCCAGTTGTAGACGTTCAGGGTAATGTTCTTTCCCTTGAAGCGGGTCCAGTCGTAGGTGTCAGTCACGGAGACGTCCTCGGTGACCTCGATGGTCCCGGCGGCCAGCGTGGAAAGCGGCAGACTCAGGGCAAGGACCGCCGTCAGCAGCAGTGCCGCGAAGCGTTTCATCTGTTTCATGCCACGTCCTCCCCTCTCAGTGCCCTCTGGTCGCGGCGGTAGCCGCGGCTTTCCATCGCGTTGGAGATCAGGATGATGGACAGGATGACCACGAACATGATGGTAGACAGGGCGTAGATCTCCGGGCTGACCTTCTTACGGGTCATGGAGTAGATGGCGATGGGCAGGGTCTCGACTGTGCCGCAGTTGAAGTAGGAGATCATGAAGTCATCGATGGAATACGTCAGGCAGATGAGGAAGGCCGACAGGATGGCGGGGCTGATCTCCGGCAGGATGACCTTAAAAAAGGCCTGTTTCGGGTCGCAGCCAAGATCGAGGGCGGCCTCATACAGCTTGATGTCCAGCTGCTTGAGCTTCGGAGACACGTTGAAGATGACATAGGGCACATTGAACGCGATATGCGCGATGAGCAGCGTAGGCAGACCCATGATGCTGTCGGGCAAAAGATCGGTGTGGGCCGCGAAGCGCTGGTATGCCACGAAGAGCAGCATCAGCGAGATACCGGTAATGATCTCCGGGTTGACCACCGGGATATAGGTGATGTTGGTGACCACAAGGCGGCTCTTGCGGCCCATGGACGCAATCCCCAGCGAAGCCGCTGTGCCGAGGATGGTGGCGATGACCGCCGAAGCCAGCGCCACTTCCAGCGAGACGGCCAGCGCCCGCAGGATGGAAGCGTTATGGAACAGGCTGGTGTACCACTTGAGCGTAAAGCCGGTGAACAGCGCGTAGCCCTTGCTCTGGTTGAAGCTGAACACGATCATATACGCGATGGGCAGATACATGAAGCAGAAAAACAGGATGATATAGACCCGCTGCATCAGGCGAAGATGTTTTGTTTTCATCAGGACACACCCTCCATCTCATCCTCATCAAAGCTAGAGGTAAAGCTCATGCAGAGCAGAACGATGATCATCAGCACAAGGCTCATGGCCGAGCCGACGTTCAGGTTGTAGCTGTTGCCAAGGAACTGCATCTCGATCAGATCGCCGATCAGCAGGTTGGAACCGCCGCCCAGCATCCGGCTGATGACGAAGGTAGACACCGCCGGGACGAAGACCATCGTGATGCCGGTGCTGATGCCGGGCACGCTCATGGGGATGAGCACCCGCAGCAGGGTCTGGGTGGTGGAAGCGCCAAGGTCCTGCGCCGCCTCCACGATGCTCTGGTCGATCTTGGTCATGCTGGTGTAAAGCGGCAGGATCATATAGGGCACGTAGTTGTACACCATGCCCAGCACCACCGCGCCGGAAGTGTTCAGCATATTGAACGGTCCAAGGCCGAAGAAGCCAAGTACCGCGTTGACCGGGCCGTTCGTGCTGAGCAGACCCATCCACGCATAGGTGCGGAGCAGAAAGTTCATCCACATGGGCAGCATGACCAGCATCAGCATGATGTGCTGCTTGTTCACCCGCAGCCGGGAGAGGAAATAGCCCACCGGAAAGGCGATGATGAGGCAGATGACCGTCGCGATCAGGGCCAGCAGCAGACTGCGGGCGAACACGGAGCCGTAGCCGCTGATGGCGAGCAGATTGTCCAGCGTGAAATTGCCGTCCGCATCCGTCAGGGCGTAGTACACCACGATGATGAGCGGCACCACCGTGAACAGCGTCATCCATACAAAATAAGGATACGCAAGCTTTTTATCGTAGATCTTCATTTCGGCATCACCTCAAGAACGCGCCATGATGTGAATCTCGTTGGGGCCGATCTTCATGCCGATGGTCTCGCCGGGCGTACAGGCGCGGGTGGAATGGATGAGCCACTCCCGGCCTTCGCACTCCACGTGCATCTCAAAGTGGACGCCCTTGAAGATAACGTCGTTGACCACGCCGACCAGCTGGCCTTCCATGGGGGAGACCACTTCGATGTCCTCCGGGCGGACAACGACCTGCACGCTCTGTTCCCGCGCAAAGCCACGATCCACGCAGGGGAACTCGACGCCGGAGAAGGAAACGAGGAAGTCGCGGTGCATCACGCCGTCCACGATGTTGGAGTCGCCGATAAAGTCCGCAACGAAGGCGTTCTTCGGCTCGTTGTAGATATCCTCCGGGGTGCCGATCTGCTGCACCTTGCCGCCGTTCATGACGACGACGGTATCGGACATGGTCAGCGCCTCTTCCTGATCGTGGGTGACATAGATAAAGGTGATATTCATCTCGCGCTGCAAACGCTTCAGTTCCAACTGCATCTCCTTGCGCAGCTTGAGGTCCAGCGCACCCAGAGGCTCGTCCAGCAGCAGGATCTCCGGCTCATTGACAAGGCTGCGGGCGATGGCCACGCGCTGCTGCTGGCCGCCGGACATCTGGCCGATGCTGCGGCGCTCAAAGCCTTTCAGGCCCACGACTTCCAGCATATCGCGCACTTTGCGGCGGATGGTCTCTTCGTCCATCTTTTTCAAGCGCAGACCGAATGCCACGTTTTCAAAGACGTTCAGGTGCGGGAACAGCGCGTATTTCTGGAACACCGTGTTCACCGGCCGTTTATAAGGCGGCACGCCCGTAATGTCCTCTCCTTTGAGCAGGACTTTGCCGGAGTTCGGTTCCAGAAAGCCCGCGATCAGGCGAAGGGTCGTGGTTTTACCGCAGCCGGAAGAGCCCAGCAGCGTGACAAATTCCTTATCGTGGATATCGAGGTTCAGTCCGTCCAGAATCCGCTGGCCGTCAAACTCCACAACGATATCCCGCAGGGATACGATCACCGAGTTGTCCATATGATACCAAATCCTCCTTAAACTCAGATACGAAAAAAGACAGGGCCGTTGCCCCATCCCTCGTACCGGGGTGATCGTCCCCACGCCGCGCCAAAGAACGGCAAGCTTTGCGCAGGGTCCTCTCCCCTATCGTGTCTATCTTATACAATTTGTGTGCAAATGTCAATCACTCTGACACAGTTTGCCCAAACTTTACGAAATCGGAAAAAACCGGCGCGGGGCATAGAAAAGCCCGGCGGCCCCTGTACAGGAAACCTCCGGGCGCAAAAACGACCGTTGGATGAACTTTTGTTTCACGGATCCGCTTCCGCAGCGTCCGCGGCAAGGATGGTCTGGACCGTGGAACCGTCTACCGTGTAGAGCGAGGTGTCCCCCGCCACGGTCAGGTAGTAGTTGTCCGTGCCCTCATAGTAGGTCAGGGTCTTGGTGCTGTCGGCTGTCCGGACCACAGCGGCGGCAAGCTCCTTCATTCCGGCGGGGTCACCGTCCGTCGTCTGGGCGGTCACATAGCTGCTGAGGGCCGAAAGGAGTTCGGTGGTCAGCTCCGGAGTGAGGGTCTCACCGTTTTTCGTCAGTGTCACCGCTTCAATGGCCGAGCTCGTCAGCCCCGCCGGATTGAATGCTCCGAAGAGGTTCGTTTTTCGCACCTCGAAGCAGGATGCCTTTGTGCCGGCCACCGTATAAAGGGCATCATCCCCGGCTTTTTTCAGGTAGATGTCCCCGGTGGCTGCATTCTCCGCCCCAAAGGTGAAGGTGTTCGTTTCCCCCGCCGCCGTGACCGTCACGGTCAGCGAATCGGCGGTGAAGCCGTAGTCTTCACCCGGCTCTTCGGTCAGCTGGCGCTTGGCATTCAGGGCGGCCAGCGCCGTGCGCATCGCATTGCAGGACGTTTCGTCGAGGTGGTAGGCCGGATCTTCGGCCAGTGTCCAGCCGCCGTCTGCAGAGTGGAGGGTGTTGGTCTCGCCGTTGTAGGTGACCACGATCTCCGTCAGGTCATCCGCCGCAAAGGAGGACAGCGGGATGGTTCCCTGCGCGGCTTCGCTGGCGGCCTGTTCCGCCTTCTGGTTCTGCCGGGTGAGCAGGGCCAGCGCCCCGCCCAGCAGCAGGACCAGCACCAGAAGCCCCAGCAGAGTGCGCTGTTTTGTTTTCATGCCGGCCTCACTTTCTGCGCCGCAGCACCACGACCACCGCGCCCACCGCCAGCAGCGCGGCGGGCAGGATGACGATGAACGTCAGCCCCAGCACCGCCGAAACGCTGCTGGAGACCGAGATGGGAGCCGCTTCCAGCGCCTTGGAGTCGATCAGTACCGTGCTGACCTGACCCGCCAGCGAGGCGGCACAGCCCTGCAGGAAGGTGCAGTTGCCGGGCACGACCTGATAGGCGGCTTCGTTGTCCATGTTGCCGCAGTTGACCCAGATCACTTCCGCCTCGGTGGTCTCATTCCGGGCATATGCTGCCAGCGCGAAGGGACCGTCGAGGTCGCCGTCTTCCTTATCGGCGGTGACCATCTCGTAGCCTGCCGTTTTGCTGTAGGCGGAATTGGAGGTGGTAAGCAGCGCTTCCGAAACGATGTTGTCCGTCTCGGTCAGGGTGATGCCCTGCGCCATCTGCAGCAGCACATGGCGGCTGGTGTCCACGCCGTCCAGCGCAGTGGTCTCGGTGGGGCTGGTGTAGTCTGGCAGCAGATAGTAGGGGTAGCCGTTCATAAAATGGTTGGCGTCCCCCTCCACCACAAGGCCCTCGGTGCGGGTCAGGCCGAACTCCGCCATCAGCGCGTCGAGGTTGGGGGTATTGTAATAGGAATCGGTCAGCAGCAGCACCTTGCCGCCGCTGCTCAGATAGCCGCGCAGCAGACTCATCTCGTCCACAAGGCTGCCCGCCGAGGCAAGATCCTGCGCGGGGTCGTTGATGATGAGCAGGTCACAGTCCTCCGGGATGCCGCTGGAGAGCAGGTCCAGCGCCGTGAGGGAAAGGTTCTGGCTTTCCAGCGCATCGGTCAGGGTGTCGGTCAGGGTCTGCTCGCCGTGGTTGGTGGTGTAGTAGGCGTGCTTCTGCTCCCCGCTGGTCAGCCGGTAGATGGCCGAGGTGATCTCGTTTTCGCCCGCAAAGGTCACGCTGTAGGTTCCGGTGGTGTAGTAGTCGGAGTAGTCGTAATCGTAGAGGTCGGATGCGTCCAGCACAACATTCTGGTCCCCGGAAACGAGGATCACACTGCCGGAAGAGGCCTCCTGTGCGCCGTACTGGGCCGCAAAGGTCGGGTAGACTGCCGGGTCCTTCAGCTCCCACGTAATGTGGCTGCTCTCGGCAGCGTATTTATCCAGCAGCTTGGAGATGATCTGATCTTCATTGCCGGTCTCGCAGAGGTAGTAGATGGTCACATCCTGCGAAAGCTCCCGTACCACCTGCTTGGAGCTGTCACCGAGGGTGTAGAGCCCGGCCTCCGAGAGGTCGAATTCGGTATACTTGGACGGGATGGCCCGCACCAGCAGATTCAGCAGCACCACTGCTGCGATCACCGCTGCTGTAATGGCAGCAGAATACAGGCCGCTGCGGAACACTTTTCCGTCCGACGCGGATTTTTTCGATTTCAAAAATTTCATCGCTCTGCCCCTCCTTTCAGTTCCAGCGGCGCTTCTCGATGCTCTGCGACGTGAAGAACAGGAACATTCCCGTCACGGTCAGGTAATAGACCAGCGTCGGAAGGGAGAAACTGTTGTTGACGAAATCCTCAAAGGGGGTAAAAAAGCATAGGACGCTCAGCACTGCGCTGAAGGCCTCGGTCAGCCATGCGCTCTGCAAAAGGAACAGGCCCGTCAATCCAAGGCAGAGGGCCGCAAAGGTCAGGCAGCCGAGGATGAAGCTCCGGGTGCGCAGCCCGGCCATCAGGGAAGCCGCTCCCGCAATGGCCGTGAAGACCGCCAGCGCCACAGCGCTGCCCGCGTTGAACAGGCTGCGGAGACTGGGCATCATGTAGGCCAGCAGCAGCACAGAGAAGCCCGCCACCGCCGCGATGATGGGATTTTCGGTCAGGCCAGAGAGGAACTCCCCCATGGCGATGGCCGCACAGCCCAGCAGGAAATAGCACAGCAACGCGGCAAAATTGGCGGCAAGTGCCGGGACAGTGCCGCCCAGCGCCCAGAGGATGAGGATCATGACCGCATCCATAAGGCAGGGCAGCGCAAAGACGGCGCACATGGCAAAGAACTTGCCCAGCACGATGCCCCAGACAGAGACCGGACTGGTCAGCAGCAGTTGGTCGGTGCGGCTGCGGCGCTCCTCGGCCAGCGAACGCATCGTCAGCACCGGGATGTAGAGCAGCAGCATGAAAATCGTGCGGTATAACGTGTAGTAGCCGAAATCCGTCAGCCCATAGCCGAGGTTCAGCGCCAGAAAATAGATGCCCGACGAGGCCAGCAGAAAGGCCGTGAGCACATAGCCCAGCATCCCGTGAAAATAGCTGCGGAGTTCCCGCTTGAAGATGGCTGTCATTCCGCTTCCTCCTCCCCTGTTTCTTCCTCGGTATTTCCGCCCGTCAGCTCCATAAAGACTTCCTCAAGGCTCCGGTCTCCGGCGGTCAGCTCTTCCAGCGTGCCGGATGCCGCCAGCTTCCCCTTGGACAGGATCAGCACCTGTTGGCAGACGGCCTGCACCTCGCTCAGGATGTGGCTGGACAGGATGACGGTGTGCGCCTTGCCCAGCTCCCGGATGAGCTTACGGATCTCGACCACCTGTGCGGGGTCAAGGCCGACCGTGGGCTCGTCGAGGATGATCAGCTTCGGGCTGCCCAGCAGGGCCTGTGCAATGCCGACCCGCTGCCGGTAGCCCTTGGACAGGCTGCGGATGAGCCGGGGCATCACGTTATCCAGCCCGGTCCGATGGGCCGCTTTCCGCACTTGTTCCTTCCGGTCGGCCCGCTTCACGCCCTTGAGCTCGGCCGCGAAGAGCAGATACTCCTCCACCGTCATCTCCGGGTAGAGCGGCGGCTGCTCCGGCAGGTAGCCCACGCACGCCTTGGCGGCATCGGCTTCCTCCGGCAGCGGGTGCCCCGCCACCGTGACAAGGCCGCCGGTAGCGGACAGGTAGCCGGTCAGAATGTTCATAATAGTGGACTTGCCCGCACCGTTCGGCCCCAGCAGACCGCAGATCTGCCCATCCTCCACGGCGAATGAAACATCGTCCACCGCAAGGTGTCGGCCATACGTTTTGGTAAGGTGTGAAACTTCGATCACAAAGAACGCTCCTCTCAAGGGCCGTGCAGAACCCAAAATTTTAAATCGCTGGTTTATTTTAGTCCGGAAATGTGTTCAAAATAAGGGAACCGTGTGTAAGATTCGAAAGGGCTCCTTTTCCGCACTTTTCCGCGCAGATGCACAAAAAAGCGCCGCCTCCGCAAAGGAGACGACGCTTTGAAAGACCTGTAAATTACTTACGGCCGAAACGCTTGTTGAAGCGCTCAACACGTCCGCCGGTGTCAACCAGCTTCTGCTTACCAGTGTAGAAAGGATGGCACTTGGAGCAAACTTCGACGTGGATCTCCGGCTTGGTGGAACGAGTCTTGATGACGTTACCGCAAGCGCAGGTGATGGTGCAGTCAACGTAATTCGGATGGATACCCTGCTTCATTCTTTTTCACCTCATTTCTGGTTCTGACTTATTGGGGCCATATTATAAATGTATGTGCCCATCACAACCTTCAATATCGGCTACCCCCGCGAGCGGCCTTGGAAACGATTGCCTCAATATTATATCACGGATTTTCGAAAATGCAAGAGGGAAAATAAATTTTTTAGCGGTTACCCAGCTTTCGGCGTGAGCCATCCTTTGACAGTATCAACATCGACCTTGCTTGCCTTCGCGATCTGCTCAATCGAAACTCCCTGTTCGTAAAGGCTCTGTGCCATCTCAATTGCCATTTCTTTTCGGCTTTCCACTCTCAGCTCTTCCATCGCCTTGCACATTTCGCCCACTCCTTTCGGATTTTCTTTCAGATAACGTGTTCTCTCTGCAAAAAGCGGGAAATTCATGTCATCAGCGCTGGTGCAGTTGAAGTCGTGCATCAGCTTTCCAATGTCGGAATCATCCCGATACTCGCCATTCACATATAGGATATGCGTTCCATCATCGAATGGCTGTCCCAGAGTCAAATTCATATTTTGGATAACATAGACCGGCTTTCGTGCCTTATAATAATCTTTTTCGGTGATGAAAATGACATACGTATCCGGCAGTTCACGATAATCCTGATCTGCATCGAGATTCTCCACATCCATCATGCTGGAGTGGTATCTTGCCCGATGTGGGTCAGCGCCATTATCCGAGCGCTGAATCTCGATATCGTACTTCTTCCCTGTGCTGTCCGTTGCATACGCATCCAGACAGATTGACCGCGCACCCGTTACCCGCTTCAGGTCTGCTTGTGTTTCACACTTGGTCAGGGTCAGATCAGGTTTTCCCACGATGATCCGCAGCACCAGTTCTGCCAAGGGGATATTATCCTTGAACAGCCCTCGCATAAAAGTATCATCGATCGGGCGGAATCCTCGCAGCCGCTGAAGGTCTTCCTGATGATGCCGTTCCCGCTTTTGCACTTCGGTTTCCTGCATCGCTCACCACCTCCTGTTTCTATGCTTTATTTTATCATAGAACAGTCAGTTTATCAAGCTTTCTGCTTACTACGTCACCCCACCCGCTGCCGTTTATCCAGCCGCATTTTATCCGCGATCATCGCGATGAACTCGCTGTTCGTGGGTTTTCCCCGCAGGTTGTGGATGGTATAGCCGAAGTAGCTGTTGAGCGTATCCACGTCGCCCCGGTCCCATGCCACCTCGATGGCGTGACGGATGGCGCGCTCCACCCGGCTGGCGGTGGTGCCGTTTTTCTTGGCGATCTCCGGGTACAGACGCTTGGTCACGGCGTTGATGTACTCCGGCTCGTTCATGGTAAGCAGGATGGCATCCCGCAGGAACTGGTAGCCCTTGATGTGGGCGGGGACGCCGATCTGGTGCAGGATCTCAGTCACCGTCAGCTCGTCGCTGTCCACACTGGTGGGCAGATGGTGCTTTTCCTTCCCCATAGCTACTTTGACCACGCGGCTGGCGAGGACGTTTTCATCAAACGGCTTGACGAAATAGTAGGCAAAGCCTTCGTCCAGCAGCTCCTGAACCATTTCCTCACTCTGGAACGCGCCGGTCACGAAGAACGAGGTGTGCCGCTCCCCCGCCGCATTGTACTTCTGTTTGACGGCCAGCGCATCCAATCCCGGCATGAATGCGTCCAGCAGCACCACCTGCGGCCGCACCGAGAGCATTTTCTGAAGTACCTTCTGTCCGTCTTTCTCGACGACCGTAACTTCCACGCCTTTTTGTTCCAGCGCTTCGCGGCAAGCTTCCGTGATCTCCGCACTGGTATCCGACATCAAAAACCGAATTTTTTCCATCGTTCATTCCTCCAAAGTGTGCAGTTCTCTTAACACTTTGGATTTTACCATATTTTCCCATCTATTTCAACGGTTATTTTTGCCAGTTTTTGACATTTAAGGTCGAGTTCGAATTATTCATTTTGCCAATTCCGGCTCCTGCGCCCTCTGCGCCACGATTTCGGCCTGTTCCAGCATGGTCTGGGCGAAAATTCCGTAACCGCGTGTCGGGTCGTTGACAAGGACATGGGTCACTGCGCCCACCAGACGCCCATTCTGTACGATGGGGCTACCACTCATCCCCTGCACGATGCCGCCCGTCTGGGCCAGAAGGGCCGGGTCTGTGACCCGAAGGACCATGTTCCGCTTGGCGTCGGCGTCGCTGATCCGCTCGATCTGGACCCGGTAGGCCCGCGGCGCCCCGCCCGACACGGTAGACCAGATCTCGGCGCTGCCGGTCTCGACTTCCTGCGCAAAGGCAACTTCCATCGTCTGCCCGGTGAACGGGGTGCGGGTGGTGCCGTAGACCCCGTTTTCTCCGTTGATGCGGATGCTGCCGATGGCCCGGCTGCTCAGGAAGCGGCCCTTCAGCTCGCCGGGGCTGCCCGCCGTGCCTTTGCTGCAGCCGGTGATCTCACAGGGGACGATCTCCCCGCTGCGCAGCGCAATGCTTTCGCCGGTGTCGCTGTCGCTGATGGGGTGGCCCAGCCCCGCAAAGGTGCCCCGCTCCTCATCCGCAAAGGTCAGCGTGCCGACCCCTGCCGAGGAGTCCCGCACCCACATTCCTGCCCGCCACTGGCCCGCAGACTCGTCCCAGATGGGCGTCAGGCTCGTTTGCAGCTGCTCTCCGTTTCGGATATAGACCACCTCCACAGCGTTCCCCTGCGCCGCTTCCAGCGCCGCTTTGACCGCGTCGTTGTCCTCCGTCGCCGTTGCACCGATCCGGATGACCCGGTCTCCAAGGCGCAGCCCGGCCCCCTTGGCGGGGTTCGTCGTGCCGCCGCTGGCCTTTTCCACATCCGAGAAGCCGACGATCAGCGCCCCTTCCGAAAACATCTTGACGCCGAACGGCGTCCCACAGACCGTCACCTGCCGACGCTCCGTGACGATGGTGCGGATGGTCTTGATGGGCAGCCAGCCGCCCAGCGAGAGGGTGGTCTGATAGCTGCCCACCGCGCGGGTGCTGGCAACATTCTGGCTCCCACGGGCTCCCAGCGGCTCCACCCACGCAAAACGCGGCAGGGCCAGCGTCTGTCCGGGTTCCAGATAGACGCGGTCCGGCAGACGGCTGTACAGCCACCCCAGCGCCGCCAGCGGCAGAAGCGCCAGCATCGCCGCTGCTCGTTTGCCCCTCTGACGCCAACTGCGGCGGCCTCTGTTCTGCTGTTTCACGTGTTCCATCTCCCCGAATCTTTTTGGGGCTAGTATGCGCCGCACCGGGAGCTTTTATAAAAGTGGGCCGTGGGAATTGACTTTTGGGTTCGAACTTGGTACACTAGTAAAGTCGATCTGCGGGTATGGTGGAATTGGCAGACGCGCAGGATTTAGGTTCCTGTGCCGCAAGGCGTGTGGGTTCGACCCCCACTACCCGCATCCGAAAACAGCCCTCTTCGGTCCGGTTCTGCGGAACTGCCGAAGAGGGCTGTTTGTTTTCAGGAGACCCTTTCTAGGGTTTGAGCACCTGTTCCACCGTGCAGAATGCAAACCCCTGATCCTTGTACCATTGGATGATGTCCGGCAGCGCCTCCGCAGTGGTGCGGGTCGTGGCGGAATCGTGCATCAGAACGATGCACTGGGTCTGCTCGCCGGTCTCCCGCACAACATTGCGGTAGATGGTGTTGGCGCTGGGCTTGCCGCCCACGGCATCCTCGGCACAGACATTCCAATCCACATACGTATAGCCTTTTTTCTCCGCCTGTGCTTTCAGCTCCGACATGATCCCCTTTCCGCCGTAGCGTCGGCTGACGGTATTGGTGCTGCCGCCCGGAAAGCGGAGATAGTGGATGCCGTCGGTCAGGATATAGGGCGAAATGCGTTCTTGCAGCAGCGCGATGTCCTCCCAGTAGGCGTCCGGGCTCTGGTAGATGTCGCTGTACTCGTGGGAGGCGGAGTGGAACGCGATCTGGTGCCCCGCCGCCGCAGCCTCCGCGATGAGGGGCAGATACTTTTCGTTGTAGCCCGTCGCCACCACAAAGAAGGTCGCTTTGACCCCGGCAGCATTCAACGCCGCCAGCACATCCGGTGTCGTTTTGCTGGGCCCATCGTCGAAGGTCAGGCAGACCCATTTTTCCGGCGGCGCAGGGAGTTCTTCCGGCACCGAGGCCGCCGGGGCCTCACGTTCAGTCGGTGTCAGGAATTCCGTGTCCGGAACCGGGGTCAGATCGCTCTCCCTGCAGCCGATGACCGGCGCGGCCGCATAGAAACTCCCCAGCAGAAAACCGGCGGCCAGCCCCAACATCAGGAGAATTCCACTACGAAATAAAATCTTTTTCTCCACCTTCACGCCAAAAACCTCCTTGTACGGTAATTTTATAAAAAAGCGGCTCTGTACAGGATATGACGGGCGAAAAAATCTATGAAAAACGCTTGACTTTCGCGGGGGTTTATGGTACTATACTGGAGCAGTCCGCACGACGGTTTCAAACCTCAGGAACTTAGGATTGCACGCAACAGAATACGCGAAGGTGGCGGAACTGGCAGACGCGCACGTTTGAGGTGCGTGTGGTTTATCCTTGGGGGTTCAAATCCCCTCCTTCGCACCATGACGAAAACCCGCATGAATGCTGAAAATTCAGTGTCCATGCGGGTTTTCTTTTGTTTTGCGATGTGCAGATACTAACAGATACTGAATTATATTGCGGTGCATCGAATGGTCAAAATATGGTCATTCGCTTCAGCCGCTCGCGATAGTCTCCCAGTACTCCACGATCTTACCGGGCACGGCGTCCTTGTCCGTCAGAAAGGCGGCGTCGAGGTCTGCGTAAAAGTTCGCGGTGTCGGGATCAGGGGTTCACATTCTGCCGCGTAGAACAAGTGCTCCCAGCACTATAACGGCGACTGCCACAGGGAGCAGCCGCCGCAACCAACGCAGTAGGCGTTCCCGCCTTGGCGGGAGTCCCGTTTGGAGAGATTCCGGGAAGAATGCTTCGCAGCAAACAGAATCGCAATAACGTCCCTGCCCGCGCCATGCCTTATATCGGATGCCGTTCCACTCAAACTCCGGGTACATTCCCCCTTTTGTGATGCGGATGGGGCTTCCCTGAGCTTCCCCATAGCGCAGCAGTACGGCAGCAAAATCCTCCGGGGTGTTGATGGATTGTTCCGATACGATGGAAAAGCGCTTTTTCTGCTCGTTTTCTGCCACGGTACGGTAATCCCTGAGCCAGCCGGAGAAAAATCCACCCGGCTCCTGCGGGTCCTGCATCCGTTTCAGACAATCGTCCACATCCAGCTGATCCACCTGAGGAGCCTGTTGGGTCAGCTCTGCGCAAAAGCGGATCGAACCCGCCAGCTGCGCTGCCTGCTGCTCCAGTACCGTCTGCTGCGCCCGAAGCGCTTCGGTCAGCGGCTGTTCCCCGTTGAGGACCCTCTGTATTACGGGCAGCGGCATATCCAGCATCCGAAGCATCCGAATCAGTTTCAGGGTCCGGATATCCTCGGCGGTGTAATCCCGGTAGGCGTTGCCCCGGTTACGGGCAGGGGTCATCAGCCCTTCTTTTTCGTAGAAGCGGATGTTGGGGCTGGAAACTCCACTCTGTTCCGCAGCCTGTTTGATGTTCATTTGCTTCACCTCCGCCCTTACACTACACCATAAAGTCGGTTGAAGGTCAAGCATTTTTCAAAAAATAGCGCAAAAATGCCCCGGCGGGCACAAAACCTGCCGGGGCATTCCTTGTTTTGCTTACTGAGCGTTGTTGAACAGGGTGAAGGCGCGGTAAGCCATGTACAGGTCGCTCTTGTGGATGACCTCGAACGGAGAGTGCATGGACAGCACGGGCACGCCGATATCCAGCACGGGGATGCCGCGGTTGGCGACATACTTGGCGATGGTGCCGCCGCCGCCCAGATCCAAACGGCCCAGTTCACCGATCTGCCATGCCACGTTGCCCTTGTCCAGCATCCGGGTGATGTCGCTGACCAGCTCAGCACAGGCATCGCTTGCGGAGCCCTTGCTGCCGCTGCCGGTATACTTGAAGATGGCAATACCGCGGCCCGCATAGGTGCCGTTCATCGGCTCGAAGGCGCTGGCCCAAGAGGGATCGTAAGCAGCGGTGACGTCAGCAGACAGGCAGACGCTGTTGCGGAAGGCGATGATATCGTCCTGACCGGCAGCGCGGCACAGCTCCTGCATGAAGTGGAAGGCATACATGCTCTGCATACCGGTCACGCCGTCGGAGCCGATCTCTTCCTTATCCGTGAGGACGCAGACGGTGGTGTAGGCCGGGTTCTTGGTCTCGATCTCAGCCACCAGTGCGGGGTAAGCGTCCACACGGTCATCGTGGCCGTAGCTGCCGACCATGGAGCGGTCGAAACCGACATCGCGGCTCTTGTAAGCCGGGGTGATCTCGATCTCAGCACGCATGAACTCCTTCTCGGTGATGCCGTACTTCTCGTTGAGGAGGATCATGGTGTTCAGCTTGACGGCTTCCTTCACGTCCTCATCCTCAACAGCGTCGGAACCGATCAGGATGTTCAGCTCCTCGGCCTTGATGCCGTCCTTCAGGGTGCGGGCATTCTGCTCGGCACCCAGATGGGGCAGCAGGTCGGTGATGCAGAAGACGGGGTCGTTCTCGTCCTCGCCGACGCGGACGGTCACCGTGGATCCGTCGTCGCGGGTGAAGACACCGTGGATGGACAGCGGCATGGTGCCCCACTGATACTTGCGGACGCCGCCGTAGTAGTGGGTCTTGAAGTAGCTCAGGTGGTCGGACTCGTACAGCGGGGTCGGGCGCAGGTCCAGACGGGGGCTGTCGGTGTGGGCGATGACCAGACGGAAGCCGTCCTCAAAACTGCGAGTGCCGATGGTGGCGGCCACGACCGCCTTCTTGAACTGGACGAAGTAGACCTTGTCGCCGGGCTTGTAGGTCTTCTTGGGGTCGAACTCGACGTAGCCGGCATCCTTGAGCATCTGCTCGCTTTCTGCGGCGACCTCGCGCTCGGTCTTGCCATTGTCGAGGAACTTCTTGTAGCCCTCAGCAAAGTCGTGGGCCTTCTGCTTGACGTCGGCATCCTTGTCGGTGACGTAAGCGGGCTTATAGAGCAGCTTTTCAGCAAGCTGCTGATTCGGAGTCTTTTCTGCCATAGAATTTCTCCTGCCTTTCTGTTTCCTTATTCCTAAATATTTTAAAGGGTCCATTGCCCTTTAATCTTGGTTCGTGCCATACAGGCGGGTGTAGACCGCGTAGCACGCGGTGATCTTTTCGACGTAGTGGTGCATCTGGTTATAGGGAAATCCCTGCAATGTAACGCCGTCGGCGGAGTGTTCTTCCATCTGCAAAAGGGTGTCCACCGTACCCCAGCCGCTGTGGTAAGCCGCCGCTGCCGTAGCCACATCGCCGTTGTAGCGTTGCAGACAGAGATGCAGATAATAGCAGCCGTATCGGAGGCTGACGGCGGGGTCGTAGAGGTCGTCAAAGGTGACATTCTCCCCTGCCGCAAGCTTGCTGCGCATCCAGAGGAAGGTCTCCTCGGTCATCTGCATCAAGCCGCGGGCGTTGACGCTGGAAGTCGCTGCCGGGTCAAACCCGCTCTCGGTCCGGATGAAGGAATAGACCAGCAGCGGGTCAAGGTCATACTCGGCGGCGTACTGCCCCACGAGGGCGGAATATTTGCAGGGGTAGAATGCCTTTTCCATTTGCGTGCGCACCGGAGGCAGACACAACACGCCAAGCACCAGCAAAAACACCAGCACAAGGCTGTTCAGCAATTTCTTCACGTTCAAACCGAAGCTTCGGCACCACCTTTCCTGCGGCCCTCGGCCAGCAGCTGTTCGCAGAGCGCCGACGCGGCAGCTTCCAGCGCGGCAAGGTCGGCGTCGTTGCGCAGCACGTAATCCGCGCGGGCCAGCAGAACGCTTTCCGGCGTCTGAGCGTTCAGGCGGCGGGCTGCCATATCAGGCGCGATGCCGTCCCGCTGGGCAATGCGGGCCACGCTCGTTTCAAAGGGAGCTGTGACCACCGCCAGACGGTCGCATTCCGCTTCCGCCGCAGTCCCGACGATGACTGCGCCATCCAGCACGAAGAGCGGTGTCCCGGCTTCCTGCGCGGCCTGTTTGGCCAGCCGGATGCGGCGGACGATCTCCGGGTGGGTGATGAGATCCAGCGCCGCCTTTCCTTCCGGCGTCGCGAAGGCGCGGTCGGCCAGAAGCCGACGGTCCAGTGAACCGTCCGGGCGGAGGATCTCTTCCCCGAACCGCTCCGCCAGCACCGGCAGCAGCGGCGAGGACGGGAGCAGGATCTCCCGCGAGAGCTGGTCGGCATCGGCCAGCGGGACACCGTGGGCGGAAAAGACCGCCGTCACGGTGGATTTGCCGCAGCCGCTGCGGCCCGTAATGCCCAGCGTGATCATAAAGCGATCACCCGGAACGCAGCTGCGCGGATCAAGCGGTTGTACACGGCCATGCTCAGGCCGTCCTTCTTCGGGCAGCGGGCGTACACGACACCGTCGCCCTGCTCATCCAGCGCACGGAGGCTGCGGAAGATGTGCTTTGCCTGATCGGCACCGTCCCCCTCGCGGCCATATTCCACGCAGGGCACGCCGAGCTTTTCCGCTTCGCCCGTAAAGCAAAGGCAGCTGGGGTTCTGGTCCATGTGGGCCTCCACATAGGCTTTGAACTGTTCAAAGGTGCCGTCCAGCAGGGTGACGTCCGCCTTGGGCGCGTAGTGTTTGTACTTCATGCCGGGGCTGCGGACCACTGCGCCCTCCGGCAGCTTTTCGAGGATGGCCTTCGAGACCTCGACTTCCTCGCCGAGGGCACGTTCCAAGTCCTCCAATGTAATGTGGCCGGGGCGGAACAGGGTCGGCTTCTCGCCCACCACCGAGATGACCGTGGACTCCACGCCCACATCGCACTCGCCGCCGTCCAGAATGAGAGGCAGCCGGCCGTTCATATCGGTAAAGACATCCTGCGCGTTGGTGGGGCTGGGTTTGCCGGAAAGGTTTGCCGACGGGGCCGCAAAGGCACAGCCGCTCTGCTCGATGACCGCGCGGGCGACCGGGTGGCTGGGCATCCGAATGCCGACGGTATCCAGCCCGGCGCAGCACTCCGCCGCCACTTCCGGGCCGCGGGGCATGATGATGGTCAGGGGGCCGGGGCAGAACGCTGCCATCAGCAGCTGGGCACGCTCCGGAACCTCGCTGACGAGGCCGGGCAGCATCTCCGGGCCGGTGACGTGGACGATCAGGGGGTTATCCTGCGGGCGGCCCTTTGCCACGAAGATCTTGGCCACCGCTTCGCCGTTGCGGGCGTCCGCCGCAATGCCGTAGACCGTCTCAGTCGGCAGGGCGACCAGCTCGCCTTTGCGCAGAAGTTCCGCCGCTTTGGCGATGGCGTCGCCTTCAGCGCGTAGGATTTCAGTTTTCATTTCCATGCGATTCATCGTTCTTTCTATCCGTAAAGTATATGTTCTTTACGCCATTCAGGCGCATTATTTGTCGGTTTGTGCGTTGAGCTGCTGGAGCTTTTCCGCTTGCTCATGGGTGGCGAGGGCATCGATGATCTCGTCCAGATTGCCGTCCATGATCTTATCCAGATTGTGCACGGTCAGGCCGATGCGATGGTCGGTGCAGCGATCCTGCGGGAAATTGTAGGTGCGGATCTTCTCGCTGCGGTCGCCGGTGCCCACCTGCCCTTGGCGGTTGGCGTTGATGGCGTCCTGCTGCTCCTTCTGCTTCTGGGCCAGCAAGCGGCTGCGGAGGATCTCCAGCGCCTTATCCTTGTTCTGGAACTGGCTGCGCTCGTTCTGGCACTCGACCACCGTGCCGGTGGGGATGTGGGTCACCCGGATGGCACTGGACGTCTTGTTGATGTGCTGGCCGCCCGCGCCGGAGGAGCGGAAGGTGTCGATGCGCAGATCCTTGGGGTCCAGCTCAAAGTCCACTTCCTCCGCCTGCGGCATCACGGCCACGGTGGCGGTGGAGGTGTGGATACGGCCCTGCGTCTCGGTCTCCGGCACCCGCTGGACCCGGTGGACGCCGCTCTCATACTTGAGGCGGTTGTAGGCCCCCGCGCCATTCACCGCGACGATGGCTTCCTTTACGCCGCCCAGCTCAGTTTCGTTGAGGTTCAGTGTTTCCAGCTCCCAGCCGCGGCTCTGGACGTACATCGTATACATCCGAAGCAGGCTGTGGGCGAACAGGGCCGCTTCCTCGCCGCCCGCGCCGCTGCGGATCTCCATGATGACGCTTTTGCCGTCATTGACATCCTTGGGCAGCAGCAGAATTTTGAGAGAATTTTCCAGTTCTTCCACATCGTGACTTTTTTCGCTGATCTCCTGCTGTACCATCTCCTTAAAGTCCGGGTCGAGGGGGTCGCCTTCGAGCAGGGCTTTTGCCTGAGCAAGATGATCCTGCGCCGTTGTCAAGGCCTGATAGGCCTGCACCACTGGCTCGGCTTCGTGGTATTCCTGCATCAGGCGGCGAAACAGAGCGGGATCCGCCGCGGTTTCGGGCTGGTTCAGGCGGATCGAAAGCTCCTCGAACCGGTGGCAGACCGCTTCCATCTGAGAAAACAGTTTTGACATACTTGTGCAGTTCTCCTTATCGTTCTCAATGGATGGGGCCGGTTTGCGCGGCAGGGTCGTGTCTCACGACCTTTTTGATGTTCTTTTCGATCTTCGCACGGGGCAGCATGACCTCGCGGCCACAGCCCGTGCAGCGGATCTTAAAGTCCATGCCCACCCGCAGCACCTCGAAGCTGGAAGCTCCGCAGGGATGCTTCTTGCGGGTCAGGATGGTATCTCCCACTGCGATATCCATAGACACTCTCCCTCCTGCCTGTACCCTCCCGGCACAGGCGCTGCGGCCAGCGGTTTGTTCCGGCTGCCGCATACAGATATAGTATAAACCAAACTCGTATAAAATGCAATTGTCCGCGCATATGGTTTTACTGCCGCCGCACCCAACGCGGCGGTGCGCACGACAAAAAACAGCACAGAAAGAGGAATGAACAATGATGCAGACATTTCGTACCGAAGGAAATTACCGCAGTGCCGACCGGCTTTCGGCTGCGGAGCTGCGGGCGGCGATGGCCAGCCGCGAAATTTTGCAAAGCACGGCACTGGCGTTCGATACCGCCCGCCAGCTGCGGTTTGAGTTTGGCGGGCTGCGGGCCGTGATGCCCTTTGAACAGTGTGCCGACGGAGCCGAGACCGGCAGCGTGCGGGACATTGCGATCCTGACGCGGGTCGGGCGGCCCACCTGCTTTGTCATCGAGGGGATGGACACCGACGAGACCGGTCAGCCGATCTACCGCCTCTCCCGCGCCGAAGCACAGCGGATGTGCAAGGCCGATTACCTCGACACGCTCCAGCCCGGCGATATCCTCCCCTGCACCGTGACCCACATCGAACCCTTCGGGGCCTTCTGCGACGTGGGATGCGGCATCAGCGCTCTGCTGCCCATCGACTGCATGTCGGTCAGCCGCATCTCTTCCCCCGCCGACCGGGTCAGCGTCGGGCAGCAGATCCTCTGCGCCATCAAGAACCGGGACGTACAGGGCCGGTTCGTTCTGACCATCCGGGAACTGCTGGGCACATGGGCCGAGAACGCCGCCGCCTTTACGGTCGGTGAGACCGTGGTAGGCATCGTGCGGAGCGTGGAGGAATACGGCACCTTCATCGAGATCGCGCCCAACCTCGCGGGCCTTGCCGAGAGCTGCCCTGACCTCCGTCCCGGACAGGCGGTCAGCGTCTACATCAAGAACATCCTGCCCGAAAAGATGAAGATCAAGCTGGTCATCGTGAACCACAGCCTTGGGCAGAGCCATCGGTTCGAGCTGCATTATTTTATCACCGAGGGCCATATCGACCACTGGCTCTACTCCACGCCTGAAAGCCACAAGCGGATCGAGACGGATTTTGCGGTTGCGGCTTGCAATCCGGCGTAAAAGCCTTTATACTATAGAGGAGAACGATTCCAAATCAGCCATTTGAAAATTGAAGGGGATGTGCAGAACGATGGCCGCTAACGATGCTTTTACCGCCGGTGTCCGCCCCGGCGGGCTGACCGACAGCACCGAGATCCGGTTGCTGTTGTGTTATCTCGTGAAAAACGCCGGGCCGATCACCCGCACCGAGATCGAAAATGCCTTGATGGAAGAAGCGCTGGTCAATTATTTTGAGATCGGCTCCTGCCTTGATGATATCACCCAGCAAAAGCTGGTCACGCTGAGCGATGGACGCTATTCCATCACGGAAAAAGGACGCAAGGTCGCGCAGGAACTGGCCTTTGACCTGCCCCGCAGCGTGCGGGAGCGCGCCGTGGCCGCCGTGCTGCGCAGCCAGACATGGGCCCGCAAGGAGGCCCAATACGCCGCCCGCATCACCGAAAAGCCAGACGGCCACTGCTCCATCCGCTGCACCATCAGGGCGCTGGATCAGGAGCTGTTCTGCCTCGACATCGGCACGCCCGACCGGCTGAGCGCCGACCTCGTGAAAAAGCAATTCATCCTCAAAGGCAACGAGATCTACCAGATGCTCATCACCAAGCTGACGGAGGAGACCGAATAACCCAAGCGATAAAAATGCCGCTGTTCCGGAAAGAAAAACCGGACAGCGGCATTTTTTCATTTCCAGAGCTGGGCGGCCACCAGTTCGAGCACACTGCCCGCGATGCAGCGGGCCTTGTCCGAAATGAGAAAGCAGTTTTCCAGTTCCTCGCGCCGGGGGTCCACATCGGCCACCTTGAAGCCCTTCGTCACCGGATAGCCGTCCCGCAAAAGCCCCCGCAGGATGCCGGAGATCTGCGTTTTCACGGGGATGCGCTCCCCCTCCGGCGTTTCCAGCTCGGCGATGGTCTCCCCTGCCTCGACAAAATCGGCGATGGCGTGACAATTTCGGAAGATTCCCGCAGCCGGGGAATGGATGACCCGCTCGGCCCCGTAGCCGCCGATGATGCCCGGCACGCCGGAGTTCGGGGCCGCCGCCCCCTCCCGGATGATCCGGCCAAGCTTGTGGCCGCGCTTGGTCTCCACCACCACATCCACATCCCGCCCGGCCACGAAGCCGGGGCCGAGGGCGATGGTCAGCGGGGCCATCGCCCGCGTGGTGCCGAGGTTTTTCTTCGCGATGATGGCGTCGATCAGCACGGCGGGCTTTGCTTTTGGCAGACAGGCCCCCTTCGGGTCCACGAGGACGGGCACGGCGTTCTCGGCCCAGACGGCCTCCGCCTCGGCCAGCGATGCCGCCCGCACGGCCCGCAGACCTTCCACGGTCGTTTCGCCCTCGTAGACTGCTTCGCAGAGGGAGACTTGGCGGCGGATGGCGGCGGGGTGTTCGGCTTCCAGTACCAGCACCCGCAGCCCCGCCGACCACAGCCGGTGGATGGTGCCGGTGGCGAGGTCGCCGCCGCCGCGCACCACGATCAGTTCCTCACGCTTCATCGCTGTTTTCCTCCGGCTCCATGCGTTGCAGCAGCACGCTCATCGAGCCGCCGCAGGCTGCAATGGCGGCGTCCTCGCCGGTGCCGTCCGTGGTAAAGGCGGCAAGCTTCGTGGGCGGTTCCTCCCCCGCCAGCATTTTTGCAGCAAGCTGCTGCACCCGGTATTCCATGATGCCGCCGCCCACGCTGCCGACGGTCCGGCCATCGGGCAGAAGCAGCATTTTGGAGCCTACTTCGCGGGGGGTCGAGCCGTGGCGCGAAACGATGGTGGCAAGGACGGCGGGCGTATCCAGCGCCCCCAGCGCTGCCAAAATCGCTGGGGAAAAGCCCTCGGTCAGCGGGCGGGCACTCTTGATCTGGACGATCTCGGCCAGAATGGACAGCGCGATCTCCTCCGCCGTCTTGGCCCCAATGGCAAGGCCGATGGGCGCGTGGAGCGCTTCCACCTGCGCGGGGTCGAGCCCGGCTTCGGTCAATTGGCGGCGCACCAGCGCGGTACGGCCCCGGCTGCCCATCATACCGACATACGCGGCGGGCTTTTGCAGAATAGCGGTCAGGCACTCCAAGTCGCAGTTGTGCGCGCGGGTGACGACCACAAAATAGCATTCCGCACCGCCGGAAATTTTGGCAAGGCTCTCCGAAAAGGGGGCACAAAGCACTTCCTCCGCCCCGGCGTCCCGCAGATCGTCGGCAAAATCCGGCCGGTCTTCCAGCGCACAAACGGGCAGCCCCAGAAGCCTTGCCAGCCGCACCACCGAAGCGCCCACATGGCCGCCGCCGCAGACCACGAGCCGCGGGGCCGCGCCGAACCGCTCCGCAAACACGCGGAGCCCCTCCAGCTCCTGCACGCCGCTGGACGTGATCTGCCGCAGCGCAGGCAGCCGCCCGCTCAGGCACGGTGCCGGATGTTCCGGCCAGAGCGGTACACCGCCGCGCAGCAAAAGCTGCGCACCCGGCGCTTCACCTTCCAGCACGGTGGCCAGCAAGTAATCACCCGCCGCATGGTGTAACGCATCCAAAAAAGTTCGGGGTTCCATTCGGGTCTCCTTTTGATTCATTGTTCTACCTGCGCGGCGGCGGCGTATTCGGCGGGATCAAATCGTTCCCGCCAGCGCTCCCAGTCCTCCGGCAGCATCCGCCACGCAAGGCCGCACCCGGCGGACAGCTCCCGCGGCAGCGGAATGAGCCGGCCGGGGATCTGTTCCGCGATGCAGCGTTTTTCCCACGCCATCGCATCCACGGTGGCCCGGAACGAAAGAACGATATACGGTCGTTTTGCTCGCATCTTACTCCTCCAGCGCCAAGGCACGCAGAGCCTGTGCCGCCGCAAGGGCCTCGGCCTCGGTGTTTTGGTGCGAAAAGCTGAACCGCACCATGCCCTGCTCCACGGTGCCCAGTGCCTTGTGTATGAGCGGGGCGCAGTGGGCCCCGGCCCGCACGCAGATGCCGAACTCCTCCCAGAGGGCGTCCGCCACGCGGGCGGAGTCCTCCCCGGCAAGGTTCAGCGAAACGATGGGCGCACGGGGTTCCGCGAAGCTGCCGTAGACCACCACACCGGGGATTTCCCGGACGGCCTCATAAAACAGCCGTGCCAGCGCAATTTCCTTTGCTTGGAGCGTTTCCACGCCCTGTTCCAAGATCCACCGCACCCCGGCCCCAAGGCCCGCGATGCCGGGGACGTTCAGCGTCCCGGCTTCCAGCGCAGTGGGCATCTCGGCGGGGTGGCGCTCGTCGAAGCTGTGGACGCCGCTGCCGCCTACCACCAGAGGTGCCGCCCGCAAGCCGGGGCGGACGTACAGCCCGCCGGTGCCCTGCGGACCCAGCAGCCCCTTGTGGCCCGTAAAGCAGAGCACATCGATGCCCAGCTTTTGCACCGGGATGGGGCAAGCCCCCGCTGTCTGCGCCGCATCCACGATCAACAGCAGACCGTGCTTTTTTGCAAAGTGGGCAACAAACGCGAGGTCGGTGGCATTGCCGGTGACGTTGGACGCCCCGGTGACGACCACTGCCTTGGTGTTGGGCCGCAGCAGCTCCTCGAACTGCTCATAGCGCAGCACGGCGCGGTCATCCACCCCCACAAAGCTGAGCTGTGTTCCCCGCTCCCGCAAGCGGTAAAGAGGCCGCAGGACCGAGTTGTGCTCACAGACCGTAGTAATGACATGATCCGCCGGGCCGATCAGCCCGCCGATGGCCGTGTTCAGCGCTTGGGTCGCGTTGGATGCAAAGGCGACGCACGCCGGACTCTCCGCGCCGAACAGTTCGGCCAGCGCGGCGCGGGCGTCGTAGACCAGCCGCGCCGCATGAAGGGTCGGCTCGTGGGCACCGCGGCCGGGGTTGCCCGCCGTTTGTAGCGCTTCCAGCATCGCTTCGCCTACCACGGGCGGTTTTTGCAGCGTAGTAGCCGCATTGTCGAGGTAGATCACGGCTTGACCACATTCCCGGCGTTCAGCATTTTTTCCGCAATGACGTACATATTCGTCACAGTGCCGACCTGCAGCTTCTCCGTCAGGCCGTAGAAATTCAGGCAGGTGCCGCAGGTCACGATCTCCACACCCTCGGCTTCCAGCGCCTTGAGGTCTTCCAGCATGGGCGAACCCTCACAGGTCAGGTGAGCACCGCCGTTGTAGAAGAGGATGGTCTTGGGCAGCTTGTCCTGCTGGGTCAGCGAGAAGACGAAGGCCTTGAGCAGGGTCTTTCCCAGCTCCTCGGCTCCATCGCCCATCTTATCGGACGCAATGACCACCACCGTATCGGTGCGGGCGTCCGGTGCGCAGACCGGGGCCTCCTCGGCCTCGGCGGGGGCGTCGCCCACCGTGAACAAAACGCGGTACTCCCGCTCCGCCAATTTCTCGGCCTTGGACGCATAACCCTTCTGCTGGGCCATCTTGGTCAGGTTCTGGACGGCGATCTCGTTATCCACGAGGACCTCCACCTCACCGGCACCGTTCAATTCGGCAATGGCCTTCTTGGCTTTGACAACAGGAAGCGGGCAAGCATCCCCGCGTGCATCAACTTTCAGCATCGTTCGCATCTCCATTTAATAATTCACTGTGATCTCCGTGGTTTGCTTCTCCAAAATCTCGCCCACGATGGCGGCGGGCAGACCTGCCGCCCGGAGTTCCTGCTCCAGCGCGGCGGCGTCCTGTGGTGCAGCGGCCAACAGCAGCCCGCCGGAGGTCTGCGGGTCGAACAGAATTTCTTCCATCGGAAATGGGACATTTTCAAACCGGACGAAGGGCCCGGTGTGGTTGCGGTTCCGCTGGCCCGCCGCCGTGTACAGGCACGCATCGGCGGCTTCCCACGCGCCGGGCAGCACCGGCACCGCATGGGCATCGATGACGCAGGAGAGTTTGTCTCCCATCATCTCGTGCAGATGGCCCAGAAAGCTGAACCCGGTCACGTCGGTAGCGGCGTGGACCTCATACTTGTGCGCGATCTCTGCCGCCGTCTTATTCAGGGTGGTCATAGAGCGGATGGCCCCTTCCATCTGGTCCGGGGCGGCTTCGCCTACCCGGTTGGCCGTGCAGATGAGCCCGACGCCCAGCGCCTTGGTCAAGAGCAGCTTGTCGCCGGGGCGGCCGGTGTCGTTGGCCGTCATCCGGCGCGGATCCACAAGGCCCGTCACCGAAAGGCCGTACTTCACGCCGGTGTCGGCGATGGAATGCCCTCCCGCGAGGCTGCCCCCCGCTTCGGCGACCTTTTCGGCCCCGCCGCGCAGGATCTCGCCCAAAACGTTCAGGTCCATGCTCTCCGGAAAGCAAACGAGGTTCAGCGCCGTCTTCACTTCGCCGCCCATGGCGTAGATATCGCTCAAGGCGTTGGCAGCAGCGATCTGCCCGAAGGTATAAGGGTCATCCACCATGGGTGGGAAAAAGTCCACCGTCTGCACGAAGGCCAGCTCATCGGTGATGCGGTAAACGGCGGCATCATCCTTGCTGTCGTAGCCGACCAAAAGGTTCGGATCCTGTTCGCCGCGCGGCAGCTTTTCGAGGATGCGGCTCAGCACCCCCGCGCCGAGCTTGGCCGTGCAGCCGCCGCCCGTGCAGAACACGATCTTTTCCGATCCTGCCATTACGCTCGTTCTCCTTCCGAAAATCGTGTCAGAACGCTTCGCACCCGGAAGCGCTCCCATAAAAGTTTCTGTGTCTCTTCGCCCAGCGCCCGGCGGGCAGCATCGTCCGCTTGGTTGAGGACGGCGTAAAACTGCCGCTCCCCCACCTGCTTGCGTCCCCCGGCCTCGCTGGCCAGAAGCCGTGCCAGCAGTTCCGGCGTCAGCAGGGTCTCCGGTGCCGCGCCCAGCAGCGCACAGGCGGTTTCCAGCCGGAAGCAGACGGTTTTCAGCGGTTTTTCCACCGCCGAAAGCCCGGCCACGGCCAGCACGATATCACTTTCCGGCAGGATCACCGGCTCGTGCGCCGCCGGGGCCTTGCAGGGCAAGCGCTTGGCCCCGTCCGCTTCCAGAAAAACGGCGTCGGCCTGTTCCATCCAGTGTTCCAACTGCCGGGGCGGCGGGGCGGTCAGCTTGCCGCTACCGTCCGGCGTGCCGAGGACGGCAAACGCTCCTGCCGCCCAGAGGGCTTTTACGTCCGCGTCGGCGGCGGCGAAGTTCTGCTTCGGCTGCCGGATGTGGGTGGTCGTCCCGGCCAGCACACGCCAGCCCCTGCGGGCGCAATGCTCACTCAGGGCATAGAGCAGGGTGGTCTTTCCCCCGCCGCCCACCAGCGAGACGACATGCCCTTTCTCAGCCAGAAACGGGAACTGCGCTTCCGTGACCATTCAGCGGTTCTCCTCCACGGCCATGGCGATCTGCTCCGGGGTGATGGGCAGCTCGTAGAACCGGGTGCCGATGGCGTTGTACACCGCATCCGCAATGGCGGGCAGCGGCGTGTTGATGACCACTTCGCCGATGGACTTTGCGCCAAAGGGGCCGTTGGGCTCGTAGCTGTTTTCAAACTCCACCCGGATCTTTCCGATGTCCACGCGGGTGGGGATCTTATACTGCATGAACGAATTTTCCATGGGGCAGCCCTTGGAATCGTAGGTGATGTTCTCGGTCAGCGCCATGCCGATGCCCTGCAGCAAGCCGCCCTCGGCCTGCACGCGGGTCAGGTTCGGGTTGATGGGGGTGCCGCAGTCCACACAGGCGGCATAATCCACCACCTTGACTTCACCGGTCTCCTTGTCCAGCTCAATTTCAGCCGCACCCACCATGTACGGCGGGGGCGACAAGGGCGAAGTGTGGGTCTCGGTGACTTCCAGCGGCACCATATGGCCGAACTGAGAGGCCGAGGCGACCTCGCTGAGGGAGACTTTCTGCTCCGGGTCGGCATCCACAAAGACATTTTTGCCGTCAAAGGCAACGTCCGCTTCCTCGCAGTGGAGCAGTTCCGCGCCCAGTTTGCAGATCTGTGCCCGCAGCTTCATGGCGCACTTTTCGACGGCCTTGCCGGTAACGTAGGTCGTGCTGGAGGCATAGGAGCCGGAATCGTAGGGCGAAACATCGGTATCCGCACCGAAGACGGTGATGTCGTCCAGCCCGCAGTCCAGTACCTCGGCGGCGATCTGCGCTAGGGTGGTGTCACAGCCGGTACCCATATCCGCCGCGCCGATGATGAGGGAGTAGAACCCTTCATCGTTGACCTTGAGGGTCGCGCTGCCGACGTCCATGCCGGAAATGCCGGAGCCCTGCATCGCCATGCCCATGCCCACGGCGCGGACCTTCCCGTTGCCGAGGTCCCGGACGGGATACTTGTGATCCCAGTCGATCATCTCGTGGACCTTTTTCAGGCAGCGATCCAGCGCACAGCTGGTGTTCACCGCGCCGTAGTAGGCGGGCATCACGTCGCCCTCCTTGACGATGTTCATCTCACGGATCTTGAAGGGATCCATGTGGAGCTTGGCGGCCAGCTCGTTCACGGCGGATTCCACCGCAAACAGGCCCTGCGTTGCACCGTAGCCGCGGTAAGCGCCGGCAGACATATGGTTGGTATAGACCACGTCGCTGACAAAGCGGAACGCCTCGGCCTTGCCGTACAGCGGGATGGACTTGTGGCCCGACAGGCCCACCGTCGTGGGGCCGTGCTCGCCGTAGGCGCCCGTGTTGGACAGGGTGTAGAGGTCGATGCCCTTCACGATGCCCTCTTTGGTGGCACCGAGGCGGACGTGCATCTCCATCTCGTGCCGGGGCGAGGAAGCGGTCTGGCTCTCCTCGCGGGTGAAGAGGAGTTTGCAGGGCTTTTTGGTCTTCCACGTCACAAAGGCCGGGTAAATGGCGGAGACGGCCGTCTGCTTGGCACCGAAGCCGCCGCCGACGCGGGGCTTGATGACGCGGATCATGGATTTGGGGATGTGCAAAGCATTCGCCACGTTGCGGCGGGTGTGGAAGACGATCTGGGTGGAGCTGAGGATGTTCAGCCGCCCGTACAGATCCATATAGCAGCAGGTGCGGAAGGTCTCCATCATGGCCTGTTGGCACGCCTTGGTGTGGTAGACATGGTCGATGACCACATCGCAGTTCGCCAGCACGGCGTCGATATCGCCGCTGCCGCACTCGTCGTGGGCGCAGAGGTTCCGCTTGTTGTCCGCGCCCACCGGGCACAGGCTCTCCCAGTTGTCCTCCGGGTGGACGAGGATGGGGTTATCCTTGGCGGTATGGAAGTCCAGCACCGGTTCCAGCACCTCGTACTCCACCTTGATGAGCTTCATGGCCTTGTCCACGCACGGATCGTCCACACCGGCCACGATGGCGACCACATCGCCCACAAAGCGAACATGGCGGTCAATGATCAGCCGGTCGTAGGGGCTGGCTTCGGGGTAGGTCTGGCCCGCTTGGGTGTAGCGGCGGCCATTCTGATCCACATCCTCCCACGTGAAGATGGCCTCGATGCCGGGCACTTTCTTGGCGACGGTGGTGTTGATGGTCTTGACGATGGCGTTGGGGTGGGGCGAGCGCAGAAGCTTTACAATGAGGCAGTCGGCGGGGGCAAGGTCGTCCATGTAGACGGGCTTGCCGGTGACGAGCTGCATCGCGTCCTTTTTGCGGAACGGTTGGTTGACGTTTTTCATTCGGCTGCCTCCTTCGATTTTTTCCATGCGAGGAATGCCTGAATGCCCCGCAGCTGGCCCTCGTAGCCGGAACAGCGGCAGAGGTTGCCCGCGAGATATTCCTTGATCTCCTCCTCGGAGGGGTACGGGTTCTCGCGGAAAAGGGCCAGCGCGTTCATGATAAAGCCGGGGTTGCAGAAGCCGCACTGCTCCGCGCCCTGATCGGCGATGAAGCCGCCGAACTCAGCGGCCTCCTCCTGCAAGCCTTCCAGCGTGGTGACACGGTGGCCGTCGGCGCGGGCCGCCAGCACCGAGCAGGACAGCACCGGCTTTTCGTCCAGAAAGACCGTGCACAGCCCACAGTTGGAGGTCTCACAGCCGCGCTTGACGCTGTAGCAGCCGTGGCTGCGGACAAAGTCGATGAGCAGGGTGTCCGGCGCAACATCGGCGGACACCTTTTTTCCGTTCAATGTGATCGTGATCTGCATCGTATTCCCCTCCCTCAGGCTTCCAGCCGGCGCACGGCGCGCTTGACCAGCACGCCCGCCAGATGGTTGCGGTATTCGGCGCTGCCGCGCAGATTGCTCTCGGTCTTGATCTGGGCCCGCACTTCGGCGGCGAAGCGATCCGCCGTCAGCTCCGGCGTCTCAGCCTCATTGGGCTTGAGGGCAAAGAGCATTGCCTTGCCCGGCCGGGCCCCGATGGCAAACCGGTAGCCCTCCGCCGTTTTGGCGGCGGCGCAGGTCAGCACCGGGAAGTCCGTCTGGCTGTTCCGCACCGACTGGTAGCAGAACGAGGCTGCTTCCTTCGGCACCAGCACCCGCACAAGGATGTCCCGGTCATAGGGGCGGGCGGCGTACTGGGCCAGCGGCACGATGCCGCCCTTGTACAGCTCCACCGAGGCGTTCAGTGCAAGGAACATGGTCAGCACGTCGGAGAAGCCGAAGCGGCTGTAGATGCTGCCGCCCACGGTGGCAAGGTTCCGCAGCTGGACGCCCACGATATGCCGCACCGATTCCCGCACGGCACCGCCGGTGTAAGCAGCCAGCCCCTCGTGCAGCTCCAATTGGCGCAAAGTGACCATCGCGCCGATGGAAAAGCCCTCGTCCGTCTCTTCCACGGTGTCCAGCCCCAGACCCGACAGGTCGATGGCGGTGCCGACATTGAGCTTCTCCATTTTGAGCCAGATCATGCCGCCGAGGACCCGATTGTTCTTTTTCTGGTTGAGCTGCCAAGCTTCTTCCAGACTTTCCGCGCTCTTGTATTCCCGGATCGTCATCATACGCAGTACCTCTCTTTTTCCCTGATTACTTTTATTTTAACATATTTTCTGCTAAAATACCACTAAAAGAGCCCCCCGCCAAGGGGCCGTCATTTTGTGCGAGGTGTTCAAAAGATGGAGCAACAGCTTCTTCCCGTTGGGTGTGTCATCATGGCGTCGGGGCTGGCCCGGCGGTTCGGTTCCAATAAGCTCTTGGCCGATTTCGGCGGGCGTCCCCTGCTCTGCCGCGCATTGGACGCGACCAACACGCCCCAACTTGCTGCCCGCATCGTCGTGACCCGCTCGGCGGAGGTGGAAGCACTCTGCAAAGCGGAGGGCGTCCCCTGCCTCGTCCACGCACTGCCGGGCCGGAACGACACGGTACGGCTGGGGCTGGACGCCCTGCTGGCGGCGCGGCCCGACCTTGCGGGCTGTATGTTCCTGCCCGGCGACCAGCCCCTGCTTCAGCGGGAGACCGTGGAGAGCATGGTGGGCATCTTCGGCTGGGATACGAAGACCCGCATCGAACGGCAAAAAGAAACAGAACGGGAGATCTTCCGGCTGGCTCATCGGTTCGTAAATGACCCGAACCCGCTGGTCGGAAGCCCCGTTCTGTTCAGCAAACGTTATTTTTCGGAGCTGCGCATCCTGCCCGAAGGCAAAGGCGGCAGCGTATTGCTCCGGAAATACCCGGAGCGGGTCCACAACATTTTCATTGGGGACCGGAACGAGCTATTGGATGCGGACACACCCGAAGCGCTGGCGGAATTACTCCGCATCCTTCGGCAGTAACACATTCAGCACGATGGCCACAAAGGCGGCGGGCACGATGCCGGACTCACCGCAGACGAGCTGGAACAACTGCGGGGTGTTGGCCAGAATGCTGGCGTTTGCGCCCATGCCGTAGCCCACACCTAGAGCCACCGAAACGATGGTCAGGGTGCGCGGGGTCATCTTTTCCTTGGTGATGAGCTGGATGCCCGACACGACGATGGAGGAGAACATCATGACAGCGGCACCGCCCAGAACGGCCTGCGGCATGATGGAGACCAGTGCGCCCAGCTTGGGGATGAGGCCGCAGAGGATCAGGAAGATGGCACCGGTGGCCAATGCGCCGCGGTTGACGACCTTGGTCATCGCCACCAGACCGACGTTCTGGCTGAAGGAAGTGTTGGGCAGGACGCCGAAGCAAGCGGCGAAGGAAGAGCCCAGACCGTCGCAGATGACGCCGCCGGACAGCTCCTTATCGGTGGCCTCGCGGCCCATGCCGCCCTCCATAACGCCGGAGATGTCGCCCACCGTCTCGACGGCGGTGACGATGAACATGATCAGCACCGGCAGGATGGCGCGCATATCAAAGACGATCTTGACCGGGACGAGCTTGGGGATGGCAAACCAACTGGCCTGTGCCACCTTATCCCAGTTCAGCACCCATGCCTTCGTGAACTCCACACCGTCGGCCGTGACGCCGGTGGTGGGCAGGACAAAGCCCATGATGAATGCGGCGATGTAACCGGCCACGATGCCGATAAGGATGGAGGAAGAACTCAAAAAGCCCTTGGTCCAGTGCTTGAAGAAGAGGATGACCACCAGCACGAAGACGGCCAGCAGCAGGTTCTCCATGGAGCCGAAGTCCTTGGCTGCATTGCCGCCGCCAAAGGAGTTGACGCCCACCGAGATCAGCGACAGACCGATGGACAGCACCACCGTGCCTGTGACCACCGAGGGGAAGAACTTGCGCAGGGGCTTGAGGAAGAAGCCCAGCACCGTTTCGAACAGGCCGCCCAGAATGGACGCGCCCATAATGGCGCCGTAGGCCAGCACGCCGCCGCCCATGGAAGCCGCCACGCTGTTGAAGACGCCGAGGAAGCCGGACGAGGTGCCCATGATGATGGGGACCTGACCGCCCACGGGGCCGATGGAAAACAGCTGCACCAGCGTGACCACACCGGCCACGAACATGGCGTTCTGCAGCAGACTGACCTGAAGGTCGGCGAATTCACCGCCCGCCAGACCGCATGCGCTCGTGATGATGAGCAGCGGGGTCAAGTTGCCGACGAACATGGCAAATACATGCTGCAAGCCCAGCGGAATGGCCTGTCGAAGGGGCATCTTCGCATCAAACTTGTACGCGCCCTTCTCCAAATCGATAGTTTTGATCATACCCTTCTCCTTTAACGAATAGGTTTTTTTAACGACACGAAAAATTATAGCAAAGGACGTGTGGAATTGGGAGAGGTTTAGACCGACTTTTGTTCATTTTTCGTTCATAAGTCATACTTTGGCAGAAAAAATGTCCGCACACGGGATACAAGTGCGGACATTTTTACCTGTTATGCACCCGGCACCAGCAGACGCCGGGCTTTGTCGATGATGGTCGTCCCCTCGGCGAGGTCGTTGGCTGCGAGCATCTGCCCCGGCGAAACATGGTAGTGCTTCGCGATGGCGAACAGTTCCTCCCCCGCTTGGGCGTAGTAGATGCGGAGGGAGATCTCCGGGTCGGCGGGGGCCAGCTTCTCCCCCAGCGCAAGGTTGCCCACGCAGCTGCTCACGCTGCGGCGGAGCACAGCACCTTCCACCCGCACGGTCACCGAGACATCCAGTGCCCCGCCCGTGCATCTGCATTGCAGATTCTCCGTGCTCAGCCAGCACTCCGGGTAGAGCACGGCCTCCTCCGGCGCATCCGTCGGCAGCGGCAGCGCAAGTTCCAAAGTCTTCTCGTAGCTTTCCAACTCGGCAAGGCTGTTCTCCCCAAAGGCCGTCACCACGACCCGCGCCGTCAGCGCCCAAGATCTCCCCTGCCAGAGAAGCTGCGCCGGGCCGATGGAGGCAAAGCACGCAAGGATCTTTGCCCCGGCATCCGGCAGCGGGCCGGAACCGGTCAGGGTCGTTGTTTCGTTCAGGGCGCAGAGCAGCGATTCGGTGGGCACCGTCTGGGGAACCGGGTCTGTCTCGTACTGGGTCGAAAAGGCATCCGCCACGCATTGCAGCTGGTAGGGCCGCCACGCCCGCAGCCGGAGCATGACCGTTGCGCTGAGGGCACTGGGCGCATCCCCCTCCCCCTGCGTGACCGTAAAGCCCACCGGCTCGGCCACGCAAAGGCAGCGGCAGTCCTCGCTGAGACCCTCCACATCCAGCACCTGATTAAACGGCAGCTCCACACTCTGACTCTGCAGGGTGTTGTCCCCCTCGGCCCGCCACGCACAGAGAACGGAGAGCGTTCCCTTGGCCACAGCCTTGGCGTTGAGCACCTTCAGGTCATGGACGGACACGGTCCCCGCAAGGTCCAGAATCGCGGCGGGCAGCGACGGAAAGGCCAGCTCCCCTTCCACCGTGACCAGCTTATCCAGCACGGCGGTGCGGCGGACGCCTTCCAGCGTGGTCAGCCGCTGCTCGATGCCGCCGTCCGACAGGGCCGTGATGACCTCGGTTTTCAGTTGGGTGTAGACCGACGCCACTAGCCCGAAGGCTCCCCGCACCTCTACACGGCGGGGCGTGACCGAACGGCAGTTCAGATATTCCGTCTGCCCTTCCACCTGCGCCGTCCATGCCGTGAAGGTGAACTCCGGCAGCTCCAGCACCTTATTGAAGGGCAGCTTCTGCTCGGTCTGGCAAAGGCCCGCATCCTCCTCGCCCTGATAATAAACGATGCAGCGCAGATAGCCCTCCAGTGTCAGCTTGCCGGGCTGCAATTGCTTTTGCAGCACCACCGGCTTCGCAAAGCATTTGACCAGCTTGAACACCGGCGGCAGATAATCGGAAATCAGAATTTCTGTTTCCAGCGGGAGCTCCGCTTTGACGGTGCAGTCTGCCCCCGCCGCCGGCAGCGCGTCCCGAAAGATCTTCAGTTCCATCCTGTGCGCTCCTTTCCTGTCCGTTTGGCATAGCACATACCAGAGCATATGCGCGTTTCCCCGCCGCTATGCGCAAAAACGCCGCCGCACAGCGTTTCCACTGCGCGGCGGCGTTTCACAAATCAGGAAATGAGAAACCCTGAATTATTCAGCGGCCTTTGCTGCCTCGACCTGCTTGATCAGCTCAGGCACGACCTTGAACAGATCGCCGACGATGCCGTAGTCAGCCACACCGAAAATGGGAGCGGACTCGTTCTTGTTGACGGCGATGATGCACTCGGAATCCTGCATACCAGCAGTGTGCTGGATAGCACCGGAAATACCCAGAGCAACGTAGATCTTGGGGTGGACGGTCTTACCGGTCTGACCAACCTGATGGTCAGCGCTCATCCAGCCAGCATCGGTGACGGCACGGGATGCGCCGACAACACCGCCGCCCAGAGCGGCAGCCAGCTGCTCAGCCAGCTCGATGCCCTTGTTGACGTCCTTGCTGATGCCACGGCCAACGGAGACGATGACATCTGCACCGATCAGATCGACCAGCTTCTCAGCAGCCTTCTCGACGCTCAGAACCTCGGTCTTGATATCGGAAGCGGCCAGCTCGAAGGCGGGCTTCACGATCTGGCAAGCGTCTGCCTTGGCCTGATCGAAGGGAGCCTTCTTCATGACGCCGGGACGGACGGTGGACATCTGGGGACGGAAACGGGGGCAGATGATGGTAGCCATCAGGTGACCGCCGAATGCGGGACGGGTCATCTTCAGGTTCCGATCCTCATAATCGAAATTCTGCTTGGACAGGTCGATGGTGGAGCTCTCCTTCAGGAACTCGACATACTTTGCGGTGTCGATGTCCAGATGGGTGGCATCCGCAGTCAGGCCGGTGTGCAGACGAGCTGCGCAGCGGGGGCCCAGATCACGGCCGATGTTGGTCGCACCGATCAGCAGGACCTCAGGCTTGTACTCGTTGACCATGTCGCAGACGACCTTGGCGTATGCGTCAGTGGTGTAGTCCTTCAGCAGCGGGCTGTCGCAGACCATGACCTTATCGGCACCATAGCCGCCCAGCTCTTTTGCAATGCCGTCCACGTTGTCGCCCAGCAGCAGACCGGTGACTTCGCAGCCCAGCTCGTCGGCCAGCTTGCGAGCCTCGCTGACCAGCTCAAAATCGGTGGACATCAGTTTGCCTTGGCGCTGCTCACAGAATACCCACACGCCCTTGTAATCGTTAAAATCAGCCATTGTATTCCTATGCTCCTTTCATCAGATCAGGTGCTTCTTGGCCAGAATACCAGCCAGCTGTGCGGCGGTGTCGTCGCCCGTCAGCATGGTGCCTGCGCCCTTCTGCGGAGGAGTGAAGGACTTAAAGACGTTCGTCGGAGAGCCCTTCAGGCCGATGGTATCGACCTCGATCAGCGGATCGTCCTTCAGAGCGTTGTAATCAAACACTTCCATGGGCTTGTCGTAGCAGGTGAAGATGCCGTTGACGCTCATGTAACGGGGCTGGTTCAGCTCCTTGATGCAGGTCAGCAGGCAGGGAGTCTGGACCTTAACCATCATGTAGCCGTCTTCCAGCATACGCTTCACGGTCAGGGTGTTGCCATCCTTCTGGATGTCGGCAACGTAGGTGACCTGCGGCAGATGCAGCTTTTCAGCGATCTGGGGGCCGACCTGTGCGGTATCGCCATCGATTGCCTGACGGCCGCAGAAGACGACATCCTCCGGGCCAACGCCGATCTTGTTGACAGCTGCAGCAAGGATCTGGCTGGTTGCGAAGGTATCGGAACCGCCGAACTCACGGCCGGAGACCAGAACAGCCTTGTCCGCACCGCGGGCCAGCAGCTCACGCAGCATGCCTTCGGCCGGAGGAGGACCCATGGTAACAACAACGACTTCGCAGCCGGTGGCGTCCTTGAGCTTCAGGGCAGCCTCCAGAGCGTTCAGGTCATCGGGGTTGGTAATAGTGGCCATAGAGGCACGATCCAGCGTGCCATCCGCCTTGACGGCCACCTTACCGGAGGTATCAGGAACCTGCTTTACACAAACGATTGCTTTCATTGTAAATCTTACCTCCCTTACTTCAGCAGCGCGCCGGAAATAACCATCATCTGCACTTCGCTGGTGCCCTCGTAGATCTCCGTGATCTTGGCATCACGCATCATGCGCTCGATGGGATAGTCACGGGTGTAGCCGTAACCACCGAACAGCTGCAGGCAGCGGCGGGTCACGTCGCTTGCGGTGCGGGCGGCGATCAGCTTTGCCTGAGCAGCCTCGACGCTGTAGCGGACCTTCTTGCCGTCCATGGCCTCCTGCTTCTTCAGAGCGGCAGCGTAGACCAGATACTTGGCAGCCTCGACGCGGGCCTTCATCTCAGCCAGCTCGAACTGGGTGTTCTGGAAAGCGGAGATGCTGCGGCCGAACTGCTTGCGCTCCTTGACGTAAGCAACGGTCTCTTCCAGAGCGCCCTCGGCGATGCCCAGAGCCTGAGAAGCGATGCCGATACGGCCGCCATCCAGGGTAGCCATAGCCAGCTGGAAGCCCTTGCCGCGCACGCCCAGCATACGATCCTTCGGGATCTTGCAGTCCTCGAAGATCAGCTCGCAGGTGGAAGAACCGCGGATGCCCATCTTGTCCTCAGCCTTGCCGACGGAGAAGCCCGGATCGGTGCGCTCCACGATGAAGGCGGAGCACAGCTTGGTGGGACGGCCCTTCTTGTCGAGCACGTGGTCGGTGACAGCGATGACGATGAAGACATCAGCGAAACCTGCATTGGTGATGAAGATCTTGGAGCCGTTCAGCACCCAGCAATCGTCCTCTTCCTTTGCAATGGTCTGCTGGCCCTGTGCATCGGTGCCGGCACCCGGCTCGGTCAGGCCGAAAGCGCCCAGCCACTCGCCGCTGCAGAGCTTGGGCAGGTACTTTGCCTTCTGCTCCGGGGTACCATTCTCATAAATGGGAGCAGCACACAGGCTGGTGTGAGCAGAGACGATGACACCGGTGGTGCCGCAGACCTTGCTCAGCTCTTCCACTGCCATGACGTAGGACAGCACATCGCCGCCGGCGCCGCCGACAGAGGTGGGGAAATAAATACCCATCATGCCCAGCTTGCCCATCTTCTCGACGGTCTCTTTGGGGAAGTACTCTTCTGCATCAACTTTCTTAGCCAGAGGCTTGACTTCGTTCTCAGCAAACTCGCGGTACATTTTCTGCACCATCTGCTGCTGCTTGGACAGAGTAAAATCCATCGCTATATCCTCCTAACGGGTCTATTTTTCATAGGCCGGGCGCTTTTTATGGCGAACCCGGTTTGCAAACAAATTCCTCCCGACCGCTTTCCCCGCAGCCGGGAGAAATGTTTTCAAAGATTACAGCTGATCGACCGGGGTCTTGGTGCGGTCTGCGTTATAAACGTAGAAGCCCTTGCCGGTCTTGCAGCCCAGATTGCCGCCGCGGACCATCTTACGGATCAGCGGGCAAGCACGATACTTGCTGTCGCCGGTCTCGTGGTACAGAACGTCCATGATGGCGAGGCAGATGTCCAGACCGATGAAGTCGCCCAGCTCCAGCGGGCCCATGGGGTGATTTGCACCCAGCTTCATGGCGGTGTCGATGCCAGCGATATCGGAAACGCCCTCCATCTTGATGAAGGCTGCTTCGTTGATCATCGGGATCAGGATGCGGTTGACGACGAAGCCGGCAGCCTCGTTGACCTGAACAGGGTTCTTGCCGATAGCGACGGAGATCTCCTTGATCTTCTCGACGGTCTCAGCGGGAGTGTTGCAGCCAGCGATGACCTCGATCAGCTTCATGCGGTCAGCGGGGTTGAAGAAGTGCATACCGACCAGCGGGCGGCTCAGGCCCTTGCCGATCTCGGTGATGGACAGAGAAGAAGTGTTGGAAGCGAAGACGCACTCCGGCTTGCAGATCTTATCCAGCTCGCCGAAGGTGGTCTGCTTGACCTTCATATCCTCGAACGCAGCCTCAACGACCAGATCGCAGTCTGCGCACAGGTCTTCCTTCAGGCCCGGAGTGATGGCAGCGACGATCGCGTCTGCCTTCTCCTGCGGGATCTTGCCCTTCGCAACCAGCTTGTCGTAGCCAGCCTTGATCTTAGCGAGGCCCTTCTCGGCCCACTCCTGCTTGATGTCGCACAGAGCAACGGTGTTGCCCTCGACCTGAGCGAATGCCTTTGCAATGCCCTGACCCATCGTGCCAGCGCCAATAACACCGATCTTCATAGGATATCTCTCCTTTATTTCATTGAACTTCCGTTCCCCGGCTCCCTCTCCGGCAGGAGCCGGGCAGCAGAAGCTTAAAATTACAAATTCAAATTAGTTGTTGGTGAAAACAGCCTTGGGCTTCGGTTTCTCACGGGAAAGGAAGCATGCCATGCCTTCCTTCTGGTCGTGGGTCTCGAAGCAGCCGCCAAACAGCTTTTCCTCAACTTCGACTGCCTTCTCGATGGGGAGGCTGATGCCGTCGTTGATGGCCTTCTTGCAGTTGCGCACTGCAATGGGTGCGTTCTTTGCGATCTTGCCCGCCAGCTTCAGGACGTTCTCCATCAGCTCAGCCTGAGGATACACGGCGTTGACCAGACCGATGCGGTAAGCCTCATCCGCCTTGATGTTCAGAGCGGAGTAGACCAGCTGCTTTGCCATGCCCATGCCGACCAGACGAGCCAGACGCTGGGTGCCGCCGAAGCCCGGCGTGATGCCGAGGCCGACTTCCGGCTGACCGAACACAGCGTTATCGGAGCAGATGCGGATGTCGCAGCTCATAGCCAGCTCGTTGCCGCCGCCCAGTGCGAAGCCGTTGACGGCTGCAATGACGGGGATCGGGAAGCTCTCGATCATCAGGAACACATCGTTGCCCAGCTTGCCGAAAGCCTCGCCTTCTGCCTTGGTCATGGTGCTCATGGAGCCGATGTCCGCACCGGCCACGAAACTCTTGTCGCCTTCGCCGGTCAGGACGATGCAGCGGATGGTTTCCTGATCCACTGCCTCAAAAGCAGCCTTCAGGTCAGCCAGAACTTCGGGGTTCAGCGCATTCAGTGCCTTCGGGCGGTCGATGGTGATGATCTCGACGGCGCCCTGCACCTCGGTTTTAACAAATGCCATTGTGAAGACCTCCATTCAAAGTCTTATTCTCAGCCAAGAACAGCCCCCGTGCAGGAGGAGTTGCTCCTGCACGGGCCGTTCTGAAATCTGGAGTGCCTCCAGTAATTAGTCCATCTCGACGATGGTAGCGCAGCCCATGCCGCCGCCGATGCACAGGGTAGCCAGACCCTTGTGAGCGCCGCGGTGCTTCATCGCATACAGCAGGGTGACGAGGATACGTGCGCCGGAAGCGCCGACCGGGTGGCCCAGAGCGATTGCGCCGCCGTTGACGTTCACCTTGCTCATGTCGAAGTTCAGCGCCTGACTGACGGCCACAGACTGAGCAGCGAAGGCCTCGTTGGCCTCGATCAGATCCATATCAGCAACGGTCAGGCCGGTCTTCTTCATGACCTTCTTGGTAGCAGCGATGGGGCCCAGACCCATGACTTCGGGCTCGACGCCAGCCAGAGCACCAGCGACCCAAGTTGCCAGCGGGGTGACACCCAGCTCCTTAGCCTTCTCCTCGCTCATGACAACCAGAGCAGCAGCGCCATCGTTGATAGCGGAAGAGTTGCCGGCGGTCACGATGCCGTCCTTGGTGAAAGCGGGCTTCAGGGTACCCAGCTTCTCGACCGGGGTCAGACGGGGGCCTTCATCGGTATCGAACACGGTGTCGCCCTTCTTGCCCTTGATGACGACAGGAACGATCTCGTCCTTGAAAGCGCCGTCCTTGATGGCCTTGTCAGCCTTGACCTGACTGTTGTAGGAGAACTGATCCAGCTCCTCACGGGTGATGGGGTTGTAGCCGTACTTCTTCTGATAGGTCTCGTTGGTGCAGACGTTCTCAGCGGTCATGCCCATGTGCTTGTTGAAACCGGTCGCATCCCACAGTGCATCGTTGACCATGGTATCGACCAGCTCGCTCTTGCCCATGGGGGCGCCCATGCGGTAGCCGTAGCGGCCCTTCATCATTGCGAAGGGAGCCATGTCCATGTTCTCCATACCACCGGCGACCACGATATCCGCATCGCCAGCCTCGATCATCTGGGCAGCCATGTTGACGCAGTTCAGACCGGAGCCGCAGACCACGTTGACGGTGACGGCAGGAGTCTCGATGGGCAGACCAGCCTTCAGGGAAGCCTGACGTGCAACGTTCTGGCCCAGACCAGCCTGAATGACGCAGCCCATGTAAACATGATCCACCTGCTCCGGTGCGACATGTGCACGCTCCAGTGCCTCCTTGATGACGATGGAGCCCAGCTCTGCTGCGGGGACGTTGGCAAGAGTGCCGCCGAATTTACCGATCGCGGTACGGCATGCAGATGCGATAACAACTTTCTTCATGTTAGTAGCCTCCTGATTTGTGTATGTTGGTGAATTTTAGGAACCTAGTTTATCGAAACGCCCAAGGCGTTTGCACATAAGGATCGAGCCTTCAAGGCTCTTCCCCGTTCGCCCGGCGCTCGGCCATCTTCTTGATGACGGCGGCCTCGACATTCGGGGTGACGAACTTGGAGATGCTACTGCCGTAGCGGGCAGCTTCTTTCACGATCGTCGAGGAAAGGTAGCTCCACTTGATGCTGGTCGCAAGAAACATCGTCTCGATGCCGGGCATCAATGCGTGATTGGTCTGAGCAAGCTGGATCTCGTCTTCGAAATCCGTGACCGCCCGCAGCCCCCGCACCATGACCGAAGCGTGGCGCTTCTTTGCGAACTCCACGGTCAGGCCGTCGAAGCTCTCCACGGAGACATTCGGGATGTCCTTGCAGCACTCCTGCAGCAGCACCACCCGCTCCTCTACGGTGAACAGAGGATGCTTCGCGCTGTTGATGAGCACCGCCACGATCAGGTGATCGTTGATCTTCGCGGCACGCTTGATGATATCGAGATGTCCTTTGGTGACCGGATCAAAGGATCCGGGATAAACTGCTGTTGCCATCGTGTCCTCCTTGATGCGCTCTCGTGTGAAAAGCGCGTTTGGTTTTGTCATGATAGCACTTTCCAGTTCCGGGTGCAAGGGGCGCTTTCCTGCGGCACACATCATCGTTAATTTTTAAACGAATCATGCCGTGCGTCCGCACTGCGCCCTGCTACGCTATAAGTAAATCACATCGTCAAAATTTTATCAAGTCTTTTTTCAAAAAATTTGTTTTCCCTGTACCAAAGAATCCGGTCAAATCCCTAAGATTTTTAGTTATGTTGCCATCCAACTACTTTTTTGCATCGAATTAGCACGAAAGTATTGATTCTCCTCTTTGTTAATGTTATAACTAAGTTATCGGATTGTAAGAGTTTACAATTCCTTTATGTTATTGTAGGAGAGGATGGTTTATAATGGATTACACGGAATTGTATGCGCAGAAGAAAATGACCGCCGAGCAGGCCGCTGCTTTGGTCAAGAGCGGCGACTGGGTGGATTACGGCTGGGCCGTGAACACCCCGGTGGCTGTGGATGCTGCCATCGCAAAGCGTCTGCCTGAATTGGAGAACGTCAACTTCCGCGGCGGCATCCTGATGTGGGTGCCGGAGATCTTCCAGATCGACGACCCCGCTGCCCATATGACATGGAACAGCTGGCACATGAGCGGCATCGAGCGCAAGGCCATTGCGCAGGGCTTCTCCTTCTACTCCCCCATCCGCTATTCCGAGCTGCCCCGCTACTACCGCGACAGCACGGACCCCGTGGATGTGGCGGTCTTTCAGGTGACCCCGATGGACGAGCACGGCTACTTCAACTTCGGGCCCAGTGCTTCCCATCTGGGTGCCGTCTGCGAAAAGGCCAAGAAGATCATCGTGGAAGTCAACACCAATATGCCGCGCTGCCTCGGCGGCACCGAGAACTGGGTGCACATCTCGCAGGTGGCCGGTGTGGTGGAGGGCAATAACCCGCCGCTGGGCCAGATGGCCGCTCCCGGTGCAGCCACCGAGGTCGATCTCGCCGTGGCAAACCTCATCGTCCCGCAGATCCCCAACGGCGCTTGCTTGCAGCTGGGCATCGGCGGTATGCCCAACGCCATTGGTAACCTGATCGCTCAGAGTGACCTGAAGGACCTCGGCGTGCACACCGAAATGTATGTGGACGCCTTTGTGGATATCGCCAAGGCGGGCAAGATCACCGGCCGCCACAAGAATCTGGACAAGGGCCGTCAGGTCTACGCCTTCGGTGCCGGCACCCAGAAGATGTACGATTACCTCGACAACAACCCGGAGTGCATGGCTGCTCCCGTGGAGTACACCAACGACATCCGCAGCATCTCCGCCCTTGACAACTTCATCTCCATCAACAACGCCGTCGATATCGACCTGTTCGGTCAGGTCAACGCCGAGAGCGCGGGCATCAAGCACATCTCCGGCGCAGGCGGCCAGTTGGACTTCGTTCTGGGCGCATACCTTTCCAACGGCGGCAAGAGCTTCATCTGCCTGTCCTCTACCTTTATGAACAAGAAGACCGGCAAGGTCGAGAGCCGCATCCGCCCCACGCTGGAAAACGGCAGCATCGTCACCGATACCCGTGCCAACATCCACTATCTGTGCACCGAGTACGGCTGCGTGAACCTGAAGGGTCTGACCAGTTGGGAAAAGGCAGAAGCTCTGATCAGCGTTGCACACCCCGATTTCCGGGATGAGCTGATCGCCGAAGCTGAAAAAATGCACATTTGGCGCCGGAGCAACAAGCGCTGAGCAACGCCGCGGGAGTTCCTGCTGCCCGCGGCAGGAATGGAGTTTGCAAACATGATGGACAAAAAGCCACACATCAAGCCATACCTTTACGGGATGCTCGCGGGGTTCGGTGCCATTGCACTGAGTATCATCTTCTTCTTCCTGATCTACCGTTTTCAGGGCTTTGGGAACGCGATCTCCAAGGTGACGGGCATCCTGATGCCCGTCATCTACGGCGCGGTGATCGCCTACCTGCTCAAGCCGGTCTGCAACACGGTGGAGAATTTTCTCCGCCGCTTGCTGCCGGAGAAGATGGGCAGCACAGCCAATATGCTGGCCGTGGCGTTCTCGCTGCTGTTCGGCATCCTCGTCGTCTACGCCCTGTTCATGATGATCGTGCCGCAGCTCGTTACCAGCGTGACCACGCTGTATTACACCGCGCGGAACAACATCCGGGACTTTGTGGACTGGGCCTCCAAGCAGGAGATCATCGCCAGCAACGAACAGCTGCTGGACTTCATTGAGACCTCCTACGACAAATTACAGGCCAATCTGGACACATGGGTGAAGGAGACCGTTCTCCCCTCCATGCAGAGCATCCTGAGCGGTGCAGCCGTCGGCGTGATGAGCTTCGTGGCCTTCCTGAAGAACCTTGTCATCGGCCTGATCGTCTCGGTCTATCTGCTGGCCAGCCGGAAGAAGTTCGGCCAGCAGGGCAAGCTGATCCTCTACAGCCTTGTCAAGCGCCGCTGGGCCGACCTCTTTCTGGAAGAGATCTGCTACGCCGATAAGATGTTCGGCGGCTTCATCAACGGCAAGATCTTGGACTCCGCGATCATCGGCGTGCTGTGCTATATCGCCTGTCTGATCTTCAAGTTCCCCAGCGCCCTGCTCGTCTCCGTCATCATCGGTGTGACGAATGTCATCCCCTTCTTCGGTCCCTTCATCGGTGCCATTCCTGCCACCCTGCTCATCTTGATCCAGAATCCCATCAAGGCGCTCTGGTTCGTCCTCTTCGTGCTGGTCCTGCAGCAGGTGGACGGCAACATCATCGGACCCAAGATCCTCGGCAACACCACCGGCCTTTCGAGCTTCTGGGTGCTCTTCGCCATCCTGCTGTTCGGCGGCCTGTGGGGCTTTGTGGGCATGATCATCGGTGTGCCGCTCTTTGCCGTCATCTATGACGTCATCAAAAAACTGGTCCTCCACGGCCTGAAACGCAACGAAGAGCTGGAAATGGTCACCACCTACCACGACCACTTCGGCGACCCCGAAGACGAATAACACGGTTTTCTTTCAACGCTCTGCCGCCCACCCGACGGCAGAGCGTTTTTGACGCAAAAATGCCCCGCCATCCCATACAGGACGGCGGGGCATTGCAGTTTTCGGTGAACTTACTGCTGATTGGGCTTCCAATCTTTATAGTTCTCGTAGCGGCTCTCGCGGATCTTGGTGTGAGACCAGATCTCGTCTGCCATGGGCTGCCAGTTGTCGGCGTAGGCCTTGCACTTGTCACACAGGTGATCCACCGTCTCCGGGCTCTGGAGGTCGGTGCTGTGGGCACCGGTCTCGTGAACCATCTTCTTCAGCAGTTCGGGGTTTTCCAGCATGGGGCAGGGACGCAGGTGGTTCTTGTTGAAGGGCTGGCCGTTGTGGTAAGCCATGAACAGCGGGCTCTGCAGGATCTCCAGAATGCTGCTGTCGTGGATATTGGCATTGGAGTAGTGGATGAAGACGCAGGGCTCTGCATCACCGGCCGAGTTGATGTGGAAGTAGTTGCGGCCGCCCGCGATGCAGCCGCCGACGAACTCGCCGTCGTTCTGGAAGTCCATCGGGTAGAACGGGATGTCGCATGCCTCGCTGCGCAGGTAACGGATGCGGTCGATCATGTACTTGCGCTGCTCCGGGGTGGGCATCAGTTCGGGGGCGGCATCGTTGCCCACGGGCATGTAGTGGAAGTAGAAGCCGAAGTGGGCACCCTTGTCGCAGAGGAAGCGCATGAAGGCATCATTGGTGACAGCCTCAATGTTGGCGCTGGTGTAGCAGATGGAGGTGCCGAACAGGATACCATACTGCTTGAGCAGATCCATGGCGTGCATGACGGCAGCGTAGTGGCCCTCGCCGCGGCGGGCATCGTTGGTCTCCGGGGTGCCCTCGATGGACAGCATGAAGGCGATGTTGCCCAGACGGACGACTTCTTTGCAGAAGGGCTCGTCGATCAGGGTGGAGTTGGTGTAGATGGCGAACTGGGCGTCGTTGTGCTTCTCGGCCAGCTTCAGGATATCGGCCTTGCGCACCAGCGGCTCGCCGCCGGTCAGCATATAGAGGTACACCCCCAGCTCCTTGCCCTGCGAAACGATCTTGTCCATATCGTCAAAGCTCAGGTTGTTCTTGTTGCCGTACTCACCTGCCCAGCAGCCGACACAGTGCATGTTGCAGGCAGAGGTGGGGTCAAACAGGATCAGCCAAGGTACATTGCATTGGTACTTGACGCGGTTCTCGCGGATGGTCTTGGTGCCGCGGAAGAAAGCCTCGTAGCCGAGGTTCAGGGCCGTGGTGCGGGCCACGTTGGGATCCAGCTGGTTCAGCATACAGTTGATGAGCTTAGACCACTTGCTGTCCGGGTCCGTCAGGGTCTGCTTGGCGTGTGCGTAGGTCTCGTCGCTGAAAGAATCGCCATAGAACTGCTTGGAGAGATCGACGATCTGACCAACAGTCTTAGCGGGGTCTTTCTCGGCGTGGGAAAGCACGAGATCGACAGTCTTGCCCAGTGCAGCACGCTGCATCTTGTGCGTCAACGAATCAAATGCGGTATTCATTCCAATTTCCTCCAATGCTTTTGATACGGGGAGGGGTCTCCCCTGCCGGAATCCAAATCCGGCGGTCAAATGATCTTATATTCCTGCAGCAAGCGGCCGAGGTCGGTCTCCTGCAGTTTGTCGAGCACTTTGTCCAGCGCGAACCGCTTGGCCCAGCTCATTTTCAGGTCACTCAGCGGGCGGCCGTCCCGGAGCTGGACAGCGGCGTTCAGCAGGTCGCGGACGTCGTAGGTGCTGCCCCAGACTTCCGGCACGCCGCGGTCGATGTCCAGCAGCGTATAGACCGCTTCCATACCAGTGCGCATCGAATACTCGGTGGTGAAGATGGTATCCCGCGGCGTTTCGGCGAACTGGCCGAGGAAGGCAAAGTTGACCGCGCCCTCCGGCACCACCGCCGGACGGTCCCCCGCCTTGCGCGGCATGAAGAACGCCGTGATGTAGGGCATCATCACCGGCACGGTGTTGGCGCTGCGCTCTGCCAGATCCTCGATCCGGGATTCCGGCACGCCGAGGTGATACAGCCACTCCATGCAGATCTCCTTGCCGGTGCAGTCCCGCATGGGCTTTTTGACGTAGTTGCCGGGCTTATCGCTGAACAGGCCGTAGAGCCAGCCCACGAGCTGCCCTTTCGGCTGATCGCGGAACTGGGGCTGGCGGTTGAAGGTCCAGCTGAGCAGCCAGTTCGAGTCCCGCGCGGTCACGATGCCGCCGGTGACGACACCGCCGCTGAAGGGGTCGCGCTGGCAGATGTTCTGGATGTAGGGCACGATCCGCTCGTCCAGCGTGGTGACCGTAGCGCTCATCCAGTTGGTCTGCTCCGGGTCGGAGCAGAAGACCTCCGGATGGCCGAAGGCTTCATCCTGCGCGGCGATCTTCTTCCACAGGTCCCAGCCGCTGCCGGGGCGCAGAGCGGGGTCGAAATCTGCGGGCTGATCCTGCGCACCGATGGAGGCGCTCTCGACGCAGCCGCCGTTGGTGATGAAGACCAGATCGTTTTCGGTCAGGTCCACCCGCTCCTCGTGCTCGTCCACGAACAGGCAGATGGTCTTGGCCTGTTTGCGGCCCTCCGCGATCTCGAACTCAATGTTCGTGACCTTGGTGTTGTAATGGAACCGGACGCCGTACCCTTCCAGATAGCGGATCATGGGCAGGATCATCGACTCGTACTGGTTGTATTTGGTGAACCGAAGCGCCCGGAGATCCGGAAGCCCGCCGACATGGTGGATATAGCGCTTGAGGTAGAGCTTCATCTCCAAGGCGCTGTGCCAGTTTTCAAAGGCGAACATGGTGCGCCAGTAGAGCCAGAAGTTCGAGGAAAACACCTCATCGTCGAACACATCGGTGATGCGCTTTTCGTACAGTTGCTCGTCCGGGGTGAAGAAGAGCTTCATGATCTCCATGCAGCCCTTGTCCGACAGGCCGAACCTGCCGTCGGTGTGGGCGTCCTGCCCCTGCTTTTCCGTCACGCGGCAGAGCGAGTAATTCGGGTCCTTTTTGTTCAGCCAATAATACTCATCCAGCACGCTCACGCCATCGGTCTCGATGGACGGGATGGAGCGCAGCAGATCCCACATCACCTCGAAATGGTTGTCCATCTCCCGCCCGCCGCGCATCACATAGCCGATGCCGGGGTATTGATAACCGTCGCATGCGCCGCCGGGGATGGGCCCTTTTTCAAAGATGTGGACATGTTCGCCCTTCATCTGGCCGTCCCGCACCAGATAGCACGCCGCAGTCAACGCGGCCAGCCCGGTGCCGACGAGGTAGGCCGACTTGCGGTCTACGTCTTTTGGTTTCAGCGGACGCGCAAATGCTTCGTAGTTACCACTGGAATAATACATGTTATTCCCTCCGTTTGTTGTGGTTTCGTTGGGTATAGTTTGCGCTGATAACACTGTATCATTTTATCAAAAAAGGTTCCATAAACAGAAAAAGCACCATGATGGAAAACCCATCACAATGCTTCTTCTGCTCAAATTTTCATCAATCGTCCAGATCCGACGGACTGCGGTCCGTGCGGAACCGGCGCAGCGCCCGCTGGAATTCGCCGTGGAGAAGGATGTTCAGCCGTTCCGTCATCCGGACGGGGTCCTCCTTCATGTCCCTGCGGATCCATTCCAGCGTCATGCCCACCAAGGCGTACTTGTAGAAGTCTACGATGAACTGTTTGTCGGCGTCCTGCACCGTGATGCCCTGCATCCCCCGGTCCAGAAACTCCCGCAGCATGGGGTCCAGTATCCTATATAAATACTGTTCCACCTGCTCCCGGCTCATCGAGCGGTAAACGTTCATGACCAGAACCTTGTTCTCCTGCACCTGACGCAGGAGATCGAGGTAAGCCTCCGACCACGTATCGAACGTGGGCTTTTCCTCCAGCGCCTTCGCAGCATCCTCGACCATGATCCAATCCACAAGGTCGTAGATATCCTTGAAGTGGTAATAGAACGTCATCCGGTTGACACCGCAATCCTCGGTGATATCGTTGATTGTGATCTTGTTCAGCGGTTTCTGGAGCAGCAGCTTTTTCAGCGATGCCTCCAGCGCCCTCTTTGTCGTCTGTGACACAAATCCCATCCTTTCCCAGCAGCGCCGTGCGCACCGCTGTCCGTGGTGGCTGGCCGTTCGGCCAGAGAAGTGAGAACACTTCCTTTATAATATACCGCCTCCGGGGGGCTTTTGGCAAGTGAAAGTTTCACTTTTTCGGTAAATTTTCTGTTGCAAAGTCTCCCTTCTGCGAAATTTTCACCATTCTGCTCGCTTTTTCGTCCCGTTTCCGGAGCATTCTTCCCGCAGAATCCGCCCTTTCCTCTTGATTTTCGGCCCCGGTGTGCATACAATGGAGACGAGAGACGAATGGTGTCTCCCGCGATAGAGTGGAACACGGAAAGAAGGTTTTTGATATGATCCGGACCATTGGATTTTTAGGCTGTGGGAATATGGGCGGTGCCATCGCGCGCGCCGTCTGCAAAGCGACCGATCCGCAGAACGTTTATCTGGCCAACCGCACTGCCGCCAAGGCCGAGGCACTGGCCGAGGAACTGGGCTGCAAGACCACCGTCAACGACGAGGTTGCCGGGCGGTGCGACCTGATCTTCCTCGCGGTCAAGCCGCAGATGATGGAAGCCCTGCTGGCCCCGCTGAAGTTCACGCTGAACGAGCGGCCCGGCCGGTTCATTTTATGCAGCATGGCAGCTGGCCTTTCCATCCCACGGATTCAGGAGATGGCGGGCGAAGATTACCCGGTCATCCGCATCATGCCCAACACCCCGGCCTCCGTGGGCGAAGGGATGATCCAGTATTGTTCCAGCCATGTCACCGCCGAGGAAGAGGCTGAATTCTGCAAGCTGATGGCCCCCGCCGGCCGGCTGGACCCGGTGCCGGAAGCCCTCATCGACGCGGCCAGCTGCGTTTCCGGCTGCGGCCCGGCATGGGTGTATCAATTCATCGAAGCGCTGGCAGACGGCGGCGTAGCCTGTGGGCTGCCCCGCGCCAAGGCGCAGGAATACGCCGCCCAGATGGTGCTGGGCAGCGCAAAGCTGGTGCTGGAAAGCGGCAAGCACCCCGGCGAGCTGAAGGACGCCGTGTGCAGCCCCGGCGGCAGCACCATTCAGGGCGTCCGGGTGCTGGAAGAGCGCGGGTTCCGCGGCGCGGTGACGGACGCCGTCCTCGCGGCCTACGACAAGACAAAAGAGATGGGAAAGGGTTAAGTTTATGCGAATCGTCGTCAAAATCGGCACATCCACCCTCGCATACCCCACCGGGCGGCTGAACATCCGGCTGACCGAAACCCTCGTCAAGGTCCTGAGCGACCTGAAGAACGCTGGGCACGAGATCATCCTCGTCTCCTCCGGTGCCATCGCAGTGGGGTTCGGCAAGCTGCTGCTCCCCTCCCGCCCCACCGAGATATCGGTGAAACAGGCGTGCGCCGCTGTGGGCCAGTGTGAGCTGATGTACACCTACGACCGGCTGTTCACGGTCTACAACCACACCGTTGCGCAGATCCTGCTGACCGGCGCGGACATGGAAACACCCGACCGGCGGCAGAATTTCCAGAACACCCTGACCCGGCTGCTGGAAATGGGGGCCCTGCCCATCATCAACGAAAACGACACCGTGTCCACCGATGAGATCACCTCCATCGGCGACAACGACACGCTGGCCGCCATCGTCAGCCACTGCATCCACGCCGACCTGCTGGTCCTGCTGAGCGACATCGACGGCCTTTACACCGCAAACCCCCACACCCACCCAGAGGCCCAGCTCGTCCCGCTGGTGGAGGAGATCACGCCGGAGATCCTCGCGCTGGCCGATGGGGCTGGTTCGGCGCTGGGCACCGGCGGCATGTCCACCAAGCTCCGCGCCGCCAAGCTCGTGACGGCAGACGGGGCCGATATGGTCATCGCCAACGGCTCCCACCCGGAGCTGCTGTACGATATTGCCGAGGGCAAACCTGCGGGCACCCGCTTTGCGGGCCATAAGGAGGGCTGAACCATGACGACGCAGGAAATTCTGGAAGCTGCCCGCGCGGCAAGACCCGCACTGGCGCTGGCGGACGGCCAGACCCGGACACAGGCGCTCTGGGGCATGGCGGACTGGCTCTGCCACCCCGACCAGATGGACGCCATCCTCGCCGCCAACGCTGAGGACATGGCCGCTGCCAAGGGGCACATTTCCGACGTGATGCTGGACCGCTTGGCCCTGACGCCGGAGCGCATCGGCGCCATGGCGCGGGGCATTCTGGACGTTGCCGCCCTGCCCGACCCGGTGGGAGCCGTGCTGAACCGCATCCAGCGCCCCAACGGGCTTCTGATCGAAAAGACCGCCGTGCCCATGGGCGTCATTGCCATCATCTACGAGAGCCGCCCCAACGTGACCAGCGACGCCGCCGCCCTTGCCATCAAGAGCGGCAACGCCTGTGTGCTGCGCTGCGGCAAGGAGGCTTGGCGCTCGGCCCACGCCATCGTGGAAGCGCTGCGGAAGGGGCTGCAGGAGAATGGTCTGCCCGAAGCCGCCGTCTCCCTCATCGAGGACACCACCCACGCCTCCGCCAACGCCCTGATGACGGCGGTGGGCTATGTGGATCTGCTCATCCCCCGCGGCGGGGCCGGGCTGATCCGCGCCTGTGTGGAAAACGCCAAGGTCCCCTGTATCCAGACCGGCACCGGCATCTGCCACATCTTCGTGGACGATTCCGCCGATCAGGACAAGGCGCTGAACATCATTGAGAACGCCAAGGCCAGCCGCCCCAGCGTCTGCAACGCCGAGGAAGTCTGCCTTGTGCATTCCGCCATCGCCGCCGAGTTCCTGCCCAAGCTCGCCAAGCGTCTGGGCGAGGAGCGCACGGCCAAAGGGCTGCACCCGGTGGAGCTGCGGTTGGACCAGCGGGCAGCGACCCTTATCCCCGGCACCCCCGCCGGGCCGCAGGACTTCGACACCGAATTCCTCGACTACATTCTGGCCGTCAAGGTCGTGGACAGTGTGGAGGAAGCCATTGGCCACATCGCCGAGCACTCCACCGGCCACAGCGAAGCCATCCTGACCCAGAACGAGGCCCACGCTTCCCTCTTCACGGCGGCCGTGGACAGCGCGGCGGTCTATGTCAACTGCTCCACCCGCTTCACCGACGGCGGCGAGTTCGGCCTTGGTTGTGAGATGGGCATCTCCACCCAGAAACTCCACGCCCGCGGCCCCATGGGCTTGCAGGAGCTGTGCAGCTATAAGTATGTCATCCATGGAGATGGACAGATCCGGTGATCGATCTTACTCCCCCAGCCACTGCTTTGCGGTGGCTGGGGGAGTTTTGTTATTTTGCACTTTTGTTTTGTCCCATGGACTGTTTTTTCATCGAAAACAGTTTCGTTCGATGCTTCAAAAGTATTTTTCGTATTTATGGATGGTTGCATCCAAGTTTTCTCCATTCTCCACAAAAACAAAGTCATACTTTCAGGGTATGAACCATCAAAAAAGACGATTTTTCTCTTGACAAGGCCTATTTTGGCGCGGTAAAACTATATTGGAACATATGGAATCAGTTTTATAGGTTGAATTGTTCAAATTTGAAATTGTCCTTTTCTGAACTTCAGTTCAAAAAAGCATATCCGCCTTTCAGACATTAGGAAAAGGAGAGAGTGAATATGACGATCGCAATCCTCGCACACGATTCCCGCAAAGAACTCGCGCTTCAGTTCTGTACCGCCTACAGTGGGATCCTTTCCCGCAACACGGTCATCGCCACCGGCACCACCGGCCGGATGCTGAATCAGACCACCGGCCTCCCGGTCCATTGCTACCTCTCCGGCCGTCTGGGCGGTATCCAGCAGATCGCCGCCCGCGTCGCCTGTGATGAAGTGGATCTGGTTCTCTTCTTCCGCGACCCGCTCAAGGCGGACAGCGGCAACTCCATCGAGCAGAATCTGCTCCGCCTGTGCGATATGCACAGCGTGCCCATCGCCACCAACATCGCAACCGCCGAAGTGCTACTGCGCGGCTTGGATCAGGGCGACCTCGACTACCGCGAAGGGATGCACCCCGCTATTGTCGAGCCGCTGGCCCCGGTCACCCGCGCCGTGTGCTGAAAAGCCGCTTGCCTTTGATTTTTGTGTATAGAGGGAAAAGAAACAGCGCCGCAGAAGGTTTTTGGTCTTCTGCGGCGCTGCGTTTTTATGCGGTTTTGGAGAGAATGCTTACTCCAGACCAGCCATCTGCTTGACGGCCTTCATGGCGAAGGTCAGGGTGCGGCCCATGGCCACGCCTGCCATGAGGCAGGGGTAGTTGTTGGCGAAGAAGGAACCGGACATATCGCCGGTGACGTACAGGCCGGGCATGGGCTTATTGTCGTTGTCCAGTGCCTGACCCTTCTCGTTGATGGCAATGCCCTGCTCGGTAGTCAGCAGAGAGGCGCCCAGCCAGCAGCCATAGAAGGGCGCGGTGCGGATGGCACTCAGGCGGTAAGCGGGCTTGCCGAAGTCCTCGTCGTTCTGCTGGTCGTACAGCTCGTTGTAGCGGTCCACGGTGGCAAGGAAGGTCTCCTTGGCGTCACCCGTGAAGCCAAGCTTGTCCGCCAGTTCCTCGATGGTGTCCGCCTTGAAGAAGCAGCCCTCTTTCTCTGCATTCTCCATCTGGCTCTTGATGTAGTCCTCACCGGCATTGCGGGTCTGTGCGGAGCAGCCGATGGTGTGGAAGCGCTTGACGTCTTCCAGAATGTTGGCGTCGCAGATCTGTGCGTAGACGCGGCCCGGCTGGTGGGCAGCGGCGTAGACGATATCGTTGTAGGGGCAGCTCTCGTTGGCGAAGCGCTCGCCATTGCGGTTGACCTTCAGGAAGGGCTGGGTGCCGGGGTTGTACTGCTTGATTTTGCCGGGGAAAGCCTTGCCGCCAAAAGCGTTCTCGCTGTCCATATAGCCCGCATCCACGCCGGGAGCGATGATGCCGCGGTCGAACAGCATGGGAGCGGCTTCCTTGTCGAGGTTTGCACCGGCCCAGACAGCGGCACGGATGCCGTAGCCCTTATCGGCCGGAGAGTAGGAACAAGCGGTGGTGACGGAGGTACCCAGCGGGTCCAGCTGCTCCATCATGTAGGGGTTGCCGGGGAAGCCGCCGCAAGCCAGCAGGACGCCGAGATTTGCATTGTAGCGGATGAAGTGGTCGTCCTCAGTACTCTGGGCGATGACACCGGTGATGCGGCCGGAGGAATCCTTCTCCAGCTTGGCGAGGCTGGTCTTGAAGTCGATGCCGTAGCCCAGCTCCTCAATGTACTGCTGCAGGGCTTCGTTGCGCTGCAGCCCGGCAGCAGACTCGCTGGCGCGGTAGTTGTGCTCCTGCACGGGGTAGAGATAATCGGTGTTATGCTCGGCGTTCTCGGCGGGCCATGCAGCCTCAGCACCAGAAGTAAACTCGCACTCCCAGCCGAACTTATCTTCCAGAATGCTGCGCATGAAATCGTGCATGGCAGCAGACTCGTTGATCCAAGTCTTGACAACGCGCTGGTCACACTTGCCGGAAGCATAGCGGGAGATCTCGCTCAGCAGCTTGGCCTTATCGGTCGCGGGGGCACCGGCGGCTTTGGCAGCAGCGGAGTCGATGGCACCGTACCAGTGGCGGGTGTCCTGCACTACAGCATTCTGCTCGATGATGCGGAAGTTCAGGCCGTTGGCGGCTGCATAAGCGGCAGCAAACATACCGCCGTTGCCTGCGCCCACGATGAGGATGTCGGTGTCCACAGTCTCGGTGATGGCGGCCTCGTCGATATCGGGCTCCTTGCCCAGCCAATCGGTCTCGTCGCCGGTGGGCAGTTGGACGCTGGACACGGTGGCTTCGCCCTTGGCCTGTGCAAAGCAGCTCTTGGCAGCCTTCATGACAGCCTCGGAGGTCACGGTGGAGCCGGACACGCCGTCGATCTCGGCAGAACCGGCAGCCAGCAGCTGCTCCTTGAGCTGGTCTGCAGCGGCAGCGCCGTAGGAAGCGGTCTCGCCGGAGGTATCGACCACTACATTGGTCACAGCGCTGTCGGAGAAGGTCATGGTGACCTTGACGGTGGAGGAAATGCCCTCTGCGGTGCCCTCATAGGTGCCGGGGATGTAGGTGCCGGCGGGGGCCACTGCGCCGGAAGCGGCGGTGGAGGAGCTGGCGGAGTTGCAGGCAGCCAGTGCACCGGCGGTAACACCGGACATGGCCGCAGCGGCCGCGATCTTCAGAAAACCTTTGCGCGAGATCTTGTTCATTGCGGGAGTTCCTTTCTTCTCTTCTTCGTGTGTTCTTCGTTTACCTTCTGCTTCAATCGAATCGCGCGGCATGTGGGGCCGCGCGCACTTCGTTCGATAATAATTTAACACAAAGTTTATCCCTTGTCCTTTAAGAATCTTTAAGGATCTCAACCGCCTCTTTACCGTAAAATGTCGTTTTTGCACTTCGTTTGTCAAATAACAGTCAAATCCATGTAAAACGAAGCGCCCGTCTCTTAAGTTTTCTTAAGAAGCGGGCGCTTTTCCGTTAACGATTCTTTGGCCTTTGTTTTGCATTCAAGATTCTTCCCGCCCATCCGGGCGGAAGACATAGCCTTTGCCCCAGACATTTTTCAGGTAGATGGGTTTGGCCGGGTCCGGCTCGATCTTGCTGCGCAGATTGTGGATATGCACCTGCACCGTGCGCACATCGCCGAGGCTGTCCTTGCCCCAGATCTTCTGGTACAGCTCGTTGGCTGTGAAGAAATTGTTCGGGTACCGGACAAAGAGCGACAGGATGCGGAACTCCATGTCGGCCAGATGGATGCTCTGGCCGTCCTTCTCGACACAGTGGCTGTTGGAATCCAGCGTAAAAGCCGCGCAGTGGTAGCCGTTGACGCTGGGTTCGGCGGCATCCATCTGCACCCTGCGAATGTTCGCCATGATGCGGGCCAACAGGACCTTGTGGTTATAAGGTTTGGTCAGAAAATCGTCGCCGCCCAATTCCAGCGCACGCACCACAGTATCCGTGTCGTCAAGGCAGGAAGTAAAGATGATGGGGCAGTGGTGCCAGCTTCGCAGCCGCTGGCACAGGTCCATGCCATTGGTATCCGGCAGCAGGATGTCCATCAGGATCACATCGAAGTTTTCGCGGGCATGGCTCAGCGCCTCGCCGCCCGTCTCGGCACAGACGACCTCAAAATTCTGCCGGCTTTTCAAAAAGTAGCAGGTCGTATCCCGGATCACCGGGTCATCCTCCACTAAAAGCACACGGATCATCCTTTTGCTCTCCCCTTTTTCGCGAAAATTTGATATACTGATTTTAGTATACCTTATTTCGCACTCTTTCTCAACCGTTTTGGCTCAACTGGTTCGTGGAAGTTTGCGGCTTTTCGGGAGGACGATCATGACAAGAAAAAAGGTGCTGGTAATGCTGGGGGCCGTCGTGTTGGCCGTGGGCATCGCGCTGGCGGGCATCTGGTACAATGCACAGCTGCCGCCGCTGGCCTATCCGGGTGCCCCGGCCCAAGACGCCGAGATCCTGTTCACCACATGGGCCGACCGTTACCCGGCGGAGGGGCAGACTGCGCTCACCCTGCGCACCACATTGCAATGGCTGGCCGTCACGGTCTTCTGCACCCTCGCGGCGGTGGTGCTGGCGCTCTATTATTATAAGCACCAGCGGGAGCTGGGGTATTTCCTGCTCTATCTCGCGGTGCTCATCGCATGGGGCGCGGCGATCATCCTCTCCCCCATCAGCCTTGACCCTGTGGCCGCGGCATTAAAGCGCTGTTTTTTCCCGCTGACCGTGCTGGCCCCCATCCTGCTGAGCTCCGCGCTCACCGGCGTCGCCCCCGTCAGCCGAACCCAAAAGCTGCTGGTGCTGGTATTGACCATCGGCTATTTCCCGATCGCGCTCCACTCCGACGCCCGTGTGCGTGCTGCGGCCCTGTTCGGCGGCATGATCTACTGCATGGGACTGCTCCTTCTTGCTTACGCCAAAGGCTCCGCTTCCGTTTTGCTGCTGCTCTTCCCCTACGCGGTAACCGCCGGGTTGCGGATGTGGGTCATCCTGCCGGGGCTGGATCTTCCCTTCTTTTCGGAGAGCATCCGGTTTTATCTGGTGCGCTGCGCCCGCATCTACGATATTCCCTTCACGCTGGGCTGCATGACCTTCGTCTGCCGCCGGTTCGCATTGCAGTTCGACCGCACCGAGCATCTGGCGCGGGAGCTGGATGAGCGGGTGGTCCAGCGCACCCGCGCCCTGACCGAGGAGAGTGAAGCCCGCAAGAGCATGATGCTGAACATCTTCCACGATCTACGCAGCCCGCTGTTCGCGGTGTCCAGCGGGCTTGACACGCTGGAAGCTGCCCCCGACGCCCTGCCCGCCCTTCTGCCCGCCATGCAGCAGCGGATGACCTTTCTGCGGCGGCTGACGGAGGACCTGTTCCTCGCCGCCAAGCTGGAGCAGAAGCAGGTGATGCTCAACGAAGACCGCGTCTCCCTCAGCGACGCTGCTGCGGCCGTCTGTGAGAGCTGCCAAAACGAGGCCGCGAAAAAAGGCGTCACGCTGACGACCCGGTTCGACGCCGAGCTGCCCGTCTGGGGCGACACCATGCGGCTGCAGCAGATCGTCCAGAACCTCGTGACCAACGCCATCCACTACACCCCCGCCGGCGGCACGATCACGGTCCACAGCTTCGCTGCGGAGGGCCGCGCCCTCGTCCTTGTGCAGGACACCGGCTGCGGCATCGCTCCCGAAGACCAAGCCGCCGTCTTTGACCGCTACTTCCACACCACCGCTGACACCAAGCACGATTCCACCGGCCTTGGCCTGACCATCGCGCAGGAGCTGGCCCATCTGCACCACGGCGAGATCACGCTGGAAAGCGAAGTGGGCAAAGGGAGCTGTTTTACCTTGGCGCTGCCCCTGCTGGAAGATTGAGGACACAAAAAATGCTCTGCCACGCAGAAATGGCAGAGCATTTTTTCATACGTAAGTTTAAGCCAGCGGGTCCCACAGCTTCATGGGCAGAGGCTCCTGATCCAGCAGGGCGCGCTGGGCATCGCTCAGCAGGCTCTTGCGGACCGTGACCTGATAGACGTTGGCCTTGAACCACTTCTCGCTGCCGATGAAGTAGCCCTTCTGGCCGGAGGCGTCGCCCCAGCTGTTCTCGATCTTCCAGCGGTTCGCGGTGCCGTTCTCCTCCAGATTGACGCCGCAGAACATCATGCAGTGGTTCATGGTGCTGTCGCGGGTGAGCAGCCGCTCGGCCTTGGTCATATGGAAGGTCAGGCCGCCCAGCACTTCGCCGTACTGGAAGCAGTCGGGGTCCCAATAGCCGTTGGCGCGGTCGCCGTCCGGGTGGCAGTCGCAGCTGAACATGACGCCCTCCCCGGCCTGAAGCTGGCGGATGGTCAGATCTTCCAGCTCTTCCTGCGACAGGTTGAGCCAGAACATGTTGTCCTCCACCACGTCGCCCATGAACGGCTGGCAGTAGGTGCGATTGATCTCGTGGATGGGCGAAGAGATGATGACGACGTAATCGTCAAAATCGTTGCCCACGTACTTTTCAAGGAAGCTCTTCGGGGTCAGGCCGCGGTCGCAGTGGTAAACTTTGTCGGTATCGGTGTACTCAAAGTCGAAGGTCTTGGGCGGCTGACCGTAGAGGATGCGCAGGGCGTTGTAGATCTCCGCCAGCATCTCCTCGCGGCGGGCGGCGGGGTCCTTGCCCGCGCGGACGAGGGCGCGCAGTTCCAGCGCATCCTCCCGCATCTTGCGGGTCAGGATAGGCAGATACTTGGCCGTGCCGGTGGAGTGGACCGTTTCCGGCATGACCCAAGAGGGCACAACGCCGTACTTTTTGATCAGGCTGATGGCCATATCCCACTGGCCGCCGTCCGGCAGCGGATTGCCCATCAGGGTGAAGGTCTCGCGGTCGTCCAGTTCCTGATCGGCGAAGTGGATGATGTTCTCAAAGAAGAGGTTTGCCTTTTCCAGCTTGTCATAGAAGGCCAGATAGGTGGGCGAGATAGAGAAATCCTCCAGCTTGCACTTCTCGATGACCCGCTGACGCAGGACGTTCAGGGTGGAGAACATCCAGCAGCGGCCGCTCTGCTTCTGGTTGGTGATGTTGTTGGTCTTGACCAGAACGGAGAAGTCCATCTGGAGCTTGGCCGCAGCGGCGGGCACAAAGGCGGCATCCGGCAGGGCGGTGCGGGAGATGGCGTTGGACATCACCTGCAGCCCGGGGCGTGCTTCGTAGCCCTGCTCAAAACGGGCCAGCATTTCAGAGTCAATGGGAGTTACCTTGTTCATTGTTTTCACACTTTCTGTCTTCATTTCAAAAGCGCTGTCAACTTTTCCATGCGGTGAATCGCTTCATCGAGGACGTCTGTTCCTCTTGCAAAGTGCATCCGAATGAGGTGGTTCACCGGCTCCCGGAAGAAGCTGGAGCCGGGCACGGCGGCTACGCCGACCTCGCGGATCATCCACTCGCAGAACTGCAAGTCCGTCCAACCCGCAAACCGCGGCAGGGCGAGGAAGTCCGAGATGTCGATCATCACGAAATATGTGCCCTGCGGGACATTGTGCTTCAGGCCGATGCGGTCGAGCCCGGCGAGGAAATGGTCGCGCTTTTCGGTATAAAGCGCACGCAAATTCTCGTAGTAACTCTGCGGCATTTCCAGCCCGGCAACGGCAGCTTCCTGCAAGGGAGCCGCCGCGCCCACCGTGAGGAAATCGTGGACCTTGCGAGCCCCTTCGATGACCTCGGCCGGGCCGATGAGGTAGCCCAGACGCCAGCCGGTGATGGAGTAGGTCTTGGAGAGCGAATTGCAGGTGATGGTGTGCTCGAACATACCGGGCAGACTGGCCATGCAGATATGCTCGTTGGGGGCGTAGACGATGTGCTCATACACCTCGTCGGTGACGACAAAGGCATCGTACTTCAGCGCGAGCTTTGCGATGGCCTCCAGCTCATCGCGGCGGAAGACCTTGCCGCAGGGGTTCGAGGGGTTGCAGAGGATCAGCGCCTTGGCCCCCTCTGCAAAGCCCTTTTCAATGAGGCTGAGGTCAAACTCATAAGTCGGCGGGACCAGCGGGATATAGATGGGTTCCGCCCCGGAGAGGATGGCATCTGCGCCGTAGTTTTCGTAAAACGGCGAGAAGATCATGACCTTATCACCGGGGTTGCAGATGGTCATCATCGCGGCCATCATGGCCTCGGTGCCGCCGCAGGTGACGCAGACCTCGGTGTTGGGGTCCACTTCATGATGGAGGGCGGGGCTCGTCTTTTTCGCCAGTGCTTCGCGAAAATTCTGGGCGCCGAAGGTCACGGCGTACTGGTGCGGGCCTTTGTAAGCCGTTTGCGCCAGTGCGTCCAGCAGTTCCTTCGGCGGGTCAAAATCCGGGAATCCCTGCGACAAATTGATGGAGTGATATTGGTTGTTGATCCGGGTCATACGGCGGATGACGGAGTCGGTAAACGTGCCGACACGATCACTTAAAACAGGCATAAATTTCTCCTGTAAACTCTCCCAGTCCGCCTTCGGCGAAAGCCCCCCTCAGAGGGGGCCTTATCACGTGGGCAATGACGGGAAGAGTTACTCCTTAAAGTAAGCATTCTGCACAGCCAGCAGCACACCCGCGCGGCTGGCGGCAAAGTTCAGGCCGCCCTGTAAGTAGCAAGTATAAGGCTCGCGCAGGGGGCCGTCGCAGGAGAGCTCAATGGTGCTGCCCTGCGTAAAGCTACCGCTGGCCATGATGACTTCATCGGTATAGCCCGGTTCCGGCGAGGGTTCCGGGGCGGCGTAGCTGTCCACGGGGCTGGCTGCCTGAACGCCGCGGCAGAAGCCGATGAGGGCATCAGCGGTGCCCGCGTCAAAGCAGGTCACGATGTCGTTGTGATCCTCGCAGTAGCGCGGGATGGGCTTTTTCCCCACCAGCTCCAGCAGACACTGGGCGTAGATAGCGGTCTTGATGGCCTCGCAGACGACGCCGGGCGCATAGTAAAAGCCCAGATACATGTCGCGCGGGGTGTCCAGTGTACAGCCCAGATCCTTGCCGAGGCCGGGGGCGTTCAGCCGGTAGGCGCACAGCTCCACGAGGTCGCGGCGGCCCGCGATGTAGCCGCCGGTGGGGGCAATGCCGCCGCCGGGGTTCTTGATGAGGCTGCCGACCACGAGGTCGGCCCCTGCCTGACAGGGTTCCTCCGTCTGGGTGAACTCGCCGTAGCAGTTATCCACGAAGATGATGATCTCCGGGTTGGCGGCGCGGGCGGTATCGGCGATCTTTCGGATGGTGGCAAGGTCAAAGGCATTCCGCTGCAGATAGCCGCGGCTGCGCTGGATGTGGCAGACCTTGGCCCCCGGTGCCTTCTGGGCGATCCGATCGTAATCCGGGGTGAAGTCGGCCTTGAGGGGGGCTTCGTCGTACTTGACGCCGTAGTCCATCAGGGTGCCGGTGCCCTTGCCCTTGCCGTCCAACCCGATGACGCCTTCCAGCGTATCGTAGGGGCGGCCGGTGGCAGCCAGCAGGGTGTCTCCTGCCCGCAGCAGACCGAACAGCGCCACGGCCAGCGTATGCGTGCCGCTCTGGAACTGGCTGCGGACGAGGGCGTCCTCCGCCCCCATCACCTCGGCAAAGATCTGCTCCAGCTTGGCGCGACCGGTATCCCACAGGCCGTAGCCGGTGGTGCCCAGCATATCGGTGGAGGACATCTGGGTATCCGCAAAGGCTTTCAGCATCTTGAGCTGGTTGTAATCGCGGATCTCTTCCATGTGTCTGAAGTAGGGCTGGCAGAGTTCCATGGCTTTTTCATCGAGGGCCAGCACTTCGGGTTTGAAATCAAAAAAGTGGCTTAACATTGACATATCGAATCCTTAGGTTTTCGTTTTATTTTTTACGTAGAGTATGTACTCTTTTGCTTGCCAAAAGAGTACCAGAAAAGCACCGCTTTTTCGAGGCGCGGGCACGAATCAGGGGCTGCTCGCCCCTAATAACCCCAAAGCAGTTGGCTTCCCCAGAAAATCGGGCGGTGCGCCAGTCGGCGCAAACGCTTTTCCGATTTTCTGATTCAGCCGATTTTAATTTTCTGTTTGCTCATACCGTGCATATTCTCCGAGTTTCTCGAAGCCGAGGCGGGTATAAAAGTGCACACGCTCCGGGCTGCACAGAAAGACGGGCTGCAAGCCCTCGGTGGAAAGCTCGTTCGCCAATTGGACGATGAGCCGCCCGCCGATGCCTTTGCCGCGCAGTTCCTCTGCCGTCTGCCCACAGGCCATGTAGGCCTGCCCGTTCGCAATGGCATAGGCCCCCACGGTGCAAGCGATCTCTTCCCCCTGCATCAGGGCCCAGACGCGGGCTTTGCCCCGGCTGCGCTTTGAGCACAGCTCGGAGTAGAAATCATCCCGCCGGGCGGGGCGGTCCGGGAAAAGATCCTCCGCCACCGGGTACGCCGACGGCTCCCGTTCCAAGCGCAGGGAGGCCCAGAGCGTTTCGTCCGCATGGGGCTGCGGCAGCTGCCGCCCCGGTGTGAGGCCGAAGATGCTGTGGGTTCTTGCACGGGTCCACCCGGCGGGCGGGGCGGCCTCGGCTTCGTCGAGGATGACGGCCCGGCACCCGCAAAAGCGGAGAAATCCAGCCAGTTCTTCGGGGTTTGCGTGGCCCGCCATCCAAGCGGTGCTGCCGCCGATATCCAGCGCCAGCGTCGGCCCGGCAAAGAAGCGGCCCGGCTGGTTTTTGCCGAACAGTTCCAGCGCCAGCGGCAGGGTCGCCCCCATGCAGAGCTTGCCTCGGCAGACGTTGTAAAAGCGCCGCCGGTCCTTCTGTGTCGTGACCTGTTTGATCATTTCAGCGCGTTGACGATGCTCTTGAACTCGCGGCCGCGCACCTCAAAGTTGGGGTAAAGGTCGAAGGAAGCGCTGGCCGGGGACAGGATGATGATATCCCCCGGCTGTGCGGCGGCGCGGGCCAGCTCCACGGCGTGCTGCATACTGTCAGCATGCTGGATGGCAAGGCCGGATGCGGCAAAGTCCGGGTGCTCACGGACAGCCTTCTCGATGCGGGGGCCGGTGGCACCCATCAGCACGAGGTTCTTGACGTGAGCGATGACCTCCGGGGCCAGCGGCTCATAGGGGATGTGCTTATCGTAACCGCCCGCAATGAGGATCACCTTCTGGTCAAAGCTGCGCAGACCGGCGATGGTGCGGGTGGGGCTGGTGCCGATGGAGTCGTTGTAGTAGGTCACGCCGTCCAGCACACGGACCGGCTCGATGCGATGCTCGACGCCGGTGAAGGTGCTGCCGACCTTCTGGATGACCTCAATGGGCACTTCACCCCAGACGGCGGCGGCAGCGGCCAGCAGATTTTCGATGTTGTGCAGACCGCGCAGCTTGACGTCCTTCTGCGCGAGGAAGGGGGTCACCACGCCGTCCTCGGCCATGCAGAGCATCCCGTCTTTCCGCAGGAAGGCACCGTTGTCGGTGTCGTGCAGACGGGTGAACCAGACCTGCTTGCCCTTGCAGTCGGGCACCATGCCGCGGGTGATGTCGTTCTCAAAGCCCAGCACTTCGCGGCAGGGCGGCACCTGATGGAGCAGGATGTTCCGCTTGGCGTCGATGTACTCCTGCATATCCTTGTGGTGGTCGAGGTGGTTGGGGGTCACGTTGGTGACGACCGCGATCTTCGGGCTCTTGTGCATGCTGATGAGCTGGAAGCTGGACAGCTCGACCACAGCCACATCCTCCGGAGCCACGTCCGGCAGCATGGGCAGCAGCGCTGCGCCGATGTTGCCGCCGAGGTGCACTTTGCGGCCCGCCGCCTCATAGAACTTGGAGATCAGGGTGGTGGTGGTGGTCTTGCCGTCGGAGCCGGTCACGCCCACGATCTCACAGGGGCAGTAGTCGAAGAAGAGTTCGACTTCGCTGGTGACCATGGTGCCCGCCGCAATGGCATCCTGCAGCGGCTTCTGATAATACTCGAAGCCGGGGGTGCGCAGGATGATGTCCTGCCCCTTGAAGCCGTCCATGTAGTGCTCGCCGAGGCTCAGGTCGATGCCCAGACGGCGGATGGTGTCGGCATAGTCGCCGAAGTCCTCCACGCTGTTCTTTTTATCGCAGAGGGTGACCTGTGCGCCCAGACCCACGAACTCTTCGATCAGGGTCTTGTGGCTGACGCCCGCACCGATGAATGCGACCTTCTTGCCCTTGACCAGCTCTGCAAGCTGCTGCTGTTCTTTCTGCATAAAAACAGAACCTCCTCTATAAAGTGTTTCTGTAAAACTTCTTGCCGTTCCCCATTCTACACCATTTCCGCGCAATACGCAACGCCAAACCCGCTCGGTGCACGATTTGCACCGAAAGGTCATCGAAATTCACAAAAAAATAATTGTCTTTTTCGACGCTTTCCGGTATACTGGACGTATCCATCAAATTCTGCAAGGAGCGCATGTTTTTTGAAGCACCCATTTCGCTTGACCGCCGCGTTTCTGACGGTCCTTCTGCTGCTTGCCCTGACCGGCTGCGGTTCGGGTTCCAACAGCTTCACATGGTTCGTAGATACCATCCCCGCGAACCTCGACCCGCAGGTGGCGTCCACGGCGTCGGACGTCATCGCCTGTGAAAATTTATACAGCGGCCTTGTCCGAAAGAACCCGGACGGCGAAATCGAGCCTGCTCTCTGCGAGCGGTGGGAACAATCCGCCGACGGCAGGACCTACACCTTTTATCTGAAGGACGGCCTGACCTACACCGCCGCCAAGGGCACCGCCGCCGAGTACGCCATCACCGCCGAAGACTTCGTCTTCGCGTTCCGGCGGATGTTCCGGGCCGACACCAATTCCCCCTACGCGGTAGAGTTCTCGGCCCTTGAGAACAGCGCCGAAGTGCTGGCCGGGCAGATGCCGGAAAGCGCGCTGGGGGTCTCCGCCAGCGGCCCGCTGACGCTGGTGTTCCGCCTGAACAGTGCGGACGAGAACTTTCTCTCCAAGCTGACGCTGCCCGGTGCCATGCCCTGCGACGAGGAGTTCTTCAACTCCACCCGCGGCACCTACGGTCTGACCGCCAAGACCACCCTTTCCAGCGGGCCCTTCTACCTTTACAACTGGACGTCCGGCGGCCTGTTCTTGCGGCGGGAACCCTCCGGCACCCTCATCGACAGCCTCCGTCTGGTTCAGAACACCAACAACGCCGACCAGTCCGCCGTCGAGCTCGTCAACGGAGAAAAGTGCTCTGCCGCGCTGGATGACACCGGCAGCACCACCTCCCTGTCCTCCATCTCCTACTCCGACACGACGTGGGCGCTGCTCTTCAACTGCAGCACCCTCTTCTCCTCCACCGAGCTGCGGCAGTCTCTGGCCGGGGTAGCGCGGGAGGCCGCCGTGGTCCCCGCCACCGGACTCTTCGCCGCAGCGGACGGTCTCATCCCGGACGGACTGAACGTGGACGGCATGAACTACCGCAGCACCGTCGGCAATGTCTCCCCCGCTGCCGTGGATGTCAGAGCCCTCTACCTTTCTGCGCGGCAGGGCATGGCGAACTCCGACTTCAACAAAGTCACCCTGATGATCCCCGCCGGGTCCGGCCTGACCGAAGCCGCCGAGACCATCAACGGCGCATGGCAGAAGGAACTTTCCCTCTTCTTCTCCATTGAAGAGGTAGACGAGGAGACCTTCCAGAAGCGCCTTTCCGAGGGCGATTACACCATCGCGCTGGCCCCCATCAGCGCCGAGAGCGGCAGCGTGTACAGTATGCTGGCCCAGTTCACCACGGCGGGCGGGAATTTGACCGGCTACGCCAATGCCCTTTACGCCACCCAGCTGGAGGCCAGCACCCACGCCACCGGCGCGGCCCGCTGCCGGCTGCTGGGCGAGTGTGAGCGCCAGCTGCTGAGCGACTGCGTGGCCGTTCCCCTCTTCTCCCAGCAAAAGCGGCTACTGGTGGCCTCCGGCATCAAGGGCCTCATCTTCGACCCCTTTGGCCCGGTGCTGGACCTGACCTACACCACCAAAGAATAAGGAAAACGCAAGACCCTCTGTGCCGCGGCACAGAGGGTCTTGTTCTGCCTATTTCTTGATGCCGAACAACCGGCGCAGGATCCCGCGCAGACATTTCGGGCTTTTGATGACGACCACCTGCATCCTCTTCCCGCCTTTCGTTCTGTGATACCACAGTATAAGCGGTTGGAGCACAGAATGTGCAGCCGGTTTGGCTGTCAGGTCGTCAAAATGGGCGTATCGGCCACGGTCTCCACCACAACGAGGGTTCCCTTCTGGGTCGAGACGGTGATGCAGTCCGAGCCTTCGGCGTACTCATTGCTGACGCCCAGCGGGTAGCCCGCCGTGAGGGCCGCATCGGTCAGCTCGTAGTAGGAGCCGCCTTCGCAGACGCCCTCGGCCCTGCCCTCCATGGGGAAGACGGAAAAGTAGAAAAATCCCTCTTTCGGGTAGCGGCGCTCCTCACCGGGGCGGACGAAGGTGATGCGGCTGCGCTCGTTCTGGAGGGTGGCGCGGACGCCCCGCTCTTCCAGCCCAAGGCCGGTGCAGAGGTTCGACAGCGTGTGCTCCAGCCGTTTGCCGCCCAGCGCCCCCAGCAGCAGCACCTCGGAAAAGCCCTTTTCCGAAGCGAGCTTCGCCGCATATTCGGTATCGGTATCGTCCTTGACGTGGGGCAGGATGATGACATCATCCTCCTGCGCCGGGCAGGGCGCGGTATCGAAGTCGCCGACGATGATGTTCGGCTTGCAGCCCAGCGGCTCGCAGTTGCGGTAGCCCGCATCGCACGCAATGATGAAGTCCTCGGGGCGGAGCAGACGTTTCAGCTCCGGCGAGACCGGGCACGCGGAAAGGATCACACAGCGTGACATAAGAACTCCTTTATTCTTGGCTCCCCTGCTGGGGGAACTCCGCAAGGCGCTGGCGCTGCCAGACCCAGCGGTGAGAGGTTAAACTTTGGGGCGCTGCCAGTCCTTGACGTCCTTGACTTCCTCATACATGGCGCAGTAGCTGTCGTACCGGGTCTGAGAGAGCTTGCCCTCGGCCAGCGCGGCACGGACGGCACAGCCCTTCTCCGACCGGTGGGAGCAGCCCGTGAACTGACACTCGCCGAGATAAGGCCCGAACTCCGGGAAGACATGCTCCAGATTCTCCTTGGGGATGAACCCGGCGCGGTTGGCCTCCAAGCTGGCGAAGCCGGGGGTGTCGGCGATGCGCCCGCCGAACGCCTCGAAGATGGTCACTTCGCGGGTGGTGTGGCGGCCGCGGCCAAGCTTCTGGCTGATGGCGCTGGTCTCCCGCTCGGCCTCCGGCAGCAGTGCGTTCAGCAGCGTGGACTTGCCCACGCCGGAGTTGCCGCAGAAGGCGCAGAGCCGCCCATCGATCCACTGTTTCACCTCGTCCAGCCCCTCGCCGGTATCGTAGTGGATGGCGATGAAGGGCAGGGTCGATCTTTCGTAAGCACTGCGGAGGAACTCCGCCTCGCCGAGGTCGGCCTTGGTGCAGACGATGACCGGCTGCACCCCTTTATCCACCGCAATGGCGGACAGCTTATCCAGCACCAAGGTGCTGGGGGTGGGCTGGGTGGTGCTGGCCACAAGGAAGAGCACATCGAGGTTCGCCATCGGCGGGCGGACGAAGACATTTTTGCGGGGTGCGATCTCGGCGATGACGGAGGCACCGTTCTCGGTCTCCACCGTCACCTCGTCGCCCGCCACGGGGGCGATCTTCTGTTTGCGGAAGATGCCGCGCGGCTTGCACTCGACGATGCCTTCTTCGGTCTTGACGTAATAGAAGCCGCCGATGCCTTTTAAAATATAGCCTTTCATCTGCTCCTCCGTTACGACAGCAGCGAGGTCCACCAGTCGGTCAGGGGCGAGCTGCCGGTGCTGGAACTCCCGCTGGAAGACGAACCGCCGACGAGGCCGCTCCACCAATCGCCGGAGCTGCTGGCGGAATCGCTGCTCTCCGCCGAGGATGCCGGTTCCTCCGGGACTTCCGGTTCGGGTTCGGGGCCCGCGCTGACGGTGACGCTGACGCGGCTGTTGACCTTGACGGTAGAGCCCGCTGCGGGGTTCTGCCCAATGATGGTACCGGCGGGCTTGTCGCTGTACTGCTCGGTGGTGCTGCCGAGGCCCAGCTTATTCTGCACCAGCAGGGTGCGGGCGTCGTTCACGCTGGAAAGGCCCACCAGCGACGGCACCTTGGCCGTGGTGCTGACCTGCGGGCGGCTGACGTAGACCACGACCGTGGAGCCCGCCGCCACCTGACTGCCCGCGGCGGGGTCGGTGCGAATGACTGAGCCGGAGGCCACGGTGGGTTCCACCGCCTGTGTGACCAGCACCGAGACGCCGAGGTTCTTGAGCTGCTGCTCCGCATCGGCCTGCAGATAGTTGGTCACATCCGGCACGGTAACGGACTGGATGCCGAGGCTGACGGTCAGGGTCACGCTCTGGCCCTCACGGACGGTGCGGCCCGCCACTGGCGACTGCTTGTAGACGTAACCGGCAGCGTAATCGTTGCTGTAGGACTGCTCCCAGTTCACGGTGATCTGGCCGGAGGAGACCTGCGGCTGGGCGTTCACCTCGTCCTGCGTCATGCCGCTGTAATCGGCCAGCACGACGTCGGCCTTCTCGCTCATCAGGGTGCTGGAGTCGTTGAGGATGGCCCAGCACAGGGCCAGACAGGCCAGCGCAAAGGCCACCGTGATGCCGAACAGCACCGGCAGGAAGACGGTGCGCTTCTTTTTGCCCTTGCGGTTTTTTTTCGGTTCCGGAGCATCTTTTTGGGTTTTCATGGGGCGTTCCACCACCTTTTCAGGAATTTCGTCGGGGAGATAGGTGTAATTGAACACGATGGCTGGGTTTTCGACGTAGGCATTCAGGGCGTTCAGCATCTCGGCAGCGCTGGTGTAACGGTTGTCCGGGCGCTTTGCCATGGCCCGCTCGGTGATCTCCACAAGGCCGTGGGGCACATTGGGGGCCAGCTCCTGCAAGCTCTGGGGCTTGTCCGAGATCTGCTTGATAGCCACTTCCACCACATCGTCCGCATCAAAGGGCAGATGCCCCGAAAGCATCTCGTACATCATGACACCGACCGAGTAGATGTCGCTGGTGAAGTCGGTCTCGTCGCCCTTGGCCTGTTCGGGGCTGATATAATGGACGCTGCCCATGGCCTTGCCGCCGGTGAGCTGGTTCTCGGCGCGGGAAATGCGCGCGATGCCGAAATCCATCATCCGAAGCTGGCCGTTGTCCAGCAGCATGATGTTCTGGGGCTTGATGTCCCGGTGCACCACGCCGTTGCGGTGGGCGTGATCCAGCGCTTTCAGGATCTGGGAGATGAAGTGCACCGTCTCCCGGCTGGTCAGCTTGCCGCCGCGCTCGTTCAGATACTCCCGCAGGGTCATGCCGTCCACATATTCCATGACGATATACTGTAAATTCTCACTCACCGAGACATCGTACACCTTGACGATGTTGGGGTGGTTGAGCAGCGAGATGGCCTTGGATTCATTCTTGAAGCGGCGGACGAGGTCGGGGTCGTGCATAAGCTCCTGCCGCAGCACCTTGACGGCCACGACCGTGCCCTCCGGCACCGGGCCGCCGGGCCCTACCACCGCCTTGTAGACATTGGCCATGCCGCCGGTGCCGATCAGCTCCCGGACGGTGTACAGGCCATCGAGGGTCTTGCCGATCAGATTATCCATGCTCCACCTCCGTCGGCTCCACGGCCAGCAGCAGGGCGGTGATGTTGTCCGAACCGCCGTTGGCGTTGGCCGCTTCGATCAGCCGGTCAGGCATGTCGTAGAAGGGCCCCTGCACAAGGAGCTTTTCCATCTGATCCACCGGGACCATGTTGGTCAGCCCGTCGGTGCACAGCAGCAGGACATCCCCCTTCTGGAGCTTTTCGGAGGTGAACTCCGGCTCCAAGCGGTAATCCACGCCCAGCGCCTTGGTGATGATGTTCTTTTGGGGGTGGTGCTCGGCCTCTTCCACCGTGATGGTGCCGCAGTCCACCAGCTCCTGCACATAGGAGTGGTCATGGGTGAGCTGGGTAAGCTTCCCCGCCCGGAAGAGGTAGGCGCGGGAGTCGCCCGCATGGCAGAGGTAGACCGTGCCGCCCCGCACCAGCGCGCAGACCGCCGTGGTGCCCATCCCGGCCAGCGACTCCTCGTGGGAGGCTTTCTGGAACACGAAGCGGTTGGCATAGATGAGGGCCTTTTTCAGAAAAGCTTCCTCCTGCCCCGCCCCGCACTGGGCGTACTGCTCCTGAAAGACATTCTCAATGACGTTGCACGCCCCCTGCGAGGCTTCGCGGCCGCCTTTTGCGCCGCCCATGCCGTCACAGACCAGCGCCCATACCGCCCCGCCGGGCAGTTCCCCGGCCCGGTAATCGTCCTGATTTTCCTGACGGACGCGGCCGACATCCGTTTTTCCTGCAAGTTTCATAGGCTTCTCCTTCTGTCAGGCTTTGCCGTTCATCTCGTCGCGGCGCAGCTGGCCGCAGGCGGCGCTGATCTCGCTGCCCAGACGGCGGCGGACCGTCGCGTTGACGCCGAGGCTCTCCAGCTTCTGCTGGAACCGGCGGACGTTGGCGGCATCGGTGGCGGAGTAGGGGCTCCCGTCCACCGGGTTGATGGGGATGAGGTTCACATGCGCCCCCATGCCCCGGATGAGGTTTGCCAGCTGCTTTGCACAGGCATCGGAATCATTGACGCCGCGCACCATCGAATACTCGAAGCTGACCCGGCGGCCCGTAGTGTCCTGATAACGGCGGACCGTCTCCATGAGCTGCTCCACGGGGTAGGCATCGTTGACGGGCATCATCCCGCTGCGGATCTCGTTGTTGGGCGCGTGGAGGGAGACGGAAAGGGTGAGCTGCAGCTTCTTCTCGGCCAATTGGTCGATCTTGGGGACCAGACCGCAGGTGGAAAGGCTGATGTTCCGCATCCCGATGTTGACGCCTTCGGGCGAGGTGATGTTTTCGAGGAAGCGCATGACCTCGTCGAAATTATCCAGCGGCTCGCCAATGCCCATCAGAACGATATGCGAGATGCGCTCGCCGATATCCTTCTGGGCGGTATAAATTTCCGAACAGATCTCGCCCGCCTCCAAGTTGCGGACGCGGCCCGCCTGCGTAGAGGCGCAAAACCGGCAGCCCATCCGGCAGCCCACCTGCGTGGAGACGCAGACCGTGTTGCCGTAGTGGTAGCGCATAACGACCGTTTCGATGCAGTTGCCGTCGGCCATCCGCAGCAGGTACTTCACGGTGCCGTCCTTGGCCTCCTGACGCCGCTCGATCTGCGGGGCGGCAATATAAAAGTGTTCCTCCAGCTTGGCCAGCAGGGTCTTGGGCTGGTCGGTCATGGCGGAAAACTCCGTGACCAGCTTCTGATGGACCCAGTGGAAGATCTGCTTTGCCCGGAAGCCGGGCTGACCCAGCGCCTTGAGCTCTGCAGAAAGCTCGGCCAGCGTCAGGGAGGAAATACAGCGTTTTTGTTCCATGGTGTTCTCCTATTGATACGATTCGGGCGGCGTTTTCATTGCGCTTTCTGCATCGCGCAGAGGAAAAAGCCGTCCATACCAGTGCGGGTGGGCACCGAAAGGGCTCCGTGCTCCCCCACCGTCATCCCCGCCGGGAAGGGCACCTCCGGCGTGACGACTGAGAATTCCGGATGGCGGGCAAGGAACGCCGCCACTTGATCCTCGTTCTCAGCCGGGTCGATGGTGCAGGTGGAGTAGACCAGCCGTCCGCCGGCTTTCAGCAGCGAAGCCGCTGTGTCCAGAATGGCCGACTGGGTGGCCAATAATTCATCGTGGCGGTCTTTCGGCAGGGTTTTGTAACGGATATCCGGCTTTTTTGCCAGAATGCCGAGGCCGCTGCAAGGGGCATCCACCAAGATGCGGTCCGCTGCGGGGAGCTTCGGATTCGGCCTCGTCGCGTCGTTGCAAAGGGCTTCGACATTTGCAAAGCCCATCCGCTCCACCGCCGTCCGAATCAGCCGGACGCGGTTTTCCGCCGCGTCGCAGCTGATGAGTCTGCCGGTACCCTGCATCTCCTCAGCCAGCAGGATGGTCTTGCCGCCGGGAGCCGCGCAGAGGTCCAGCACCGTTTCGCCGGGCTTTGCCTCCACGCAGAGGGCGGCCAGCTGGCTGGCCTGACCTTCCACGTGGTAGCACCCCGCCCGGAACAGGTCGTTGTCGGCGGGGCTGCCATCAAATTTTGCGAGGACGCTGCCCGGCACAACGCCCGGCTGGGCAGCAGCGCCCAGCGCGTTCAGCTTTTCGCAGAGGGTGGGCACATCGGCCTTGAGGGGGTTCGCCCGGAGGCTCGTTCTACCGCCGTCTGCCGCGTAGGTCAGGATGCCCAGCGCTTCGTCCGGGTAGCGGCTGCGGAGAAACTCCGCCACGTCCTGCCCTGCCGAACCCAGCACCATGAGCCGTTCGGTCTCATTTTGGAACCGGGCCTTGCTCAGGTCGTAGACACACGCGCGGCGCAGCACCGCATTGACCAGCCCCGACGCGCTGGATTTTTTGAAGGCGCGGGTCAGCTTGACGGCCTCGTTGACCGCCGCCGACACCGGCACCTGCATATAGCGGGCCTGTGCCAGCGCCGAACGCAGGATCTCCCGGACCGGCGCGTCCAGCTTGGCAAGGCCCTTGGGCAGGAACTGCGCTAGGATATAGTCCAGCGTGCCCCGGTGTTCCAGCACGGTGTAAAAGATCGCGCTGGCAAAAGCTTTGTCGCGGCCTTCCAGCTTCTGCCGCTTGAGCTCAGCATCCAGAACGAGGTTTGAGAACCCGTCCTGCTCCTGCCGCACCAGCGCCGAAACTGCCGCCGCGCGGGGGTTCGGCCCGCTCACAGGGTATCCCCCGCTTTGAGCCGCAGACCCGCTGCGAACGAGGTGCCGTCCATGGGTTTTTTGCCTTCCGGCACCACATGCAGCAGTTGGATGGCCCCATCCGCACACGCCACGGTCAGGGGCTTGGTGGCCAGCACAGTGCCGGGGGCTTCCCCGTTGGAAGCCACGGCGCGGCACTCCGTCACCTTGACCTTCTTGCCGCCGGTCACAAACCATGCCATTGGCCACGGATTCATGCCCCGCACCCAGTTGTGGATGTGGGCGGCGCTGTCGGTCAGGCGGAACTCAGCCAGCTCCTTATCGAGCATGGGCGCGAGGGTGGCGTTTGCGTGATCCTGCGGCTGGGGCTTCAGCGTCCCTGCCGCGATCTGGGGAATGGTCTCGCACAGAACGCGGGCACCGGCAGCCGTCACCCGGTCGAACAGCTCACCGCTGGTCTCTTCAGGGTCGATGGTCATCTTCTCGCAGACGAGAACAGCGCCGGTGTCCAGCCCTTCGTCCATCTGCATGATGGAGACGCCGGTCTCGGCATCGCCGTTCAGCACGGCCCACTGCACCGGGGCGCTGCCGCGGTACTTGGGCAGCAGCGAGACGTGCAGGTTGATGCAGCCGTACTTGGGCGCTTCCAGCACCGATCTCGGCAGGATGCAGCCATAGGCCACCACCACGATCAGTTCCGGCGCAAGGGCCTGAATGTTGGCGTCCTCGCTGCCGTCCCGCAGGGTGCGGGGCTGGAAGACCGGGGTGCCGTGCTCCAAGGCCACTTCCTTGACCGGCGGCGCGGTGAGCACCTGCTTGCGGCCCACCGGCTTATCCCGGCGGGTATACACGCCGCAGATCTCATGCCCGGCGGCATAGAGGGCTTTCAGGCACTCGGCAGCGATGTCCGGGGTCCCCATGAACAAAATGCGCATTACTTGTTTCCTTTCGCTTCGCGGGCAGCCTTCTTGCCCTCCTCGGTGTCCTCATAGAAATACTCGCTGGACTGCATGATGGTAATGCCATCCAGATGGTCATTCTCGTGCTGGATGCAGCGAGCCAGCAGACCTTCGGCCTCCAGCTCGAACCAGTTGCCGTTGCGATCCTGTGCGCGGACCTTGACGGCCTCCGGGCGGGTCACAGCGCCGTTGTGGCCGGGGAAGGACAGGCAGCCCTCGTAGGCGGTCTCCTCCTCCTCGGACACCGCGAGGATCTCCGGGTTCACGAAGTCGATGAACTTGTACTCGTAATCTTCGGGGATCTCCTCCGGGGCGTCGGTGGTGTCCCACACGACGAACAGGCGGCGGAGCATGCCCACCTGCGGGCCGGCCAGACCCACGCCGTCGGCGGCGATCATGGTCTCGCGCATATCGTCCAGCAGAGTGGCCAGACGGTCGTCAAAGTTGGTCACGGGGCGGCAGACCTTGTTCAGGATGGGGTCGCCCTCTTTTACAATGTTACGGATAGCCATTATGGTACCTCCCAAATCAGTTGTTGTGGTATATCAGATATCTCCGTCCGAGTGCAGATCGACAACGACGGTGGCCTTACCGGGCAGTTTTTCCTGCTCATAGAGGCCGAGGGTCTCCCGCATCAGGTCGCGGAAACGGCGGTCGTTGCGGCACTTGACGGTGAGTTTATAGCGGTAGGAATCGTTGATCTTTTCGATGTTGCCGGGGGTGGGGCCGAGAACGCGGAGGGGCAGGTCCGGCTGCTTGGCCGCCTGCTGCCCCAGCAAGGCGGCGAACCGGGCGGCGGCGCGGGCCACCTCGATCTCCTTCGGGCCCGCAAACCCCACGACGCACAGCCCGCAGAAGGGCGGGTAGAGCCCCAGCTTCCGGTAGGCGATCTCCTGCTCGAAGAAAGCGTCATAGTCCTGCGCGGCGGCAAGGTTCAACACCGGGTTGCTGGGGTCGGTGGTCTGGATGATGGCAAAACCGGGATCCTTGGCCCGGCCGCTCCGGCCCACCACCTGCGTGATGAGGCTGAACACGGTCTCGTAGGCGCGGAACCCCTGTGCAAACAGGAGCGAATCGATGCCGAGGACGCCCACAAGGGTCACATCCTCAAAATCCAGCCCCTTGGCGACCATCTGGGTGCCCACCATGATGTCGTATTCGTGGCGGGCAAACTTTGCCAGCAGCTTTTCGTGGGCATCCTTGGCGGCGGTGGAGTCCTGATCCATCCGCAGGATGCGGGCTTCCGGGAAGAGCTTGGCCAGCTCTTCCTCGGCCTTCTGGGTGCCGAACCCGCGGTATTGCAGTTTTCCGCCGCAGGTGGGGCACTTCTGGGGCGGCGGGTCCATCTGGCTGCCGCAGTAATGGCAGAGCAGCTTGTGGGCCGACTTATGGTAGACCATCGGAACGCTGCACTTTTGGCACTTGAGTACCTCGCGGCAGTCCTCGCACTGGGCGATGGTCTGGTAGCCCCGGCGGTTGAGCAGCAGGATGGTCTGCTTCCCTGCATCCAGATTGCGGCGGATGGCGTCTTCCAGCGCGAGACTGATCTCCCGCGGGTTGCCGGAAGCCAGTTCCGCCCGCATATCCACGATCTCCACATGGGGCAGCGGGTTGCCGCCGTACCGCTGGGTCAGCCGCACGAGCTGGGTGCGGCCATGCTGGGCGGCAAAATAGCTCTCGGTGCTGGGGGTCGCGCTGGCCAGCAGCAGCAGAGCTCCGTTCTCCGCCGCGCGCTGCCGGGCGACCTCGTGGGCCGAGTAGCGGGGCGCGGATTCGGAGCGGTAGGTGTGCTCCTGCTCCTCGTCGATGATGACGAGGCCGATGTTTTCCAGCGGCGAGAAGATCGCGCTGCGGGTGCCCACCACGATATCGGCGCCGCCGTCTTGGATCATCTGCCACTGCAAAAGCCGCTCGGTATGGTTGAGGGCCGAATGCTGCACGGCCACCCGCTTGCCGAACCGGCTCTTCAGCCGCAGGATCATCTGGGGCGTCAGGCTGATCTCCGGCACCAGCACCAGTGCCCGCTTGCCCAGCTGCAAGCACCGCTCGATGAGCTTCAAGAACACCAGCGTTTTGCCGCTGCCGGTCACGCCGTAGAGCAGGGCCGCATGAGGGGCGGCATCTTCGAGATGAGGCAGCAGTGCCTCATAGGCCGCTTGCTGCTCCGCCGTCAGCCGGATCGGCTCGTTTTTCAGCGGGATGCTCGAATACAGGTCGATGGATTTGTTCACCTTGCTGCATTCCAGCACGCCCTTGGCGCAAAGGTTATCGAGCACGGCCCGGCTGATCCCCTTTTCTTCCAGTTCCGTCTGGGTCCGCTCTCCCCCGCCCAGCAGCGCCACGGCGGCCAATTGCTTTGCCGTCGGCTTGGGCTTGGCCGGGAGGGTGCCCGCCAGCTTATAAGAATTTTCGGTGTGGCGGGTGAGCTGCTTCTGGAGTACCGGCGTCACCCCATCGGCCGCGACGGCGGGCTTGTACTGCGCCCCATACGGGATGACCGCCTTGACGGCCTCGTAGTAGGTGCAGAAGGTCCGCTCCTTCAAAAAATGCACCAGACGCAGCAGCTCCGGCGTCAGACAGGCGGAGGCGGGGGCCACATCGAAGAGGAACTTCAGCTTGGAGCTTTCCGGCTCTTCGTCACAGGCCAGCACCACGCCCATCCGGGCGCGGCTCCCCCGCCCGAAGGGCACCAGCACCATGCTGCCCAGACGGACGGCATCCTGCTGGTCGGGCATGACCGCGTAGGTATACAGTTTATCGAAGTGGAAGGTCGCATTGCTCACGGCGACCCCGACCGTTTTTGGCATTCAGGCAGTTCCTCCAGATGGTTCAGTGTGCGAGGCCCGCGCGCTGGCAGATGACCTGATACAGCTCGTCGGCACAGGCCTCCACCTCATTGTTGACCAATTTCAGGGTGAAGTTGTCCTGCTCGGCCAGCTCGTTCTGGGCGGTGGCAAGGCGCTCGCGGATGCTTTCCTCGGTCTCGGTGCCGCGGCCCCGCAGACGGCGCTCCAGCTCCTCCACCGACGGCGGCAGCAGGAAGACCGTGGTTGCGCCGGGGAACATCCGGCGGATGTTGGCGGCGCCGTGGACGTCGATGACGAGGACGACCAGCTTGCCCGCCGCCAAGCGCTTGTTCACTTCTTCCTTCAGGGTGCCGTAGTAGTTGCCGTTGTAGAAGTTATACTCCACCACCTCGTCGTTGGCGATGAGCTGCTGGAACTGCTCGGTGGTGCGGTAGTAGTAGTCGATGCCCTCCTGCTCGCCGGGGCGGGGTGCGCGGGTGGTGGCGGAGACGGTCTTCTCGATCTCCGGGTGGGCGGTGCGCAGCGCTTTGACCACGCTGTCCTTTCCGGTACCGGCGGCACCAGATACCACAAACAGATACTTTTCGTTTTCCATATTACTTTTGCTCCTCCTCTGAACCTTTGCCCTCGGCCTGACCGGCGGCGCGGCTGGCCACCGTTTCGGGCTGAAGGGCAGATAGAACCACATGGTCGGAGTCCATGATGAGCACGGCGCGCGTGCTGCGCCCATAGGAAGCGTCGATCAGCATCCCGCGCTCGCGGGCTTCCTTGACCAGACGCTTGACCGGCGCGGAGTCCGGGCTGACGACTGCCACCACGCGCCCCGCGCTGACCAGATTGCCAAAGCCGATGTTGATGAGCTTCATGTCTGCCTCCGATCCGAATGTGTCAAACGGTCACTCAAGGTTCTGGATCTGCTCGCGGATCTTCTCGATCTCCGCCTTCATATCCACCACCACGCGGGTGATGTCAAGGTCTTGGCACTTGGAACCGATGGTATTGGTCTCGCGGTTCAGTTCCTGCGTCAGGAAGTCCAGCTTGCGGCCCACCGGCTCGTCCAGCTCCAGAATCGAACGATACTGCGCAATGTGGCTGCGCAGACGAACGGTCTCCTCGTCCACAGCGGTCTTGTCGCCGAAGATGGCGGCCTCGGTCAGGACACGGGCATCGTCGATGTTCCGGTCCTCCAGAATGACCTTGAGCTTTTCGTACAGGCGGTTGGTGTAAGCCTCCACCCGGCCCGCGCTCAGGGCCTCCACTTTACCCACGCACTCTTCAAGGAAGCACAGGCGGCTTTCGACGTCGGCCTTCATCTTGGCACCCTCCGCCGCGCGCATCTGCACGAACTTTTCCAGTGCCTGTGCGGTGACGGCGGAGACGTCCTCCCACAGCTTTTCCTCGTCCACATCCGCGTGGCGGGTGGCGAGGACGTCCGGGAAGCGGGCGATCAGGCTGGCGGTGGTGTCGTTCTTGATGCACAGCTCCTCGGACAGATCCCGCAGGGCCTGCTGGTAGCTGCGGGCCAACTCCTTGTTCACGGTGACGACCGTATCGGCGGCGTCCACGTTCTGCACGGTCAGGCTCAGTTCTACCTTGCCGCGGGTGATCTGCTCGTTCAGCTGCTTTTTCAGGCGGCTGTCCATGTAGCTGCAGGTCCGGGGCATCCGGGACGAATACTCGAAGTACCGGGAGTTGACGCTGCGCAGCTCCACCGTGATCTCACGGCCATTGCGCACCGCAGTACCCCGGCCAAAACCGGTCATACTCAAAATCATGGTCAATTTCCTCTTCTGACAAAGGTTTTTTGCGGACAAATTTCAGTATATGTATCCGCCTTTGGGCACACCCGCCCATGTTACGATACATATGTTATCATTTTACTCTGATAGCCCCGTTTTTGCAAGCAATGCGGCGAAAAAATCAACTTTTGCCCCGAAAAAGTCACACATCCTACACAATGCAAAAGGCCCCCCGCAAAACTGCGAGGGGCCGAGTGTGCTCTAATTAGACAATGTGGGACTTGTTGGCGTAATCTGCATGATCTGCATCCACGCCCTGCTTCTTAGCGTTGCGCTTTTCGAAGAACTTGGGTGCGACCTGCGGGAACATGGCGTAGGTCAGCACGTCCTCTTCCTGCGTTGCCCACTTGGCGGCTTCTGCCTTCAGCTTGTCCATCTCAGGAGCAAGGGTATCCGCAAAGCGGCAGGTGATGGGCTGCTCGTCGCCGAGGATCTTCTTGGTGAACTCCGGCTTGATGGGAGCGGGGGTCTTGCCGTAATCGCCGTGGACCAGACCCTTGAACTCCTTGGTGACCATCTTGTAGCGCTCGCCGAGGATGACGTTGAAGACAGCCTGCGTGCCAACGATCTGGCTGGTGGGGGTGACCAGCGGAGGATAACCGGCATCCTCACGGACACGGGGGATCTCAGCCAGCACTTCGTCCAGCTTGTCCTCCTTGCCGGCGTCCTTCAGCTGCTTGAGCATGTTGGAGAACATGCCGCCCGGCACCTGATACAGCAGGGTGTTGGCATCGACGCCCAGAGACTTGGGGCTGATCTGGCCGTTGGCGATGTACTTCTCGCGCAGCTTTGCAAAGTATGCGCGGACGACATTCAGCTGCTTCAGGTCCAGACCAGTGTCGTAATCGGTGCCCTGCAGGGCAGCGACGAGGCTCTCGGTGGCCATGTGGCTGGTACCGCCGCTCAGGGGGCTCATAGCGGTATCAACGATGTCGGCACCGGCCTCGATGCCCTTCAGCAGGGACATGGATGCCAGACCGGCGGTGTAGTGGCTGTGGATATCCACAGGGATGGACAGGGTGTTCTTCAGCTCCTTGACCAGATCATAGCAGGTGTACGGAGTCAGCAGACCCGCCATATCCTTGATGCAGATGGAGTTTGCGCCCATCTCCTCAAGGGTCTTGGCGTACTTGACATAGTACTCGTTGTTGTGGACCGGGCTCAGGGTGTAGCTGATGCAGCCCTGAACGTGTGCGCCTTCCTTGTTGGCAGCCTTGATAGCAGTCTGCAGGTTGCGCGGGTCGTTCAGTGCGTCGAAAATACGGATGACGTCGATGCCGTTGGCAACGGACTTCTGAACGAAGTACTCGACGGCGTCATCTGCGTAGGGGCGGTAGCCCAGCATGTTCTGGCCGCGGAACAGCATCTGCAGCTTCTGGTGGGGCAGCTCCTTGCGCAGGATGCGCAGACGCTCCCACGGATCCTCGTCGAGGAAGCGGATGCAGCTATCAAAGGTAGCGCCGCCCCAGCACTCGACAGAGAAGTAGGGGATCTTATCCATTTCGGGCAGGATGGGACGCATCTCATCCATCGTCATGCGGGTAGCCAGCAGAGACTGGTGTGCATCACGCAGGACGACTTCCGTGATCTTGATCGGCTTTTTCGCCATGGTTGTCACCTCTCCCTTCGTTCTCAGTTCATGGAGACCAGAACGTCACCGGAGTTGACGGTGTCGCCCTTGTGGACATTGACGGAAGCAACAGTGCCGTCCTGCGGGGCGACGATCTCGTTCTCCATCTTCATGGCCTCCAGAATGACCAGAACGTCACCGGCCTTCACGGATGCGCCGGCAGCGACCTTGACATCCAGAATGTTGCCGGGCATGGGAGCCTTGACACTGACGGCACCGGCAGCAGCGGCGGGAGCAGCAGCCTTAGGAGCGGCAGCAGGAGCAGCCGGAGCCTTGGGAGCAGCGGGAGCAGCAGCAACAGGAGCTGCACCGGCGGCGGTCTCCTCAACGGAGACGCTGTAAGCAACGCCATTGACGGTAATATTGTAGTACTTCATGGAAGAATCCTCCTGAACAAAATCAGTTCGTTTCACTTTATGTACGGTATAAAATGCTTACAGAGCCATGTTGCCATGCTTCTTGGGCAGACGGGCAGCACGCTTGGTGCTCAGCAGTTCAAAGGCAGCCACGACGCTTGCGCGTGCATTGGCGGCATCGCAGACCATGTCGGCAGCGCCCGCTGCAACTGCGCTGGAAGCGCTGCACACCTCAGCGGCATAAGCAGCAGCCTTGGCGTTGGTCGCAGAGATGATGTTGTCAGAAGCGTCGATCTCTTCCTTGTACAGGACAGAGACGGCAGCATTCGGCTCCAGAGCGCTGACGGTGCAGCCGTTGACGGCGATCTTCAGGTCGGCGTTGGCCAGAGCGGTGTAGACAGGGCCGACTGCCTTGCCAGCCAGCAGAGCGACCTTTGCGGTGGTAGCGTCTGCATAAGTAGCAGCCAGACGGGCAGCCTCGCGGATGCCGCCGGCGATGTCATCGGTGGCGCTGGGCACGAAGCCGTTGGTGTCCACGATGGTCAGCACGGGGACGCTGAAGGCGTCGCACAGGCGGACAAAGCGGGAAGCCTTGGACACGCAGTTGTGGCACAGCTGCTCACCGGTAGCCACCACACCCACAGCGTTGCCGCCGATGGTAGCAAAGGCAGTGTAGACATGCTTGCCAAAACCGGCGAACAGCTCCACGGCGCTGTCCTTATCGATCAGGGCAGCGGCCGCCTTCTCCGGAGCGGCACCGGCAGCCAGAACAGCGGTGGGCTGCTCGAACTCGAAGATGGCGGGGCCGGTCAGGTTGTTGGCGGGCAGCAGACCCACGATGTGAGCAGCCTTCTCGGCAGCATCCTCGGCGGTATCGGCCACGATGGCAGCCACGCCAGCCTTGGCAGCAGCCTCAGCAGAACCGGCACCGGGGACCTTGTCGCCCTTGGCGGCAGAGGTGAAGGGGGCGGTGAAGAACAGCTCCGCATCCTTTGCCATCACGCAGACATCTGCGCTGGCAGCGCTCAGAGCGCTAGTACCGCCGCACACGCCGGTGACCACTGCCACCTGCGGCACAACGCCGGACACCTTAGCGATGGTCGCGTTCAGCTTGGCACTTGCGGTCAGCACATCCAGACCCTCAGCCAGCTTTGCGCCGACGGAGTTGTAGAACGTGACCACCGGGCAGCCCGTCTGAGCAGCCATTTCGAGGACCTTGATGTTCTTTTCAACGTCCTTGACGGTGACAGCCTCGCCGTTCTGGTAAACGGCATAGGCCTGCTGGCCAGCCGCATAGCCGCAAGCGGCGCTTACCGCGCCGTCCGCAAACAGTGCGGTGTATTCCCCGTCATCGAAAAACTTGGCGAGGATTTCTCCTTTGTTGATCTTTGAAGCCATGGTAAGACCTCCTGCTTTGTCTATTTTGAGCTTTCAAAATTAGTATTATTATACAGTATTTCCCTAAATTTCTCAAGTACCGTCCGGCCCATTTTCCGGGAAAAATTCCACAATCTTTTCCGGTGCAGGGTCAGCTGCCTTGTTCTGGCCGCCGAAAGGCGGGAAATATCGGGAAAGCGTATCACTTTCTCCGCTTGGCCGGGGCGCCGTCTCTCCCCTTCTGGCCCACGGGGCCGCGGGGGCGGCGCTCTGCCGCTTTGGACTGCAGCGCAGCCGAGCGGGTCTGGGCACGGCCCTTGGCCGCTGCGGCGCGCAGACCGTTGACTTCCGCCTTGGTCAGCTCACGGTAGGTGCCGGGCTTGAGCATTCCCAGCTTGACGACACCCTCGGCGTTCCGCTTCAGGCGGACGACCTCCAGCCCGACGGCTTCGCACATCCGGCGAATCTCGCGGTTCTTGCCCTCTTTCAGGGTCATCTCCATGACGGTGCGGCCCGGCTCGTCGGTCACAACGTTGATGGCGCAGGGCATGGTCTTGGTGCCGTCGTCCAGCACGACGCCGGAGCTCATCTTCAGGATCTGCGCTTCGTCCGCGCGGGGCTGGACGGTGACGCGGTAGAGCTTGGAGATGCCACCAGACGGATGGGTGACGGCCTGTGCAAAGGCGCCATCGTTGGTCATCAGCAGCAGCCCCTCGCTGTCCTTATCAAGGCGGCCCACCGGGTAGAGGCGGGCGGGGATGTCGCTGACAAGCTCCATGACGGTCTTGCGGCCCAGCTCATCGCTGGCGGTGGTAACATAGCCGCGGGGCTTGTACAGGGCCAGATAGTAAAGCTGCTGGTTCTTCTGGATGTAGATGCGCTCGTCATCCACATGCAGCACATCGCGGTTGGGGTCCATCTTGTCGCCCACCTTGACCGGGTGGCCGTTCACCTTGACGCGGCCCTCGGCAATGATCTGCTCCGCCGCGCGGCGGGAACACAGGCCCTGCTCGCTCATGATCTTCTGAATACGTTCTTCTGCCATAGTTGTTCACTCCTTGTGCGCCTCCCGGCGCTCAAAACACACGTTGCAACGTGCTCTATCAAAACTGCAGGTTGGAAGTCCGCAGTTACGGCTGGGGCTTTTCCTCCGCCGGGGCGGCGGGAGCTTCTTTTTTGTTGAGGAGGGCGCTGACCTTTTCCACCAGTTCGGGGATCATGGTCAGGGCGCGGTCCACCGTGTTGCTGCTGTCGGACAGCTGGATGGTGCGCACGCAGCCATCCTTGACGACCAGAAACGCCACAGGCTGAATGTTGACACCCGCGCCGGAGCCGCCGCCGAACAGGTCCTTGTTGGCAGGGTTCTTGCCGTCGAAATCGGTGCCGCCGGAGGCGAAGCCGAAGCTCACCTTGGACACCGGGAGAATGGTGATGCCGTCCTCGGTGGTGATCGGTTTGCCGACGATGGTGTTGGAATCCACCATCTGCCGGATCTTGTCCATCGTGACGTTCATTAAATCTTGAATCGGATGCTCAGCCATAAAATCGGCCTCCTTATTTCGATACTGGGGAAGATCTCCCCGGAACCACTCCCCCGCCGCAGCGGACAAGCGGGACACGCCATACAGATATATTATAGCGGAATTAAAGGAACAAATCCAGTACTTTTTCGTGCCAGAATTCGTAAAGAACACGCAAAGCGGTAAAAACGATTGCATAGGCCTGTGCCGTCACCCGGAAGGACACCCGGTCTTCCACGGCGGGCTGGTCGGGACCGAGATCCGGCACAAGGCGGAGCTGCTCAAAATCAAGGTAAAGGAAGCGGTCCAAAAGGCCCAACGCACTGCCGAGCCATGCGTTCAGCTTGCCGTAGCTGCGGGCCACGTCGGCGGGGTCCTCGCCCCGGACGCCGAGGCAGATGTTGATCTTGGTGATCCGCAGCGCCCCAAAAACTGCCTTGGTCAGCTTGCCCGCCCCCCGCAGGATGGTGCAGACGATGTTCAGGGTCAGCTTCGCCTTTTTGCGGGGCGTCGCTTCCGGCTTCGACTTCGATTCCGCTTCCGGTTTCTTTTTGGACTTCTTCTTTTTCTCCTTCTTCGGCTTTTCCGGCGCGGGATACCGGAACACCGGGAAGGTGATGCCCAGCGCACCGGCCTTGACGGTCAAGGTCTCGTTCTCCCACAGCACATCCGCGCAGAAGGGGCAGAGCATCAGCAGCACCGCCAGCACCAGAACCACCAGCAGCAGGATGCCGATGCACTTTAATAGGAAGAGCAGCACGCCGCCCACGACGCCCAGAATGCTCAGCACCACGCTCATACCGCTCCCCCGCTTTCTTCCTGATCGTTATGGATGGGCGGCAGGTCTTCCAGACTGGACAGGCCAAAACACCGCAGAAAGACATCCGTTGTCCGGAACGCCACCGGGCGGCCCGGCAGGTCGAGGCGGCCCGCCTCCTCGATGAGCCCCTTTTCCAGCAGACCGGACACGCTGGATGAGGAATCCACACCGCGCACCTGCTCGATGAAGGCGCGGGAGACCGGCTGGTTGTACGCAATAACGGTCAGCGTCTCCATGGCCGCCGGGCCCAGCGGCACCGAGCGGCGGGTGTCCAACACCCGGCGGACCGGCTCCGCGAGATCGGTCTTGGTGGCCAGCTGCCAGTGGGTGTTCAGGTGGAGCAGACAAAGGCCGCTGTCCTCGCGGGCATAGCGGGCGTGCAGGTCTTCCAGCGCCTCTTCCACGCTCGCCGTCGGCAGCTGCAGCGCCTGTGCCAGCTTGTCGGCCCCGACGGGCTCCCCGTAGGCAAAGAGCATCGCCTCCACGGCGGCTCGTATCGTTTTCTGGTTCATTTGTTCTCCTTTGTGCGTTCCAAGCGGCCCCGGCGCATGGTCAGCTCCCCTTTCGGGCCCAGCGTCACCCGCCCGCCGCGCACCAGCTCCAGCAGGGCCAAAAAAGTGGCGACGTTCGCACCCCGGCTCTGGCGGCGGGAAAAGAGCTGTCCCATCCGCTGCGCCCCGCCCGCAATGAGCTGACGCAGGATGTAGACCACCCGGCTGCTGACCGATACCTGCGGCGCGGAGACCAGCGGCTCGAACTGCTGCTGGGTCGGCTCTTTGCGGACGAGGGGCGTCCGGCCGGAGAGTGCTTGCCAGCAGTCGGCCAGCATCTGCGGCGAGTGGAACAGGTCATAGGTATTGTCCCACTCCATCTGCAAGGGCGCGCGGACGAAGACCGGGGCTGCTTCGGCTTTTTCCCGCAGTTGGGCAGCCATCCGGCGGCACTGGTCGTATTCGATCAGCCGCCCGGTAAACTCCTGCTTCATCCGCTCACCCTCTTCGCTGCGGGGCAGCAGCAGATAGCTCTTCATCTCCACCAAATGCGCCGCCATCTCGATGAAGGCGCTGGCCGTCTCCGGGTCGGCATCGTCTGCCGAGGCCACTGCGGCGGTGTATTGGTCGATGAGTTCCAGAATGGGGATGTTGTGCAGGTCCATCTTGTGCTTTTGCACCAGCGTCAGCAAAAGCTCCAGCGGCCCCTCAAAGTCTTCGAGGCGAAACGTCAGCTCCTCTGCCACTCAGATCACCGTCCCGATGGATGCGTAGTAGGCCGAAAGGGCGATCTGGTCGATGTAGCCGGTGCCGAGGTCCAGCAGATCCCAGACCGCATTGTTCAGCACCGTGAGGGGCCCGTCGAGGAAGCCGCCCCACACCACCGCCAGCATCACGATCAGGATGACCCGCTCATACTTCATCATGCCGAAGTAGATGCGCTCCGGCAGGACGGCCAGCAGCACCCGGCTGCCGTCCAGCGGCGGAACCGGGATGAGGTTGAACACCGCAAGGCTGACGTCCATCATGACTAAGTATTGGAGGAACCGGGCCGCAAAAATCGTCAGCTCCGTGATGGGAGCCCAGTAGTACAGCAGCTTCCACACCACCATGGCGAGGTAGGCAAGGATCAGGTTGGCCACAGGGCCCGCCAGCGCGGTGAGCGCCATGCCCCGCTTCGGGTTTTTGAAGTTGCGCGGGTCGGTGGAGACAGGTTTTGCCCAGCCCACGCCCGCAAACACCATGCACAGCGTACCCAGCAGGTCGAAGTGCTTGAAGGGGTTCAGGCTCAGCCGCCCCTCCTGCTTCGCTGTGGGATCCCCCAGCAGCCACGCCGCCAGTGCGTGCCCCGCCTCGTGGAATGGGATGGCGACCAGCGCCACCAGCGTTCGGATAAGATAATAGATTCCGCGTGAGCTCATGTCATTCTCCTGTCAGTGGATGATTTTTATTTATTGTACTATTTTTTTCGTGTTCCGACAAGGGTTTGGCGCACAGATGAAAAAGGTTGCAGAAAATTTGAAAAAATGCTTGCATTTTCCCCGTATCTCTGGTATAATAGTCAAGCTGATTATTTTGAATTCCTTACTTCACTGCTAGGAGGTGCAAGTACCATGGCTAAGTGTGAATGCTGCGGCAAGGGCGTTACCTTTGGTATCAAGGTTTCCCACTCTCATCGCCGTTCCAACCGTACTTGGAAGCCGAATGTCCGTCGTGTCAAGGCGGTCGTGGAGGGTTCTCCCAAGTATATCTACGCATGCTCCCGTTGCCTGCGCGCTGGCAAAGTTACCCGCGCTGTCTAAGTAGCTGCATCTGCCGGTCACTTTGTCGAGTGACCGGCTTTTTTGTTATCCGTGAGGAGGTTTTTGCATGGCACTGCCCAATGACCCCATCATGCTGCTGAGCATGGTGAACCTGAAGCTGCGCGATTTTTACCCCACCCTCGACGCACTGTGCGACGATTTGGATGAAGATAAGACCGCACTGTGCGCAAAGCTTGCTGCCGCCGGGTATGAGTACGACCCCGCGCGAAATCAATTCGTATAAATTCAGGAGGTTGCTTCCATGATGCAAGGTACCTATTACAAAGAGTGGAGCCGGGTGCTCGGCCGCGAGATGGAGTTCAAGGTCTACGGCACCGCCGGTGTGCCGGTTCTGGCGCTGCCCGCACGGGGCGGCCGCTTTTACGACTGGGAGAACAATGGGATGCCCGATGCGGTGGCTTCCCTGCTGAACACGGGCAAGGTCCAGCTCTTCACCGCCGACAGCATCGACGCCGAATGTCTGCGGACCGGGGACGTCTCGCCCCGCCGCCGCGCCGAGCTGCAGGAAAAATATTTCTGCTACCTCACCGGCGAGCTGGCTGCCCGCATCCGGGAGCTGAACGGAGATGCCGACGCCCCGCTGTGGTGCGTGGGCGTGGACACCGGTGCCGTTCAGGCGGTCAACTGCCGTCTGCGCCGCCCGGAGGTCTTTGCCGGGGCCATCGGCCTGTCCGGCCTGTACGATGTCTGCCGCTTCCTCGGCAGCGCAGAGGACGACCTCGTGCTGCGGAACGCGCCCCTCGCCTACCTGCCCGAAGGGATCGTGGACGCCAAGGCCTTTGCCAAGGCAGAGGAGAACCATCTGCTCCTCTGCGCCGGGCAGGGCGGTTACGAGGAGGACGCACAGGCCGACACCCGCGCCCTCGCCGCCGCGCTGACCGCCGCCGGCATCCCCGCCCACTGCGAGATCTGGGGCAGCGATGTCTCCCACGACTGGTACTGGTGGGGCAAGGAGCTGAACATCTTCGCCGAGCGCGTCTTCGGCCGAGGTCAGGAGAAAACAAATGCCTGAATTCATCATCGGTGCCCGCGGCCATGATTTCGGTCGCCATACCCCCGAACAGCTGCTCACTTCCATCGGCAAGGCGGGCTTCCGCTGCACCCAGTTGGCCTACACCAAGGCCATTGAGGGCGTGAAGAGCTACGCCGACATCACGCCGGAGCTGGTGGGAGCCACCAAGGCCGCTGTCGCTGCCTCCGGCGTTTCCATCGCCGTGGACGGCACCTACGTTGAGCTGAGCTATGCTGACGAGGACAAGCGCCGCGCCGAGGTCGCCAAAGTGCTGAGCCAGATCCCCGTCGCCAAGGCGCTGGGTGCAGGCTGCATGGGCAGTGAGACCACCAACATGGCAAAGCAGCCCGGCGTCACCCGGAAGGAAGCGCAGGAAGCGCTGCTCCGCAGCCTCGGCGAGATCCTGTCCCTCTGCGAGGAGCAGGGGGTGCTGTTTGCCGTGGAATGCGTCTACTACCACGCCATGAACACCCCGGAGGCCGTCAAGATGGTGCTGGACACCATGGCCAGCCCGAATCTGCGGGTCATCTGCGATTTTGCAAACTACGTGGGCCCGGAAAACGCTTCTGTGGACGCCCAGCGCCGCATCTGGGATCAGGTCGGCAGCTGGTACGGCGACAAGATCGCCGCCGTCCACTTCAAGGGCCAGAACTTCCAGCCCGACGGCACCCTCTACTCCACCTCGCTGGAAGATTCCTGCGTGGACTATGCGGGCGGCTTTGCCATGCTCAAGGCGATGCCGCAAACGGCCCTTCCCGTTCTGCGGGAGGAAGCCGTCCCCGCCCGCGCGGCCAGCGATATTGCGTTCATCCGCCGCTTCTGCATCTGATTTTTTGAACCGACTGCTGCAACTCCTTCCGGCATCGCGTCAGCGATGACGAAGGGAGTGCAGCAGTTCTTTTTTATTCTTATTCATTCACAAAAAGTTAACATTTGAAGTTTCAATCCCTACTTGTCTTGTAGGACAAACTGTGCTACAATCCTCTTGTACGAAAGATACCCCCAAGGGGTAATTTGAAAGGAGTTGTTCCCATGCGTGAAGCAACCGAGAAATGTCCCCGCTGCTGTGACGCTGCAAATGCAGATGACCGTGAAGTGCGGGAAGCCGAAGCAGAAACGGAAAGTTCTTCCTGCTGCTGCCGCCACAAAAAGCGGAGCGAGGAGGAGTACAAAAGCCTCATCCACCGGCTGAACCGCATTGAGGGCCAGATCCGCGGCATCCGCGGCATGGTGGAAAAGGATATCTACTGCGCCGACATTCTGGTGCAGGTGGCGGCGGTGAACTCGGCGCTGAACGGCTTTTCCAAGGAGCTGCTGGCCCAGCATGTGCGCACCTGCGTGGCGGACGATCTGCGGGCGGGCAGCGAAGAAAAGCTGGACGAGCTGATCAAATTGCTGCCAAAGCTTATGAAATGACCCTCTTGCGGGCAAGCCAACCGATCTTCAGGAGTACGATTATGGAACAATACAATGTTACCGGCATGAGCTGCGCGGCCTGCTCTGCACGGGTGGAAAAGGCCGTGAACGCTGTTCCCGGCGTCACAAGCTGCTCGGTCAGTCTGCTGACGAACTCCATGGGCGTGGAGGGCACCGCCAGCGCCGCCGCCATCGTCAAGGCGGTACAGGACGCGGGCTACGGCGCCAGCCCCAGATCCAGCAGCGCTTCCGCTGCGCCGGACCCCAGTGCCGGCCTTGACGCGCTGGCCGACCACGAGACCCCGAAACTGAAAAAGCGGCTCATCGCCTCGCTGATCTTTCTCATCGTTCTGATGTACTTTTCCATGGGGCACATGATGTGGGGCTGGCCTCTCCCCCACTGGTTCGACGGAAACCACGTCGCCATGGGCCTTGTTCAGCTGCTGCTGGCGGGCATCGTCATGGTCATCAACCAGAAGTTCTTCATCAGCGGCTTCAAGGGCCTGATCCACCGCGCCCCCAACATGGATACGCTGGTGGCGCTGGGCTCCTCGGCCAGCTTTATCTGGAGCACCTACGCCCTCTTCGCCATGACCCGCGCGCAGGTGGACGGCAACGAGGAGCTGGTCATGCACTATATGATGGAGTTCTACTTCGAGTCCGCCGCCATGATCCTGACCCTCATCACCGTGGGCAAGATGCTGGAGGCCCGCTCCAAGGGCAAGACCACCGATGCACTCAAGAGCCTGATGAAGCTGGCCCCCAAGACCGCCACCCTGCTGCGGGGCGGTGCCGAGGTCAGCGTACCCATCGCGGAAGTGCGCAAGGGCGATATTTTCGTCGTCCGCCCCGGTGAGAACATCCCCGTGGACGGCATCGTGCTGGAAGGTTCCAGCGCCGTGAACGAAAGCGCTCTGACCGGTGAGAGCATCCCGGTGGACAAGGCCGAGGGCGATAAAGTCTCTGCCGCCACCACCAACCAGTCCGGCTTCCTGCGGTGCGAGGCCACCCGCGTAGGCGAGGACACCACGCTGGCCCAGATCATCAAGATGGTCAGCGACGCCGCCGCCACCAAGGCTCCCATCGCCAAGATCGCCGACACCGTGTCCGGCTTCTTCGTGCCCGCCGTCATCTCCATCGCCGTGGTCACCACAATCGTCTGGCTGCTGCTGGGCCGGGAGTTCGGCTACGCACTGGCCCGCGGCATCTCGGTGCTGGTCATCAGCTGCCCCTGTGCGCTGGGTCTGGCCACGCCGGTCGCCATCATGGTCGGCAACGGCCTCGGTGCCAAGAACGGCATCCTGTTCAAGACCGCCGCTTCGCTGGAAGCCGCGGGCCGCACCCAGATCGTTGCGTTGGATAAGACCGGCACCATCACCAGCGGCGAGCCGAAGGTCACCGACATCCTGCCCGCCGAGGGCGTTTCCGAGACCGAGCTGCTGACCCTTGCCGCCGCACTGGAGCGCAGGAGCGAACACCCGCTGGCCAAGGCCGTCCTCGCTTACACCGAAGCAAACGCCATTGATGCGCCCGAAGTTTCCGACTTTTCCGCCCTGCCCGGCAACGGCCTGTCCGCAAGGCTGGAGGGAGCGGAGATCTTCGGCGGCAACGCAGCCCTGATCGAAACCAAGGTCGCCGTCCCCGCCGTGCTGAAGGAAAAGGCCGCCGCCCTTGCAAAGGAAGGCAAGACCCCGCTCTACTTCGGCGGCGCGGGCAGACTGCTGGGCGTGGTCGCCGTGGCCGACACCATCAAGGAGGACAGCCCCCGCGCCATCCGCGAGCTGCAGAACATGGGCATCCGGGTCGTGATGCTCACGGGCGACAACCAGCGCACCGCCGACGCCATCGGCAAGCAAGCGGGCGTGGATGAAGTCATCGCGGGCGTTCTGCCCGACGGCAAGGAAGCCGTCATCCGCCAGCTGCAAGCTTCCGGTAAGGTGGCCATGGTCGGCGACGGTATCAACGACGCCCCGGCCCTGACCCGTGCCGACACCGGCATCGCCATCGGTGCGGGCACCGACGTCGCCATCGATGCAGCGGATGTCGTCCTGATGAACTCCAAGCTCTCCGATGTGCCCGCCGCCATCCGGCTCAGCCGCGCCACCCTGCGCAACATCCACGAGAACCTGTTCTGGGCGTTTCTCTACAACACCATCGGCATCCCGCTGGCCGCCGGTGTGTTCATCCCCTTCGGCCTGACGCTGAACCCCATGTTCGGTGCAGCGGCCATGAGCCTGTCCAGCTTCTGCGTGGTCAGCAACGCACTGCGGTTGAACCTGTTCGACCTGCACAGCACCAAACACGACCACAAAGCCAAAAATGCCGTTTCCCTGCCCGCTGCCCCCGTGCAGCCCGCAGTCGAAGACCATACCACATCCAATGTCAAGGAGGATAACGTTATGAAAAAGACCCTGCATGTTGAGGGCATGATGTGCGGCCACTGCGAGGCCCGCGTGAAGAAGGCACTGGAAGCTCTGCCCGAAGTCAGCGAGGCCGTGGTCAGCCACGAGGCCGGCACCGCCATCGTCACCCTGAGCGCCGACGTCTCCGACGAGACCCTGAAGAAGGCCGTCGAGGATCAGGATTACAAGGTCACCGGCATCGAGTGAGCCGGTTTCCCAAAGCAGAAACGGGAGCTGTCCGCACAATGTGGGCAGTTCCCGTTTTTTTGTCAGGTTGTTTCGAATCGTGCGGCACCTTTTGTCTTCAGCCAGCGCAGTGCAAGGGCATCGGCCCCCGCCAGCAGCAGACAGGCAAGGCTCAGGCTGACGGCGGGCGGCATCCTATGGGACAGCGCCGCCGTCCCCGCAAACAGCGCAAGGGCCGCACCCCAGCTCAGGAGCATGGCCAGCAGACAGAAGGGGCTCTGCTTGATGACCGCCGTTTCGCTGGTCCAGTGGAAGCTGGGCATCAGCACCCCCAGCACCAGCCCCACCGCCGCCGACAGCACCACGAAGAGCGCCACCGCCAGAAGGCCCAGCAGCACCATGGGCAGAGCGGCCCGCACCACAGCCAACAGCACCCCCGCGCAGAGCAGGGCGGGCGGCAGCGTCACCGCCAGATGCAGTTCCAGCTTGGCGCGCAGGGTCTGCCACGGCGAGACCGGCAAGCTCCGGATACGCCAAAGGCTCTCCCCTTCCAGCGAGACGGAGGGGGCCGTCAGGCAGTTCGTGCCCGCCCCAAGGGCTGCGGTGAATGCTGCGGCCGCTCCCGCCAGCCCCGGCGGGAGCAGCTGGACCGCCAGCAACCGGATCTCCCCGGCCTTGTACAAAGCCAGCACACTGAGCACCACCAGCCCCAGCGACCCCATGGCGCAGTTGAGCAGGTAGGTGGGGCTGCCCGCCAGATGGAGCAGCTCCCGCCGCAGCAGGGCCCGCCGCACCGAGACACAGCGGCTGGGCGCTGCCTTCATTTTCGATGCCGCGCCGCCGGTGCGGGTGGTCATCAGGCAGAGGTAGGGGCCGGAGAGAAGCTTCCCCAGCACGGCGCAGACCGCCGCCAGCGAGATCAACAGCCCCAGCAGCGCCGGGATATCTCCGCACGCAGCCCGGCCCAGCAGCAGCCAGCCGCCCTGCGGCAGCCCTTCCCCGCCGCCCCACAGCGCCGAGGAGAGCAGGGCGTTCAGCAGCGCACCGCTCTTTTGATAGCCGAGGAAATAAAGGGCAAGGAAGCCCAGCGACGCCGCCACGGTGAAGAGTGCTTTATGCCGCCCGGCCTTCGCCACGAGCAGAGCCACCGCCCAGCCCAGCAGCGCCGCCAGCACCGACGCCGCCACGGCCAGCAGCAGAGCCATCGGCACAGCGCTCAGGATGCCGCCCAGCGGATGCGGCGCGAAGCGCGCATAGGCCGCTTCAGCGGGCACCCAGACGAGGAGCAGATAGAACAGGCTCATCTCATACAGACCCCACAGCCGCACCGCAAAGATCATCCACGGCGGGATGGGCAGAGCCAGCAAAAGGTCGTTGTCCTTGGCCTGAAAAAGGCGGTTATAGCTGGAAAGCGCCCCGGCCAGCACGCTGACAAGGAGGGCCAGCAGTTCCAGCACAAGGAAATAGAGGGTCTCCCAGCCGCCCGGCAGAAGAAGCTGCGCCAGCGGCCACGACAGCGAAGCAAAACTCGCCATCAGCACCAGCGCAATGGCCCCATACAGCATCCCGAAGGCAAGCTTTCCCGTTTGGGTGCGCTGCTTCCCGGTGCGGGCGCTCCGGTTCAAAAAGGCGCTCTGCTCCCGCCGCTGTTTGCGCAGCAGGGCGGCAAAGCAACGTTTCGTCTCAGCGTTCATCGGCGCCGCCCTCCAACTCTAAGAAGACCGTTTCCAGTGAGGCGTCGCCCCGCACCTCGGCCATGGAGCCCGCCCGGATGAGCTTACCGTTTTTGATGATGGCCACCTGATCGCAGAGCTTTTCCGCCACTTCCAGCACATGCGTCGAGAAAAAGATGGCCCCGCCCGTGTCGCAGAAGGCCCGCATGGTCTGCTTGAGCTGGTGCGCCGCCAGCGGGTCCAGCCCGACGAAGGGTTCATCCATCAAGATCAGTTTGGGCGCATGGAGCAGCGCCGCGATGATGGCCAGCTTCTGCTTCATGCCGTGGGAGTAGTCCCCGATGGGCTGGGCCAGCGCCCCGGTCAGGCCGAAGCGCTCCCCGTACACCCGCACCCGCTCGGCGCGGGCCGCGTCCGACACCCCGAAGATGTCCGCGATGAAATCGAGGTACTGGATGCCGGTCATGTAATGGTAAAGGTCGGGGTTATCGGGCAGATAGGCCAGCTTCCGCTTGGCGGCAAGCGGGTCCTCCCGCACCGAGATGCCGTCCACCCGCACCTCGCCGCTGTCCGGCTGGAGGATGCCGCAGCAACATTTCAGGGTAGTGGTCTTGCCCGCACCGTTCGGCCCGATGAAGCCGAAGATCTCGCCGGGCCGGATGGTCAGCGTCAGAGCGTCCACTGCCGTCTTCTCCCCGTAGCGCTTGGTCAACTGCTGAATCTGAAGCATTCCGCTTCCCCCTTTGATCCCATTTGTAAAAATCATCCCACATTCGGCGGGCGCTGTCAAGGTTTTGCGACACAAAAAGAGGGCCAAAAGCTGTAAAGCATATGCTCTTTACAGCTTTTGGCCCTGCGTTTTATTCTCGGATGACGGCCACTGTTTCAACGTGGTAGCGTGCAAAAAGCTCGATCGCAGCCGGGCCGACCCGCTCCCCGCTGACCACGATGGGGATCGCGGGCGGGCAGGAGACGGTGGGCATCGCGCAGACCCGGCCCAGCGCCTCGGCGGCGGGGATGGTCTGCTGCGGGGCGAAGACTGCCGCGCGCACAGAGCAGACCGATCCCGCTTCTGCCGCCAATGCGGTGAAGCTGTCCCCATCCGGCTCAGGGCATTCCGGTACACCGGGCAGTGCCGCGCAGACCGCTGCAACGGCTTCTTCCAGCCGGTCGTAGTCCTGCGCTGGATTTTCGGGTGTGAACATCAGCACCACATAGCGGGGGTCGGCATACTCGCACTCGATGGCATACTTGCGCAGTGCCTCAGCCAATGCCGTGCCGGTCAGGCCCAGCGCGGCGGCGTCCAGCGTCAGTTTGAGGGGTTCACGGGCCGGGTCGTCCACGGCCAACGAAAGCTTGCTCCCCGCCGCAGCCGCCGCCTCGTTCAGCACCCGCCGCAGCCGCGTCAACTGCCCGCAGCAGGAGTAGAGCCGCAGCGGATACCCCTCAGACAGATACCGGTTGCACCGGTCGAGGGACTGCAAGATCAGGTAAGAAGGGCTGGTGGAGCCGAAGAGCGCCAGCGCATTGCGCACCGCCGTTTCGTCCTGCACCGGAGCCTTGAGGCCGAGGTGCAGGTAGGCCCCGCCGGTGAGGACGGGCAGGGTCTTGTGGCCGGAGTCGCAGCACATAGCGGCCCCCAGCGCCATGGGGTGCTTGCTGCCGCCGACCAGAAAGTTCAGGTACGCGCCGTGGGCGTTGTCCACCAAAAGCGGAGCACCGTGGGCGTCGCAGACCTTGGAAAGGGCCGCGATGTCCTGCATCCCGCCGAGGTAGTCCGGGCTGGTGACGTAGACGCCAAAGGGGGTTCTCCCCTGCCCGGAAAGCCGCTCCAGCGCCTGTTCCAACTGCCCCGCCGTCACCGGGCAGCTGCACAGCGCCCCGGCAGCTTCCGGCGCGGGCCAGAGCCACTCGATGTCGAAATCGAGGAGGGCGGCGGCGTAGAGCAGCGCCTTGTGGGCGTTGCGGGCGGCCAGCAGAACGGGCCGCTGCCCCGCCGGGGCCGCTTGCAGCGCAAGGCAGAGCATGGCCCGGATGCACTGGGATGAGCCCTCGGTGCTGTAATAGGTGTGGGCCGTGCCGAACAGCTTGGTGGCGTTGGCTTCGCTCTCCGCGATGATGCCCTCGGCCTCGTACAGCTCGTCGGCGCCCTTGATCTCGGTGATATCGGCATCCTCAAAGCCCAGCAGCTTCTGGCCCTTGTGGCCGGGCATGTGGAGCCGGGAGGTGCCGGACTTTGCGTAGCTGCGCACAAAGTCCACGATGGGCGTGGTCATGCTCATTCGCAGGCTTCGCCGTCGGCACAGGCATTGCAGGTGGAACCCAGCTCGATGGGCACTTCGATACCCTGTGCTGCCAGCTCCTGATTCTTCGCCACTTGGATCATGATGGCGCACTCCATCCGCTTACGGAACAGCTCACAGCCGTACTCGTACACGCCGGTGATGCTGCCGGTGGCGTGGTAGGCATTGGCCGCGCAGCCGCCGGAGCAGTAGAGCTTGGCCCAGCAGTCCTTGCACTCCGGGCGGGCGTAGGCGTTGCAGTGCTTGAACTCATCCCGCACGGCGGTGTTGGTGACGCCCTTCCAGATGTCGCCCATCAGGTACTTGGGATCGCCGACGAACTGGTGGCAGGGGTACAGGTCGCCCCACGGGGTGACGGCCATATACTCGGTACCGGAACCGCAGCCGGAAATGCGCTTGTAGATGCAGGGGCCGCCGGTCAGGTCGATCATGTAATGGTAGAAGGTGAAGCCGCGGCCCTCGCGGTCGCGCTTGATCATCTCCTTGGCGAGGATCTCGTACTGCTCCTTCAGGATGGGCAGATCCTCGGCGGTCAGAGCGCTGGGGTCCTCCGGCTTGCAGACCACCGGCTCCATGCTCAGCTCGGTGAAGCCGAGGTCGGCCATATGGAAGATATCGTTGGTGAAATCGGTGTTGAAATGGGTGTAGGTGCCGCGCATGTAGTAGCCCTTATCGCCGCGCTTCTCCACGAACTTCTGGAACTTGGGCACGATGGTATCATAGCTGCCGTGGCCCGCGTAGTCCTTACGGAAGCGATCGTGGACTTCCTTGCGGCCGTCGAGGCTCAAAACGACGTTGTGGCACTCCTTGTTGCAGAAGTCGATGACGTCATCGTCGATCAGCATCCCGTTGGTGGTCATGGTGAAACGGAAGTTTTTGTTGTGGATCTTCTCCTGCTCGCGGCAGTAGGCCACCAGCTTTTTCACCATGTCGAAGTTCATCAGCGGCTCGCCGCCGAAGAAATCGACTTCGAGGTTGCGGCGGGTGCCGGAGTTCTCGATCAGGAAATCCATGGCCCGTTTGCCGACCTCAAAGCTCATCAGGGCGCGGTCGCCCTGATAGCGGCCCTGCGAAGCGAAGCAGTAGGAGCAGTTCAGGTTGCAGGTGTGAGCCACATGCAGACACAGCGCCTTGACCACAGTGTTGCGGTTCTTGAAATCGAAGGCCATGTCGGCGTAGGTGTCGGGGCTCCACAGCTTGCCCGCCTGTTCCAGCGAGGCCACATCCTCCAAGCACTGACGCAGGTCGGCCTCGGTCACATCGGGGCGGTCGCCGTACTTTTCGAGCATGGCGGCCACGATCTCGTCCCCGGAGTGCTCCTTGTACATTGCGATGACATCATACGCCACATCATCCACCACATGCACCGAGCCGCTGCAGGTATCCAGCACGATGTTATAACCGTTCAATTGATACTGATGTACCATTTTACTCTCCATTCCATTATTCCATAAAAAAATGCCGCCCGGCAAAGGCGGCATCCGATTGGCAGAAATTACTTGTTGCTGTTCTCGCACTTCTGGTTTGCCACGCCGCAGGAAGTCTTGCAAGCGGACTGGCAGGAAGTCTGGCACTCGCCGCAGCCACCGGTCACAACGCTCTTGGTCAGGTCACGAGTAGCGATCGTCTTGATACGTTCCATAATATATAACCTCACTAGATCATAAAGTTTTATGCGCGGAACCATCCGCACACGATATTACCTTTATGTAGGATAGCACACATCCTACCCAATGTCAAGATTTTTGTCGCAGAAAGCGGGGATATGCTCCATCATTCTAAAGGCTGGTATTTTTTCAAAATCGTGTGGAGCCCCAGCTCCCGCGCTTTGGCCAGTAAGTACCGGTAGCGGCACAACAGCGCCTGACGCTCGTAGATGCGCTGTTCGATCAGGTCGGTGTCCACCTCCAAGTCAAACATCATCTCGTTGCGGTGCAGACAGAACAGGCACTCCTTCAGCTCCTCCTCCAATTCCGGGTGGTAGCGCTCATGCTCCGAATCCCGCGGGATGCGGTTCGAAAGATACGTTTGCGGTTTTTGCTGGGTCGTCATCATGCAGCTTCCTCCTCTTTGTACGCTGAAAACTTTACGCTTTGGTTTTCAGTATATGCAGGGAGAGCGCAAAGGATGACGGTTTATTGCAGTCTCTTACACAGGCGAATCATTTCCATGAAAAGAAAAGGCATCGGTCGTGACCGTCTGCCTTACACAGAATCACCAGCGCGTTTCCTCTTTTTTCAAATCCCCCGGACGCAAAAAATCGGCACCCGCTTTTCAGCGAGTGCCGATTTTGTTACCCTATCATTGCTTTGGTTCTTGGCGCAGGTTTGGCGTAAATCCGCTTTTGCGCGCTCCAAAAATCAAGGATTCATGCGGTTTTTAGGCAGTTATTAGTACATGCCGCCCATACCGCCCATGTCACCGCCAGCGGCGGGGGCAGCCGGAGGTTCCGGCAGGTCAGCCACGAGGCTCTCGGTGGTCAGGACCATCTCAGCGACGGAAGCTGCGTTCTCCAGAGCGGAACGGGTGACCTTGGTCGGGTCCACGATGCCGGCAGCGATCATGTCGTCCACGAAGACCTCGTTCTGGGCATCGAAGCCGTAGTTGGGCTTGTTGGCAGAGATGATCTTGTCGATGATGACGCTGCCTTCCAGACCGGCGTTCTTGGCGATCTGGCGCAGAGGAGCCTCCAGAGCCTTCAGGACGATCTTTGCGCCGGTGCGCTCGTCGCCTTCCAGCGTGTCGCACAGCTCACGGACAGCGGGGATGGCATTGATGGGAGCGGTGCCGCCGCCAGCGACGACGCCTTCCTGAACGGCTGCCTTGGTAGCGTTCAGAGCATCCTCGATGCGGAGCTTCTTGTCCTTCATCTCAACTTCGGTGGCAGCGCCGACCTTGATGACGGCCACACCGCCAGCCAGCTTTGCCAGACGCTCCTGCAGCTTCTCGCGGTCGAAATCGCTGGTGGCTGCCTCGATCTGGTTGCGGATCTGGGCGATGCGGGCTGCGATAGCGTCCTTGTCGCCAGCGCCGCCGACGATGGTGGTGTTCTCCTTGGTGACCTTGACCTGACGGGCATGACCCAGCATCTGAACGGTGGCATCCTTCAGCTCATAGCCCAGATCGGAGGACACGACGGTGCCGCCGGTCAGGGTAGCGATATCCTGCAGCATCTCCTTGCGGCGGTCGCCGAAGCCGGGAGCCTTGACGGCGCAGACATTCAGGGTGCCGCGCAGACGGTTGACGATCAGGGTGGACAGAGCCTCGCCCTCGATGTCCTCCGCCACGATCAGCAGCTTCATGCCGTTCTGCATGACCTGCTCCAGCAGGGGGACCAGATCCTGAATGACGCTGATCTTCTTATCGGTGATCAGGATGGCGGCGTTGTCCAGATCGGCCACCATCTTGTCGGTATCGGTGACCATATACGGGGTCAGGTAGCCGCGGTCAAACTGCATACCTTCGACGATCTCGTTGTAGGTCTCAGCGGTGGTCTTGTTCTCCTCGATGGTGATGACGCCGTCGGAAGTAACCTTCTCCATAGCCTCTGCGATCAGGCGGCCGATCTCCGGGTCACCGGCAGAAATGGTGCCGACGCGGGCGATGTCGTTGGAGTCCTTGACCTTCTGGCTGTGGGCCTTGATGGCCTCGACCGCCTTGGTGACTGCCTTGCTCATGCCGCGGCGGATGTCCATCGGGTTTGCACCGGCGGTGACATTCTTCATGCCCTCGGTGACCATGGCCTGCGCCAGAACGGTTGCGGTGGTGGTGCCGTCACCTGCTGCATCGTTGGTCTTGGTGGCGACCTCACGCACCAGCTGTGCGCCCATGTTCTCGAACTCGTCCTTCAGCTCGATCTCCTTCGCGATGGTGACACCATCGTTGGTGATGACCGGGGCGCCGAACTTCTTGCCCAGCACCACGTTGCGGCCCTTGGGGCCAAGGGTGATCTTCACGGTATTTGCCAGCGTGTCAATACCGGCGCACAGCGCCTTGCGGGCTTCCTCGCCCTGCTTGATCTGTTTAGCCATAATCAAATCGCTCCTTTAAAGCTCAATTTCAAAAATAGAGGGGAAGACCTCAGTCTTCCACAACGGCCAGAATGTCGCCCTGACGGACGATGGTGCACTCCTCGCCATCCACCTTGACTTCGGTGCCGGAATACTTGCTGGTGAGGACCTTATCGCCGACCTTCACGGTCATCTTGACTTCCTTGCCGTCCACAACGCCGCCGGGGCCGACAGCGATAACCTCACACACCTGAGGCTTCTCCTTGGCACTGCCGGTCAGGATCAGGCCGCCCTTGGTGGTCTCCTCAACCTCAACAGTCTTGATAACAACACGGTCTGCAAGAGGAATGATCTTCATAGTTCTTGCCCTCCTATAATAAATATAATGATAAACTTTTTTGGCCCGGAAGCTCTCGTTTTCTTTGTTCCCGGTGTTTAGCACTCCATTTCTCTGAGTGCTAAGTGTATTGTACTCATCTCGACTGCAAAAATCAAGAGGTTTGCGGCATTTTTTTGTTAAGATTTTATGACAGAAAAGCGGTTCTTCTTGCGAAGAACCGCTTTTCATCATACGACCGCGTGTTTTTTCAAAAATCTTTCGTAAGCCGGTTTCGGCAGGAGGATGCGGCCCGCCAGCGGCTGAAGGGCAGCCGTGACGGTATCGCAGGGGGCGCACTCGCCGTCAGCAGTCGCGACGATGGGGCCGCGGCCATCCACCGGGCGGAGGGCTACACATCTGGCGCGGCGGTAAATGAAGTACGGCTTTGCCTCCTCGGTCAGCTGGCCATGGGCAAAATGGCGGCCATTCTTGTACATGCCCAGCAGCTTTGCAATGGTCAGCCGCCCGACTTTGCGGACAATGAAAACGTCCAGCCAGCCGTCATCCGGGACTGCTTCCGGCCCGGCGAGGAAACCGCCGCCGTAGGCTTTGCCGTTGCAGATGGCGCACATCAGGCAGTCCACCGTCAGCTCCTCGCCGTCGATGGTGAAGGTCAGCTTCCGGCCGATGTGTCCGCAGAGCTGCTCCACGATGGAGAGCAGATAGGCCACCTCACCGCCGCACAGCGGGATTCGCCGGAACTTCGGAATGCCGTAGGCCACCTGTGCGTCCAGCCCCGCCGCGCAGATGGTAGCGGACAGACCCAGATTCGTTTCCAGCAGGTCGATGGTCACTTCCCCGCCCGCAAGCTGGGCGTCAAGGTCGGCAAACTCCTCTTTCGTGCCGTAGGTGCGCAGAAAATCGTTGCCGCTGCCGTAGGGCAGACAGCCCACCGCCGCGTGGGGGAAGCCCTGCACGCCGGTCATAGCCTCCATAAAAGTGCCGTCGCCGCCCGCCGTGAAAATGCGCAGCTGCTCCCCTGCC
>ENA-OOZN01000039-OOZN01000039.1-human-gut-metagenome-genome-assembly--contig:-NODE-39-length-160873-cov-7.408679_pt1 | contig 160873 bp, 96 predicted proteins | sample MGYA00241187_ERZ501397 | MGnify/ENA primary metagenome ERZ501397 (study PRJEB25962, sample SAMEA2042921) | human gut metagenome | biome: human gut; feature: human-associated habitat; material: faeces... | reverse complement strand
TTTTTAGAGCTATCTATCATACTTATTCTTTTGATAATTAGAATATTATTAAAATAAATGATAGTATGATAGATCGTTTTTTCATTGTGTAATGTTTAGTTTAAACTCCTACACAATGAATTAGTTCAAATCGGTACGGGTTTGAACTAAAGCGTGGTTTTCGGACTGACCTGTATGTTTGTGAGGTATGTTTCTAAGAAAAAGGGTAATCCAATGGGTTACCCTTTATTCTATCATTTCTATGTTATCTATTCATTATGTTTATTCACTTTTGGGTTCGTAAACATTAAATTCTGTAACATCCGTACGACCGTTTGTAGAGATAGTGATAATCTGATATTTCAGATACCGCGTAGTAATAGGAGAGATGAACGTAATATTTTGTGTACTATTACTGGGTATTGTTAATGAACTCAATGATTTCCATGTCGTACCATTTTCAGACTGTAATATTTCCACTTCTCTAGGAGCAAATGCATATCCCCAATGATTCGTTTTGATACCTGTTAAAAGCTTAGTTTCTCCTAAATCAACGGTAAACCAGAATCCTTTATTATTTAGAGCAACGTCAGTTCCAGTCTTGCCATCGATTAAATTATTGGGTGCGCCTTCTACTCCTTCTTCTACATTAATAATCCAACCTGCACGATTATTGATAAGTTGGCTATTGTCAGGAGTACCACTTTTTAGATTGCAGTAGGCAGCTTTATTAATAATGGCAGGTAATGTACTTAAGCTACTGCTAATAACAGTGTTTTTATCATTGGTCGTTACATTACTGATTGAGACACTGAAAGAGAAACTTGTTTTTTCCATGATACTGGCAAATATCGTCGGATCAACCGTCGCTGTGATTTCTTCAGAAGTCATCTGTCCTTCTTTGAGAGTAACCTGTGAGGAACTTAAAACGATCTGGCTTGCGTCAAGCCCTTCTGTTTCACTTTTTGCACTTAATGTGATAACGATATCTGTAGAGACTGCTTTCTGTGTTTTTACAGTAAAAGCCATCTTAATTTCATCTCCTCCGATTCCATTCGCATCATGAGTCAGATTGAACTTTTTTACATTCCCCGATAAATAGTCATTTCTCTGTAGAGACACATACGTAGCATTCCACTCGTTAAAAACTTCTTCATCATCGCTACAGGACGAAATGAACGGTACAAACAAGCCGAGTAGAGTTGCTATTGATAGTGATTGAAATATATTTTTCATATGTACATACGATTAAATTATTACTATTTCCATTCGGTAGATTTATCTGTAGATAAAATACCGTCAATCCAGGTAGGAGTAACAGAAGTAGTCAAAGTATGACCTTTGCCGGTTGCATCTTCGAATACATTGCCTTGTCCTTCATTGAATCGCCAATAAGCTTCCAGACCCACAGATTTTGGGCTAACTTGAGTCATGTTATTCTGAATTTGAGAAGCGGAACGAACTACAGACCAGATACGTGCTTCGCTCATCAATATCTTACAGTTCCCCCATCTGCTATAAGGATCATCACCTAAGCAGAACCAATTTACATCGGAGAAAGTTGTTGCTCCTGTTGGAATGCTCAACACACCCGAATCAACTCCGTTTATGTAAAGCCGATAGTTGGAACCATCACAAACCAATGCTAAATGTTGCCATTCGTTCGGCTTGAAAGAATTACTTGGATTTAAATAAAGTCGGTTACGTCCTACAATCTGCACCAATGAATGTGCCTTATAATTTTCATTATCACTTTGAGGATCTTCAAAACGTAAAAGGATGAAGTTTGTATCATCTCCTCCGTTTTTAAATACTGCACGGTCACGGTCGGCTGTGTTGGCTACCTGGAAACGAACCTCTATCGTATATTGTGAATACGTTTCGGGAGATTCTGTGAATTTATTAGCTTTTAAACTAGGGGCACCAATGAACATCGGAGCTGAAAATTCGATAATACTTTCTGCCAAAATAACAAAGGTTCCGGTATTCTCCATCGGTGAAATACTTCCATCCTGCAATACCAGTTTAACAGGCAGCGCATATGATTCTCCTGATTTCATCATGTCCTGACTGAAAGCTTTCAAAGCAATAGAGAGGGCATCAGCGGCATATTGTCCTGCTTTTACAGTAATCGTTTCCGGCAATGTATAATAATCTTCGGGCAACATTATATATCCGGTTCCATTAATATGGTTATAAGTGTCCAGCACTGATTGATCTGTAACTAGTTTATAATGATTATCTGTGGAAGAAAGATTACTAAGATGCACATTAAGGGTAGTAAAACTTTCTCCGGTAGCCTGTACAGTCACTTTTTGACTTGTACTTGAAAGAGCTTCTTCAATATAAGCATGGGTATCTAAAGTATCGTATTTTGCATCCCCACAACTTACCATACTTCCTAAACCTGCTATGACTGCGGAGAAGCATAAACTTTTTATATAATTCATACGTTTCATAGGTTACATTAATTTTTAAGTAATGAATGTGATGATGGATTCATGATTTGAATAGCACGGCGTATATTTTTATATTCTGGTGAAGTTCCATACTCTGCTTCCATGTGATAGGTTCCTGTGCCACCTTTACGGAAACCATTACTTGGTTGCCAGCGCGCCATACCTTCGAGAGATTTCATTTTGTTACCATAACGATCGGTGTAATCATATCCACCCTCCATAGCAGCATCGGTAGCCTCGAAATTCTCGGTCATGATGGTCATCTTTGTAATTTGTTCTTCGGACATGACATTTCCATAAGTCTGAACAAGCCCTGCGCCTGCCACACCGCCTGTAATAAGGCGTTTGTCAAGTTTGGAATCACTGCCAGGGCTGCTATTGTTGTAAGCCTGAATGATAAAATAATCGAAATATAGTCCTACTTCAGGTCTACCCGTTATGCTCTGTGGTTCACCGTCAATAACTAATAATTTGCCTGTTCCTGATTTCGGACCGAAATATTTGCCCAGTTCATCAACGAATGCAAACATTCTATCATCTTCGTTTACAATATTACCGGGATTACCGAAATTAGGTTCATAGTCGATATCAAATCCGTCGTAACCATATTTGTTGACTGTATCGGCAATGGCACTAGCATATTTGCGAATAGATGCTTCTATTGCTTCCTTATTCGATTCGTCGGAAGGCCATCCCCAGAAATCATTCACAGCTTCCTTTTCGGATGAGAACCCCATTTCTTCCCAATTCTCACGAATGTTCTGTGGGGTTATCTGATCGCCTACGCTTCTGATAATGAAACACATCGTGAATCGAGTTCCTTTCTTTTGTTGACAAAATTGGAGATCTTTTTTTTGAGCTTCTGTAATGTTCGACCAATTTCCCCAAATAGAAACAATATCTACACTATCAGGAATACCGGCTAATGAGCTTTTCATATAGGCACCTTCACCGCTCCAGCCACCAAACCAGCCAAAGGCAACTTGGTGATCTGTTTGCTTATAGGCACGCAAGGCCGCATAATATTCATCCGATACGATTGATTCGGGAAAAGTTTTTGCTTCCGACTCCGTCCAGTCATTGCAACCGATCAATGAGGTCGTTGCCAGTGATATGAGTACAATGTATAATAAATAAATTTTCTTCATAAAAGTCCTTTTTATGCATTATATAAATTAGTTCTTCTTAGCCCACTTCAAGTCAGTAGCTTCATTATCAGCACCGTCAAGTTCTGCTACTCCCTGATCATAATTGGCTTTATTGTTTTGTGCCTCTGTATAAGGGAAGCTTAGACGACGCATACCGCGTTGGCTGCTCACACCACAATCAGATAAATTGTCAATGCAAGGATAAAGTTCCGGATAACCTGTACGGCGATATTCAGCCCATGCTTCCAATCCTAATGGATAATTGGCGATCCATTTTTGAGTAATGACACGTTGGAAATTTTTTCCATTTACGTTATCAGCCTCGTTGTCATCCCACATCACACTTACTGTATTGGTAATTGTAGCAGTAGCATTTTGCACAGCATCACTTTCATGTGATACGACAGGAGCCTCGTCAATCTTCAAGTATTCAGTGCCTGAAACCTGATACTGTTCCATTGACAAATTAATGCCATCTTCATAATAGGCTTTTGCTGTTTTAGAACCGACATTCCAACCACGCAATTTTCCTTCTGCACGTAAAAAAGCCGTTTCTGCAGCACAGAAAACCATTAATTTAGAAGTTGCCGTATATGCAGGAATAGAGAATCCCGCTGCGTCTGCCTTTTTAAAATCAGCATCTCCAGTACGCATACCTACATATTCATCTGTTTTTCCGGTAAGGGTAGACTTATTAAAGAACTTCGGCATACGTGGATCGTCATATGCATTCATATAGTCTACAATATTTGCATTCACACGCAGATCACCCCAACTTACAGCTGCCAGTTGATATGGATTACTTTGTGTGCCACAAGAAAGCATAGCATTATCCGAGTTACTTTCAATCAATCCTGCCTTATGTGTTACTGCTGCTTCAGCTGCCTCTTGAGCAATGCTTGGCCATGTTCCGCTGATTCGCATTGCAACACGTAAACGCATTGAATTGGCTAGCTTAGCCCAGCCTGAATAATTTCCATCGAAAACCGGATCATTGGCTCCCAATGGGGCATTACCATTTGTTTCTACATAATAGTTGTACAAAACATCAGCTGCATTGGCTAAATCACTTAATATATTAGTATAGACCTGTTCCTGGGTATCATAAGATACATAGAAATTCCCCTTCTTTACTTGGCTGTAAGGCATCGGTCCATAACAATCTGCAACGCGAAGCATCGTTATGGCACGTATCATGCAGGCGAAAGCATAATAATGTCCGGTAGAATTAGTTGCTTCCTGTATCTGGAAAAAGTTTCCGTATATTTTTTCAAACGGAGTGTTCCAAGGGGTGGCATTCCAGGCGTCGCTCTGATTAAATGTACTGAAGTTTGTACCACTCCATGTGTTAGAACAGCATAAATAGCCACCTAACTGTCCCACCATCTGATCCTGCATTTGAGAGTCATTCTGCTGAATATTCACAATTGTTTCAATCATAGACTTCATCAAAGTAGCAGGGTCTGCATCATGAATTTGATATTGATTCGTATTATACTCCTCAAATTTATCGGTACAGCTTCCTGCCAGTAACAATAGAGCGGCACCGACTGTGATATTTCTTAAATATTTTCTCATAACATTAGCTTTTTCTTTTAGAATTGAACTTTCACATTAAAACCGAAGTTACGCAAGCTGGGTTGCATAAAGTAGTCTACATTCATATAATAGTTACTGGAGGTAGAGGCAGACAATTCCGGGTCGAATGGAGCTTTACAGTAGATCATCCATAAATTACGTCCTACAACACCTAAAGTAATATTCGCCACATTTTTAAACCATCTTTTAGGAAGTGTATAATTTAAGCTCAATTCCTGCAAACGTACATTGGTTGCACTATATAGATAATAACGGCCATAGCCACCTTCACCCGTACCGATAGCTTGGTAATACTTTTGGGCATCAACTTTACCGTTATTAATAGGAATACCACCATTATCACGAGCTGTTGCAGATGATTCCGACACTCCATAATAATCTAAAATACCTTGAGTAGCCGAATAAGCTAATCCGCCTACACGGGCTGATAATACAATTCCCAAGTCGATTCCTTTGTAATTGAAATGATTGGTCCATCCGAGGTTGAAATCAGCATCCAGATTACCGACTTTTACCGGAGTGTTTGATGAAGTGATACCCAGATTACCATTCTGATCGACTTTTATATTACCGTTATTGTCTTTTGTCAGTTGGTTGTATACATAGATATCGGTCATGGAACCTCCTTCTGTCAGGATGACGCGGGGAGCTACATTCTCTTTACCTAACCAACCCACATTCATTTCATCCATTTGGATAGCTTCTCCTGTCACAGGATTCACGCTGCCGCTTGCCAGTCGTTTCACCTTGTTACGGTTTAAAGTGAAGGTAGCATTAGAAGACCATCCGAATCCTGCCCATTTATCACTGAATCCTAAAGCTAATTCAATACCCTGATTTTGCACGTTACCGGCCTGTACAATCGCTTGTTTATATCCGGAAGAAGAGGGGATATCCACCTTAAATGTTTGGTTTAATGTGTTAGAACGATAGTAAGTAGCGTCTAAATTAAACCGATTTCCCCAGAATTTCAAGTTCAAACCGATTTCCCAGGATTTAGTCTTTTCAGGTTTCATATTGTCCATCGGATATACGGTCGGATTCGCCCAGTTATGTGTCTGGCTGTTGTATTCGTAACCCGGATTAGTAAGGAAACGATCAAAGGAAGAGGCTACCACTGTATACGAACCGCGTATTTTAGCATAAGAAATCACCTCTGGTAGTTTAACCATTTCTGATAATAAAGCCGATAAACCGACTGACGGATAAAAGAAAGATTTCTGTTTGGAGAATGCTAGTTTTGAATCCCAGTCATTACGTCCGGTTACAGTTAAATACAGTTGATTTTTCCAACTTAATTCAGCACTGGCAAAAATACTTTGAATTTCATCTTCATATCCGGTAGGGTCCGGTTTATAGTTGGCGGAGAAATTAATATTGTTGATCTGGAAGAAGTTGGGAATAACCAGGTCGCCTGCAATATATAACTGATCCATTGAAGTATGATATATGGAAGCACCAACATTGGCTGTTAAATGAAAATCACCGAATGTTTTATCTATATTGGCCAGGAAATCGGCATATAAAGAACGTTCCTGACGCATAGCATCTTCAAAACCACCGCTTACACCACAGAATGTTGTTAATGTAGAAGCTGATTTTTCGTTTTTATTCCGGTAGTCGGAGTTGTCCAGATTGACACGACCGACAACATTGAGCCAATCTGTAGCCTGCCATTTCAAAGAAGCGTTCATCATATAACGTTTCTTGTTGGAAGTACGGTTGATACGATTTTGTATCCAATATGGATTTTGTAATGACAAACTTGCATCACCATAAGGCCAATATTGCTCCATATAGCCGTAGTTAGTATTATAACGTTCATACAAACGAATTTCGTCAAAGTTGTCTCCACGAGGGAATAGATACAGTGATGGGAGAGGGTTATAATACTGTCCTTGAGAAACCATGTTTTTGTTGTTCTGAACGATATATTGTGCACCGATATCCAGAGTAAGCTTATCATTTAGAAAATGGGTGGTATTACGTGCCGTAAAATTATAACGGTTATAGGAGTTGTTCGGAAGAATACCACCAGAGTTAGTTGTAGAAGCAGAAAGATAGGTTTGATTTTTGGTATTTCCTGTAGATAATGCTACCGAATTGATAACATTGGATCCTGTTTCAAAAAAGTCAGATGGGTTATATCGACGGTTTGTCAATTCTCCCCAGCTGAATAATCCGGAACTTGTGCCATAACGGTTCTGCATATCCGGCATAATATATGCTTTAGAAAAGGTAGTACTGTTGGATACTGTTATGGTAGTTTTCTCTGTTTGGCCTTTTTTAGTAGTAATTAAAACAACACCGTTTGCCGCAGCAGAACCATATAATGCTGCCGCTGAAGGACCGGTCATCATACTGATACTAGCAATATCATCCGGGTTTAAGTCAGCAACGGCATCTGATCCTCCCATGTCTCCGAATAACCCTTCACCACCGCTTTTCCCTGTATTAAAAATAGGTACACCGTCAATCACGTACAATGCATTGTTATCTTTAGTCAGAGATTTCATTCCACGCATAACAACACGTGTGGCACCACCAGCACCGGTTGCACCACTATTAATCTGAACACCGGCAACCTTTCCTGATAGTGAATTCATAAAATTAGCATCCTTTACAGCTGTCAATTCATCACCTTTTACTTCCTGTACATTATAACTTAATGCCTTTGTTGCACGCTTGATACCCAATGCAGTAACAACAACTTCATCCAATACTTGCGTATCTTCTCCTAAAGTTACTTTCAGAGGTTGAGCATTGGCAAGCGTGATTGCTTGGGAGAAAGGTGCACGATTAAAAAACTGTTCTTGAAATTAGATGACTTACTTGCTTTTAATAAGACATCTCTTTTTACTTCATTTTCACTTGATACTCACTTAACCTTCTCTATATTTATTCTTTCACTTCTTGCCGATATCGGCAAAAATCACTATCTTTGAAGCAAATATTTAACTTTAAACTTGCCGATAAACTTTAAATATGAAATATTTTTCAGTTAGCGAATTTGCCGAGAAGTACGGCATTTCGGAACGTACGGCACGCAATTATTGTGCAGCCGGAAAGATTGAAGGAGCATTTTTGACGGGTAAAACATGGAATATACCGGAAAATTCCCCTCTTCCCTCGCATCAGAAAGTTAAGAGAAAGATTTCTCCTTTGCTCGCTATCTTGCGCGAACAAAAAGAAATGAAATTGAAAGGCAGTATCTACCACCGTACGCAAATCGACCTGACCTACAACTCCAACCATATAGAAGGAAGTCGCCTCACACATGACCAAACCCGATATATATTCGAGACTAACACCATAGGCATCACAGATGAAAGCGTAAATGTGGACGATATCATCGAAACAACGAACCACTTCCGCTGTATTGACCTCATAATTGACCGTGCCGAAGAAAAATTGACGGAGTCTCTTATTAAAGAACTACATAATATACTGAAATCGGGAACTTCGGACAGCCGTAAAGATTGGTTCGCAGTAGGTGATTACAAGCGTCTGCCTAATGAAGTGGGAGGTATGGAGACATGCTCTCCGGAAGACGTTCATCGTCAGATGAAAGCCTTACTCAAGGAATATAATGCGAAGAAACAGAAAACTTTTGAAGATATAATCGACTTGCACCAACGATTTGAAGTCATTCATCCTTTTCAGGACGGCAACGGACGTGTCGGGCGGTTGATTATATTTAAAGAATGTTTGGCGAATAATTTCGTTCCTTTCATTATTACAGACGAACTAAAGAGCTTTTATTATCGCGGATTGCATGAATGGAATCATATCCGTGAATACTTGCTCGATACTTGCCTTACCGCACAAGATTATTATAAGGCGATATTGGATTATTTCAAGATTAAATATAAATGAAAACAGCTCTATCGCTTTCAAATTGAAACGCAGATTAACACAGATTATCGCAGATTTAAATAGAAAGTCTGCGATAATTTGCGTTAATCCGCATTTTAACTTGATGACAATTTACTCTTTGGTTCTTGGAAATACCAAGTTAATTATTCACCAAATTCATACGTTGTCCAAGCATAAGCCTCAGCCTTCGTACCCGTATTACCAATTGTCACATTATGACCGTTTCCGGTTATATCATGCAATAGACTTCCGCTTCCTTCATTCATCGGCAAGTAAAATACCAAATCTTTGCTTTCGGGGTCTACAGCCTTATCCATGTTAGCTTTCAGTTGAGTCGCCGTACGCGTTGTTTTCCACAAGCGAACCTGACAGAGCTCACATTTATTCTGGAAATAAGGTGCACCGGAGGAAATCATATTCAGCCCATTAATCGTCAACGCATTACCGGCAGTGGTAAGAGATGCAATCTGCTCTCCGTTTTTATACATCAAAGCAGTTTTTTTCTCCGCATTATAAGTAAGGGCAAAATGATACCATTCGTTTGCATTCAATCCAAATCCTGCCCTCGGGTCGCCTGTATCGAACTGAGAGTTCATAGTTTTTATCTGTAAGAAATTATAAACCCCTCTACCGTAAACTTCGTCTCCGAAACGGATATATAATTCTTCAGAAGCAGGGAAACTAAAAATAGCCTGGTTGTTTATCCTAAACCCATCCATCTTACACTTCCATTCCAATGTATAATTAGGAAGTTCTATTCCCCAGTTTTCGTCGGTTGGCTCTGCCTTCATCTTATTGTCATATCCAAACTTAGGAACAGGCTGTATCAATGGCTGGTCGAGAATAAAGAGGAACTGGGAAGATGCCTCCGCTTTGCCCACCGGTCCGTCTACCGAAGCAATTTTCACAGGAATTGCATATTGAGCACCATTCATATTAAACGGTTTCACATGGATGTTGAGAGGTTTGGCACTGATGTTACCTGCCAAAACTACGGTAGATTTATCAAAGTCCACTTGGGATGCATCTATCATTTTATAGGTAGTCTCATTTCGGGCATTATAGTCATTAAGTACAGCTTCATCAATATCTATCGTTGCTGTCACATCAGTTTCTATTGCTTTTGCCAACCGAACAGTTAAAGCGACAGTCAATTCTTCGCTTTTCAGCGTGACAGACTTCAATTTATTGGATGATGCTTCCGTAAAGTATGCCAAATTATCAATAGCGGAATTTTCCGCATTCTCGCAAGAGGTATTAACCAGTGCTAATAACCCTAGCGCAAAAACGCCGATAATAAATTTAGTTTTCATTGTCTACTCCTTTCTCTTCATTTTTAGGTGCATTTTGTGCGGCAATTGCAGCACGTACTGTCGGATAATCCGGATTGCCGGGATAATCATATTCAATATGATAAGCTCCTATCCCTCCGACATCTTGTCCGTTATACTGATAGCTTTCCATTACATCACGCAACCAGTGTTTATCCCCTCCCCGCTCGAAAGTAGCTGTAATAATGGATTTCTTTAATACGTTATCAAATATTTCCGGCTTTCTGCGCTTCACGTCATCAAAGAAATAATCAAGTGGATTGTAGTTAGGTTCGTATGTTTGCCAAACAATGTAATCCAGACTTTCTACGACGTCCTCAGCTAAAATATCATAATAACGCAACCAGACGTTACCACCAGGGATATCACATAATAACATCTTACCAGTTTTATCAAACTCTTCGCGCAGTGTCCTCATAAAAGTATTGGCACGTTCGGGATGCATGGCAGTCATCAAAGTTCCATCATCTTCGATATCATAATCGAACCCGTCGATGTTATATTTATTACAAGTATCCACAATAGCCAAAGCATATTTCTTTGCGGCTTCCAGATAGCTGTTTTCATCGTCTGGTACAATTCCCCAAAACTTCTCTTTATTGTCACGAGCGTTTCCACCGGGCGTCAGATTATCTCCGATATCACCCGCACGCCAGCAGAGCACAGCTCTTGAACCTTTTGCCTGAAAGTCTTTCAAATCAGCCTGCTGTGCAGGTGTCAGATTTCCCCAACACAACCAGAGACTTACGAAATCCACACTATCCGGCAGTCCGCACAAAGCATTCTGCATGGAGGAGCCGGCTTTTCCTATCCAGTTGCCATACCATCCGAACATCACCCTGTGAGGTGATTTAAAATACTCTTTCAAATCTCTATAATATTGCTCCGAATGTGGTTCCTCCCAATAATCCTTTGCCTCCATCTCCGTCCAGTCACTACATGCTGAATAAAAGAATCCTTGGCAGAAAAAGCAGATTATTGCTGCAACATATATCATCTTTTTTATTGTTTTCATATTCCATTCTTTAATTTAAAGGTTAATCTTTCTTAGCCCACCAAAGGTCGGTTGCCGCAGTATCCGAACCTTCCAGCATGGCAACGGCAGCCTCCACATTGGCAGTATTCGTGTTCTTCTCCGATTCCGGGAAAGGTAATCTGCGCATTCCCCGGCTCGAACTTACCGTACTATTGCTCTTATTATCCACGATAGGGAAAAACTTTGGATAGCCCGTCCGGCGAATATCCGCCCATGTTTCCCATCCGCTCGGATAAGTGGCAATCCATTTCTGAATGATGATGCGTTCCAGGTTCTCCTCAAATCCGGCAGCCGTATCCCACTTCGGAGAAACAGTAGACATAGCACTATACTTGTAGGATTGTTCATAATCCGCATAATCGGCCGGATGTGCAGTAGAACTTAGATAGTTGCCCAACGTGGCTTTCTTCTCTTCCATAGACACCCGGATGCCTTGCTCATAATACTGTTGGGCTGTCTGACCACCCATATTCCATCCTCTTAAAGCTCCTTCCGCTCTCAAAAAACATACCTCAGAGGCTGACATCACAAGCAAAGGTTCCCCCTCTTGCAATCTTATCCGGGAATAGTTGAGACAAGTAGCACGCTTGGACTGATTCATATCTATACCATTGCGCACACCTCTGTAGCCGCTTCTGCTATCTTTATCAAAATAGATAGTTTTGCGCGGGTCATTATACCCCTCCATATAAGAAGTGATATTGGCACTTGCTCTAAATTCACCACCGTTATTCCAGGTATATTCCGCACGGTAAAAAGGATTCATTCCGTCAGAGAACGTGCTATATGCTGCATCTCCTACGGTAGTCATCACACCCGTAGCATCACTTACAGCCTCTTCAGCCATCTTCTGCGCCAGATTTGCATCGCCTTTCGTCATCGGTGCGTTAGCAATACGGATGGCCATGCGCAACTTCAATGAATTGGCATACTTCACCCATTTATTGAAATCTCCCTGATAGATATAATCAAAATCTTTCAACGAAGAGAAGTCTGCATTTGCTGCCACAGCTCCTTTCAATGTCTCGATAGCAGCCGTCAAATCCTTGAACATAGCTATATACAGCTCTTCCATCGAATCATACGCTACCGTATATTCACTACCCGTTACTTTGGAATAAGGAATGGGGCCATAGCAATCGCTAACCTTTATCGAAGCAGCCACTCTGATGATTTGAGCCCAGGAATATACTACACCTTTCCCCTCGGTCTTTTCTTTAATCTTAAAATAGTTGGTGTAAATCTGAGGCATGATAGTCGTAAACGGAGCACCTACCCAGCCGATAGCCGGATTGTAAGTCTGGAAGTTCGTTCCCTGCCAGGGTTGAATCATAGCAGCATGTCCGCCATATTCCAGACCAATCATCTGGTCAATCATCTGCGAATCATTCTGGCCTCCCTGCACGATAGCCGGTGTCATGCTTTGAATAAGCACACCAGTTTCCACGTTATCTCCTTTCATGTCACCGTCGGTGGGACCATAGGGGTTCGTGTTGTAATCTTCAAATTTTCCCGTGCAACCGGCTAGCAATGCAGCGGCAGTCACACTTAGTATCATATATTTTCCTAATCTTTTCATGTCCATTAAAATGAAAGTTTGACATTAAATCCCAAGTTACGCGTATTCGGTTGCATAAAGTAGTCTACACCCTGGTAGAAAGTATTGGAAGTAGATGCTGTATTCTCCGGGTCGAAAGGAGCCTTGCAATAAATCATCCACAAGTTCTTGCCTGTAAATCCCACCGTCATCCCGACTCTATTGTTGAACCATTGCTTCGGCAGGTTGTAACTTAAACTCAATTCCGACAGGCGGATATTAGTCGCACTGTAAGTATAATAAGTACCGATAGCATTGGATATTTGATCGTAATAATTGCGGGCAGACACATAACCACTGTTGACAGGTATTCCTTTTCCGTCATTTCTGTCGCGCGCTTTCGCCGATTCTTCCGAAACTCCGTATTTGTCAAGGTAAGCTTGCGTATCCGATACAACCAATCCTCCGAAACGACCGGTAAAGGCAAATGTCAGATTCAGGTCTTTCCATCCGATGCTGCCCGTCCAGCCTAAATGGAATTTAGGTAGAATCGTGCCAATCTTCTTATACTCAGTAGTTTCAAGTGCCACTTCATCCGATTCTACCCAGATATAACCGTTTGGCGACTGGCGAAGACGCTGGTTCGTGTAAAGGTCGCCCATCGTTCCTCCTTCGGACAGTCGGATAGTGGGACCGCCACCCGCGCCCAATGTTCCTTTAGACAGATAATCCATCTTGATAGGTTCGCCCGTATCCGGATTAAGAGCCCCGTTAGCCAGACGTTTAATCTTATTCTTATTCATTGTATAAGTGAAATTGGTAGAGAATCTCCAATCTTTATTATACGTATCGCTATATCCCAAAGCCATCTCTATACCTTCATTCTGAATGTTACCGGTTTGGATAAGGTTGTTTTTATAACCGGAAGAAGCGGATGCTTCCACATAGAAAGTCTGATTGTAGGTATTAGAACGATACCAGGTGAAATCCAGATTAATCTTGTTCTTCAGGAACTTTGTATTCAAACCCACTTCCCATGATTTCGTATTCTCTGGTTTCAAGTCGGTGTTGTAATGGCTGCTGGGATATACATACGTATCTCTCTGATCATCATAAGAATACTGTTTCAAGGTAAGGAAACGCTCCGGTGCCGAACCTACTTCCGCCCACGAACCGCGTACTTTCACGTATGAAATAAATTCCGGCATCTTCACCATCTCACTGATGACGGCGGACAATCCGACAGAAGGATAGAAGAAAGAGGTCTTTGAAGTCCTTGCTAGACGTGAATCCCAGTCGTTTCTTCCGGTTACCGTGAGATAAATGCTATGGTTCCATCCCACTTCGGCACTGGCAAACACACTTTGCACTTGTTCGTGCCAGGCAGTTTCTCCACGTTTGGAAGAAGGTATGGCGATATTTCCGATATGGAAGAAGTTCGGAAGCGTTTTCAATCCTCCGGAGTAGTAAAGAACATCCGTGCGGGTGTCGTTCAGCGAAGTACCCAAGTTCACATTGAGCGACAATTTATCTTCCAGGAAGTTCTTTGAAATATTCGCAATGGCATCGGCATAGATATTCCGGTTGTTCTGCTTCTCATGACGGTAAAAACCTTTGCTACTACCTTCGGTAAAAGTCGCATTGGTACTTGCATAAAGTTTTCTGTAAACATCCATGTCCTGATTATCCACCTTCACACGGCCGATGATATTAATCCAGCTAGTGATGTCCCATTTCAAACTGGTATTGAATATGTAGCGTCTCTTGTTCGACGTATTATTCATCCTGTTCATAATCCAGTATGGATTTTGCATATTCAGTGAAGTTCCGAAGATATTGTCCGGCCAGTATTGAACCATGATATTACGTGCTTCGTCATACCGTTCATACATCTGTATCTCTTCAAAATTCTCTCCTCTGGGGAATAAATAGAGAGAGGGTAGCGGATTATAATATTCTCCGTTTCCTACCATATTCTTATTATTCTGGATAATGTATTGTGCACCTACATCAAGAGTCAGCTTGTTTCTCCAGAATTTCGCCGTGTTGCGAATAGAGAAGTTGTAGCGATTGTAGGAGTTATTCGGGAGAATACCCGTAGAATTAGTTGTGGCAGCAGAAGCGTATGTTTGATTATTTTCCGTGCCGGTTGTAAAGGTAAAAGAGTTAATCTCATTGACTCCAGTGTTGAAGAAATCAGCAGGGTCGTAAGAAGTGGGTGTTTCCAGTTTCTTTCCCCAACTTTGGCTGTCACCGGAAGTGTTACCGTAAGTATTCTGAAACTTAGGCAGGAAAGTAGGAGTAGAAAAAGTAGTGCTGTTGCTATAAGTTACTTTTACTTTTCCTGTCACTCCTTTCTTTGTAGTAATCAATACAACTCCATTCGCTGCGCTCGAACCATAAAGTGCTGCTGCAGAAGGACCTGTCAGAAGACTCATGCTTTCTATATCTTCCGGATTAATATCCGCCACACTGTTTGTTCCCGGAGGAGTTGTCATCGTACCACCACTTTCTGCGCCAGAATTTACATTAAACATCGGGACACCGTCTATTACGTAAAGGGCATTATCGTCTTTCACCAACGATTTTGTTCCACGCATAATTACGCGAACGGCTCCACCGGCACCTGCTGCAGAGGAGTTGATTTGTACACCGGCTACCTTTCCTGCCAAGGAATTCATGAAGTTGGCATCCTTGATTGTAGTCAACTCATCCCCTTTCACCTGTTGCACGTTGTAACTCAATGCCTTTTGTTCACGCTTGATACCTAATGCTGTAACAACTACTTCATCCAGCACTTTTGTATCTTCACCCATTGAGATTTTCAGAGGTTGAGCATTGGCAAGCGTGATTGTTTGGGAGAAACTGTGCATTATTATGATTAGGGAATAAAATATATAACACCTTTATTATTTATCAATAAGTAATTGTTCAAAATTAAACAGCATTATGCATATGATTGCAGTGTCTTGTCTCTACGATTCATCACCACCAATAATATTTATTATCTTTCACCTTTCTTCCGGACTCCCGATAAACAGGACGTTTACGGGTGAAGGGCGGTTCTTTCACCTTACTTGGAAATGAAATATGCTCATAGATTATTTTTTATTGGGATGTTTTTTACAATTAACGCAATGATTTTAGAAAGTACTGTTACAACATTCTTTCGATATGAATGTAACGATGAAGAGTCCCCCTTCACCCATAAACGGCCTAGTCACTGGGTGTTCATAAAAAAGGTGAAAGGGGATAGAAAAAAACATATATGTAGGAAAATCAAATATTGTTTTACCAATTCTCTAAAGCTATGCTTTAGCCTACCTAAAGCTATGCTTTTCGTTCCCTAAAGCTATGCTTCAAGTAAGTAAAATGTAGAACAGATACTTATAGACTTTATAAACATTATCATCATGCAAATGGCTTATTTATAAAATTTGACGTAAAACTGTCTAATTGATATATAACATGATTTTTCTGTAATTAAAAATGAATATGAAAAGTCCATTTATCTCTTCTGTTTTTTCACAAATTGTTGTATTGAAAAACTAGAGAAAATAAAGAATGTACATACAATTTGCATGCACTATTCTAATTTAAATATTAAAGTCGGTAAGCAATTGAGCATTTCTTATTCTTTCTTCTTTCTCAAAATAGGCTAGATAGTTTTCTGTGACAGCTAAATTGGAGTGCCCCAAACTTTCTGAAATATAAGAAGTCTTAGCACCTGCACGTTTTAGAACTGTTGCAAATGAATGCCTAGCGGTGTAGGTTGTTAATTGAGAAATCCCTGTATTTTGAGCTATCTTTTTGAGTCTTCTATTGCATTTAGTAACAATACGCCTCACTAGCCTAACTCTTTCAAACGCATTTTCTGTTCCGTCAGCGTATTTAAAGATATATGTTTGTGGATTAATTCTAGGATTCCCCCATTTATGAATGATATTCCACATTTCCGGAGTTATTATTGCATGTATTTCTTTACTATGTTTAGCTGTCCTCGAAGTTTTAGAACGTACAAAGCATATCTCTCCATCTACAATATTTGAATACTGAAGAAATAGTAAATCCATGAAATTGATACCATTGCATAAATAAGAAAATACCCATAGATCTCGAAACTCTTCTATATCTTTTGTTCCATCTTGATAGGACATTACTTTTTTTATATCAGCAAGAGTGAGTGCTAATTTACGTCCACAGCCTTCAGGAATCTCATATTTATTTTTTCCAAAAGGAAATGATGATTCTTTTAATATGCCATCTTGTATAGCACGATTTAGTATGCACTTTAAAGCTCTGAAATAAATACTAATGCTTGAATAGCTCTTACCTTTTGAAAGCCAGAAACGCTCACATCGTTTGAGCCAATCTACTGTAATTCTTTCTAAAGGAATATATGTTCCGCCAAAACTCTCTAAACTTTTTAGTGCACTCTGATAACTTAGATAAGTACTTGCCTGCTCATTGTCTTTTAGTTCTTTCATTTTCAGATTAAAAGCACTATGCAGGTTCATATCTTTCATTTGTCTTCCTAACCTAATACTTAAAGTCTCAATATTAAATTCACCCTTTTGTATTAGTTCATTAATGTGCTGTTTTACATTAGAAAAACTACTTTCTATATCACTTCGTATCTCTGTCAATAACCTGCTTTTCGCTTTTAGCAGTCGGTTCCAATCTTCTTTTGAAAGTTCCTTTCCTGTTGAGTAATACTTTTGTTTTCTTCTGAATACCACTTGAACTTTAATAGGAAACAACCCGCTCTTTTTCACTCTTCTGGTATCTAATATGGTTAATACAGAGACTCCATCTCTTGAATATTTGAACATAAAAATGAATGTTTATATCTATACATTAACTGAAATATACATGATTTGTATGCAAAATGTATGCAAATATAATAAATCAGCCTGATTTCAATAAGTGTATAAGATTCTATTTATCAAATATTTGAGTATTTATTTTTCAATTAGGAATTTGCTTCTATTATATTTTTTCAAAAAAAAATCTTATCTTCGTTTAGTAAGGTTACAACATAGAATGTATTACTATTGAATAAGCGCTTATGGAATTTATTTTAAGTGTAACCTTTAAATTTATTAATTATGAGAAACAGAGATACATGAAACCTTTGTGTGAAAACGGTAATTTTAGTTACCGCCACTAATTAAACTCTCTAAAAACTATTTCTAATTAAAAAGAATAAGATGAAAGAAATTATAAAACACAAGTTCTCATACTTGTTATTCTTCCTTTTGTTGGCTTCGTGTTTTGCTTCAGTTTATGGGCAAGAACGAACGATCACTCTTAATCTATCAAAAGTACCCTTAAATACTGCTTTGAAAGAAGTTGAGAGACAAACCTCAATGTCAGTAGTCTATAACACAAATGATGTCGATATAAATCGCATCGTATCCATCAAGGTAACAAAAGAATCTCTGAATAATGTAATGAATCAGTTGTTCAGAGGAGTTAATGTCAGTTTTTCAATAGTAGATAATCATATTGTACTTTCTGCAAAGAGTAATAAAGAAGATCAGCAGAAAAAAACTCCAATTATGGCGAGTGGTACTGTTACCGATTCAAAAGGAGAACCATTGATCGGAGTTAGTATTCTGGTAAAAGGAACTTCAAATGGTACTATCACTGATATGGATGGAAATTTCAAAATACAGGCTGCCAAAGGTGATGTACTTGAAGTATCTTATATCGGTTATGCCTCCCAAGCAATCACGCTTGCCAATGCTCAACCTCTGAAAGTAACTTTAGGAGAAGATACGCAAGTATTGGATGAAGTTGTTGTTACTGCATTGGGTATCAAGCGCTCGGAGAAAGCTTTGACGTATAATGTACAACAGGTGAAAGGGGATGAACTTACAACTGTAAAAAGTACAAACTTTATGGGAGCACTGGCTGGTAAGGCAGCGGGAGTGCAGATTAATTCTAGTGCTTCAGGTCCTGGTGGTGGTGTAAAGGTGGTAATGCGAGGCGCTAAATCTATCACGCAAAACAATAATGCACTCTATGTGATTGATGGTATTCCAATGTACAATCGCGCTTCTTCTGGTGGTGATGGAGCGATGGCAACGCAACCGGGCAGTGAATCAATAGCTGACATTAATCCGGATGATATTGAAAGTATGTCATTGCTGACAGGACCTTCTGCAGCTGCGTTATATGGATATGAAGGGGCTAATGGAGTTGTTTTAATTACTACTAAGAAAGGGCGTGCTGACAAGACAACTGTGACTTATAGTAATAATACTACATTCAGCGATCCTATGATGATGCCAAAGTTTCAGAATACTTATGGTAATATGACGGGGGAAGTGATGAGCTGGGGATTGGAAACGGATAAGAGATACGATCCTGCAAAGTTCTTTAACACAGGAAGTAATGTATCTAATACACTTTCTCTTTCCACTGGCAATGATAAGAGTCAAAGTTATATCTCTGTAGCTACAACTAATGCAGCAGGCATTATGCCTAATAATGACTACGATAGATATAATTTCTCATTTCGTAATACTACCAATTTTCTGAATAATAAGTTTATTTTGGATACAAGTGCCAACTATATTATTCAAAACGATAAGAATATGGTATCTCAAGGACAGTATTTCAACCCGCTTACTTCTTTGTATTTGTTTCCACGTGGTGAAGACTTTTCTGATGTAACTGTATATGAACGTTATGATGATTTATCGGGGGTAAATACACAGTATTGGCCATATGGTGATTTAGGAGGTGTTTCATCTCAGAATCCTTATTGGATTATGAATCGCATGAACCGTGAGAATGATAGAAGACGTTATAAGTTGGCTGCCAGCCTACAATATAACATCATTGATGGGTTAAATGTGCAAGGACGTGTGAGCATTGATAATACCGAAAGTAAATATACAGAAAAATTCCACGCTGGTACAGTTGGTAACTTTGCTGGTTCGAAAGGGCGATATAAAGAAGAAAACCGTCTGGACAGACAAGTTTATGCGGATGTATTGGCGAATTTCAACAAAACATTCAATGAGTTTAATGTAACAGCCAATTTGGGTGCTTCTATTAAAGATCTCCGTATGGAATTGACTTCTTTACATGGAGACTTGAATAATGTGACTAACCATTTTACTATCGAAAATCTGACACGCAGCGGTTATTATAAAGTAAATGCTGATGGTTTAAAGCGTCAGACTCAATCAGTTTTTGCCAATGCGGAAATTGGATGGAGAAGTTTTCTCTACTTAAGTCTTACCGGACGTGCTGACTGGGATTCTTCTCTAGCTCTTTCAGAAAGAGGAAATAAACCATTCTTCTATCCTTCTATTGGTATTTCAAGTATTTTGAGTGAAGTTATTGATTTGCCCGAATGGTTTTCATTCTTGAAAGCGCGTTTCTCTTTCACTTCTGTGGGTAATGCCTATGATCCATATTTAACAAAGGTGCGTTATACGTATGACGACCAACTAGATCAATACAAAGCAGAATCCCTGTATCCGAACTCTGATTTGAAACCTGAAATTACCAAATCTTATGAGGCGGGATTGAATATGCGTTTCTTCAAAAATACATTGAATTTTGATATTACCTATTACAACTCTGATACGCGTAACCAAACGTTTGCTGCACCTCTTCCGGCAAGTTCTGGTTATACAGCTGTCAACATCCAGGCAGGTAGTGTACAGAATCAGGGTATAGAGATGGCTTTGGGATACAAAAATGAATGGCGTGATTTTGGTTGGTCCAGTAATTTTACTTTTACTTATAATAAAAATAAAATCAAAAGGCTGGCAGATGGTGTAACTAATAGAATAACAGGTGAACCGATTGAAATGCCTTATGTAGACAAAGCTAGATTAGGAGGATCAACTTCACCGGTAGTACGTCTGACAGAGGGTGGTTCTATGGGAGACTTGTATATCAACCGTGACTTCAAACGCGATAATAATGGTTATATTTATTTGGATGCCAAGACTGGTTTGCCGAGTATGGTGGAGACTGAATATCGGAAAATTGGTTCATTGCTTCCAAAAGTTAATTTAGGATGGAGAAATTCATTTACTTATAAAGGTATACGTCTGAATGTATTGTTAAGTGGACGTTTTGGTGGTTTGGTTGTGTCTAATACACAAGCGTTTCTTGACCGTTGTGGCGTTTCCGAATATAGCGCGCAACTTCGTCAGGCTGGAGGTGTAATGATCAACAACAGAAATGTGTCTGCTAAAGATTATTTGGGTATAGTAGCGGCTGGTACTGGTGAAGGTGACCATTATGTGTACGAAGCAACCAATATCCGTTTGCAGGAGGTTAGTCTTGAATATACACTTCCTAAAAAATGGTTATATAACATTGCTGATGTGACATTAGGTTTAATTGGAAACAACCTCGCTATGATATATTGCAAGGCACCGTTCGATCCTGAATTGGTTGCGTCATCTACCAGCACTTTCTATACTGGTGTGGATTATTTCATGCAGCCTAGCTTGAGAAACATGGGATTTAGTATAAAAGTACAATTCTAATAAAGCAACGAATAATGAAAAAAATCAAGATAATCAAGACTGTAAGCGTGGCAGCTTTTACTACTACTCTGCTATTCGCTTCGTGTACGGGAAACTTTGATGAATTAAATACACATCCAACGGACGTGTATCCAGAGGATATGACTCCGACAGAGCGGGTAGGTACGTTGTTTGTGTCTATGACTCGTTTATTGAATGCCTGCCAGGAAAATAACAGTCAGCACACCGAACAAATGGTGGGACAGTATGGCGGGTATTTCGCGACAACTGCTCCTTGGAATGGCACTAATTTCGGAACATTCAATCCTAGTGCCGACTGGGTAGATGTTCCTTACAAAGATATGTTTACGGAATTTTATCCAAATTTCCAGACAATAAAAGAATCTACCGGGGGTACCGGGTATATTTATGCGTGGGCATCTATTCTTCGGGTAGGCGTTATGCTTCGTGTTGCCGATATTTATGGTCCTATTCCTTATTCTGAAATGGGAAAAGGAGAATTTCAGGTGGCATACGATGATTTGAAAACACTCTATCATAATATGTTTGATGATTTGACACGTAGTATTAATGTGCTTTCGGCTTTTGTTCAAGAAAATGAAGGAAAAGAAGTGCCTGTTGCCGAATATGATATCATATATAATGGTGATTTTAGCAAATGGATCAAATATGCTAATTCTTTGAAACTTCGCATGGCTGTGCGTATTGCCTCTAATACTGAAGATACGGAATATGCTAAACAAATGATGGCGGAAGCGATTAACGGGGGAGTAATAGAATCTAATGAGGATAATGCCTTTTTCCCCTCTATGCCATATAATCCGTTCTGGATCGCTTCTGATTGGGGTGACTTAGCTATCAATGCGACACTTTCCGCATACATGAATGGATATAATGATCCGCGTATTAGCAAATATATGAATACCTCGACTTCATATAGAGAGTATCGTGGTGTACGTATGGGCATTAAAGATACAAGTAAAAGTGTTGAAGGTAGTGCCGCAAGGTATTCCAAACCAGCTGTTACAGAAGCTTCTCCTATGCCGGTTTTCTATGCGGCAGAAACATATTTCTTGAAAGCGGAAGCAGCTTTACAGGGATGGATTGCAGGTGGAGCAGCAGCGGCTAAGAGTTACTATGAACAGGGCATTCAGGTTTCAATGAATCAACATGGTGTAGAGATTGGTGATTACCTTTCAAGCACAGTTGTTCCTCAAGGGTATACAGATCGATGGAATTCTCAAAACAATATTTCATTTACTGATGTACCTACTGTTGCGTGGGAAAACGGAAGTAATAAGCTCCAGAAGATTATTACTCAAAAATGGATTGCCAACTATCCATTGGGAATTGAAGCTTGGTGTGATTATCGTCGTACCGGCTATCCTGAGCTGTTCACTGCACGTGACAATCTAAGCTCTGTTGGCTATATAGGTGACATTGATAGTAAACGTATGGTTCGCCGTTTGCCATATCCTACAACAGAAAAATCCAGTAATTCTGCTAATGTATCGGCAGCTATTGCAACGATGTTAGGTGGTCCGGACACTGGAGCTACGGATTTGTGGTGGGCAAAAAAGAACTAATTTTTAACCTGATAAAATATAGAATATGAATATAAAGCATATAAAGAATGCATTAGGATTTGCATTTGCCGCAACATTCTTCGTTGGATGTACGGATGTGGAATCTATTAATGATGTTGATTTGAATCAAACCGTCAAGACTGATGAATATTTTGCTGCTTTGCGTAAATGGAAAGAGACACCGGGCCTTCCACAAGTGTTTGTATGGTTCGACAATTGGACGGGAACTTCTCCTACCGGTGAAAATAGCTTGAGAGGTTTGCCTGATTCCGTCACCATTGCTTCCAACTGGGGGGGACATCCGAAATTTGAATTGACTCCGGAACGAAAGGCTGATATGGAATATGTGCAAAAAGTGAAAGGTACAAAGGTGGTCGTTACTTTATTTTCTCAAAACATTGGCGATGACCTTCCGGATAAAGAAATTTATCACGAAGCCGGAACTAGCAGTGATCCGGAAAAAGTAAGACCTGCAATTAAAGCCTATGCCGAAGATCTTTACAGAGCTTGTCTCGAATGTGGATATGATGGCTATGATTGGGACTATGAACCGGGTGGTGGAATGGGAGTAGGTCCGCTTTGGTCAAATAAAGTACAGAGAACCATCTTTGTAGAGGAACTCTCTTATTGGTTTGGACATGGTGCTATGGATCCTAATCGCGATCGTGGAGACCGTCCTATGCCAGAGAAACGTCTCCTTTTCTTAATTGACGGTGAGGTCGGAATCCGAACCGGTATGGATAAAGAATGGCTTTCATATTATGTAGACTATTTTGTATTGCAGGCTTATGGTGGAATGGCAGATTACAGAATGGCGGGAGTGTTACGTGATATGGATGATTGGATACAGCAAGGGATTATCACTCCGGATGAAATTGTCCGCAGAACCATAGCAACCGAAAATTTTGAATCCTATGCCAATTCTGGAGGAGGATTCCTCGGTATGTCAAATTACGTATATAAAAGTACTTATACCGTTAATGGAAAACCTTATGAGATAGATCAATTGATTGGCGGATGTGGTCTTTATAGGGTAGGATTTGACTATGCACAGGGTAAGGGTGATTATGATGGCTCACCGGAATATTACTTCTTACGCCAGGGAATTACGAATATATACAGAAATTTCTATGATCGCATGAATGCGGTTAGTGAGGAATAATGATTAAATGAATTTTATAAGAATGAAAATTATGAAATATATCTATTTATCAAGTCTTATGATTGTATTGTCAGCATTCTTTCTTACAGGATGTGAGAATGCAGAATACAAGGTACAGGCAAATAGTCTTTACATAACAGATGCAGCTGGTACAGACATTGCCACTACTGTTACTATGGATGACGGTGCAGACATTAACGTTGTCGTGCGTTTGGCCCAAAAAGTTGAGGAAGACGTAGAAGTGGAAATTCAGTTCTCTCCTGAATTATTGGCCGAGTACAATGAAACCAGCGGTACAGAATATGAAGTGTTGCCCGAAAATATGCTTCCGAAGAATGCTACAGTGACGATTCCGGCAGGTGAAATTAGTGCCAGTTATCGACTTCATGTAGATGATTTTGTGACTAATGGTATCACTTATGCCATTCCTCTCACATTAGGAAATGTTCTAAAAGGTGATATTCCAAAATCAAAAGTTCAGAGTAGATTCATTTATGTATTGGCAAAACCTTTGAATGTTTCTGTTCCAGTATTACGTGGTAATGCCGGAAATGTAACAACATTGCCTGAAACAGATTGGGGTATTACGGTGGATGCATGGACATTGGAAGCTTGGGTACGTATGGATGGTTATAGTATAAATAACCAAGCTATTTTCACATCCGGCAGTAATGATCATGAAATTTATATCCGTTTTGGGGATGCTAATAGACCATACAATTATCTACAGATAAAGTCCTTGGGAGGACAGAAACAAACAGCTAGTGATTTGGAGGTAAATACTTGGTATCATTGGGCTTTCGTTTATAATGGAACAACACTTACTATTTATAGAAATGGAAAACAAGATACATTCTTTGACCCTCCTGCACCAAAAGGTGGAAACGTTCGTTTTGATTTTATGAAAATAGTTGATAGTGGTAGCTATTTCCGTAATAATTGTGCTATGAGCCAGGTTCGTCTGTGGAAAGTAGCGCGTACAGAATCGGAGATCGTGAACAATATGTATTTTGAGGTAAATCCTAAGAATCCGAATTTGATAGCTCTTTGGCCAATGGATGAAGGAGATGGCACTTCCTTTAGAGATGCAACAGGCAACGGACATGATGCAACTTCTAATGGTGCTCTTCAAAAGTGGGAACATAATATCAGATTTGATAAATAGAATGTACTAGGTAAATAATTTATATAAAAGAGAAGGATGTGTCCAGTTTAGGGCATATCCTTTTTTTTATATGTTAAAGTATTCATAAATTATTAGAACTTTATTCTTCTGAACTGTATTTATAATAAATACTCGTATAAACTTAATTTCTAACAAACATGAAACATTGGTTATTATCTGTTTTGCTGATGGTATGTAGTACTGTTTCAGCACAAATAACACTAGTAAAAGATGGCAAGAGTAATGCTCGTATCATTGTGCAGGACAAAATGCCAAATAGTAAGACATCAGCGGAGCTCTTACAACATTTTCTCTATCATATTTCGAAAAGCAGGCTTCCTATTGAATATGATAAAACGCCTCGGAAAGGAGATATACTGATTGGCGGTCAAACTCCGCAAACAGTGACGGAAGATGGTTTCTCTATCTCTACTCAAGACGGTATTTTAAGAATATCAGGAAAAGAAAAAGGAGTTGTATATGGAGTTGTCACTTTGTTGGAACAATATCTGGGAGTTGATTATTGGGGAGAGAATGAATACTCTTTTACTCCTCAAAAGACGGTGACCTTGCCCTTGATTAATAAAGTCGAAAACCCGGCCTTTCGTTATCGTCAGACACAATGTTATGCCATCCGTACAGATTCTATTTATAAGTGGTGGAATCGTTTAGAGGAACCCAATGAAGTGTTTGCTGCCGGTTATTGGGTACATACATTTGACAAGCTTCTGCCTTCATCTGTTTATGGGAAAGAACATCCGGAGTATTATTCTTATTTTAAAGGAAAACGTCATCCGGGAAAAGCCAGTCAGTGGTGTTTGAGTAATCCGGAAGTTTTTGAGATTGTAGCTCAACGTGTTGACTCTATTTTCAAAGCTAATCCCGATAAACATATCATGTCCGTTAGTCAGAATGATGGTAATTATACGAATTGCACCTGTGATGATTGTAAGGCAATTGATGATTATGAAGGGGCACTATCGGGAAGTGTGATTACTTTTCTGAATAAGTTGGCAGCTCGTTTTCCGGATAAGGAGTTTTCTACATTGGCTTATCTGTATACGATGAATCCACCGAAGCATGTGAAGCCTTTGCCGAATGTGAATATTATGTTGTGTGATATTGACTGCGACCGTGAGGTAACCTTGACAGAGAATGCTTCGGGAAAGGAATTTGTGAAAGCCATGGAGGGATGGTCTAAAATAACCAATAATATTTTCGTATGGGATTATGGTATTAATTTTGATAATTATCTGGCCCCTTTTCCTAACTTCCATATTTTACAGGATAATATCCGTCTTTTCAAGAAGAATCATGCCACTATGCATTTCTCTCAAATAGCAGGGAGCAGGGGAGGAGATTTTGCCGAACTTCGTGCCTATTTAGTTTCAAAGTTAATGTGGAATCCCGAAGCTAATGTAGATTCTTTGATGCAACATTTCCTACATGGATATTATGGTGAAGCTGCGCCACATCTTTATCAATACATAAAGGTTATGGAAGGTGCATTAATAGGTAGCGGACAGAGATTATGGATTTATGATTCTCCTGTATCACATAAATATGGCATGTTGAAGCCTGCTTTGATGCGTCGTTATAATCATTTATTTGATTTGGCCGAAAAGGCTGTCGCAACAGAGCCGGATTTCTTGAAGCGAGTTCAACGGGCGCGTCTGCCAATTCAGTATTCAGAACTGGAGATCGCACGGACAGAGACTGAAAAAGACCTGGCAGATATAAATAAGAAGTTGGATCTTTTTGAGGAACGTGTGAAAGAGTTTCAAGTCCCTACCTTAAATGAGCGTTCCAATTCACCGATAGACTACTGTAAATTGTATCGGGAACGTTACATGCCACAAAAGGAGAATAGTCTGGCTTTGGGAGCAAAGGTTACTTATATAACTCCCCCTACCGGAAAATATGCAGCGTTAGGAAAGACTGCATTGGTTGACGGTTTGTTTGGTGGAGCAACCTTTGTTGATAGTTGGATTGGTTGGGAAGGAACGGATGGTGCATTTGTTATAGATTTAGGTGAAACGAAAGAAATACATAGTGTGGAAACGGATTTTCTTCATCAAATAGGGGCATGGATTCTTTTCCCTTTAAAGGTGGTTTATTCGTATACTGATGACGGTGAGCATTATACACATTGGAAAACGATTGATTTGCCGGAAGAGCGTACGGGGGAGGTGAAATTCCGTGGAGTCAAGGCAGAGTCAGTTGAACCGGTAAAAGCTCGTTATGTAAAAGTAGAAGTTACCGGGACGAAAGAATGCCCGACTTGGCATTACGGTGTAGGACATCCTTCGTGGTTCTTTATAGACGAAGTGATAATAAAATAAAAAAAGTAGGGGGGAGACGTTAGTAGTTTCCCCCTTTTAGTTGTATTATATATAGATGGGTTAGAAAAATGGATTTTTTCATCTATATACTATGATTTATGCAACAGAATAAAACTGCTTCTCAACGAAACACTATTAGCCCGGCTTGCTGGGTGCCTACCGCTTATTTTGCAATGGGACTTCCCTTTATTGCTATTAATTTGGTTTCCGTTTTCATGTTTAAGGATCTGGGAATTTCGGATACGCAAATTGCATTCTGGACTTCTCTAATTATGATGCCTTGGACATTGAAGTTCTTGTGGAGCCCTTTTCTTGAAATGTATAAAACGAAAAAATTCTTCGTATTAATTACAGAATTGTTGAGCGGTGTACTGTTTGGAGTAGTAGCCTTTTCTTTGTTCTTCGATTATTTTTTCGCTATAAGTATCTCTACGATGGCAGTGATAGCTTTTAGTGGAGCCACACACGATATTGCTTGTGATGGTGTATATATGGCTGAATTGAACAAAGAAGATCAGGCAAAATATATCGGAGTGCAAGGTGCTTTTTATAATATAGCCAAATTGGTCGCTAATGGAGGATTGGTTGCTATGGCAGGAGCATTGGCAGAACATTTTGGAGCGATAGAAGGTGCTTCAATAGATGCTAATAAAGGGGCATATTCATCTGCATGGATGATTATTTTCGGCGTGATTGCTGCAATAATGGTACTGATCGGTATTTATCATATCAGAATCTTGCCTTCTACACAAGTGCCCGTAACAACTAAAAAGACGACTTCGGAAATAAAAAAAGAATTGATAGCAGTAATAGGGAATTTCTTTACTAAGAAACATATTTTCTATTACATCGCTTTTATTATCTTGTATCGACTGGCAGAAGGATTTATCATGAAAATAGCTCCGCTGTTTTTGCGTGCTTCAAGAGATGTAGGTGGTTTAGGATTGTCATTAACCGAGATCGGTACGCTGAATGGTATCTTTGGTTCTGCAGCTTTCGTTCTAGGTTCATTGTTGGCAGGAATTTATGTCTCTAAGTTCGGACTGAAAAAGACACTATTCACTCTCTGTTGTATTTTTAATCTTCCGTTCGTAGCCTATACTTTTTTGGCAGTTGCACAGCCTACTAATGTATATCTAATCGGAACTTGTATAACAATGGAATATTTTGGTTATGGTTTTGGCTTTGTCGGACTGACGTTGTTTATGATGCAACAGATTGCTCCAGGAAAACATCAAATGTCGCATTATGCATTTGCTTCAGGGATCATGAACCTGGGAGTGATGCTTCCGGGAATGGTGAGCGGTTATCTTAGCGACTTGCTTGGGTATCGAAATTTCTTTATTTATGTATTAATTGCAACTATTCCAGCTTTCCTGATTACTTATTTCATCCCTTTCACGTATGATGATTCAAAAAAATAATAATATAAAAAATAACGATTATGAATAAAATTCAAATTCCTTGGGAAGATCGTCCTGTCGGATGTACGGACGTTATGTGGCGTTACTCACAAAATCCGGTTATCGGACGTTATCATATTCCTTCATCTAATAGTATATTCAATAGTGCTGTTGTTCCTTTTGAGGATGGTTTTGCCGGCGTATTCCGTTGTGATAACAAAGCGGTGCAAATGAATATCTTCACAGGTTTCAGTAAGGATGGTATTCATTGGGATATCAATCATGAACCTATCCAGTTTAAGGCTGGTAATACAGAAATGATTGAGTCGGAATATAAATATGATCCCCGTGTTACATGGATTGAAGATCGCTATTGGGTGACTTGGTGCAATGGTTATCATGGTCCTACAATTGGTATTGCATACACTTTTGACTTTAAGGAATTTTTCCAATGTGAGAATGCATTCCTGCCCTTCAACCGTAATGGCGTACTTTTCCCACAGAAAATTGATGGCAAGTATGCGATGTTAAGTCGCCCGAGTGACAATGGACATACTCCGTTCGGTGATATATATATCAGTTATAGCCCGGATATGAAATATTGGGGTGAACATCGCTGTGTAATGAAAGTGACTCCTTTCCCGGAAAGTGCTTGGCAGTGTACGAAGATTGGTGCAGGATCAGTGCCTTTCCTCACTGACGAAGGCTGGTTGCTGTTTTATCATGGCGTTATTACTACCTGCAACGGTTTCCGTTATGCTATGGGAGCTGCTATACTAGATAAAGATCATCCGGAAAAAGTCCTTTACCGTACACGTGAATACCTGATTGGTCCGGCTGCTCCTTATGAACTTCAAGGTGATGTTCCCAATGTGGTATTCCCTTGTGCTGCTTTGCAGGATGGTGAACGTGTGGCTGTTTATTATGGTGCAGCAGATACGGTGGTAGGTATGGCTTTCGGATATATAAAAGAGATTATCGATTTTACTAAACGAACGAGTATCATTTAATTAAGATATGAAACGTATTATATTAACTTACACACTTGCTTTTTCCCTTCTTTCCGCTTATGCGGGGGAAGGGGGAAGCCCTCCCCTAAAAAATACGGATAAAAGTCTTTTGATAGATTATGTAGATCCTTTTATCGGAACTACTAATTTCGGGACTACCAATCCCGGAGCGATTTGTCCGAATGGTATGATGTCTGTGGTTCCTTTCAATGTGATGGGATCTTCTGAAAATACCTATGATAAAGACGCCCGGTGGTGGTCTACGCCTTATGAATATACAAACTGTTTCTTTACCGGATATGCTCATGTGAATTTGAGTGGAGTCGGTTGTCCGGAATTAGGTTCTTTATTGCTGATGCCTACTACCGGAGAATTGAATGTGGATTATAAAGAATATGGTAGTAAGTATAAGGATGAACAGGCCTCACCGGGTTATTATTCTAATTATCTGACTAAATATAATGTAAAAACGGAAGTCTCGGCTACTCCGCGTACCGGCATTGCCCGTTTTACTTTTCCAAAAGGAAAAAGTCATATATTGTTGAATTTAGGTGAAGGATTAACGAATGAGAGTGGTGCCATGCTTCGTCGTGTAAGCGATTGTGAGGTGGAAGGAGTCAAATTGCTTGGTACATTCTGTTATAACCCTCAAGCTGTATTTCCTATTTACTTTGTATTACGAGTTAAAAAGAGCCCTTCTGCAACAGGGTATTGGAAGAAACAACGTGCGATGACGGGTGTTGAGGCTGAATGGGATCCGGATCAGGGAAAATATAAACTTTATACTCGCTACGGAAAAGAAATAGCAGGAGATGACATCGGTACTTATTTCTCCTTCGACACAGAAGAAGGTGAACAGGTAGAAGTACAAATGGGAGTTTCTTTTGTAAGTATAGAAAATGCCCGGTTGAATCTGAATCGTGAACAGGCTGGAAAGAATTTCGAGCAGATTCATGCTGAAGCACGCTCCAAATGGAATGATGACTTATCACGTATAACTGTAGAAGGTGGTACGGATGCTCAAAAGACTGTATTTTATACAGCACTTTACCATTTGCTGATTCATCCTAATATTTTGCAGGATGTAAACGGAGAATATCCGGCAATGGAAAGTGATAAGATTCTGACAACAAAAGGAGATCGCTATACTGTCTTTTCTCTTTGGGATACTTACCGCAATGTTCATCAATTGTTGACTTTGGTTTATCCGGAACGTCAGATGGAAATGGTACGTACAATGCTTGATATGTATCGCGAACATGGATGGTTGCCTAAGTGGGAGTTATATGGCAGGGAAACATTGACAATGGAAGGTGACCCGAGCATTCCGGTGATTGTAGATACATGGATGAAAGGTTTGCGTGATTTTGATGTTGATCTGGCTTATGAAGCAATGTACAAGTCTGCTACGTTACCGGGAGCGGAAAACTTGATGCGTCCCGATAATGATGATTATATGTCCAAGGGATATGTGCCCCTTCGCGAACAGTATGACAATTCTGTATCTCATGCATTGGAATATTATATTGCCGATTTTGCACTATCCCGTTTTGCAGAGGCTTTAGGCAAAAAGAAAGATGCAGAGATGTTCTACAAGCGTTCTTTAGGATATAAACATTATTATAGCAAAGAATTTGGTACTTTCCGTCCGATTCTTCCTGATGGAACATTTTACAGTCCGTTCAATCCGAGACAAGGAGAGAACTTTGAACCGAATCCCGGTTTCCATGAAGGTAATTCCTGGAATTATACATTCTATGTGCCACATGATGTGTATGGTCTGGCAAAACTAATGGGTGGGAAGAAACCTTTTATTGATAAGCTACAAATGGTTTTTGACGAAGGGCTTTATGACCCGGCAAATGAACCGGATATTGCTTATGCCCATTTATTCTCATACTTTAAAGGTGAAGAATGGCGTACACAGAAAGAGACGCAACGTTTAATAGACAAGTACTTTACTACCAAACCTGATGGTATCCCGGGAAACGATGATACGGGAACGATGTCTTCTTGGGCTATTTTCAATATGATTGGTTTTTATCCTGATTGTCCCGGACTGCCTGAATACACATTGACGACTCCGGTTTTTAATAAGGTAACGATTCGGTTAGATCCGAAATGGTATAAAGAGAAAGAGTTAATTATTGAAGCTAATCGCACTCAACCAGGAACTTTATATATTGATAAGGTACTGCTGAATGGCAAAAAGTTCAATAAATATCATATCACACATGATGAACTTGTTCACGGCAAATATTTAAAATTTGAATTGAAATAACACACAGTGTTTCATAGGTATCGTTTTTGGGTTGACAGGGCTGTCGGACTTTTATGGTCCGGCAGCCTATTTTTTTTACATTTACTTTTATTATTACTTCTCGGAAAATAGCGACGCCATATGCTCGGGATAGTGACGGTATCCGGCTATGATAGCGTCACTATTTCTTCCGGATACCGTCATTATCTTATTTTCATTAGGCCACATTCTGCCACATTTATAGTTATTCTCTGTTTTATAGGTGATTACAAAAATCTCTTTCATACGTCTACTATGTAAATTGTAGGCAATAAGATGAAAATAAGAAGAAATTTATTCAAACATATCCTTTGGATATTAATACTTGCAGAGTGTTTCCCTCTATTAGCGATTGCCGGATCGCAGCAAAAGGAACAACGTTATAAAATAGCTGTATGTGACTGGATGATTTTGAAGCGTCAGAAAATCGGTTCATTTCAATTGGTACACGAATTGAATGGTGACGGCGTTGAGTTGGATATGGGTGGCCTTGGCAAGAGAGAAATGTTTGATAACAAATTGCGGGAACCTCATTTTCAGCAACTGTTTCGTGAAACTGCTCAAAAATATCAATTAGAGGTTTCTTCCATTGCTATGTCCGGTTTCTACGGGCAGTCTTTTCTGGAACGTGCTAATTATAAAGAGTTGGTTCAAGACTGCTTTCATGCAATGAAAGTAATGAATACTAAAGTAGCTTTTCTTCCTTTGGGGGGAATCGAAACTGGATGGGAAAAGAATCCGGCACTTCGAACTGAAGTTATAAAACGTTTGAAGGAGATGGGAGATATGGCTGCTTCTGAAGGAGTAGTTATCGGCATTGAAACTCAACTGGATGCTAAAGGAGATGTGAAACTGCTGAAAGAAATTAATTCTCCGGGAATCAAGATCTATTTTAAATTTCAAAATGCATTGGAGAATGGAAGGGATTTATGTAAGGAATTGAAAATTCTGGGGAAAAAGAATATTTGCCAGATTCACTGTACGGATACAGATGGAGTGACTCTACCTTTTAATGAACGATTGGACATGAATAAGGTGAAAAAGACTTTGGACAAGATGGGATGGAGTGGATGGCTAGTAGTAGAACGTTCACGTGATAAGGATGATGTACGAAACGTGAAGAAGAATTATGGCACGAATATTAAGTATTTGAAAGAAGTGTTTCAGTAAAGATAGGAGGATGATTATGATATAGTTAATATTACAAGGAGAGAGAAAAAAGAGCAAAATCTATTTTTTATCCTTTTAAGTGATTACATATTTTTTGATTGTACGTCTTTCCTTAAAAAGAACTTTTGGATTTTGAAGATATAATATATTATTTTTGTTTAAATTAAAATTTAATCTATGAAGAGTAAGATGAAGATTAAAATGAAGATTGCCGGGAAGTTATGGGGCTTATCAGCAATTCTTTTATTTGTTTCTTGTGCTAAAGGTTTTAACGATAATGAAACCTTTTCTGGAGGTGTGACAAATACACAGTTAGAATCGCCCATTCTCGACGATAATAGCTTTTCAACTTTGACAAACTCTGATGGCTCGGAAAGTGTAAAGATAACATGGCCAGTAGTTATGGGAGCAGGAGGATATTTGCTTAATGTATCTCTTATAGAAGATCCGGCAGATCCTACAGTAACTGCAGAAAATCCTATAGTTGTGATGCAGGATAGTATTGTAGATGGTTCGTCTGTCGTTTTTACGAAAACGGAAGATGCCACCTATAAAATAAAGATTAAGACTCTTGGAAATGAAAAACTGAATAATAAGGAAGCGCAAGAGAGCACTGATTTTAAATATGTAGCATTGGTACCTGCTACAACAATTCCTGTAGGGGAAGATATAGCAGAGTATATTAATAATCAATTGAAAGATAGTGATAAAGAGCAAGCTTTTGCTTTAGAAGCTGGTAAAGCTTATGTCCTGAATGGTGTAGTTGATTTTAGATTGAATGTGATAACGCTTCGTAGTACTGATAAAGAGAATCGACCAATAGTAAAAATTGGTGCTAATGGAGGATTGGTAACGCAAGCTGGATTGAAAATTAAATTTATCAATTTTGATTGCTCGGAAATGACTGGAGCTGGTTTTTTGACTCTTAGTGGGGAACCAAGTGAAACGATCTCAATAAAGAGCTTAGGTTATGATAAGGATGAAGCTAATCAAGATGGTTATATCATCAATAAACCTGTAATTATTCAAGAATGTAATATCAAAAACCTACAAAATAGCTTGCTTTATGGCAATAAGAAACCATGGACTTTACGTGATTTCCGTATAACGGATTGTATCGTACAAATGAATAATTCTGGTTCTAATGGGGTTATTAATTTATATGGTGCTACAGGTACAATTAAAGATATGACAATAAAGAACTGTACATTCTATAATTTAGTAAAAAATAGTTCAGCTTATTTTATTCGTTATCAAAACAACTCACAACCTTGGAAATATTTTGGAAAGAGCGATAATACTTCAACTCATATTATTATTAATAATACATTTTGCAAAACATTTTCAAATAAAGATTTTGGTAATAATATACCTAATGATAAGACTTCAATAACCCAGAAGGTTGAATATAATATATTCTATGATGTATATCGTTTATATCAATATCTTCAAAGTAATAATAAGAAATCAACTGTTGGTAATACTATTTGGGGAGTTGATGGTGGAACTCCTAACGGTAATGATACAGGAGGACGAAAAGATGATAATGGAAATCCGTTTGCTACACTTGAAGACCCAGAGTTCGTAGGTCCTTTCTTACAGGAATTGGACTTATCACAAATTAACGGTGGTGTTAATTTTGAGCCTAAGGGTGCAGAAGCTGTAAAAAATAAAAGTGGTGATCCTCGTTGGTATAAATAAATATAAAGTATAAATTATAATGCTATAATAATGAAACATAATAACATAATCAAATTGTGTCTTGGCATATTTCTGGTTTTTGTGATAGCTTTACCTGCTTTGGCCCAGAAAAACATGACATTCAAGGGGGTAGTAGTAGATACGACGGGAGAACCTATCATTGGGGCTTCTGTGAAAGTGGTAGGAACAGCTACTGGAACAATAACTGATTTGGATGGTAAATTTATGGTAGTTGTTCCATCAGGGAAACAGGTTGAAATATCTTATATAGGATATATAACGCAGGTATTATCAGATTTTAAGCAGACTAAGATTGAACTGAAAGAAGATACTCAACAGTTGGATGAGGTAGTGGTAGTCGGTTATGGTACACAGAAAAAAGCGCATTTAACAGGAGCCATTGCTACTGTGCCAATGGATGATATTCAGGACCTTGCTTCTGGTAACTTGGCAAGTACATTGAGTGGTATGGTAAATGGACTAAGTGTTAGTGGTGGAGATGCACGCCCTGGTGAAAATGCACGGATTAACATTCGTCAGAATGATGTTTTATCAGATATTGGTGGAACAGCTTCAGAACCATTATATGTTATCGATGGGTATATTTATCCGGTAGAAGTGAAGATTGGTGATGTGACAGAAAACTTGGGAGCAACAGCATTTAATAATTTAGACCCATCTGTAATTGAGAGTATTTCAGTTTTGAAAGATGCTGCAGCTGCAGTATACGGTGCCCGTGCTGCTAATGGTGTTATATTGGTAACCACAAAGAGGGGTAAACAAGGTGCACCTAAGATTTCATATAGTGGAACTTTTGGCGTTGTGGATGAAGTTTCGCGTGCTAAGATGTTGAATGCTTATCAATATGGTCAACTTTGGAATGCCGTGCGTGCGGCTGATCCGACTGACGTATCTATTAATTTGCAGAATGATTTATTTCAGGCAGATGAGTTGAATGCAATGAGAGGGCTGAATTACGACCTGTTGGATAAATATTGGAAAGCAGCATTGACACAAAAGCATAGTATTAATATGACCGGTGGTTCGGAAAGAGCTAATTATTTTGGGGGAATATCTTATTTTGATCAAGATGGTAATCTAGGAAATTTGGATTATAACCGTTGGAACTATCGTGCTGGTGTTGATGTGAAGATTAGTAAATGGTTAAAAGCAAGTCTTCAGGTTTCTGGTGATTATGGAAAGAAAAACAAACCGAATGTAAAGGTAGGAGGTAGTAATGATGAGAAAGACTATAATCTTTTATTAGTTCGTCCGTATTATATTCCTGAAGAAGTAAATGGTATTCCAATTGTGCCTTATGGTATTAGTAATTCGCAAATAAGTTCTTCACAGAATTATTCATTTTCTCTACTTCAGAATGCAGGGGATTATAATAGGACAGAAACATCGAATATGAATATTAATGCCGGTTTGGAATATGATTTTGGATGGAATAAATGGCTGAAAGGATTAAAACTGAAATTCTCTTATTCAAAGAGTATCAATTCAACAAAAAATAATCAATATGGTTCATCATATGAACTTTATTATATGTCCAAACGTGCAGGAAGTGGAAATCATTTATATACACCTGTTCAAGGACAGGAATCTCTATATGAAGAGTTACTGGGAGAAAATAATTTCTTACTTGCTAATAATGGTTCTGCTATCAATAATGCCAGTGGAGATCCCTATTTATCTCGTACGATGAGTCGTGCCGATAATTATCAGATGAACTTTACGGCAACTTATAACCGTGACTTTGGTAATCATCATATAGGTGCTTTATTCTCTATTGAAAAGTCGGAGGCTGAAAGTGAATATTTGGTAGGACAGGTTACTAATCCTTATGAATTTACAAATGGACAATCCAATCTTGTTCAATATAATAGTGCATCTACTACTGAATTCAAGCGTGCGGAGTCTGGAACATTATCATATATTGGTCGTGTGAACTATGCATATGCTGACAAGTATTTGTTAGAGTTCTTGCTTCGTTCAGACGCATCAACCAAGTTTGCTCCTGAAAATTATTGGGGTGTTTTTCCTTCCGTTTCTGCTGGTTGGATAATATCACAAGAGGAATGGTTTAAGAAGAGTGTGAAGTGGGTCGACTATTTGAAAGTACGTGCTTCGTTTGGTTTGACAGGTCGAGATAATACGAAAGCATGGCAATGGATGCAAAATTATGCAGTTGATAAAGATAAAGGACCTATATTTGGTGTCAACACATCAACAAATGCTGGTAATCATATAACAATTAATAAGGAGATTTCTGCTGTTAACCGTAATGCACATTGGGATAAGTCATATAAGGCAAATTTTGGTTTGGACTTCAACGTCTTGAATAATCGTTTGTCATTCAATATTGATGGTTATTATGAGTGGAATCGAGAAATGTTACTTCCATATTCTGCTTCTATTCCAGGTACGGTAGGAACACAGTCAGCGAATTTTAATTACGGAGAGTTAAATACATATGGTATGGAATTGTCTGTGACTTGGAGAGATAGAATAGGGAAAGATTTTAAATATAAGGTGTCTGTTAATACAGGGTATACGGATAATAAAGTGCTTATGATGGACTGGGAAACCAATCAACGTTATATGAAGATTCATGAGGGAAGTCGTACGGATATGGGAACATGGGGAATGCAGTGTCTTGGCATGTTTCGCAGTTATCAAGATATTGATGAATATTTTGCTAAATATAATATTACATCATATATGGGTATGACCAAAGATAATGTAAAGCCTGGTATGTTGATCTATAAAGATATTCGTGGTGCAGAACAGACTGATGGAACCTATGCCGGACCAGATGGAGTTGTAAGTTATGAAAATGATCAAGTTCGTTTATCAAACCGAAATAACCCTTATGGTTTCACTACCAATTTGAGTGCGGAATGGAAAGGAATTTCTTTATCTGCACAGATAAGCGCAAGTTGGGGAGGATATAGTTTTATTCCAACATCAGCACTTAAGATCGGCAATATGGTCGGCTCTGGATCGAGTTCTTATACAGATTTGGAATATACCAATATGCCATCTTTCTGGAACACAGATAATATGTTCGTTTATAATGATGTAGTTGATGCGTCAGGGAATGTGGTTGTAAAAGCTAATCGCAATGCAAAATATCCAAACTTAAGATGGGGTAGTGTTAATAGTGTGAATTCTACATATTGGAGAGTGAGTGGAACTCGTGTTAGTATGAATCGTTTGACACTTGCATATAGTATACCATCTAAGTTTACAAGATTAATAGGTATTGAAAGTTGTCGTTTCAATGTGACGGGGCAGAATTTATTTAGTTTCTATAATCCTTATCCTGATAATTTTATAGATCCAATGACTTCTTATGGTAGTTATCCTACTTTGCGTAAGTTTACTATTGGTGTAAATGTGACATTCTAAAAAGAAATAGCGATGAAAAGAAAAAATATAATAGCTTTCAGTGTTGCTTTAATGGCAATAGGCACTTTCACTTCATGTAGTGATGAGTTTCTACAAGATAAAAAAAATTACGATTATGTTGATGCAAGTACATATAATACATTTAGTGGCGCAAAGGCACGTGTGGATGATATATATGCTTGGTGCTTGCCTAATACGAGTTCAGAACCAAGCTGGAAATATAACAGTACAGGAGCAGCTGATCTCCAATCTAAGTCTACAGAAGAGTACAGTGGGTTTGGATCATTTGTAGATCCTGATGCTCCGATGACTAGCCAAAGTGGAAATAATACGGTTCCTGATTATTTCCATAATAGTGGTAATAATATTCAGGCAAGTGTTTGGGGGCGTATTCGTAATTGCAATGATGTTATTTATGGTATAGAGAATAGTACTCTTTCAGAAGAAGAAAAGAATGAACTATTAGGACAGGTCTATTTCTTTCGTGCATGGTGTTACTATAATTTAGTGAAGTGGTATGGTGGAGTGCCCATAATTACGGAAGTGCAGGAGCCAGTGGCAGGAGCTATTGTTCCTCGTTCTACGACAAAAGCTTGTATTGATTTTATTTGTGGAGACTTGGAACGTTCTGCACAGTTACTTGCTTCATTTACAGAAAATGGCGGATGGCCTTCTAGCGATTTTGGACGTGTTACTTCTGGTACAGCACTTGCATTGAAAGGACGGGCTCTTTTGTTATATGCAAGTCCACTGTTTAATCGTAAAAATGACGTAGAACGCTGGAGGAAAGCTTATAATGAAATTACGACTGATCTACCTAGAATAAATGCTTGTGGCTATGGTTTAGTTAATGAAAGTAATGTCGGAACGAATGCTTCAGGCTGGGCGAATGTATTTTCTATGGTTGATGGTAATACAGAAGCGGTATTTGTAACGTTGTATAATGACATAGCGACGGGGGGAGTACCTGATTTTAGCAAAAATAATTCATGGGAACATGGTATTCGACCATCAAATGCTATGGGAGGAGGTGGTAAAACTCCTTCAGCCATGATGGTTGATATGTTCCCTATGGCTGATGGTAAGAGACCTTCTACATGCAATACTTATACTACATTAGAGCAATCTTCTATCGTTTATGATAAAAATGTTCCGTTTGCTAATCGTGATCCTCGTTTTTATAGGACATTTGCTTTTCCGGGAGTACGTTGGGCTTTCAGTGGTGATCCAAAGAACTCAAGCAATAATAATCCTTATACAGGAGATAAGTATAATTTGTGGAACTATGTTTGGTATGCTAATGAAAATGATAGAGATAATGAGGAAGCTAGTAGTTCCAATACATATGGTGCAGATAACCTGTTGACGAATGCCAAAGGTTTTTATATACGTAAACGTTCGGATGATTTAGATGTAAATTCAAATGCCAGATACAAATTTAGCCAAGCAAACGGCTTTAAATTTAGTGGTAGTCCATATTTGGAAATTCGTTATGCTGAAGTGTTGTTGAATTATGCGGAAGCAGCATGTGGTGCCGGTGAAATGGGAGTAGCTGTTGAACAGTTGAAGAAGATACGTGCTCGTGTGGGATATACATCAGCAAATAATTTTGGCCTGCAAACCAATTTGTCAAGTGATCAGTCTGCATGTTTTGCCGCCATCTTGTATGAACGTCAGATTGAGTTGGCTTATGAAGGTAAACGTTTTGATGACTTACGTCGTTGGATGTTGTTTGATGGTGGTGCGGAAAGAGCAGAAGGAGCACCTGACACATGGCTCCCATCTGGTTGGAATGGAAATACTTGTACTTATTTAGGTTTTAAACAACTAAATGGACAGCGTCGCGATAATCTTGAATTCCGTGTAAGCAGCGCTCATGAGAGTAAAGGACTTGGTGGTACATCGTGGGAAATAAATGGGGTAAATCCAGATCCATTAAAAGATGTAACACGTCCGGATGCATTAGATTTGAGACAGGCGGATATTTCAAGTCAACAGAATAAGTTAGTTGAGTTTTATAATACTTATCTAACACGTAAAATGAAGAAGGGAGATGCATATACTACTGATCATACACCGAAATATATGAATTTCCTTCCTCGGTATTATTTCCTGGGTTTTGCAGAAGGAGCTCAAAAAGCTAATCAAACATTGCCACAAACTATTGGTTGGGCAGATTATAACAATGGTGGTGCTAATGGTACTTTCGATCCATTAGCAGAATAAGTTCATAATCTCCAATTTATATAATAACGTTTCTAATACCTCTTGAATAGGAGGATTAGAGACGTTATTCTTTTATAAAGATTTGAGTTATGTAGAAAAACATATTTTGAATAATAATTTCTGCTCTACTGATTACAAATCTTTTTCTCTTTCGTCTTATTATTGTATTTTTGAATTAACAACTTCACTAAACCAAATAAAAATGAAGAAGAAACATGTATTATTAGCAGCTTTTGCTGCTGCAATGTTGACTCCGACTGTTGCATGGGCTCAATACCCACAAATAACCGACGAAGCCAAAGAAAACTATAAAAAGATGATGACTGAAGAGCGGAAGCGCTCTGATGAAGCATGGGCGAAGGCACTGCCAATAGTGCAGAAAGAAGCAAAGGAGGGACGTCCTTATATTCCTTGGGCTAGCCGTCCATGTGATTTGCCACAAGCGAATATTCCGGCATTTCCTGGAGCAGAAGGTGGCGGTATGTATAGTTTCGGTGGTCGCGGCGGTAAAGTTATTACTGTGACTAATTTGAATGATCGTGGACCCGGTTCTTTCCGTGAAGCTTGTGAAACAGGGGGCGCTCGTATTATCGTGTTCAATGTGGCAGGTATTATCCGTTTGGAGTCTCCGATTATAGTTCGTGCTCCCTATGTTACTATTGCAGGACAGACAGCTCCCGGTGATGGCGTTTGCATTGCCGGCGAATCATTTTGGGTAGATACGCATGATGTTGTTGTACGCCATATGCGTTTCCGCCGTGGAGAAACAAAGGTTTGGCATCGTGATGACTCTTTCGGAGGAAATCCGGTTGGTAATATTATGATTGACCACTGTTCTTGTACGTGGGGGTTGGATGAAAATATATCTTTCTACCGTCATATGTATGATCCTAGTGAAGGTCAATATGAAAGCAAAGATTTAAAACTTCCTACTGTAAATGTGACTATTCAGAATACAATCTCTGCAAAAGCATTGGATACATACAACCATGCATTTGGTAGCACTTTGGGAGGTGAAAACTGTGCATTTGCCCGTAACCTATGGGCTAGTAATGCAGGACGTAACCCTTCTATTGGCTGGAATGGAATATTCAACTTTGTCAATAATGTAGTGTTCAACTGGGTTCACCGTTCTTCTGATGGTGGTGATTATACCGCTATGTTCAATATGATTAATAACTACTACAAACCGGGACCTGCTACACCGAAAGACTCTAATGTAGGACATCGTATTTTGAAGCCGGAATCAGGACGCAGCAAACTGGATCATCACGTCTACGGACGAGTTTATGCTGATGGAAACATCATGGAAGGTTATCCTGCCATTACAGCAGACAACTGGAAAGGTGGTATTCAGATTGAAGACCAATCAAATACTGACGGGTATACTGAAAACATACGGAGCTATCAACCGTTTGAAATGCCGTATATTAATATTATGGGTGCAAATGATGCCTATGATTATGTATTGAAACATGCAGGTGCAACTATCCCTTGTCGTGATATTGTAGATGAACGTGTGATTGAAGAAGTGAAAACGGGCATCCCTTATTATGAAAAGAAACTTCCGAAAGATGCTTATGGCGATCTAACCGGTCTGTCTCCTAAATCAATGGGTGAAGACGGACAATTTAAGTATCGCCGTTTGCCTAAAGATTCTTATAAGCAGGGTATTATTACTGATATCCGTCAGATGGGTGGATTCCCTGAATATAAAGGTACTCCTTATGTAGATACAGACGGTGACGGTATGCCGGATGAATGGGAAATTGCCAATGGCTTGAATCCGAATGATCCGAGTGATGCTAATAAGGATTGTACAGGTGACGGATATACTAATATTGAAAAATATATCAACGGTATCAGCACAAAGCACAAAGTAGATTGGAGAGATATGAAGAACAACTACGATACATTGGCTGAAAAAGGAAAATTAATGTAATCGCAGGTAAGGTGCCGGAGCCAAGTTTTCTTTCGGCATCTTGCTTTAAAAACAATATCAATGAAAAAGATACTGATACTATCATTGCTTTTTATTTCCGGTTGGATGTCCGCACAGACAGTCGACTTAAATAAAGAGAATCGTGATCCTGAATATGTGAAGTCTATTGTCGGTCGGTCACAGAAGATCGTTGATAAACTTGGGCTTACAGATGCGAAAATTGCCGAAGACGTTCGGAATATCATAGCCAATCGTTACTTCGAATTAAATGATATTTATGAAGTACGGGATGCAAAAGTCAAGAAGGTAAAAGATTCAGGGTTGACCGGTGATGCTAAAAATGAAGCACTGAAAGCTGCCGAAAATGAAAAAGATGCGGCATTATACCGTTCACATTTCGCTTTTCCTGCCGATTTATCCCTCTTTCTTGATGAAAAGCAAATAGAGGCAGTGAAGGATGGCATGACTTATGGAGTGGTGAAAGTGACTTATGACTCACATCTGGACATGATTCCGACTTTGAAAGAAGAAGAAAAAGCCCAGATATATGCTTGGCTGATAGAGGCACGTGAATTCGCATTGGATGCCGAAAATTCGAACAAGAAACATGCTGCTTTCGGAAAGTACAAAGGACGTATCAATAATTATCTGGCTAAACGTGGATATGATCTGAAGAAAGAACGTGAGGAATGGTATAAACGTGTAAAAGCCCGTGGAGGTTCTCTATAATAAAAAAATAAGATACTATAAAAAGAAGCGAAATTCTTTCCCATTGTAAATGGTTAGTTTGTTTGATGGTGGAAAGGGTGGCTCGGAGAGTCGCCCTTTTATCATATATAAATTTTGAATCTAATGATTCTTCTGTTATATTTGAGTACAAATTAGACTTATTATCGTCTCCTCTGTATAAAGGATACAATTATAGAATATAGAAATGAAAAAGTTAAGAAATACATTAGCTGCAATAAGTCTTCTGTTTTTGGCTTCTTGTGGAGGTAACAAAGACTACTATATGTTCACTTCATTTCATGAACCGGCTGATGAGGGATTGAGATACTTATATAGTGAGGATGGAATACATTGGGACAGTATTCCGGGAATCTGGTTGAAACCGGAATTGGGGCAGCATCAACTAATGAGGGATCCTTCAATGGTGCGCACTCCGGATGGAACCTACCATTTGGTCTGGACTACCAGTTGGAAAGGCGATTTGGGATTTGGTTACGCACATTCCAAAGACCTGATTCATTGGTCGGAGCAACAGATGATTCCTGTAATGGCAGACGAACCGACTACCATTAATGTATGGGCTCCGGAGATTTTCTATGACGACGAGAGTGAACAGTTTATGGTTGTATGGGCCTCTTGTGTCCCCGGGCGTTTTGAAAAGGGGATAGAGGAAGAGAATAACAATCATCGTTTATACTATATCACTACAAAAGATTTTAAGACAGTTTCGAAAGCAAAACTTCTGTACGACCCGGGATTCAGCACCATTGATGCTGTCATCGTGAAACGGGCGAAGAATGACTATGTCATGGTGCTTAAGGATAATACCCGTCCGGAGCGCAATCTGAAAATCGCTTTTTCCGATTCTATGACCGGACCTTATTCGCCGGCATCACAGCCTTTTACAGAATCCTTTGTAGAAGGACCGTCTGTAGAGAAGTTGGGCGATGATTATTTAATCTATTTTGATGTGTATAAGAAAAAAATATATGGTGCTATGCGTACAAAGGATTTCCGGAACTTTACAGACGTAACAGAAGAAGTAAGCATCCCTGTGGGGCATAAGCATGGAACAATATTCAAAGCTCCGGAATCAGTAGTAAAGGCATTGCTGGAAGAAAAGAAATAAATCCGGAACTAATTTAAAATCAGAAATAAATCATGAACAACTCTGCTAAAATTCTTTTTGTACTGGCTGCCGGATGGTTGACTACTACAGCCTTTGCACAAGATAGAATCCATTATACAGGAAAAGAATTATCGAATCCTGCTTATCACGACGGGCAACTGTCTCCGGTAGTCGGAGTACATAATATTCAATTGGTGCGTGCTAATCGCGAACATCCGGATGCTTCGAACGGTAATGGATGGACTTATAATCACCAACCGATGCTCGCTTATTGGAATGGGCAATTTTTCTATCAATATCTGGCAGATCCTTCTGATGAGCACGTACCGCCTTCACAGACTTTTCTGATGACTTCGAAGGATGGATATCACTGGACGAATCCGGAAATTGTATTTCCTCCTTATAAAGTGCCCGATGGATATACCAAAGAGTCTCGTCCGGGTGTGCAGGCCAAAGATCTGATTGCCATTATGCACCAACGTGTTGGATTTTATGTCTCTAAATCCGGCAAACTGATTACAATGGGGAATTATGGAGTTGCTTTGGATAAAAAGGATGACCCCAATGATGGAAACGGTATTGGCCGCGTAGTTCGTGAAATAAAGAAAGACGGCTCTTTCGGACCGATCTATTTCATTTATTATAATCATGGATTTAATGAAAAGAATACCGATTATCCATATTTTAAAAAAAGTAAGGATCGTGAGTTTGTAAAAGCTTGTCAGGAAATTCTTGATAATCCGCTGTATATGATGCAGTGGGTGGAAGAAGCCGACCGTGAAGATCCTATCATTCCGCTGAAGAAAGGATATAAAGCATTCAATTGCTATACATTGCCGGATGGACGTATTGCCAGTCTTTGGAAACACGCACTTACTTCTATCAGTGAGGATGGCGGACATACCTGGGCGGAACCGGTGCTTCGTGCAAAAGGTTTTGTCAATAGCAATGCAAAAATCTGGGGACAACGTCTAAGTGACGGAACGTATGCTACCGTATATAATCCGTCGGAATTTCGTTGGCCGCTAGCCATCTCTTTGAGTAAAGATGGATTGGAATATAAGACATTAAATTTGGTACATGGTGAAATCACTCCCATGCGCTATGGAGGAAATTATAAATCATACGGTCCCCAATATCCACGTGGTATTCAGGAAGGTAATGGAATACCTGCAGATGGTGATTTATGGGTTTCTTACAGTGTGAATAAGGAAGATATGTGGATTTCCCGCATTCCTGTTCCGGTAGAGATAAATGCTTCAGCACATGCGGACGATGATTTCTCAAACAATAAATCAATTGCAGAACTGACTGACTGGAATATTTATTCTCCGGTTTGGGCTCCGGTTTCTCTGGAAGGTCAATGGCTGAAACTGCAAGATAAAGACCCGTTTGATTATGCTAAAGTGGAACGTAAAATACCGGCTTCTAAAGAGTTGAAAGTCTCATTCGATTTGCAAGCCGGGCAAAATGATAAAGGCATCCTTCAGATTGAATTCCTGGATGAGAACGGAATAGCATGTTCCCGTATGGAACTTACTGATGATGGAATTTTCCGAATGAAAGGTGGCTCGCGGTTTGCCAACATGATGAAATATGAAGCAGGAAAGGTTTATCATGTAGAAGCGGTCCTTTCTACTGCCGATCGTAATATTCAAGTATATGTAGATGGTAAAAGAGTAGGGCTGCGTATGTTCTACGCACCTGTGGCTGCTATTGAACGGATCGTATTCCGTACTGGTACGCCTCGTACATTCCCGACTGTAGATACTCCTGCCGATCAGACTTATGATCTGCCAAATGCAGGTGCACAAGACTCATTGACAGAATATGGTATTGCCAATGTGAAAACATCTTCTACAGATAAAGACGCGTCTTCTGCTTTCTTAAAGTATGCCGACTTCAGTCATTATGCCGACTATTTCAACAGTATGGAAGATGAGAACATCATTCAGGCCATTCCTAATGCAAAAGCTTCGGAATGGATGGAGAAAAATATACCTTTGTTTGAATGCCCGCAACATAATTTTGAAGAAATGTATTATTATCGTTGGTGGTCATTACGCAAGCATATCAAAGAGACTCCTGTGGGATATGGTATGACGGAGTTCCTCGTTCAGCGTTCCTATTCTGATAAATATAACCTGATCGCTTGTGCGATCGGACATCATATTTATGAGAGCCGTTGGTTACGTGACCCGAAATATCTGGATCAGATTATTCATACATGGTATCGTGGCAATGACGGCGGTCCGATGAAGAAAATGGATAAGTTCAGCTCATGGAATGCGGATGCTGTATTGGCCCGTTATATGGTAGATGGGGATAAAGATTTTATGCTGGATATGAAAAAAGATCTGGAAACTGAATATCAACGTTGGGAACGTACGAACCGTTTGAAGAATGGATTGTACTGGCAGGGGGATGTACAGGATGGTATGGAGGAATCTATCAGTGGTGGACGGAAGAAAAAATATGCCCGCCCGACAATCAATAGTTATATGTATGGCAATGCCAAAGCACTTTCATGTATGGGAATTCTTTCCGGTGACGAGGGGATGGCTATGAAATATGGTATGAGAGCAGACACGTTAAGAAATCTGGTAGAAAATGAGTTGTGGAATACCCGTCACCAGTTTTTTGAAACGATGCGTACAGACTCTTCAGCAAATGTCCGTGAAGCAATCGGATATATTCCCTGGTATTTCAACCTGCCGGATACGACAAAGAAATATGAAGTTGCCTGGAAAGAGATTCTGGATGAAAAAGGTTTCTCTGCTCCTTACGGATTAACTACTGCAGAACGTCGTCATCCGGAATTCCGTACACGTGGAGTGGGTAAGTGTGAGTGGGACGGAGCTATCTGGCCGTTTGCTTCTGCACAGACATTGACAGCAATGGCTAACTTTATGAATAATTATCCGCAGACCGTATTGTCTGACAGTGTATATTTCCGTCAGATGGAATTGTATGTGGAGTCACAGTACCATCGTGGTCGTCCTTACATTGGCGAATATCTGGATGAAGTGACCGGTTATTGGTTGAAAGGGGATCAGGAACGTAGCCGTTACTATAATCATTCTACTTTCAACGATCTGATGATTACAGGGCTGATTGGACTTCGTCCGCGTCTGGATAATACAATTGAAGTAAATCCATTGATCCCTGCCGACAAATGGGATTGGTTCTGCTTGGATAATGTACTATATCACGGTCATAATCTGACGATTCTTTGGGATAAGAACGGCGATCGTTATTATTGTGGAAAAGGCTTACGCATTTTTGTGGATGGTAAAGAAGTCGGTCATTCAGATACATTGACAAGAATCGTTTATCAAATAAAGATATATGAAAGATGAATTTTAGAAATTATTTTCTTTTAATACTGCTTTGTCTGCCATGTTTCATGCAGGCGAAGAATATAACAATCAGCCGTCTTACTTGTGAAATGCAGGAAGGTTTGGTTGTGGTTGAGGGGGCACCTCGTTTGGGATGGGTGATGGAATCGCCGGAAAATGGAACGCGACAATCCGCTTATGAGATTGACATTCGGGAAGCTTTTACAGGACGTTCCGTTTGGAATAGTGGAAAAGTCTATTCTTCACAGAGCCAGCTGGTTTCTATAAAAGGGGCAGATATACGTCCTGATAATCCATTTAATTATAGTTGGCGGGTTCGTGTTTGGGATGAGACAGATGCACCCTCTGAATGGAGCCGTGAAGCAAAGTTCCGCTCTGCTTCTTCAAGACTTTCCGAAGGAAAATGGATTGGAGCTATCACTCACCAGAATGCTCATTTGCCGGAAGGACGCAAGTTTCACGGTGGAGAGTTGAAGAAACCGGAGGTAAAGGCAGCTTGGGAAGCAGTGGATACTTTAGCAAAGAAAAGTATTTGTTTGCGAAGAACATTCCAGGTGGGAGATACAACAGAAGGGAATACAAACCGTCAATCAAGCAAGAAAATAGTAGAGGCAACCGCATACGTTTGTGGCTTGGGATTCTATGAATTCTCTTTGAATGGCAAGAAAGTGGGCAACAGTGAATTTGCTCCGCTGTGGAGTGATTATGATAAAACTGTTTACTATAACACATATGATGTAACGGAACAATTACGGCATGGTGAGAATGCTGTGGGAATCTTATTGGGGAATGGATTCTATAATGTGCAGGGAGGACGTTATCGCAAATTACAGATAAGTTTTGGGCCTCCTACACTTTTATTTGAACTGGTTATTAATTACGAAGACGGAACATCTACTACACTCCGTTCTGACAATGACTGGAAATATGATTTTAGTCCGGTGACCTTCAATTGCATATATGGAGGTGAGGATTATGATGCACGTCGTGAGCAAAAAGGATGGAATCAGGTTGGCTTTGATGATAGTCATTGGCGTCCGGTAGTTATACAGGAAGCTCCTAAAGGAATACTACGTCCACAGATGGCTCCTCCGGTGAAAATCATGGAACGATATGATATTCAAAAGGTAACCAAACTAAATGCGGAACAGGTTGCTTCAGTTTCTAAATCGACTAAAAGAACTGTCGATCCTTCTGCTTTCGTGTTGGATATGGGGCAAAATCTGGCTGGCTTTCCGGAAATAACAGTACGTGGTAAACGTGGACAGAAAGTGACTCTGCTCGTAGCCGAAGCATTGACGGATGAAGGTGCCTGTAATCAGCGACAAACGGGACGTCAACACTATTATGAATATACACTGAAAGGTGAAGGTGACGAAACCTGGCATCCTCGTTTCTCTTATTACGGTTTTAGATATATTCAAGTCGAGGGGGCTGTCTTAAAAGGACAAAAGAATCCGCAGAAGTTGCCTGTGTTGAAGAATATTCAATCCTGTTTCGTATTTAATTCGGCTAAGAAAGTTTCCACTTTCGAATCATCCAACCGGATATTTAACGCTGCCCATCGATTGATCGAAAAAGCAGTGCGTAGCAATATGCAGTCTGTGTTTACAGATTGTCCGCATCGTGAAAAACTAGGCTGGCTGGAACAGGTGCATCTGAATGGTCCTGGGTTATTATACAACTATGATTTGACAGCTTATGCTCCGCAGATTATGCAGAATATGGCAGATGCGCAACATACCAACGGTGCCATGCCGACAACTGCTCCGGAATACGTGGTTTTTGAAGGTCCGGGCATGGATGCTTTTGCCGAATCTCCGGAATGGGGTGGTTCTCTGGTTATTTTCCCATTTATGTACTATGAGACGTATGGAGATGACTCGTTGATTAAGAGATATTATCCGAATATGCGCCGTTATGTGGATTATTTGAAGACTCGTGCAGAGATGGGTATTCTTTCTTTCGGCTTGGGAGATTGGTATGATTATGGAGATTTTCGTGCCGGATTCTCTAGGAACACACCGGTTCCCCTGGTGGCTACCGCGCATTATTATATGACAGTAATGTATCTAATAAAAGCTGCGAAAATGGTTGGCAATGACTTTGACATTCATTATTATACTTCTTTGGCACATGAAATACTTGCCGCATTTAATAAATGTTTTCTCAATAAAGAGACAGCACAGTATGGTACAGGGAGCCAATGTAGTAATGCACTTCCGTTATTCCTCCAGATGACGCAGGATTCAGATGAACAAGGCAGTTATCAACCGGATGCAAAGTTGGATGAGAAAGTACTTATGAATCTGATTAAAGATGTGGAAGCACATGGCAATCGCTTAACGACCGGTGATGTGGGTAACCGCTATCTGATTCAGACACTGGCGCGTAATGGTCAGCACGAACTTATTTATAAGATGTTCAACCACGAAGAAGCTCCCGGATATGGCTTCCAGTTGAAATTCGGTGCAACCACCTTAACCGAGCAATGGGATCCCCGCCAAGGTTCTTCCTGGAATCATTTTATGATGGGACAGATTGATGAATGGTTCTTTAATTCACTGGTCGGTATTCGTCCATCTACTACTTATCAAAAGTTTATCATCGCTCCCCAGCCTGTAGGAGATTTGAAATATGTCAAAGCATCGTATGAAACTTTATATGGTACTATTGTTGTGGATTGGACTAGCCAGAATGGAACTTTCACTTTAAACATATCTGTTCCGGTGAATACTACGGCTGTTGTTTATCTTCCGGGAGAAAAAGAACCCAAAGAGATACAGAGTGGAACATATCAATTGGTTTGTGCAAAATGAAAGAACCTTTTGCATATATTTGTAGAATTAAAAAAACAATGCATTCATAGAAAAAGTCATGCAGCATCTTTATTTTAATCATATAGCATGTTTGAAAAAAACATCTCAATGATTGTATTCAAACATTGGGAAGAAAAAAAGATTCTATTAGCATGATTTTTTAGAAGACAATGATGAAATATAATTTAATAATATCGATTATGAATTTACGGACAATTCTTCTCGTCTTTCTTTGCTTCTGTGCAACCACAGTTCTTCGTGCCGAGCGTGTGGATATGTTGAAGGCCGGTGCAAAAGCAAATGGTAAGGCTCTTAATACAAAGCTAATCAATTCAACGATTGATCGTTTGAACCGTGGTGGCGGAGGTACTCTTTTCTTTCCTGCCGGGACTTACCTGACAGGAAGTATCCATCTGAAAAGCAACATTACACTGGAGTTGGAAGCCGGAGCTACTTTGCTTTTTTCTGACAACTTCGATGACTATCTTCCTTTTGTAGAGGTTCGTCACGAAGGAGTGATGATGAAAAGTTTCCAGCCTTTGATCTATGCGGTAGATGCCGAGAATATTACCATCAAAGGAGAAGGAATTTTGGACGGACAGGGAAAGAAATGGTGGATGGAGTTCTTTCGTGTCATGATTGATTTGAAAGATAACGGCATGCGTGATATGAATAAATATCAGCCGATGTGGGATGCAGCAAACGATACGACAGCGATTTATGCTGAAACGAATAAGGATTATGTAACTACGTTGCAGCGTCGCTTTTTCCGTCCTCCGTTTATCCAGCCCGTTCGTTGTAAGAAAGTAAAGATTGAAGGAGTGAAAATTATCAATTCTCCTTTCTGGACGGTGAATCCTGAATTTTGCGATAATGTAACAATAAAGGGTATAACTATCGATAATGCCCCCTCACCAAATACAGACGGGGTTAATCCGGAATCCTGCCGCAATGTGCATATCAGTGACTGCCATATATCAGTGGGGGACGATTGCATAACCATCAAGTCCGGAAGAGATGCGCAGGCCCGTCGTTTGGGAGTACCTTGCGAAAATATCACCATAACCAACTGTACCATGCTTTCGGGTCATGGAGGCGTTGTTATCGGCAGTGAGATGAGTGGGAGTGTGCGTAAAGTGACTATTTCCAATTGCGTATTTGATGGAACGGATCGTGGAATCCGCATCAAATCAACCCGTGGAAGGGGAGGAGTTGTTGAAGACATTCGCGTTAGCAACGTTGTTATGAGCAATATTAAACAGGAGGCGGTCGTGCTGAATTTGAAATACAGTAAAATGCCTGCGGAACCAAAGAGTGAACGCACCCCGATCTTCCGTAACGTACATATCAGTGGAATGACTGTGACAGATGTAAAGACTCCAATCAAAATGGTGGGTTTGGAAGAAGCCCCGATATCTGACATTGTTTTGCGTGATATTCATATTCAGGGAGGAAAACAGAAATGTATCTTCGAAAATTGTGAGCGTATCACGATGGATGATGTGATCGTCAATGGTGAAGAGATTAAAATGTAATCCTGCTCTGCACCTGGTGTCTTTATGATGACTTACTTAGAATCAAATAATTAAAAATGAAACGAATCCTTTTTACGATGCTTCTTGCCGCATCTCTTTCGGCTGAAGCGCAGACACAAACATACGAGACGGAATTTGCCCGTCCCTTGAATGAAGTACTGACGGATATTCAAAACCGTTTCGGAGTCCGTCTGAAATATGATATTGATACGGTAGGAAAAGTGTTGCCTTATGCCGACTTTCGTATTCGTCCTTATTCTGTAGAAGAATCCCTGACGAATGTATTGGCACCTTTCGATTATAAATTTGTCAAACAGAAAGGAAATATGTATAAGCTAAAAGCGTATGAATATCCACGTCGTACGGATGCAGACGGAGAAAAGATGCTGGCTTATCTGAATACTCTTTATGCGGATCGACAGGCTTTTGAACTTCGTGCTGATTCTTTGAAAAAAGAAGTGCGTCAGCGTTTAGGTATCGATACCTTGCTAGCTCAATGTGTCAAATCCAAACCTATTCTTTCGAAGATACGTAAATTTGATGGCTATACAGTGCAGAATTTTGCACTTGAAACACTTCCCGGCCTATATGTTTGCGGTTCTATCTACACGCCTCAATCAAAAGGAAAACATGCGTTGATTATTTGTCCTAACGGACATTTTGGTGGCGGACGTTATCGTGAGGACCAGCAACAACGTATGGGCACTTTAGCACGTATGGGAGCTATTTGTGTGGATTATGATTTGTTCGGATGGGGAGAGTCGGCTTTACAAGTTGGCAGTGCGGCACATCGTAGTAGTGCGGCGCACACTATTCAGGCAATGAATGGCTTGTTGATTCTTGAGTCTATGCTTGCTTCCCGTAAGGATATTGATACCAGTCGTATCGGTACGAATGGTGGTTCTGGCGGGGGCACTCATACTGTTTTGTTGAGTGTATTAGATGACCGTTTTACTGCTTCTGCTCCCGTGGTGAGCCTTGCTTCTCACTTTGACGGTGGCTGTCCGTGTGAAAGCGGAATGCCCATTCAACTTTCTGCAGGAGGAACCTGTAATGCGGAGCTAGCTGCTACTTTTGCCCCTCGTCCACAACTCGTTGTATCTGATGGTGGCGACTGGACGGCTAGTGTTCCTACTCTTGAATTTCCTTATTTGCAACGAATCTATGGATTCTACAACGCGAAAGACAAAGTAACGAATATACATCTCCCCAAGGAGAAACATGACTTTGGTCCGAACAAACGGAATGCTGTTTATGATTTCTTCGCAGACGTGTTCAAGTTGGACAAAAAGATGCTGGACGAAAGCAAAGTTACCATTGAACCGGAATCTGCGATGTATAGTTTTGGAGAAAAAGGAGCTTTGCTTCCCGAAGGTGCAATCCGGTCATTTGACAAGGTAGCCGCCTATTTTGACAAAAAGGCTTTTGCTGATTTAAAATCAGATGCTTCTCTTGAAAAGAAAGCTATGGACTGGGTAGCTTCTTTAAAGTTGGATGATGAGAAAAAGGCAGGTTTTGCGGCAACAGCTATTTATAACCATCTTCGTAAAGTTCGCGACTGGCACAATGAGCATCCCTATACAACAATTCCCGAGGGTATCAATCCTCTTACAGGCAAGCCGCTTTCCAAGCTCGACCGTGAAATGATTGCAGATTCTGCTATGCCGAAAGAAGTACATGAAAGACTAATGAAAGAGTTACGCAGAGTATTGACCGAAGAACAGATAGAACAAATCCTTGATAAATATACAGTAGGTAAAGTTGCTTTTACCTTGAAAGGTTATCAGGCCATTGTGCCCAATATGACAGAGGAGGAAACTGCTTACGTCTTGGAACAGTTGAAGCTGGCTCGCGAACAGGCTATTGACTATAAGAATATGAAGCAGATCTCTGCTATCTTCGAAATTTATAAAACCAAATGCGAACAGTATTTCAATGAGCACGGTCGTAACTGGCGTCAGATGTTCAAGGATTATGTGAATAAGCGAAACGCAGAAAAAAAGGCCCAAGAAAAGAAATAAATAGGGGTAAGACCTTTTTCCTTCCTATATATCGAGTATAATCCGGGACAATAAAGAAGAATATAATAGAGCTATGCTTTGCAACAGACAAAGCATAGCTTTATCATCTTTAAAGCATAGCTTTAGCTATCATAAAACGCCGCTATAAATTATTTCTTCACGATTACTAAACATCTTTTTCGCTGAAAATGTGTTATTTTGTAGATAACTATTTGAAATGTAGATGATATGGATAAGCAAAAAGTAGCATTGGTCCTTTCTATGGGAGGAGCACGTGGGATAGCACATATAGGAGTAATTGAAGAATTGCTCCGTCACAATTTTGAGATCACCTCTATTGCAGGAAGCTCGATGGGAGCTATGGTGGGGGCGATGTACGCTTCAGGAAAGATGGAAGAATGTAAGGAATGGCTATATAGTTGGGATAAACGTAAGATGTGGGAATTGGCGGATATTACCTTAAGCCGGGATGGATTGGTGAAAGGTGACCGTTTTATCAAAGAACTGAAACAGATTATTCCGGACATGAATATTGAAGACCTGCCTGTCCCTTATGTAGCAATGGCTACGGATATTGTCCGCGATCAGGAAGTGAGGTTTGACAGGGGGAGCTTACATGAAGCTATCCGTGCATCTATTTCCATCCCCATGCTTTTCCGTCCATTGAGAAAAGACGGCATGGTTCTGATTGACGGAGGCATTCTGAATCCTCTTCCATTGGCTCATGTAAAACGCATTGAAGGAGATATCCTGATAGCTGTCGATGTGAATGCACCCCTTGATTCCGGAAAGAAAAAGAAAATATCTCCTTATAATCTATTGACAGAATCTTCAAGAATGATGATGCAACAAATCACTCGTTACCAGATAGAGCGTTGTCAGCCGGATATCTTAATTCAGATGTCCGGCGATACCTATGATATGTTGGAGTTTCATCATGCAGCTTCGATAGTGAAGACAGGAGTGGAAGTTACCCGAAGCGTGTTGCAAGAGTCTCATGGTGATTAATGATATGATAAAGACATATCATTGTATCTGATAAATATAATATTGGGCAATAATAGATATTATTATATCTGTTACAGAGGTGATGACTTCATTTCAAGTTACTCCGGATAAATCATCTTTTTCGTCATTCCTCCGTCAATCGTGATATTTTCTCCATTGATGAAATCATTGTTTTTTTCACAGAGAAACAAACACATACGGGCAATATCTCCCGGTTTGCCTACCCGTCGCGAAGGATGCTGTGAATGATCTTCCGACCGGAGTTGGTCATAATCATGAGTTTGTATCCATCCCGGAGCAATAGAGTTGACGGTGATATTCCATTCGGATAATGATAAAGCCAATGCATGAGTTAAAGAATAGATACCGCCTTTCGAAGCTGCATAACCTTCACTTCCCGGTTCACTCATCAGGTAACGTGTGGAGCAGATATTGATAATCCGGCCGTATGGGTTAGGAGAGGACTGCTCTTTACGATGTATGGCAAGCAGGCGGGAGGTGATAAATACAGGGCGTAGATTGATAGAAAGAATTTTGTCGAAATCCTCTACGCTCGTTTCGGTGATAGACGAAAATTGACTGATACCGACGTTGTTGATAATAATATCAATATCATTCCATTCGGAAAGAATACGTTGCATGCAACTTTCAAGTGCATCCTTATCGCTGACATCGACTTTATAGAATATAGCTCCGGTTGCTTTTGCAGTCTCTTGTCCCGCTGTTTCATTTATATCACAAAAAGCGACTTGATCGCCAGACAGGCAAAAAGCTTCTACTATTGCCTTGCCTATACCTTCCGCTCCCCCTGTTATAAATACTCTTCTTTTGGAGGGGGCTGATTTGGAGGTCATTGGACTACACGAAGCCGATTCAGCCGGATGAACTGTTGTAGATTTCTTCTTGCCATACTTCTGTGCTTGTTTCCAAGCAGCCTTTCTGGCTTCATATTGTTCCTGTTGTCTTTCTATATAATTATCTGCCATCGTTCTTTTTTATTTATTGGCAAATGTAAAATATAAAATGGATAAATACAAAGAATCGACCGCTCTTTTGCGGACAAAGGAGCGGTCGATTTTATTCAGATGACGGTTCAATTTAAAACTTCGTCGAATCTATCTCTGCATATTTAATTCGTTGGCGACGCCAAGTGTAAATGGCATGCAGTTTTCCGTCTTTTCCCTGGATAATACTAGGATAAGAGTATTGGCTGATCGGACTGTCTTCCAATGTAAGAACAGGCTTCCAGTTGATGCCATCTTCTGATACGGCTACACAAAGCGGAGTACGCGGACCTTTCGGAGTTCCGGGTAATGTAGAGAAATTATTGTAGATAAGTATGTGTCTGCCGTCTTTCATTGTCACAGCATCCGTTCCGGAATTATTATTCGGAACATCCAGCAGCGTTACTTTACTCCACGTATCACCATTATCGCTGCTCCATGCAGTTGCTACTTGTGCATTACGTGTACGGCAGAGTACCTGTAATCTCCCGTCTTTATGCTTCAGAATACTAGGTTGTATCGCATAAACAGGTTTGGCTCCTTCTCCTCTGATCGCTTCTCCTCCTTCTTGATCGTCCACATTCATGCCACCTTTTTTGCGGTTTTGGGTGGGGACGGATAACTCGGCATCCAGTGGACCTACCATCTTCCAGGTCTTGCCTTTATCATCGGAAATCTCGAAGTGAATACGCCATCCGTTACTTCCTTCCGTGCTGGAAGGACAGATAATACGCCCATTGATATATTCCGGCTTATTCTTAATAGGTCCAAGAAAACCTTCCGGAAGCGGTTCGCGTTTGCTCCAAGTCTTTCCTCCGTCACGTGAACGAACGAGCCATCCTGTCCAGTCACTCACTTTCAGACCTATTTTATAGAACAGAATCAAGTCACCTCCGGGAATCTGGAAAAGAACCGGATTCCAAGAAGCTTTTCTGCGGGCAATAAGTTTTCCTTTCTCATCTTTCACAGGTGTACAAGTTGAATCAATTCCAGCCAATGCAGCTTGTGAATCTTTGAGCGAGAACACACCGTCAGCGGCAAGCTTGGGGGCAGTCCATTCTTTGGAACCTTTCGGCTTACGACATACCCAGATGCAACAATCCGGATTGCGTTCTTTGGTTCCTCCGAAGAAAGAAGCTACGAGATCACCGTTCTTCAATTCTACAATCGTAGCTCCGTGACATTCGGGGAAAGAAGCTTTCTCGTACAGGAATTCATCACTTAGAATAGCCGTATTCCGGGTGGGGATGTCTACACTGAAGTGATATTTTCCCGATCCGATCTTTTCCTTCCGTCCATCCGGTAGGTGCACTTCACCTGTTGTATTGGCAGGAAGCTCGATGTCCCATTCCAAATGAGTAGGAGTCTTTGCCCACCGACTGGTTATTTTCCCGTAGATGCTCATGTATGATGCATCCACATTGCTTAACTCCTGGATTTCAAAAGCCGGTTGGAAAACGATATGTTTATAACCGGACTTCCAGCGGTCTGCACGAATACCTGCCAGATTATTGAAACACCAAGGTAATAAATCGCCTAAAAGCATCACGTGATTACCACTGTTCATTTCAGGATTGGCTGTATCACCATTCCATAATTCCCAAATAGTGGTAGCACCTTTTTCAACCATATATCCCCAAGAAGGATATGTTTTATTGGTAGCCAGTAAATAAGCTACATCGGCATGTCCACGGCGGCTCAATTCACGCAATAACCATTGTACGCCGATTACTCCGGTACTTATATGTCCTTTGTTGGTCGTAATAATAGAAGCCACGGCATTTTGGGCTACCGCATTGATCTGATTTTTAGGAACCAGTCCGAAGGCAAGTGGCAAAATATTGGCAGTAACCGTGTTGTTGCCATAGAAAATACTATCCGGATATAAGGCATGTCCCGGCACGAGTGAGGTGCTTTCTTTTACGTGTAGGAAACGGGCGTTGAATGCATCTTTCATGCGATGTTCCAAATCTTCCCATTCTTTTGCGTCAGCTTCCAGTCCTTGCAGACTTGCAAAGCGGTGCATCAGTTGCAGTACCTTTAGATAATAAGCGGTTGCGATCAAATCTCCATCAGTCTTGCGGGATGGGTCTTTACTGTGAATCAACTCCAGTGATTCGGGTGGAACGCACCAGTCACCATATTTATCTTTGGTGATGATATATTCCTCTGTCATGTAGTATTCGCGGATATGAGATACCCATTTCTTGATAGCAGGATAATTCTCCTCGATCGGACGTTTGTCTCCAAAGTTAGTGAAAAGCATGTCGCAGGCCATAGGTAAAGCGGCAGGCCAAGTCACATTATCCGAGTAATAATTCCAGTATGCCGGAGCCACATCAGGAATACAGCCATCTTCACGTTGTGCTTCGCGAATGTCACGCGTCCATTTGGTGTACATGGCATAATTATCGAAAAGCATACTCTCTCCCCAACACCCCATGGTACGGTCGCCCAACCATGGCTGGCGCTCATTTCGTTGTGGACAGTCTACCGGCATACCTTTATAATTACTCCGGATTCCCCAGAATGCATTACGGATAATCTTATTCAGAGTCTCGTCAGAACAGTTGAAAGTTCCGGTATGCTCCATTTCATCTTCTACTACCTCAGCAACGAAATCTTCAGCCTTCGCATTCGGATAACCGCTAACTTCTACATAGCGAAATCCATGATAGATAAAACGAGGTGCCCAGGTAGCATCTTTTGTTTCGCGTCCACTGACAACATATACATCTGTAGAACGGGCATCCCTAAAATTTCTGGTGTAAAGTTCACCATTGCTTTGCAGACTTTCTGCGAAACGGAGGCGGATACTGTCACCAGCCTGTCCTTTAACTCGGAAACGTACCCATCCTGCCATATTCTGACCGATATCCAAGATATATTTATTGCCGAGCTTTTTAATGGAAACAGGTTTCAACGTTTCTGTGACTTTCATACCGGGCATCATTTGCGCACGCAATGTTCCCGAAGGAATGCTCACACGTTGTGCCGGCATCCAGTTTTTGTCATCATACCCGGTTTGAGTCCAGTTTCCTAACTCTTTACGGGCGTCGTACTCTTCACCATCGTATTCATTATTGCTACGGATAGGACCGTCAGTTGTCAATTTCCAAGTGGTGTTTGAAGCAATCGTTTCTTTGCTGCCGTCTGCATATTCCACAATCAGATTCAACCGAAGCTTAGGATAGCCGAAAGTCGGTATCTTATACGGTTTATAGTTTTGGCGCATCGTATAGAAACGACCATTTCCGAGAGTTACTCCAATAGCATTCTCTGTTTGAAGCAACGATGTGACATCATAGGTGTTGTACAGAAGCGTTTTCCGATAGTCGGTAGGAGCAGGAGCCAGAACTTGATTGCCGATACGTTGTCCGTTGATAAACAGTTCATACAATCCCATTCCGGCAATGTGTACTGTGGCACGTTTCACTTCTTTCTTCAATGCAAATTCTTTGCGGAGATAGCGGGCTGCCAAGCGGCTCCATTGTGTTTCGCTGTCTCCGGGAGCGGCTTTATCCAAACCAATCCATTGCCCTTGCCAATCTGCTTCATTAAACAGTCCTGTAGTCCAGAAAGCCGGAGTACTCCAATCTGTTGTCCCCTTGTTGGTGTCGATTTTCACTTTCCAATAGTAGGGAGCATTACGCTTTAGCGTTTTTCCTTGATAAGCGATCCATTGGGAAGCGTCAGATTCAATCTTTCCTGAATCCCAGATATCCCCTTTTCCTTGTTCCAATAGCTCCGGGGAAGATGCAACAAGAATGTGATACGCAGTTTGTATCACATTCTGTCCATCCGATTCGATGCGCCAACTCAATCGAGGTTGGCGCACATCGATACCTGCCGGATTTTTCAACTGTTCTGTTCGCAGGTCAGTGATACCTATGGCTGCGTATATGGACCCGGTAAAGAGCAGAAGGGAAAATAGGAATAATATAAATATTCTTTTATTCATAAGTAGGTTTTCATCTATAAATTTAGGCACGGATTACACGGTTTTTAGAAATATGATTGCGCAAAGCAACCGTGAAATCCGTGTAATCCGTGCCTCATAATATAATTATTTATTCCATTTTTGTTGTGCATCCGGTAACTCTGTCCAGTCCTTCTCCATATAGTTTTTACTGCTGTCCACTACAATCAGGATATGATCGTTTCCACTGCAGTAACCACTGTCATGTTGAAATTTGTGCACTCCATTATCAAATTCGCCGATATATTCCAGCTTGCCATCTTTCGTAGTGAACCACCAAGCGTTCTTCTTCGCACCACTGATCTTATTGAAATCAACTTCCATCGGACGTCCGGTGTAGTTGTATACCATCAGATAATCATTACCACGTGTAGCGATAGCTCGGTCATAACGTTCTCCATTCTGTCCTACGATGACAGACTGATCGGGTATACGTTCGAAGAACGGGAAAGTCAACATCAGGTTTTTCAGATACTTCATTTGATTGTAACCCGGATCATCCAGTGCTTCATACCAAGGCTTTTTAGCGCCATAAGCACCACCTACACCCGGTTTGATAAATTGCATGATAGAATTATGACCGTATGTATGTCCGAAAGAACCGGCAAATACCGACCAGTAAGCATACCGGCGTACATCATAGTCTTTCCAGAGCAATTCGTTCTCATCATGCAGGCCATGAGGAATTTCTTCGTAAATCGGTTCACCGTCAATCACGGGTTTCATTGGCTTCATAGCCAAGCTACGCTCTACGAAACGCCAGTTATCTTCTTCCGTATTTTCTTCGATAGGATAATCACCGTCTCCGAAACGTTGCCCGTAGCGGCGGTGTCCGCTTTGAAACATATTGAAATCCAACCAAGGAGCATTGTTAAACCAAGTAGCAGAAGTTGTTCTTCCACGCGGATGGAATGTCATCAGGTGATTCTTGTCGATAGCTTTGATAGAAGTGGCCAGAGCTTCCCATTCGGCGGTTTTTACATCGCCACGGATGTCTCCGCCGATAAACCAGATAATGTTCGGTTCGTCCTTATAACGTTCTGCCAGAAACTTACCGTATGCTTTTGCTTGGTCAACAGTCATTTCACCCCGGTTCACAGGACTTCCCCAAATACAGACCATACCAATATACAAACCCTTCTTTGCTGCTGTACGGATAATATAATCCATGTGATCCCAGTAACCGTATACACCTTTTTGATTGATGTTTTTGAAGTTGTATCCGTCAATCATCGAATACTGTCCGTAGATATTCATAGACGGAACATTATTCAATGTTTGAACCTGAATCACATTATATCCGCGGCGTTTACATTGTTCCAGATAATATTCGGCTTCATCCCGGTTCAAGCGTTCGGGTAATAACCATCCCGTTTCGCCTAACCAAAAGAAAGGAGCACCGTTTTCATGTTTCAGGTAACGTCCCTCTTCGGAAACTACAAGCTTTCCGTTGTTCCAGGGAATGTACGTCTTTTGCGTTTTCTTCTGTGCCGCTGCCGGGATAACTAAAGTTAGCAACAGCAATAAGAGAGGAAGAATCTTGAATTTTCTCATTGTATTTTATCGTTTTTAGTTTATTGTTTTCGAATATTAGGCACGGATTACACAAATTACGCTGTTGCTAGTCATATTTCAAAAGCCGTGAAATTCGTGTAATCCGTGCCTAAAAATTATTTTTTCTCTGTCATTTTCTCATATTCAATGGCAGCCAGAATAAATGAACCGACCGATTTCGGATCATTCTCTATGATCGGTTCACTGATATAATATTCAAATGAGCCGTCACGGTATCTTTTCGAGTCTCCGCCCAATCCTGCCACTGCACAGCAGTTAGTGATTGTATAGCTACCATCTTCTTCAAGACGGGTGAATGTCTTTACCATTCCATCAAAGGCTTTCTTTGTCGGTTCGATATATTCGTTGCCAAGATATCCTTTATTGATAGCTTTGGCGAGAGTGTAGACAAACAAGGCAGTAGCAGATGATTCCAGATAATTACCTTCCCGTGCTCCCTGATCGGTCACCTGATACCAGGTTCCGGATTGAGGATCCTGATATTTCACAAGCGTTTTTGCCAATCCTTGCAAAATCTGTATAATGCTGTCGCGTCCGGCAGTTTCCTGTGGCAGGAAGTCCAGTACATCTACGATAGCCGCTCCGTACCATCCGATGCTGCGACTCCAGAAATTAGGAGAGCAACCCGTTTCTGGATTTGCCCATTTCTGTTCCCGGCTTTCATCCCATCCGTGATAATACAATCCTGTTGCAGGATCATAAGTCTTACTATTTATTAAAAGAATCTGTTTCGTTGCTTCGTCAAATAAAGCCGGTTCGTTGAAAGTGGCCCCATATTGAACCAGATAAGGAGAAGCCATAAAGATTCCGTCCAGCCACATTTGATGAGGGTATCTCAATTTATGCCAGAACCCTCCTTCACTGGTACGGGGCTGCTCTGCCATTTGTTTGCGCAAGGTATCCATGGCAATTTTATAACGTTCGTCTCCGGTCTGTGCATAAAGATCGAAAAGAATCTTTCCACCGTTGACGTTATCAATATTGAATGAAAGATATTTCATGGTTTTGATACGTCCGTCGGCATCAATCAAGCTATCCGCATAGATCTTGGCATAATCATAATATGTGCTGTCTCCGGTATGTTTCCATTCTTCCAACATGGATTTCACTACTAGTCCGTGGGTATATCCCCAACGTGGTTTCTTAGCTTTTTCAATCATCCAGGGTTCGGGGAAACGTTTCATTTCGGAGCGTGCCATGCGTTCACTCCATTTTTCCGTTTCTACTTTTTGAGGTGCTGTGCATGCCAGAAAACAAGTCGTTCCACAAGCTACCATCAGTTTTAATAAGTTTTTGTTCATATCGGTCGAGTTATTATTTTCCAATCAATACATATTCTTGTCCTGCTTTGGTAGGCAGATCATAGACATAAGTCTCTGCAATTTCCACCTTATTCAGGTTTGCCTTTTCGTTAATCAATGGTTCGGGAATAGTGGGAACGGCATAAAGAGGATTCGGGTTTTCACCTTTGGCACGCTTCAGACCCTTGCCTGTTAATGGGTTGAGTGAACGTAAGCGACAGTTACCTCCCTTATGAGATTTCACAACCAGACGGCTTACTTTCCCGTTTTTCCAGCTCAAATCAAGTTCGAAACCTCCACGTGCAATAATTCCTTTGATAGAACCTTCCTGCCAGACGGTAGGAAGTGCAGGAAGCAGATAAATAAAACCATCGTAACTTTGCATCAACATTTCTGCAATACCTGCGGCACAACCGAAGTTTCCATCAATCTGGAATGGTGGATGCGCATCGAACAGGTTAGGGTAGGTACCTCCTTTTTTCTTTTCATTGCGCACAAGGGTCAACTGATCTGTAATCAGTTTGTAAGCATGGTCACCATCAAGCAAGCGAGCCCAGAGGCAAACTTTCCATCCCATGCTCCATCCGGTCGACGGGTCGCCGCGATGAATCAGAGAAGTACGTGCTGCATCGAATAATTCAGGAGTACGATAAGGAGAAATCTGATTGCTGGGGAATAGTCCGTATAAATGAGAAATGTGGCGGTGTACATCTTTCGGGTCATCCCAGTCGAACATCCACTCCTGTAATTGTCCCCAATGTCCTACTTGCATAGGAGCCATTTCTTTGAGACGTTGGGCCAGGTGAGTGGCAAATTCCTGATCTGTGTCCAGTATTTGAGAAGCAGATATAATTGCTGTCCAAAGATCGAAGACCAATTGGTTGTCCATGGTGCATCCGGCAGCTGTAGTGGCTTTTCCGTTACTACCCGAATGTACATTCTCCGGTGAATTACTGGGGCAGACTACCAACCAGTTGTGTACCGGCTCTTTCACCATGATTTCATCAAAGAAACGTCCGGACTCTTTCAGTATCGGGTAAACAGAACGCAGGAACTCAATATCTCCGGTGTATAGATAACGTTCCCAGAGATGCCGGCAAAGCCATGCACCACCACTGGGCCACATACCTGAAGGAGCTTTATCAACCGCCCCTGTGATGCGCCATATATCCGTGTTATGATGTAATACCCATCCGTTGGCTCCATACATAACCTTAGCCGTCTCTTTTCCTGTATTGCTAACCTCTTTTATCAAGCGGAATAACGGTTCATTCAACTCACTTAGATTCGTTACTTCTGAAGGCCAGTAATTCATTTCCAAATTGATGTTACAGGTATATTTACTGTCCCAGGAAGGGAATAATTTATCATTCCAGATTCCTTGCAGGTTGGCGGGCTGTCCTCCCGGTTGGGAAGAACAGATCAACAGATAACGTCCGAATTGGAAATAAGTGGCAACCAGATGAGCATCATTGGTGTTCTTGAAATTTTCCACACGCTTATCGGTTGGCACATTTGCATATTGGTCTTTTCCTAAATCGAGAGAAACGCGTGTCAGGTATTGCCGGTAGAAATCAACGTGGCTCTTTTTCGATTCGATGAATGGATGAACCATTGCCTTCTCCAAATAGTTTTTTGCCCGTTCTACTTGATTACCGGTAATGTCTTGATAATTATTGAAATTAGTCGCAATAGATACATAGATGATTGCTTCGTCGGCTTTCTCAACAGAAAGTATCCCATCGGCACAAGCTATTTCTCCACCTTTATTTTTAGCAGTCAATCTGCCTTGAAATTCCACTTTCCCTTTCAACCCCTCATGCAAGGAGGATACTCCTGAAAGAGTTACGCAGTTTCCTGCTTCAGAAGCGATCATTACGTCCTGGTGAGGCGAAGTCAGTTGAGCGTTAAATGTAATTTGTCCGGGACGATTGGCTGTCAGGCGCACCATTACTACCTGATCGGTAAATGAAGTAATCGTTTCGCGTTGATATTGCACTCCGTCTACTTCATAACGCACCATCACACGGGCTGAATCCAGACTTAACTCCCGATAATAGTTGGAATAACGGGTATGACCGGGAAAGGCAATTCGCAAATCACCGAAACTTTGATATGGCATTCCGGAATTCGTCTTTGCCATCACCTTTTCTGTAGCGAGAGTCTGTGCTTCCAGGTATTTTCCGGCAAAAACAAGTTCACGCACTTTGGGAATATACTCCAGCGCGTCCGGATTGGCGTTGTTATTGGGGCGTCCTGCCCAGATCGTTTCTTCGTTTAGTTGTATTTGTTCTGTCCCTGGTGTCCCATAAACCATGGCTCCCAGGCGTCCATTTCCCAAAGGTAGTGCTTCTGTCCATACCTGTGCCGGGCAGTCATACCATAGTTTATATTCTTGTGCAGACACATTCGTTTCCTGCGCATGAATGCAGCCCACAGACATCAGTACAAACAGGTACCCGATTAATCTTTTTTTATTCATTTCCATCTAACTGCTTTTATACTTTTATAAAAGGACGTTTAATGGGGGATTTTGTACCCACTATGCAGGTACTAAGAAGTAGGAATGATTTATTATTCTTTCAGTTGCCATACTTTGAAATATACTTCCTATATTTGTCAGTAGAATATTTAATAAGAAGAAATTATGAAAAGTTTTAATGTTACATCTATGTTAGTAGTGCTGATGTTCTTGTGCTTTACAGGAATACAGGCACAAACCGTTACTCCTAGTAAGAAATATATCACGAAAGAACTGAATAATGTGAGCAATTTCAGTTCAATCAGAGTTCTGGGTAGTCCCGACGTTGAGTATCGTCAGAGTAATGGTTCTAAAACAACAGTTTCTATATATGGTTCGGATAATCTGGTTGACCTGTTGGAAGTATCTACGGTAAATGGAGTGCTACAGGTAAATATAAAGAAAGGCGTTAAGATTCTTAGCGGAGAACGCCGGTTGAAAGTGATTGCCTCTTCTCCTTCATTGGATAATGTCGATATTAAAGGCTCGGCCGATGTATATCTGAAAGGTACTATCAAAGGAGCTGACTTAAATCTGAATATAACAGGTTCCGGAGATATTGAAGCTGAAAATCTGCAATACACCAATCTTTCCGCTTTTGTAAAAGGTAGTGGAGATATTGACGTGAAGAATGTGAAGGCCACTACTGTAAAAACGATAGTTAGCGGTTCCGGTGACGTGAAAATAAAAGGTGCCACTCAAATGGCTATGCTGACTGTGAATGGTTCCGGTGATATCAGTGCCGACAAGCTGACGGCTACTAATGTCGTTGCTACAGTTTCAGGTTCCGGCGATATATCTTGTTACGCTTCCAAACAGTTGGACGCAAAAGCCAGTGGCAGCGGAGATATTGAATACAAAGGAAGTCCTTCTATTGTAAATAAGCAAGGTAAGAAAGACTCAATTTCCGGCAAGTAAGAAATTAGATCCTGCAGAAAGCGGGTAAATATGTGCAATGTTACATATTTACCCGCTTTTTGCTATAAACAAACGTAAATACGGTTTTAAAGCCATTAAAATAGATGAATTCCGGCAACAAACAGATATGCTGATTGTTGTGACAATTAATCATTCGTTTTTTATTCACCTGAAAAAATACAGATTATGGCAAAGAATTCTCCCGATGAAGGAAAAAGTACAAAGATGGTGGAAAAGCAGGCAGATCCCTCTTTCAGCAACCTCAAAGAGTACCAGGCAAAAAGACAATTCAGTGAGACTCCCGAACCGACGGCGGATACAGTGGAAACTCCAAGCCGGATACCTGTTTTTGTTGTCCAAAAGCATGAAGCCAGTCATTTTCATTTCGATTTCCGTCTGGAAGTGGATGGAGTGTTGAAAAGCTGGGTGGTTCCTAAAGGCCCTTCCATGAATCCGAAAGATAAAAGACTGGCTATACAAGTAGAAGATCACCCTTTGAGTTACGCACACTTTGAGGGAGTTATACCCGAAGGCAACTATGGAGCGGGTACAGTGGAAATATGGGATAGCGGAACCTATGCTTGTGTCGGTAATAATCGTAACATTTCCGCTGCCATTAAAAACGGAATACTTGAATTCAAATTACATGGTCATAAGCTCAAAGGCCTGTTTACCCTTATCCATACGAATATGGACGATCAGGACAGAGACTGGTTACTAATCAAGAAAGACGATATATTTGCAGTCACTCATGTCTACGATGCGAAGAATATTCCATTGTATGATGAGGTATTTCTGTGATATATATGTTCCTTATGGTTAAATGATACTCACTTACATATATAATTTTCTAATTATATACGTAGCTTTATGACTCAATAGAATCTATTGTTTTGATGATTCAATTAATTTTTTCATGATATTATGAGCGTATTATTATGATGAAAATAATTAACTAACAGAGGCTATTGGGGTAAAACGAAGACTTGATAGTATACCCCTCTTAATATTTCGGTAACAAAAGACATTGTTACCATTTTTGATAGAAAACACCCATTGTTTTTGTTGGAAACCACCTCCTGTGTGAACGTTGAAAAGTTTATACTTGCATCGGATTTTAAGCACGTTAAAAGATTATCAGGCGTGTTTTACGAAAGGTGTAGAATATTAATCAAATCCGATATTAGTATGAATGATTGTTACCTGAATTTATTAGTAAGCTTCCGAGCTTTATCCTCTTCAGATCCTGGAGCCAATTTAGTAAACAGCAAACAAACTATTGGCATCATTTTACCCGATTTGTCGTTGCTTGGATATGCGGTCCCTGTGGAAAGTCTCGGTATTGGACTGTTTGTGATTCTATTTGCGTATCTTATAATAGAATACAATGTGCAGTTATTATCGCATGAAAAATTTAAGATTGCCATGAACATGCTCCATACAGCACATACACCGTTAATATTGCTGCGGAATCAATTGGAAGAACTCAAAACAGGCAACCTCCCTGAACCTCTTTCCCAACAAGTGGAAGAAGCACTGGGATATGCCGAATGTATCATATATTGTAACCAGAATATTGCAACTCTAAATAAAGTAAATAAGAGAATTCCTCCTAAAACGTCAACGGTAAATTTGGAACTTTCCACTTATGTTACTTCCATTGTCAATCAATGCCGGGCTTATGCCAACTCCCGCCAGATACAGCTGACTGTTGGTGAATGTTCGGATTGCGTCAGTTGCAGGATAAACGAAAACATAATGACTGCAGCACTTCAACACCTTATCAACAAGATGATTTTGATTTCCGAGCCAGGCTGTTGCATATCAATCAACGTAACCCACACAATAAATTCTTGGCAGTTGCAGATTAGCAATAACGAAATAGCCGGGCAAAGAACAGAGAAAATGTTTCCCTTTATTCCTATTATATTTCCCGTGTATGGATATAGTGATTTATGGACGGTAAGAAAAATCATCCGTCTGCATGGCGGAAAAATAACCGGATGCAGACATGGTAAAGCAGCTACTTTTCAAATCGTCATTCCGACAGACTGCCGTTGTCAGAATCAGTCATGCCCGGTATTGAGACATTCTTCTACAAAAACGAAGACCCCAACAAATGACTCCTGCGAGAGTCCTAAGAGCAATAAACAAAACACTAAAGCGAGAGAAACTTCCCATATCCTATTAGTAATGGCAGATAAGTTATTCAGTGATTATTTAAAGAAAACCTTATCACGCTATTTTCAAGTTTCAGTTCTTGATAATCCGGAGCTGTTAATGGATACGGCTATCAGTCAAAATCCTGATGCTATCATTATTGACGACGATGTGAATGGAATAAGCGGAGATATACTTAGCACTCAAATTAAGGAAGATAAAACGATAGGATACATACCAATCATTCTTCTATTAAGAGCCTTTGATAACGAAAGCTATTTGTCACATTTAGGGAGTGGGGCAGACCGTCTGGGATTGCGTACGGAAAGCATTTGTAAACTTAGAGCAGACATACGTATGCTTGTCGAAAACCGCATGGTCTTACGCGAACGGATCAGGCTGTTTCTGTCAGATGCCATTTCTCCGATGATTTCCACAAAAGCCGAAATAGAAACAGAAAATGCCGACCGGAAATTTATGGATAAAGTCAATGAAATCCTGGAGAAAAATCTCTCTACTGATAAATATACAATAGATAAATTAAGCGTTGATATAGGCATGAGCCGCACTGCTTTTTATAATAAGATAAGAGAGATTACGGGCAACCCTCCCGAAAACTATATCAATTCATTCAAAATGGACAAAGCACTTAAATTGCTGGCCTCCCAGCAGTACAACATTTCGGATATTGCAGGTATACTGGGCTATTGCGATGCCAAATACTTTGGAAAGAAGTTCAAAGACTTCTATCATGTATGTCCGTCTGATTATATAAAGAGTATTGTAGGATAAAAGAGTATAGAAAAAGAGGGTGCTTGTACACCCTCTTTTCTTTATACCTTTTTACGCTTTTTCTCTTTGACTGCAAATCTTGTTTTATACAGAATGATATCCCCCGGGTTAGAGAATGTTCTGATTAGATATCTACCCAATTCAACAGGCTTTTGTGTCATGAACGTCTGGCCTTATTAAGAGATTATTTGGCTTCTAAATCCAATAAGATGAGACTCGTGTAAGGTATGGCTTTGATTATACATTGCGACAAATAGAGCGCGAGTGGTTGTTTATCAGTAAAAAGAATAAGAAAGAATTGCCTTATTTCGTACGTGATGAAGAAGGTATTGGCGTTGATGAAATGCTTTTTGCAGAAGGTATAGGTTGGGAAGAACGAACAAATGATAATCGTTTGTTCCTGTCATTGGTAGCTCAGCTTGGTGGAACTATCAGCAAAAATGTTTTAAATTTTTTTAATTCTGGATACAATGTTATATCTGGATTGAATAGCCAAGGTTATGAGGGCTTGACGGAAAGACAATTTTTGAATAAAGAAGCAGAATCAGTTGATGCTTTACAATTCTTCAAAGATTTGCAGCTAGGTTTCATCGATATAGAAACCGATGAGCATGAGATAGAAAAAGGCAGAAAAGCGATAGATGTTTTTACTGTGCATAATATATATAATAAAGATGGAGAAATAACAGGTAAACAACTTTTTCGTTTTGATTATTGTGAATCACAAGGTACACAGAAACTTTTCGAACTGGCAGGACCGTTGTTTGAAGCTTTACGTCATGGTCGGTTGTTGGTGATGGATGAATTGGATGCTAAAATGCACCCATTGTTTTCTCAACATATAATCAAACTGTTATGGTTTACAGAGAAAGATAAGGCTGAATCTACAGATTTGTACAGTTTGATGCATATAGTGTTACCTGACGGAACGAAGCCGAGAGGAGATGGTAATCTTGAACGTAATTATATAAAAGGACGTTATGGTGCCGTTCCTTATTTAAGTACTATTGAATAATCTTTTGTAACTATGGGAAAGAAGAAGGTACTTTAAACAGAAAAAATGAAAATCCTATTTCTTATGTAAAACTTGCGATATGATTTCTTTTTGTATATTCTCATCAATGATTTCCATTTTTACTTTGTTCAGGAATTCCATTTCTCCTTCCTTGTGTTTCTGATTGATGATAAGGGCAGCTAGTATCAGTACATGTTTGTAATATCGTTCTATAAAATGTTTATTATCGCAGACATGTATTTGGCGAAATAGACTTTCTGTGACTTTATTCCAAAATAACTCTCGTTCTATTTCATCATTGAAAGCTTCAGAAGCACTAACAAGCAGTAGTTGGCAGCAGAAGATGAAACATTCTGATTGTAACTTGTCATAAAGATTATTCTCTGACGTCGCATTCCATCCCTCATACACAATATGGCATAATTTCGATTCCTTTTCTAATAATAATTTGCCAGAATTTCCCATATGTGTTATTGCATTGATTATTGTATTGAGATTAGCAATACTGTTAGAATCCAGTGTTGGATACCATTTATATGTATTATTCTTTATATTATTAATGATAGTCTTTATAGCCGATTCTAACTTAGATACATTTGGCTCTTCATCATTGAGGAGTATATCTATCACGAGTACCAAGTAGTCAAAGTCTCCCGTATCTATATCCCAATAGGTTGCATTATACTTATTAATAATATAATCCTTTATTAATTCAGTTAACTTATTATATGCTTCATAATGCACATCTTTCCTGCTTTCTCTTTGTTTCAGTTTCAGTGTTGCTGCCCATCTGGTTAGTTCCTGTTCCGTGAAACATATTTGTAACTTTTCAAACATCACTTTTATATGATCTTTTAAATGAGCCTTCCAATCATTGTATTTGAGCTCACCTTGTCTTTGAATTTGAAGAAATCTCTTATCATAATCATTGTCTTCATTCAGTGTATAAGAATGGAGATTTACAGACACTTGTTGACTCCATTCGAACCAATATTCTCTTATCAAGGCAGCCATCGTTTTAGGATATTCGAAATGGTATTTTTCAAGATTATGAAGTATTGCAAGAAAATGTTGCTCTGCTTTAAGTTCCATAATAAGTACTGATTGCAGAAATAAATGTTTTAAGTTTTGTAGTAGAGTGAGCCATTGCAAATAGTTGCCTTCTCGTAGTAACCTGTTGGAAAGTATATAATATTCACTAGGTAAAAGTATATAGCAGGAGTAACAATGATATATTTGTGAAACATCATTTTGCAGTTCTTCGTCACTTTTTCCTGATAATAGATAATTGAACGTTCCTTCTTTGCCATGAGCACAAGAATAGGAATGTTTGAGTACATCGTCAGAATCGAATGTCATGTTATTGTAAAGTACATCTGCTATTGATTTTGCTTGCAACTCTTCTTTATTATATGTATGTGGGGCTTCCTTCCATTTTATGACATTACATAATTCATGGAAGTTTCTATTCGGAATTTCAATATCCAGATTCATAATGTTTTTATTTAGCTAATTGAGATTTCAGTGAGTTCAAAACTCTGGTCAAATGAGCAATATGTTTTAATAGTTTCCCTTTCGGGCTTGCATTGAGCTTAACTTTGCGTTGGATATAGCCGTCAAGTGACTCCGAGTTTTCTGTGTCATTCCACCATCGTTCGAAGTTCTTACGCATATATTCTAAACTACCTTGTGGTATCTTGCAAATAGAAGATGCTCTGTTACCGAACTCATTTAATGAAGAACCAATAAGCCAGCCACAATCATCAATGATAATGAAACGATCGTGAATAGACAGATTCTTAGTAAGCGAACGACATTCTGCCACCTCTCTTCCCACTTTTCTATTGTAATAGTTGATGCAATCGTTCAGTTTCAATAGATAGTCTTCGGAATCCGGTGAACTTATATTACCTAGCTGTTTCTCGCTATTGATAATTTTTACTTTTACGTCAAGTTTTTTTATAAAGAATATGTACTTTTCGAAATCTTCTTTCTTGAAATAAGGATCACAAATGAGACATTCGTTTTCTGCAGAGTTGAGTAGTTGCATGACATATTCTCTTGCCTTTTCTTTATTTTCTTTATTCTGATTAGTATCTGCACTAAAAAATACAAACTCCATGTGTTTTTCATTCAATTCAGCTAAACAACGTGACTCATCATTAGCGAGATTATCCTTTAATTTTTTATTTGACTTCCTTTTTTTCTTACCATTCAAGACGATTTTTGTCACAGTTACAGTTCTTTTGCTGCCATCTGATTCACTTTTCTCCAGTTCTATTTCTTTAGATGAAAAAGTTTCATAACTGAATTCTTTTCCTAGAAAAATGACACGTTTATTCATCCAAATCAGTTCACCATTGTTATTGAATATCTTTATGCCAACTTGCAGTGAGAAGAATGGTAGCGGAATAAATATATTCGCAGATCTGCAATCAATAACTGTATCCGTTTCGGTTATGATGTTACTTTCATTATCATACTGCGTTATTCTCACCTTTAAAGAATCTACATATGGTTTCCTGAATTTCATTTGCATGTAAAGTCCATTTGGTTTTTCAGATACCCGAAAGTCAATATTCCGAAATATCTCATTATTATGTAGGATATATACATTACCGATATGGCTGGTATATTCCATAATGTCATATCCTAAATGTTTCTTTGTGAGATATGAGAGTTTTGGGAGCAAACCTTTCAACTGAAGTTCCTTCAGCATTTGAGAATTAGGATCAAAGAAACCTTTCAGTCTGAAAGAACATTTGCGTTTAGGTAATATATCCGGTAAAGTAATCAAGTCTTTTTTCTCCAATTCTATAAATAGCTTTCCTAGGGGATTACCAGAGGGGTATTGCCCAAAAGAATCATTCAAAAAATAAAGAGGCATTCCGTATATAGTAATTTCATCCATAGGAGCTTGAGGTAGAATGTCGGTATCAATATCCTCAATTAGTAGTCCGGTACGGAATGGAGCATCATCTTTACCACGATCGAGGAAACTTTTTCTTGACATTGATGGATTGTAATCCTGCATATCATCCAAAATATTCTCAATAACAGTAAGTATATTGTAATACTTATTCTGTTTTATGTCTTTAAGGTATAATATGGTTCGTCGTATCATATTGAGTGTATACTTTCATAATCGTCTATTTTGCATGAGCTTTCATACAATCTTCCATTTTTTGAATTACTACATGGGTAAGTCTCTGGATTCTATCCGGAAAAACATGATAGCTGAACACGAGGCAAAGGCCGATCTTTACCATCAGAGTTATAAGATTTTGAGACACCAATATAAAGATTCTTCCAATCCGAATCTCTCCCATCATCTCTCGTTATCGTTATATAGTGAGACCAATTTGGCTTTTTGAATAATATAGCCGGACCTTCATTCCCTTTTTTGACTTCAAAAAACAATCCCATTTGGGACGCAAATTTACCTAACGGTTTAAATACGAATTCATTCCTTAATCTATTGCTAATTTCAGCTCTGTTATCCATCAAGGCCACAACAGCCTCTATATTATTGATGGCTAAATTTACTATTTTATCACTACTATCTTTATTCATATCTTGTCCGGTTATTTGTTTAATAAGTGTTATGTACTGGGAAATAGTCTCTCTTGCCAACGGTTTGTCGTATGCTAACATTACACACTGCGACAGCCAATGGAGAATATGCTCATCGTATGAGATACAATGATAGTCCATCTCTTCGTTTCCCAATGAATCTTTACTTGCCTCATGACCGTCAAGTGTAAGATAAATCAGTTTGAACCCTTTTGGAAAGTGTTGTTTTCCATAGTTGTTGTATCGCAATAACTGATGGTGTTGATCAATAGCATATATTTTATTCTCAATGATAACTGCATGTTCGCCATCCTCTAAGATTATATCAATGCGCCCACCAGTGGACTCTGTTCGCTCACCAATATATCGTTCGACTATATTGCTTTTACAATTGGAAATATAATCTTTGTTTAAGCCAATAACTGCAAGGAATTCTTTAAGTAGAGCATCTTTCAGTCCATGACTTCCGTTAGGATTTAACAATTCTGCAAGAAATGCGGAATGTAATCTTACCTCATCAGACCATAGTCCAAGCGTGTTGAAAACGTTGAAGTAATCTCCATTTCGTTGCTTCTGTTTCATCCGTTCTTGCTCGACAAGACAAACTTTGCCTATTTCGATTAAAAAATTATTCAATTTCATACTTTAGACATTTTGTTGCACACAAAAATAATAAAAAACGGTCCATTTTATATGGAACCTATAAATTATCACATGTTTTTCTCCTCCTTCACCATCTTTCTCCACCTCTGAAACGCCCTCATTAAACTTTCTTCTTCCACTAACTCTACCATATTATAATGTGCGACGAAAGTTTCCATTGATTTTTTGAACATGATGCCGTGGCAGTATTTATTTTCCAGAAGAAATTCATAAAGTTCGGCCTTCATTTCTACTTCCATTGCTTTTTCAATGATAAGTGCACTGTCGTGACCTATATAATTATATACATTTGGATTTTTTCCGTTTCTTGGGTGGGGGAGAGTAAAGGTGATATTTCCGGTTTCGTGCCATGAGGCATTGGGAGGGTGTGGGATGGAAAGTTGGTGGAGGAAGTGGTAAAGAGGCTGCGTGTCAAGAAGATGGATGGCGGAAGGCGAGGAGGAAAAGCGGTCTGGAGGTACGTCGAGGTGATTTTTATAGCGCACGTACATGTAAGCCGCTAGATAGGGCTTGATTTGGAAAGTAACTGTAATCATTGTTTTTTAGATTTTATTTGTAAAATATTTATCAGAGTAGTACCATTTTTAATATTGGCATTTGCATTATTGTGTTGAGAATTTTCTTATAAAAGGAAGGTACGAGAGGATGCTTGCGTAATGATTTGGATTTCAGGTGGTTACATAAGTGGTTTTTGGTTTAAAACCAACGGGTCGTTCCTTTAAAAGGAACGACCCGTTCGACACCGAGGAACACCCCGTTGGTTTTAAAGCAACGAGGCGCTCCTTAAAATCAAGAGATAAAACTATAGTAAATCTCTCAAAAAATTGAAATCGTGAAATAATCTAATCTATTTCAATGTAAAGAAATTGTATCGCTATGTATTTGAGTGTTTTTATTTGTATAAAGAAATATACCGAGTGTCATATATGGAGAATTTTCAGATAGTACCTATTTAACATAGTTTAAACGAGACTCTTTTATAATTCTGATTTTATTTTATGTTTAAGATCAATTTGAAATTTAATTATAATATTGATGAAAGGTTTGATAGGAGGTTAATTGAGCTAAAATGGCTATAGCATACTTCATTAAAAGAAAAATCACCAAGTTCTATCAGAACTTGGTGATTTTTCATACCCTATTTATATTAAAATAAGTGTATAAGTTATTAAAATGTAAATTATCAATCTTTCTCAAATTGTATTTATTAACAATTCCTTTTTGGTATCGTTTAATGGAACAAAAGTATATATTCTTTTTGCAAAAAACAACGAAAAGACATATTTTTTTTGCGAAATCGTTATATGGATTGATCGAAAAAGTAAAATCAAGCAACATTTCTTCCCTAGATAACATATTTGATGTAAAAACACAACAAAAGCAATGAATCTTTATTAAGTTCTGATAGAACTTAATAAAGTGTGAAAAGTGAGTTTAATTGTTTTAGGGCTATTTAATAACTTAAAAAGAGATTTATGAAGAAAAAATTAGCGCTGCTATTTGGATACCTTTTTATAGGTATCGGGCTGATAACAGCTCAAACGCAGAAAGTCACGGGGACTGTGATTTCCGATGATGACAAACAGCCTGTTGTAGGGGCTTCGATTGTCATAAAAGGCACAAATTTAGGTACAATAACAGACGTGGATGGTCGTTTTACTTTGCTAAATGTACCAAATTCAGCAAAAATAATACAAATCTCTTATATAGGTATGAAAACGGAGTCGGTTTCTGTACAGCCGACTATTAAAGTTATTTTGAAATCTGATGCACAACTGATGGACGAAGTTGTGGTGGTGGGCTACGGTTCGGCAAAGAAACTAGGTTCGGTAGTAGGTTCTGTAACAACAGTAAATAATAGTAAGATAGCCAATAAACCTGTGGCCAATGCCGGGGATGCATTGCAAGGACAGGTTGCCGGTTTGCAGGTTTTTACTCCTAGTGGGGAACCGAGCGGAACTGTCGTAATGAGATTGCGTGGAGTAAGTTCGATCAACTCAAATACAGAACCTCTTTTTATTCTCGACGGTTCACCTATCTCCTCCGGTGCATTTACTGCATTAAATCCGAATGACATCGAAAGCATGACTGTATTGAAAGATGCGTCCTCAACAGCCATTTATGGATCCCGTGCTGCTAACGGAGTGGTAATAATGACTAGTAAGAAAGGTAAAATGGGACAGAAAGCCCGTGTAACCGTTAATGCGCAATATGGCTGGTCTAAAATGACGGGAGACAATATCGAGATGATGAACAGCGAACAATGGCTCACTCTGCAGGAAATGTTGGACCCGGGGAAAGTATATGATACGACATTCCAAAAACGGAAAAAGTTCTATGTAGATAATGGTATATCGACAGACTGGTCGGACGTCTTTTTCGGAGATGCAGCTCCTACCCAGCAATATGATGTAAATGTGGTCGGTGGCTCTGACGGTATCAACTATTATGTCTCATTCGGTCACTATGATACGGATGGAATTATGGATGATTCATCCCTGCGTCGTGAGACTTTGCGTAGTAATGTAGAAGTGAAGGTGACCGATTGGCTGAAAGCAGGAATTAATGTGAACCTTTCCTATCAGAAATATAATACAACCACTTTCGGTACGGAAGCCAATAGCGTTTATAATAAAGCATATGCTGCCCGCATTTATCGTCCCGATCAGACGATGAATGAAATATTGACCGATGAAGAAGGTAATTTTACAGGTTATGGCAAGCGACTGGATCATTTAGACGATATGGGATACTATAATCCGTATTATCTGTCAGAGCTTCAGCCTAACGACCGGAGTACGGTACGTATCAACGGTAATACCTTCTTTAATATAAACCCGATAAAAGGATTGAATATCCGTACTTCACAGGCAGTAGATGCTTTTGATTACCGCAACTCTCATAAAGCATATCCGGAAGGACCATTTGAGGGAGCAGGAGTAGCATCCGAGTCTTTTGAACGTTATTATTCATTTACTTTTACCAATACGGCAGAATATAAGTTCAGTTTGTCGGGTGCACATCATTTTACGGTATTGGCGGGACAGGAATCCATCATAACCAAAAATGAGAATTTCTCGGCGACTTCTAAAAAAATGGTAGACAGCCGGATGATGCTGATGGCAGCAGGAGCCGAATCAGAAGTACCCATACACTCAATGTATGATAAAGTATTCAATTCCTATTTCGGTACAATCAGCTATAGCTTTGCTGACCGATACTATATTGATTTGGCAGCACGACGTGACGGTTCTTCTTTGTTTGCCAAAAACAACCAATGGGCAAACTTCTATTCACTAGGAGCCATGTGGGATATGAGAAAAGAAGATTTCATGCAGAATATCTCATGGTTGAACAGCTTGCAGTTGAAAGCGAGCTATGGAACAACAGGTAATTCCGGTATCAGTGCCTATAACGCTTTGGCATTGGTTGGCTCCGGTTTGCTGTATAACGGGCAGGCAGGTATTGCTCCTTCCACCGTTGGGAATGATAACCTGACATGGGAAAGTATGAAAACACTGAATATAGGAATCAGCACAAGGGTGTTTGACCGTTTTTCTGTGGATTTGGAATTCTATAACCGTCAGACAGAAGATATGCTGATGGCGTATCCGTTGTCATACACTACCGGACATGGCAGTAGTGTGGAAAATGTGGCGAGTATGCGTAATCGTGGCTTTGATATTACACTGGGAGTGGATATTCTGAAAACAAGAGACTTTTCATGGAGTGTTTCCGGAAATTTGAATTATAATAAGAATGAAATAACCAAACTGTTTAACGGGTTGGATGAATATACCTTACCCGATACCGGTTTGAAAATGAAAGTCGGTAAACCTTGGGGAGAATATTACTATGTAAAGTGGGCGGGAGTCGATCCGCGTGACGGATATAATATGTGGTATGATAAAAATGGAAATCTGACGAAAAGTTATTCCGAAGAAGATGCCGTTTTTATCGGTAAGCAACGTTACGCACCTTGGTCAGGTGGTTTTGGCACCCAATTCGGATGGAAAGGGATTTCCGTCAGCGCGGACTTTTCCTTTATGCTTGGCCAGTATATGTTGAATAATGAACGCTTCTTTACAGAAAATCCGACCTTCGCGGGTTCGGACAATCAAACCGTGGAAATGCTTAATATGTGGCAGAAACCGGGAGACGTAACCAGAATCTCTACTCCGGATTCTCCGATGCAGTTTGACACGCATTTGTTGGAAAATGCCTCATTTATGCGTATGAAAAATCTGACTGTCGGATATACTTTCCCTACCAAGCTGATTCAGAAAACCGGAGTAATCAGTAATGCCAGAATCTATTTTGTAGGACGTAATTTGCTAACTGTGACTAAATATAAAGGATATGATCCGGAAGTGGACAGTAATATCCAGTTGGGTAACTACCCCAATACCAAGCAATACTCTTTTGGCGTCGAACTAACTTTCTAAAAACATAAAGAATGGTGAATATGAAGAAAATATCTATAATAGCATTGACTGTACTGACACTTGGAATGACTTCCTGTGATATGGATAAAATGCCATATGATGCTATTCCGACAGAGGAAGCATTGACAACCATAGTCGGTTTTGAAGAAGCACGTGCCGGTATCTATTCTGTATATCTGGGACTGACTGGCGGCAGCTATGTGCTGGTGCCCGAAGTTCAGGCGGATGCCTTTAATGCAGTGGCGGATTTCTCTAATAAATATGGTGAGTTGCACCGTTGGACCTTCGAGAGTACCAACTCTGCTATAGAAACAATTTGGGCAAACTGTTACGCTGCTATCGGACGTGCCAATTTCTTTATCGACGGAGTAAACAAGATAGATGAGAATCCGGAGATTGAGTTGACTGAAATCCAAAGAAAGCAGATTAATGTCTACGAGGGGGAAGCTTATTTCACAAGAGCATACTGCTACTTTTATCTGGCAACATTATTTTGTCGTGATTACAATGTGGCTACTGCAAGCAGCACTCAGGGACTGCCGCTTCAAGTGAAATATGAACCCAAACTTTCTGCTACCCAATATCCGGGACGTTCTTCACTGGAGGATACTTATAAACAGATATTAAATGATCTGGAAGAAGCTGAAGAGCGCATAGAAACGGCCAAAAATGGTATTGCTGATTATGACAGATATATCAACGGCGGATATGTGACCGTGAATACAGCTCCCAAGAATTGCGGAAATTATATTACGATAGATGTGGTGGCGGCTCTGAAAGCACGCGTTGCCCTGCAGATGGATGACTATGAAAATGCTGCGAAGTATGCGGGTGACCTGGTTAATTCAAACAGATATCCATTGTCGAATACAGCGAAGGACTTTGAAAGTATATGGAAGGATGACAAAGGAACGGAAACCATCTGGCAGATTGCCATGACCAGTGCTGATGACGCCGGTGTCCCTTTAGGAACTATTTTTATCGGTTATCCGACCACAAAGAAGGATTATATTCCTACACAAAGACTGATTGACTTATATAATGAGAAAGATATCCGGTTGGCCACTTATTTCGGGAAGTATCATTTAACCGTATCGTCCGGTAATGCAGCGGATATATATTTCTTTAATAAATATCCGGGTAATGAGTATTACAATGCATTAGGAAGTGAAACACGGTATTTGAATCAGCCGAAACCATTCCGCATTGCTGAAATGTATCTGATTGCCACTGAAGCCAATGCAAGGATCGGAACTGCGGCATCTGTGCAAAAAGCGAATGATGCTCTGAATGCACTAAAGAAAGCACGAATCGAGGGACTGGCTGATGCGACCTACGATCAGGAGGCTTTGCTTAATGAAGTCATGAACGAACGCGAACGTGAACTGGTGGGTGAGGGCTACCGGCTGATGGACCTGAAACGTTGGGGAAAAGGTGTGAAACGCGGAAAAGCACAAAGCAAAGGGTTGATACTTTTCCCGGGACAGGCAAGCACTGACGGACTGGATAAACCTGCTGATGACCAGCGGATGCTTTGGCCTATTCCTAAAGCTGAAATGGACGCCAATCCTCAACTGGCAGGTCAACAGAATCCGGGATATTAATAAATTGAATAAAGTAAATTATCAAACACTTGAGTAAAATGAACTATCTGAAAATATATGCATTTCTTCTGTGTGCTGTTCTAATAACTGCCTGTTCGGATGACGAGGAACAGCTTAACTCCGGAGCGGCTACGGTAAACTTGCAGGAGACAGCGATGACAGTGAAAGAATCTGCAGGTTTGTGCACTGTACCTGTCGTAGTGACAGGTGAACATACCGGAACTATCCGTGTGACATTCGAGTTAAAGGGTCATAGTGCAAAAGAAGATGAAAATTACATCGTCACCACCAAAACACTACTTATTCCTGCCGGACAGGAGACTATAAATTTTGAGTTTAAAACTGTAGATGACAAAATAGTCAATGATGACCGTTCCTTTGATATTGAAATAGCTAGTGCGGAAGGGGCGTCCATTGGTGAAAACAAGCGGTTGACGGTGATTATTGAAGACAATGATTCCAGTCTTTATGAAACTCTTTCAGGAACTTGGGTATTTACCGGAACGGCATCTGCCACCAATGTGTCCAATGTGCCGATAGGCTTCTCTGTAAAAGTAAATACGGCGGAAGAAGGTACGGAGGCTTACGGACACTATATGGTTTGTTCAAATAAGAATGGGTTTGATCCGGATAATGATATTGAGTGGGAATTTAACTGGCGGTTGCACTATGAATATGATGCAGCTAAGCAGAAAACCTATCTGTCTATCGTGACTGACGAAGATGTTGCTTCCTATGGCTTATATACCATTCGTTTCAGGAGACTTGCTCTGGATGGAAGTTCTTCCGATGTTTACTGGGGAGAATACGATGCTGAAACACAAACGGTCACTTTCGAGAATGCTAACCTGATAGGCGATATGTATAAAGAAGGTGAGATACAGATACAAAAATTCAGGCTTTTTGGTTGTAAGATGGAACTTATCAGATAAAAAAACAAAATTATAAACATCACTAATAAAAGAATTTATGAGAGCATTAATTGTCTGCATTACCCTGTTGTTTGCTTTTCTAACTTGTGCTATGGCACAAATACCGTCAGTCAAGGTTGAAGATTCCAAAGGAACGCAGGTGAACACCGCTTCCCTGGTTAATCACAAGACGCCTATGATTATTTCTTTTTGGGCAACAACGTGCAAACCCTGTATTCGTGAGTTGGATGCTATTAATGAACTGTTGCCCGACTGGTTGGAAGAAGCCAAGTTTCGTGTGGTAGCTGTCTCAACAGATGACAGCCGTTCTACAGCCAAAGCGCGTGCGCTGGCGGAGGGGCATGGATGGGATGATTTTATCATGTTGTATGATAAGAATCAGGAGTTCATGCGAGCTATGAATGTGAGCCTGACCCCGCAGGTATATGTGGTAAATGCGGAGGGAAAAATTGTCTATTCACATACCGGCTATGCTCCGGGAAGTGAACTGGAACTATTGAAAGCGATTAAAAAATTACAGAAGTAAATCTGTTATTATTCATAGATAAACGCAATGACATGACTAGAATAAGATTTCGGATGTTTGCTTTATTAGCGTTAGCATCAACTCTGACCTATGCACAGGAAGATAACAAGAAGGGTTATCTGACGGGGAGCTTTGAAACAAATACGACTTACTATAAGGATGATAGTAAAACAGAAGCAGAATCTCCGGAGGATCATTTCGGTTCGAATAATTATCTGAAATTGGATTACTATCAGGGCAAGTTTGCCGTAGGCGTACAGTTGGAAGCCTATGAACCGGTACTGGTGGGATACCCGAAAGAATTGGAAAAGGCAAAGCTGACCAACTATTACGTATCTTGGGCCGACAAGGATTTCTCCATAACAGCGGGTACGTTTTATGAGCAGTTCGGTAGTGGACTGCTATTCCGTAGCTGGGAGGACCGTATGCTTGGTTTAAATAATGCGGTGATGGGAGCACGTTTTACCTACAATTACAAGAATATTGTAGGGTTGAAGGCTATTTGGGGAACTCCACGTTTTGGTATGGATTTTTCTGATACACAAGTACGTGGTGTAGATGTAAGTTTCTCCCTGTCTGAAATGCTTAAATGGCAAAATACCTCCTTGAGTATCGAAGGAGGGGCATTGAACCGGTATGAGAAGATCAGTATCGACCTCGAAGAAGAAGGAGGAAAGCCTTATTCGAATGGCTTCTCGGGGCGGGTGAATTTTGAACGTTCCGGGTTTACAATGAAGGGGGAATATGTAGATGGCGGTGATAAATATTATGGATTCATCCACGATGACAAGGTTTTTGTAAGGAAACGTGCCAATGCACAATTGCTGGAACTGGGCTATAGTGGCAGCGGATTAGGTGTGAATCTGACTGGACGTCGTCTGGAATGGATGAACAGTGAAATTATTGCTGGTAATGGTTCTACTTCGAATTTGTTGAATTACGTCCCGGCGATGAGTACGCAATATACCTATATGCTGACCAATTTACATCCTCATACTCCACAAGTGGGAGATGTGACGAATACAATCAGCGGTGAGATGGGGGGACAACTGGATGTCTTTTATCATTTCAAAAGAGGAACGGTGATTGGAGGTAAGCGCGGTCTGAAATTACATGCTAACTTCTCTACCTATTACGCTTTAGAAAAAGAAGGCACAGCCCAGATGGGTAACTTGGCGTTCCGTGATTTTAGTTTCGATGTAGAAAAGCAGTGGACAAAGTCATTCAAAATGAACCTGCTTTATTCCATGCAGGAATATAGTCCTTCTTACGGAGCGAAAAAAACGACCTCGCTGTCGAATATTTTTGTAGCAGATTTGCAATATAAATTCACTCCTTCTTTTTCCACTCGTATGGAGTTACAATACCTTAATACAAAAGAAGATCAAAAGGACTGGATGGCAGCTCTGCTGGAACTGAATTTTGCTCCGGCATGGAGCATTTACGGAAGTGATATGTATAATCATGGCAAAGATAAAATCCATTATTACAATGTGGGGGCCAGCTATGCAAAATCACGTACGCGTATTGCGTTGAGTTATGGTCGTAACAGGGAAGGATATGTATGTTCCGGGGGAGTTTGCCGGACGATTCCTAAATACACAGGTGCTAACCTGACTATTACCACTTCGTTTTGAGGTCAGTGAATCATTTATTAATTAGAATATAGAATATGAGAAAATTTGCAATGTTTTTTATGCCGGGCCTGATGTGCCTGTGCGGATGTTTGGTGTCATGCAGCGGCAATTCTGACGACACTGAGGTGCCGGATAGCGGTGAAGTGACGGGACCTATTACTTTGACTGTGGATAAAGCTAAGATTGAAGCCAATGGAACCGATATGGCAACTTTCACGGTGACCGATGCGAATGGAAAAGTGCTGACAACTTCTGAATATATTAAAAATGTGTATTTTGAAGATGTTAATACCGGTGATTATTTAGATAGACGAACCAACACATTTTCGGCTGTAGAAAACGGATCACATCGTTTTAAGGCCTATTATCTGGACTGGGAGTCGGAAGAAGTCTCCGTGACTGTACAGAATCGGAAAAACTATGAACTTTTTTACCGTAAGGTGGGTGTTTTCAAAATGACCGGAACTTGGTGTACTTATTGTCCTGCTATGACTTCGGCATTGAAGAAAGTAGAAGAGATAATGCCGGATCGTATGGTGAAAATGGCTTTTCATGCTTCCAGCAGTTCTGCTACCGACCCGTTCCATTTGTCGCAGACAAGCACTATTATGACCCGTTTTGGAGCAACCGGTTTTCCTACCTGTATCTATGATTTGAAGGTGATGTCGATAGACAGAAATGTAAGTGCCATCAAACAAACCTTGAAAGACCAGATCAGAAAATATCCGGCCACTTGCGGCATCAAAGTGAATACGTCTTATAATTCTTCAAGTGGTGAGATTACGGTAAATGCAGCGTTAAAGTCGAGCCAGGGAGGAGAATATGATCTGGTTTATGTCTTGGTTACTGATGGCTTGACCGCATCCGGAGGAAATGAAACCTCGTATGATTATACGGTCAGAGCTATTTCCAACAATTACATGGCGATGTCAACCGATAGAAGATTTACTGTAAAAGCGAATGAAGAACATACTGCCGGTACTTTTATGATTTCCGGAGCAACGAACCTGAACTCTTCAACGTCACGTGTAGTGGTTTATGCATTACGTAAGGTTGATGACGCATATATGGTGGATAATATAACCCAATGTTCTATCGACGGAAGCGTAGATTATATTTATAATGACTAAGGCTTATGAAGAAATTATACCTGACAATTCTACCAATTGTAATGATCCTTTGTTTAGCAATGCTGTCATCCTGTTCCGGAAGTTCGGACGAAACAGAGAACGGAGGGGCGGATGACGGTATTCTGCGTATTACTGCTGATAAGACAGTCATGCAGGCAGACGGTGTGGAGAGGGTGACTTTTACAGTCAGACTAGGTGCTAAAGATGTAAGTGAAGAAAGTACGATGAACCTGATTCTGGTAAAAGAATCAGGGGAGGAAAACCTGGATTATGGTATCCGTGCTTTCAGTACTTCGGTGCCGGGTACTTATGTTTTTAAAGCCCGTTATTATGAGGGTAAGTCGATAGTCAGTGAAAATGAAGTGACTATTCAGGCTAATTCGACATCAGGCGGGGTAAGTTATTATCATAAGTTGCTGGGGATGCAGTTCACTTCTATCGGGTGTCAGGCTTGTCCGGCACTTAGTACTACATTGAAGGCCATCCAGACAGAACAGCCGGGACGATTGGCGGTAGCTTCTTTTCACATGGATTTCGGGGGAATGACAGACCCTATGACTATCGCGGCCACCAATAACTACCGGACCAATATTCTTGGTAATTTCACGGGATTGCCCCGTTTATTTTACAATCTGCGTAAAGGTACTAAAGATATGATCAGTATAAAAAGTCAGATTGAAGAGGAACTTCAGAATGAACTGAAGAACTATCCTGCGTCATGTGGGGTAGCCATTGAATCTGTATATAATGCTTCTGACCGTACGGTGACAGTTACAGGCAAATTAACCTCTAATGTAGCAAACACTTACCGTTGCCTGATCTATCTGGTGGAGGACGGAATCAAATATTTCCAGACGAACGGTGGAAATGATTATACCCATAACAATGTAGTTCGCGCAGTACTTTCCACATCGTTGAACGGTGACCGCTTCACTGGTGAAATAAATGCAGGAGTAGAGTCTACCATGCAGCGTTCTTATCAGTTGGAACCGGGATGGAATGTGGAAAATATGCGTGTGATTGTATCGATGCTGACAACATTGGACGGCGGAAAGACTTATACGTGTAATAACGTAAATGAGTGCAAGCTTGGAGAATCGGTAGATTATCTGTATAATGAATAAAGAGGGCTTATGTATATAAATATTTATAAAATAGCATTGCTGGTCTGCATTTGCGGCATCGGGATTTTCGGGATTTCCTGTTCGGGCAATACCGATGATTCGGAACAGACGGAAGTGATTTTGAGCGTCAGCAAAAACTCCTTGATTGCCGACGGAAAGGATGTTATAACTTTTACGGTCATGTATGCGGGAATAGATGTAACTGCCGATGCAGTCATCCGTTCCGTGATGGACGGGCAAACCTTGGATGGAAGCACCTTTTCTACTTCTAAAGCGGGAACCTATGCTTTTGAAGCATCTTACGGCAAGTACGTATCCAAATTGATGACAGTGGTTGCGAAAAGTACGTCGGGCACACTATCCAGATTTGTAAGGCGTATTTGTGCGATGGAGTTTACCGGAACATGGTGCGCCATGTGTCCGGCAGGAATGACTCGCCTGAATTACCTGATAAATTCGGATTATGAAGGGATTGTTTATCTGATGTCCTTTCATGTAAATGGAACGAGTGCTGATCCGATGGCAATCGAACAGTCCTCAATTCTTTCCAAAAAGTTTGCTATCCCCGGTTACCCTTCATGTGTTGTCGATATGCGTAAGGAAATGGGATTATCCGAAAACTATACTGTCATGCGGTCAATATTCAATGAGTCTTTGGAAAAATATCCTGTCCATTGTGGGGTAGCTATCAGCTCTCTTTATAATGAAGCCGGTTCCGAAGCTAAAGTTACGGTGAGGGTGACTCCGGAGAAAACGGCTGACTATCGTCTGATAGTATATGCTGTGGAAGACGGTTTGAAGTATGAACAGAATGATGGTGGCAACTATCGTGACTATACGCACAATCATGTAGTGAGGAAATTACTTTCTGCTTCGGTTGATGGTGACAAGCTGGGGCAGCTTCCGGAGGATAAGGAAGTAATGAAAGAGTATACAGTGATATTGGATAATGCATGGAAAGCTGAAAAACTTTCTTTCTATGCATTAGTAACGGACGAAAACGGCTATGTGAATAACCTGGCTGTTTGCGAAGCTATAAACGGCAATGCCGATTATGAATATGTAAATGATTAATCACATTTATCACTTTTAATTATGAAGAAGAAATTAGTTAGTTTATTACTTTTGCTAGGGCTGTTTTTAGTTATAAGCCCTATGATGATTTCATGTTCGGATAAGGATGAACAGGGAGTTGATCCCACGCCTCCTGAAGAGCCGGATACTCCGCTTCCTCCTGTACCGACCCCTATCAGATGGGTGGAAAACGAAGTGGATGGCGGTGAACGTGGAGTGGGCATCAAGGTGACCAGCAGAACTGCCAACAATTTTGTGTTTGAATGTACTCCGGGGGATAAGGTGCAATCTTACCGTTTGGATGTTTATCCTTTATGCCGTATGTATAACTACTTATTTGAAAGTGGAGGTGTAGGTGCAAGCGAAGAAGAAATTGAAGATTTGATTCTGGAAGCTCTTTATAATTCGGAAGGTGCCGGTGCTTACACTTTCAGCAGGAGTACATTAGGGGATAGTTATCCGAATGCGGAATTTGACTGGGCGAATTCCAAGTATTCCCAATCGGAGATTGTGCCGGGAGCAGAATATCTGATTATAACGGTAGGCTGTAATGATGAAGGCGGACAAAATCCGGCCGATATGAAAATCTGTCATCTCAAGACTCCTTCCGGAGATGTAGTAGGTCATCCTCGTGTGGATATTGATGTTGATCCCAGTTATCAGGCGGTTGGCATACAATACCTTCCGAATGAGGACTGTAAGTATTTCTATCAGTTTTGCGGAGATGCTGAACCTATCGATGCGTTTATCGAAGCTTACGGAAAGGATATGTATATTGACTTTATGAGACATTGGACGCAGACGGCAGGAGATGCACAGGTGCCTGAAGAAGAAATGTACTATGTCGTAGACTTTGGTTATACTGCCGATGCAACAAGAAAAATTACGGCTACGACTATCGGCTTGGATGCAAACAAGAATAAAGGGGATTATGTACGTCAGGACTTTCAATTAAAACAGATTCCTGAAAATGCGCCCGAAGCAGAATGTGCAATGACAATCACTAAAACGGGTGCTTCTATTGTTAATATGGATGTAACTCTGGAAAAAACCTGTTATGCCATGTTCTATCGTATCTTCAGTGAGTCAGACTATGCCCCTTATGAAAATGCGGACGAGGCTACGATGACAGCATTGGCACAGGCACTGGATCAGGAAGGATGGGGTATTAAGAATCTAAATATCGGTCAGGAAGGTTCGTATACAAAGTCCGAATTCCAATATGATCTTGCTCCGAATGGTTCCTATGTTGTCGCTTATATTGGTCGTAATGAATATGGGGAGTTGTCAAAAGTGAAAACAAGCCGTTTTTCAACACAGGAACGTGTGACTGATAATCCGGGAGCATCCAAGGCTACAATAGATATTACTATTTCCGATCCGGGAAGGACAAGTCTGAAGTTGAATTATAAATATAATCAGGAAGCGGCAGTATTTTATCATCAGTATATCATGACGCCTGATTTGCTGGAAGAGGCTAATAAAGCTGAATTGATTCAATATCTGTTATCAGAGGATTCAAATACATGGCCTGCAAATGCAAACGGAGGGGTTGAAGATTATACGTTTACCGGTTTGGACCCTGCTACTGAATATATATTTGCTTATATGGCAGAAGACTGGGACGGTGTACTGACTGATGTGAAAATAGTGAAAGCTTCAACCGAAGCTATTATAGCAGGTCCTGACCCGACTATGCAACTGAGTGCTTATATGAGTGAGTTGGGGAATTTTACTGTTCAGTTCTCAATGGTAAAGGATGTAGCCAAGATCTTTCATATGATAGTGGAGGATGAGTATTCGGCAAGTGGCGATTATAGCTATGAGGATTGTATGAAAGTATGGAAAGAAAAATGTTTAGAGTCTGGTTTGACTACTGTTAATTCTACAATTCAATCATATGATAAGACAAGTGAAGCCAAACGTCTGGTTGCTTTATGTGTACCTATTGGTGCTGATGCTGACGGCAATGAAGTGATTGGTGACCTCTATGCTGTATTCTGGGATAAAGACAAGGGTATTGTTACCGATCCTTCCGTGTTATTCCCGGATGCCCCGAAATCGCAGAAGAGAATAATGGGAATGACTAAATCTCAAGTAGTGAAGAAAGATAGCCGGATACCTGCAAACCTGATTGTTAATGAACAGGTGGAAAAGAATGTTCCGGGAGCAATGAAAAGTGAAAGTACTATTTATCTTGATTTGAAGAGATTAGGAAAACATCCTCACGCCAAATAAATATCGGCAGAACTATTTTTCCGCACGATAGTGTGTTATCTATCGTGCGGTTTTCTCTAATCATTAATTTTTTTAGATATGAGAAGAAATCAATTTTTATGTAGCATGGGAAAATGTACATTTTTCCTAATGGCAGTATGTGTTGTGATGTTTTCGTCATGTTATAATGACGATGATTTAAAGAATTCGATTTCCGGTCTGGAAGATCGTATGGCTAAATTGGAAGCTTCATTGCAGAGTATACAAGGTGATATTTCTACATTAAAGACATTGACCGATGCCCTGTCTCAAAATAAATCGATCGCTTCTGTGCTGGAGAACGAAGATGGAAGTTATACTATCAAATTTTCAGACCAGACAGAAGTGACCATTCATAATGGTGAAGATGGAGAGGATGCTCCACAAATAACCGTTATAAAGAATGAAGAAGATGGTATTTATTATTGGGGAATCACCGGTACGGACGGTAAGAAAACATTCTTGAAAGATGGAGAAGGGAATATGATGCCTGTGACGGCTGCCGCTCCTAAGGTTCGTATTAATACGAACACGAAAGAATGGGAAATCTCTACCGATAATGGAAAAAACTGGGAACCGACCGGTGTTTACGCTTCCGGAGAAGGGACGGGGGACACTTCACTTTTCAGCGGAGTAAGCCAGGATGATGATTATGCTTATTTTACTCTGAAAGATGGTACGATATTGAAGGTTGTAAAATCCAAAGAACTGAAATGTGAGATATTGACAGGAAAACAGTATTTTGCGAACGGTGAGGAGAAATTGCTTCCGGTTGAAATGAGTGGTATTTCGAAATATACCGTGACCAAACCTGACGGCTGGAAAGTTTCATTGACTGGAAAGGGGTTGACTATTATTGCTCCTGTTGCAGAAAATCAGTATGCAGAGGCAGGTGGTAAGGTCGCTATAGTAGCTGTTGCATCTAACGGGCAGAGTCTTATTTCGGAGATTCCGGTAGTAATAGGGGAAGCTCCTGTGGCTATATCCGTTGAAGGGCAGATGGTTTCTACCACTTTGAAAAATGGAATAGAAATGTATTATTTGGGAGTGATGGAAATAGATCAATACAGCGCAGAAATGGTAGCTGAATTAGTAAATGGATATTCTGCCCGTATGTACATGAAAACAGCCGCTCTTGAAAAAATGCCCTTGGCGGAATTGTTGGGCAAGGATCCAGAACCCGGAAAGACGTATATGATTTGGGCGGTACCTCCATCTGAAACAGGCGACAAGTATCAGTCTGATGATGTAATTGCTGCTGCAATTAAGACTGCTGCGACTGTGGAATTGAAGGTTTCGGATATTACATTTGAAGGTGCAACGGTTTCTGCAACAAGAAAGGGGTGTGACATTTATTATACAGGAATCACGGATAAGTCTAATTATTCACCTGATGCAGTCATCGAAGACGTGTCTTTTTATGATGGCGGAACCAAACAGTATTCGGATTATAACGGACCGCTGGAGGGTAAGGTGTTGGATTTCCTTCCGACAGTTGTGCCGGGAACAACGTATGTGCTTTGGGCTATTCCTTATAATGAAGAAGGAAAGTATAAGACAGAAGAACTGGTATCGCTTGAAATTCCTGTTCCTGCGCTGACATATGACGGAACGGCAACGGTAAATGTGGGTAATGTGGTTGCTACGGTTACAAGTGTAAGTGCGCCTCTTACTCCCGGAACGGATTGCTATAAATATTATTATTCTTACATGAAGGAAACGGCTATGGCTAATTATGCTACCGACAGAGATGTGATATCCTATCTTATCAAAAACGGCAAGTCTGCCAAAGAGGCTGAAAATTTTGAAAGGGCTTCTTTGGAACCAGGCACGAAAGGTTTTCTTGTTGCAGTAGCTTTGGATAAAAAAGGGCAGCTCGGTTCGTTGGTTAAAGTGCAGGCTGATTCTAAGGAAATGTCCTATAATTCTTCTATTTCGGTCGATGTATTGATAGAACCGGGAGCTTTATCCACGACGTTGACGTTGACCCCGACCGGTAGTCCGGTAAAATACCGTTATGTCCATATGCCATTGAATGATTTCAGAAACTATCCATATTGGGGGGATGATGAAATGGTAAAGCAGGCTTTGGTAATGAATCAGGATGTAACAGAGGTTACCGTTGCTGATTTGAAAAAGAATCAACTGGTTATTGAGGACATAGAGTTTAAAGCTGACTATGTATTATTCATGATAGCAGTTGATGCAGACGGTAATCCTTCTACAACTATGACAAAGAAGGAGTATACCAGTGCAAAACCGACTTTCGTCAGAATAGAGAAAGATGCGGATTTGTGGAAAGCCGGTGAGCCGGAGGTAACGATTGACAAGATAGAAAAGGATAAGTTCTATACGGTTACGTACACCGTGAAGCCTAAAGCCGGTTGCAAACAGTTTTATGTATTTGCCGGATCTGCAGACTACCTGACGGGTATGTTTGATGAACAAATCAAGTATGTGATGAAATATGGAGTCAAACAAACAACCACTTATTCTGGAAGTATTTACGGACCGTTGCCAACTAATATCAATGTAACTTGGGTAGATGCGGAGGGACGGCTTTATGAGCTTTCTAAAACTGTGGTAAACGTTCCTGCGCAATAATCTTTTAATTTTCTAATTTAATAAAATGATAGATGAAAAATTTATTTAATAGTTTTTATAGTGTAGTATTACTTGCTTTGTGTCTGGTTGCTTTCAGTAACTGTTCGGATGGTGATGACGGCGGAGAAGTAGGTGGTGCGGATAATGGAATCACTGCGATTGCCAGTGCAACAGAAATGACCGTGTCTCTTTATGGGGAAACTGTCGAGATTTCATTTACTGCGGCAGGAAAATGGTCTCCTTCTTTACAATATTCTGCAGGAGCGGATTGGGCTTCCATCACTAATACCAGTGGTAATGCTACAGCAGGTAAAGGCGGATTAAAGGTAAAGGTTGATAAAAATGAATCCGGAAAAGAACGGGTCTTGACTGTAGCTGTGCAAGTGGAGGGATATAAGGTTCCCGTTACAGTATGTACTATCACACAAGGAGCAGGCTCCGGAACGGCAGTGGACTTGGCTTTGAATGAGTATATGGATAAATATTTGAAGGAACATTATTTGTTCAATGAGGAATATAATACGTTGGATATAGATTATGCATCAGTATCTTATGAAAATTTCCTGCCGACTTATCTTTTACCGATGAAAACCAATATGGAAGATGGTGGAACTTATCGTGCATTTTCGGCCAATGCAGGCAAGCGCTATATCTATTCTTATATTATGGAAACAGGTTCCAGTAGAACCCGTGCGAATACTCGTGCAACAAGTGTTGTAGGATCGGGACTTGGTACGTTTTTCTCTTCTTATATGCCGGATAGAACAACTATTGGACTATCCATTGGTTATGTGTATTTGGAATCTCCGGCTGCCAAAGCCGGATTGAGACGGGGCGACGTGATTGTTTCTGTTGATGGGGTTACTTTGAACAAGAATAATTATCAGCAATACATGAGCACTTTGTTTTATGCAGGTGGAGGTGAAACTTTTAAGATCGGCTATAGGCGTAAAATCTTTGATGAAAAACAGGGCGGCTACGATTTAGTGGATGGAGCTACTACATTAACTACCGGTAGTTATAAGAATAGCCCTATCTTGAATTCAATGTTTATAAAAGATAAAAAAGAGAATAAATTCAATATCGGTTATTTAGTTTATCTAAGTTTTGATTTGAATTTTGAAGAAGACTTGAAATATGTGATTCAGCAGTTCAAGGCGGAAGGTATTACAGATTTGATTTTAGATTTACGTTTCAACAATGGAGGTTCAGTTGAGTTAGCTCGTTATTTAGCCGCTTCTATCGCCGGTACATCACATCGTTCGGATGTATTTATGAAAATGCAACGTAATTCCGGTGCGGATGAGTATATCCGTTTTGGAGATGGTGATGATCTAAATCTTAATTCTGTAAGAATCATCTGTTCGGAAGAAACGGCTTCTGCCAGTGAATTGATAATTAATGGACTAAGAGGAATAGATTTTCCTGTGAAATTATTTGGTAGCCGCACGGAGGGAAAGAACGTGGGAATGGAAGTGCAAGAGTATAAATATGGAAATAAATATTATGAATTTGCTCCGATTACTTTCCGTTCTTTCAATGCAAAAGATTGGGGAGATTATGCTACTGGCATGGATCCGGATGTCATGCTGAACAATCAAAACTCAGATTACGAGGATGATATTGATAACGTATTTCCTTATGCTTTCGGAGATTGGGATAACTTTGATTTCAATTATCCATTATATTGGGCACTATGTGATGTTCAAGGGGTGGATCCGACGACAGGTGAACCGGTGAAACGTAGCGGAAGATCAGGAATGACCCGTTCGCAACAAGATGAAATCATTAGAGTACCGTCTGTACCGTTGAAACGCCCTGTGGGAACTTTTGGCTCGCTCATTTATAACAAGCCGGAAGTAGAAAACTTATATTAGTAAGACTAAATCTCTTGTAAAATAAATTTTCTCTTAAGTTTAAGGGGATGCTTCTCGGTAAGGTGTTAGTGAGGGCATCCCCATTTTGCTCTATAAATGAATAGAAATAAAATGGAATATTATGATGAATAAATCGTTATATAAATTAATCATATTCATTGGAATGTTAGGATTAATAAGCAGTTGTTCGGATGATGATTCTGAAAGTAAATCACAATATGAAGTGGTGGATAATGTGGTGACTAGTTGGTATTCACCCTCTCATTACGAAAAAACAGTACCTTCAAGCGAATTGTTATGTATTGGGGAGAGTGATAAATGTCCTTTATCTAATACATACATATCAATAGTCAATTATGATTCTGAATATCCGATAGTCATACCGAGAGGGGTCTATCAATACTATGAATATGGACATTGGATATATAGACCTGTACCTGCCGATGGGTCTATGAAGGAAATATTTAATTCTGATTGGTATACGACTGTTGTAGTACTATATGGTGGTGAAGGAACATATAATTTTGCTGTAAGAATTTACAATCCTACTTTAAACAAATATTTTGTAACCAAGCCATATCAATTGAAAGTATGGAGAGAAGGAGTAGAGGGGGAGTATAAGTGGTTTCGTTCTATTACGCAGGTAAATAATTAATTAACTAAAAAGAATGGGTACTCTTCTATTCTTGAGGCTGATAAAGCAATATTAGCAGCTCATGGGTATGATACAAATCACATATAATAATTATGACATATTATGGGATTCTGGAAAATTGCACTAGTAAGTCTATTATTAGGAAACAATTCGGTTTTATCACAGAATAATCGATTGTTTTATGACTATGATAATAATGGAAATCGAATTTCACGGACAAATAATATTGAGAGTAAAGATCGTCGAATAATGATTGCTGCTTCTGTTGATATTCCATATTTGGAATATGATGTAGCTGTTGATGTAAATAATCATACTCTTGATACACTTTTAGCAGTAGGATCTACTCCTTATTTTTTTGATATAGCAGCAAATGGTGCTTCTAATTTTTCAATTCCTCTCTCGTTGCCTGTTGGCAATGGTGGAATAGGACCTAATTTGGAAATTGTATACAATAGTTATAGTGGAGATGGAGTTTTAGGTACAGGAATAAATTTGTCATGTTTATCTTCAATTACTCGTAGTAATGAAGAGTCTAGATTTAATGAATTACATTCTTGGAATAAATATTATCTGGACGGTATACCTCTAATAAAGAAATGGGTGGATGGAAAAATAGTCTATTATAAAGAAAATAATGATTATTCCTTAATAACCAGAGATAACTCTACACGTTACTTTGTATTGACCACTCAAGATGGAATGAAATATTATTATGGTGATTACAAAGATACCAAAGCATACCAATTATCTAATGCTGACCAGACTACTATTATTTCCTGGTATTTGGCTTGTCAAGAAGATCCTTATGGAAATTATATATTGTATAATTATCAACAAGATATTGAAAATGCAGATATATGGTTAAAGTCAATTGAATATACATTTAATAATTCATGTAATTATACACAAACCAATCGAATTGATTTTTTATATAATCGTGTGAAAGATGTTCCAACTGGTTTCCTGAATGGTTTCAGGATTAAACGTGATAAGATATTGAAAGAAATTTCCGTTTTTGCAGGAAGTGAACAGGTACGTACCTATAAAATGAAGTATATAAAAGATGAGAAAGATATATATCCAAAACTTAATAGCATACAAGAGTTTGGAAAGAATAATGTTGCTTATAATCCTATTATAATAGGTTGGGGAAATCATCAAGGTGAGAAATGTTTGCAAAAATATGCGTTTGAACATCGTCCGACAGATGTGATTCAAGGAGACTTTAACGGTGATGGAATAGAGGATTTTCTGACAATAGATAAACAATATATAATGAGACCTCCAGAATATATGGATTCTATAAATATTGTATTAGAAGTCCAAACAATAGATAAAAAAGGAAATCGTGAAAAAGTATGGACTACAACCATTTATGACCAAAACTATTCTTTTACTGTAATTCCTGGGGATTTTAATGGAGATGGTTTATTGGATTTAGCTATGTTAACTAAGGATGATACGCATTTCACAATTATGAAAGCGTATCTGAATGAGGAAGGAAAATTAGGTTATAAAACAACGACCAGGTTGGGGGGAGTTGCTAGTCCTGTATTAGTTGGGCATTTTGAGGGAAATAGAAAAGATCAACTTCTAATCGGAAATAAATACTACTCTTTTGATGATGAATTAGTTAAATATACTTCTCTAAATATAGAAACTTTACCAGATAATGGGAGTTATGCAGTCATAGATGTTGATGGAGATAAATACGATGATATTGTTGTATATGATAAAAAGAAGAAAGAATTTACAGCTTATGCTATTATTGATTATAGTGGGAATCTTCGTAAATTGACACATTTTACCTGTAATGAGGGGGAAATCGAGGATATTAAATTCGGGTATTTCAATAATGATCAATATGCGGATATCTTTTTTTATTGTAAATCCGGGGAACAATATAAACAATTTATATATTATTACAACGGAAATGAATTTGTTAAGGGAGAAATTACGGAATCACATCCTAATTTATCTTTCTTAGTTGCAGATTTTAATAATGATGGTATATCAGAGTTAATGTCTTGTTATTATACAATTGACCAAGATAAAGAGACCAAAGCTGCGACTGTTAGTTATCCTGGATGTCATTTTACGAGTAATACCTACAATATTGATGTTACGGATTTATTTCTATCTCCTGATATCTCTCCTGGAACTACAAGATTAGATGATGTGTATTCATATAAGGGAAAATCTTATGTTTATCCTATAAAACACGATCTTTTTGCCGGTGATTTTACAGGGGATGGTAGAGCTGATGTATTAGCCATTTCTCAATCCAGAGTAACAGGGCCAGGGGTGATTACACGTTTTCGTGACGTAAAATACAGTTTGGTAACTTTTGATGAACAATGTTCTTCTGATGTGGTGATTGATATCATAGATGGTAATGCGGGTAGGCGCTCTATTGAATATAATAGTCATGTACAATCACGTGTGAGTAAGAATCCGCTAATAAAAGGATTATATACTCATTGGAATAAGCAATATGCATTAATTCGAAATGTAAATTATGTACTAACATCCGATTTGCATAAAAACATTCATATTGGTAAGAAGTCATATTCATATACTACTCCTTTTTATAGAAAGGATAAAGGTAATTTTGTTGGATTTGAAAAACAAATAATAACAGATTCTCTTTTAAATACTATCACGGTTAATACTTATAATGTATTAGGATCTCCCTGTATATTATATCTTGCCAAAAGCGAGTATCGTGTTGGACATGAAATCGTTTCGTCTACTAACTATGGAGCTGAATTACATGATTTGTCAGGGAGCTATTATTTGAGACATACATCCGTTTTTGAAACAGACTTGGATAAGCAATGTGAAAAAGTGGAGCAATATACTTATGATGAAGTAGATAATATCATAATTTCTGATGTTAGTTATCAAGGATTTGCTAGGGTAAATAATATACCAGAAAAAAGAGTTTTAACCAATTATCAATATGTACGTCCGGATAATCTATTATATAAGAAGAAACCTTCAAAAATTACAACTGTCTACACAAGAGATGAAGCTAATAGTATCACTCAGGTGAAAAGATACGATTATACACCACAAGGAAAAATTTCTTTAGAATCATTTAATTCATATTTTAAAAGATACCAATATAATGTTTGTGGGCTTTTGGTTGCGGAGAGTATAGAAGATTCTATCACTAAAAAACAGTTTATTTATGAATATGATACTAACTTTCTACATCGAAGTAAGACTATATCTCCGACAGGTTTAATCTCAACTTATACAACTGATGTCTATGGCAATATTCTTATTCATACCGGACCGGGAAATCTGAAAACATATTATACTTATGATGATTTATTCAGACCTTATAAAATTAAGGCTCCCGATGGTACTGTTTCAGTCCGGAAAGCAATAAGAGGGGGACGTGATAAACAAGGATTCTATGTTGCGAATTATGTTATATTGAATGGAAATACAGAAAAAAGTATTATTTTTAATAATGCCATACACTACGATTGTCTGGGGAGAGAAATTCGAAAAGAAAAAGTTCTATTAAATGGAATATGCGAACATGTTGATATTTATTATAACAAAAAAGGGTTGTCAGAAAAGTTGTATTCATATAGAGGGAAAGTTTTAGTAAATTCGAAAGAAATGTATTATGATAATAAGAATCGCATTATACAAGAGAAAATATCATCTCCAGTAGATGTGGGCAAAAATGGAAAAACTATAGACTATGTTTATTATGATCCAAATGTCAGGAGAGGGAAAAAGGTAAAAACTGTAATAACTAATGCATCTACCACTGATTCTATTGTTACAATAATGATATATAATCGTACTGCTTTACCTGTATTAAGAATCGAAAATAGTGATTCAATAGTTTACCAATATGATAGTGCTGATAACTTAATAAAGGTACAAACGGTAGGATATCCGACAGAGGATAAATATACAGATTATGGATTGAGAATTTCTCATTTCAATAATTCTACAGGTAAATCGACATGTGAATATAACAATTTCAATGAATTAGCTAAAGAGGTTGATAGTCAAGGAAATAAGATTAAATATGCTTACGATAAAGAGGGAAGAATAATAACAAAAACGACAGGGGAAAATACTGTTCATTATATTTATGACGCAGTTACTGGTTGGCTAAAAGGAATTGAATCTTTGTCACATAAACTGGAATATTTATATGATAATATAGGACGGGTTATTGAAGAAAAGAAAACGACATTAGGGATACCGATGGTCAAGAAATATCAGTATGACAACTTTGGACGTTTATCAGTGTATACTTCTCCGTCTGGTTTCAAGCAAAAGAATGTATATGATGATAGATTTTGTGAATTGGTTGAGATTCGTGATATAACTACAGGCGATTCAAAAATTCTATGGAAACGCACGAAGGTCGATTCTTTGGGATATATTTCACAGGTTATTAATGGAGATAATCGAACAGTAGATTATACGTATAATAATCGTGGAGAATATACACATATTTATTCTCCGGGAGTTATTGATTTTTTATATCAATATGATCATCGTGATTTGATGCTTTCACGTAAAGAAAAGTTTTATACGGATGATTTATGGAAAGGATTTGATGAGTATTTCAGCTATGATACTTATGAAAGGCTTATTGCATCTGAAAGAAAAGGAAAAACAGGCCAAGAGGTTTCATATTCTTCCGGTTATCGGATTGCATCAAAATCCGACATGGGGACTTATTTATATACTAGCGATAAATCTCGAATTCATAGCATATCCACAGTGTCAGAAAGAGATTATTATCCTTCACAGATATTAACATTTTCAACAAATAATCGTATTGCTACAATACAAGAAAAAGATAAGATATGGACTTATGATTATGATGTGAATGAGATGCGTGCAAAAGCGGTGTTGGAAGAAAATGGCATTGTACGATTAACTAAATATTATTTTTCTAATTATGAAAAAGAATGTACTGATAACCAATCGACTGATATTGATTATATTTATGCAGGTGAAAATTTGGTAGCTTTAAGAAAGACTACAGAAAATCAGGCGACTATATATTTTGTCTATTCTGATAATTTAGGTTCTATTCGATGCTTGACTGATTTTCAAGGGAATGTAGTACAGCAGTTGGGGTATGACGCATGGGGGCAACGCCGCAATCCATTGACTGGCGAGAAATTGACTTCTATAGAATTGATAGATTCTTATCGTATTACGCGACGTGGATTTACAACTCATGAGCATATTGATGAAATGAACCTGATTAATATGAATGCGAGAATCTATGATCCTTTAATTGGTTGCTTTATTAGTGTTGATCCTCACGCTGCCATGAATTATATAATTAATCCTTATACTTATTGTAATGGAAATCCATTAAAATGGATTGATTTAACAGGAGAAGATATGTGGAGTACGTCTGACCCTGACTTGATAGACCGGATGTTTAATTTATACAAGGATGGCCAGAATATGTTTGGCAAACCATATTCTGTAAGTAATGATTGGTTTTATCTAACTCACGATGAGTTTGTTAGAGCCTATGCAGTATATGGAGTTGCTGTATTTTCTTACAATGGTAGCTATGACTTGAGTAGTTATGGGACTGTAAGTGATGGGGAAATCACAATTCATGGGAAGCTTCCGAAAAAAGAGGAAACTGGCTTTCCTAGTGTAGGTGATGCTTATTCTATGATAAATTATGCAGTAGGGACATATACTGGAATAAAAGCTTACTCGCATGTACATGATGGAATGTGGCGTGGAATGGACGGTAAATGGTACAAAACATCTTGGGGAGGTAATCAGTATACAGGGGCTCGTAGCACTGTGATGAAAAAGGCTTTACGTTTAGAGAAAATTGGTAAATATATGTTCTGTCTTGATGCTGTAATTAATGGAGTTATAATTTGGAACAATGCTTCTGAAAATAATTACGAACTTATATTCCAATCTTCGGCAAATATTGTTTTCGGATATATTTCTACTTATGGTGGACCTCCTGGAATGATTGTGGGAACAATGTATTATTCTATGACTTTTGCTCCTCATGGATTTATATTTTGTCCGATAACAGAACCGACTTTCTGTTCATCTGATAATACTTATGTTGAACCATATAAAAAAATATATTGAGAATGAATATACTTAAACAAATATATGAGATATATGAATATCTGTTTTATCGAACATATATATGGCAGCTTAGATTGTGGGGAGAAAAGCGGTCGCCAGAAGTGGCAGGGTTATTACTACCGACTTCATTGTTTACTTTTGTTTTTGTTGGCCCAATAGTTGGAGTATTACATTCATTGGAAGTACCAAACAATGAAGAGTTAGGTATACTTTTGGCTGTTATATTCACTTTTGTTGCTCATAGATTATTTATTAGCGATGGACAATATTTGTCTATTGCTGATAAATATCGTAATGAAACTAAAGAAAAACAACGACAACGTATGAAGCAAGTTTGGATTTTTTTAGCAATAAATCTTATTTGGGTAATATTCTGCATCTTCTTATTCATCAAAGTGATACCCCCGCCATCAAATGCAGATACCTCTAATAAGAATCCTTCTCCAGAATATATAGAGATGCTGAAAGATATAAGAGACCGACGAGCACAATAGAATATAAACAGTGAAATAAATTTGTTGTATAATAGATTATAATTTAGAACTTAGAAAAATGAGAATTATTTTATTTTTATTATTGGGTTGGTACACAATCGGAAATATACAAGCACAAATCAAAGAGCCTGTAAAGTTCAAAAATGAGTTGAAAATGACATCTGAAACGGAAGCGGAAATCGTGTTTACTGCTTCGATAGAGAAAGGATGGCATGTGTATTCGACCGGGCTAGGGGATGATGGGCCTATTTCCGCTACTTTCAACATCAATGCGAGTAATCATGTAGAAACAATGGGTAAATTGCAACCTGTTGGAAAAGAAATCAGCATCTATGATAAGATGTTCGAGATGAACGTGCGTTATTTTGAAGATACGGTACAGTTTATCCAAAAAGTGAGATTTACAGGAAATGATTACTTTATGGATGGGTTTCTGGAGTTTGGAGCTTGTAACGATGAGAGCTGTTTACCTCCGACTCAAATTCCTTTTCAATATGGGAAAAAAGCAGAAGCAGATATAATAGTTACAAAAGGGGAGGAAGAGGCTCCGGTAAATGTGGTAGAGAAGCAATCGGAAAGTGATCTTTGGAAACCGGTAATCAATGAATTGCAAGTGTTAGGTGAAGAACATTCTCAAGAGGATAAATCTTGGTTGTATGTCTTTGTCACTGGATTTCTTGGCGGATTATTGGCTTTGTTCACTCCCTGCGTATGGCCGATTATTCCTATGACTGTGAGTTTTTTCCTGAAAAGAAACAAGGATAAGAAGAAAGGGATTCGGGATGCATGGACTTATGGTGCTTCAATTGTCGTGATTTATGTAACACTGGGATTAGCAATTACTTTAATATTTGGTGCCAGTGCATTGAACGCTTTATCAACAAATGCCGTATTTAATATTCTTTTCTTCCTGATGTTGGTTGTTTTTGCAGCTTCTTTCTTTGGGGCATTTGAACTTACTTTGCCTTCTAAATGGAGTAATGCTGTGGATAGCAAAGCGGAAGCGACGAGTGGGCTGCTAAGTATTTTTCTGATGGCATTTACGTTATCTCTGGTGTCTTTCTCTTGTACAGGGCCGATTATCGGCTTTCTGCTCGTACAGGTTTCTACAACTGGTAGCGTGATTGCTCCTGCTATCGGAATGTTAGGCTTTGCCATCGCTTTGGCTTTACCATTCACACTGTTTGCTCTTTTTCCTTCGTGGCTGAAATCAATGCCTAAGTCAGGAGGGTGGATGAATGTAATTAAAGTGACATTGGGCTTTCTGGAACTGGCTTTTGCCTTGAAATTCTTATCGGTTGCGGACTTAGCCTATGGTTGGAGAATTCTGGATAGGGAAACCTTCCTTGCATTATGGATTGTGATTTTCGGACTGATGGGGTTATATCTGTTAGGAAAGATCAAGTTTCCGCATGACGGTGATGAAAGTAGGGTAGGCGTAGCCCGCTTCTTTCTTGCACTTGTCTCTTTAGCGTTTGCTGTGTATATGATCCCCGGACTTTGGGGAGCACCTTTGAAAGCTGTCAGTGCATTTGCTCCTCCTGTGACGACACAGGACTTTAATTTATATTCGAATGAGGTCCACCCCAAATTCAAGGATTATGAAATCGGTATGGAGTATGCACGGCAAAAGGGAATGCCTGTGATGATCGATTTTACCGGATATGGTTGTGTGAATTGTCGTAAGATGGAGGCGGCTGTGTGGACGGATAGTAAGGTGGGTGGTATCATCAATGATAAGTATGTACTTATTTCTTTGTACGTGGATGATAAAACTCCATTGAATGAGCCGCTCAAAATAACGGAAAATGGAACGGAACGTACCTTACGCACGGTAGGGGATAGATGGAGCTATCTGCAACGTGTGAAGTTTGGAGCAAATGCACAACCTTTTTATGTATTGCTGGATAATGAGGGTTATCCGTTGAATAAGTCGTACGCATATAATGAAGATATTACTTCCTATATTGAGTTTTTACAAAAAGGATTGGAACATTACGTAAAATGAATTTAGTCATTGATTTTCTTTTTAACCTGGACTTGTGATCAATAGGATTAGAAAAGGTATTTGTTTTTAGGTAGTGGGGCCGGCATACAAAGCGTAACTTTGTTTGCCGGTCTTTTTTATGCTCCCTTGTCTCCCTGCTTGTCGCTTTTTTCAAGGTATTGGGTTGATTATTTGCTATAAATATTGTTTGTAGGCCTTGTAGTGCCGATAATCGCTTGTCGTTTCATGTCCGTTGAATATGCCGCATCTTTGCATCGTTAACGTTAGCGAAATAATTATTAAACAGTATTCATTTAAAAAAGAAAAGTATTATGGCAATTAGATTTAAAAGAGTTCAACGTCTGTGTGATCCGACAAACAAAGAGGCAGGAAAGAAAGTGTATCCGGTGATTTCTTATCAGTATGATACGAGCGCTACACTGGATGAGTTTGCGAAAGAAATCTCTTCTACTTCCGGTGTCAGTGAGGGTGAAACGATTAGTGTATTGAAAGATTTTCGTACACTTCTACGTAAGACATTACTTTCGGGCCGTTCAGTGAACATTAAGGGATTGGGTTACTTTTTTCTTGCGGCTCAAAGCAAAGGAACAGAAAAGGCAGAAGACTTTACTGTATCTGACATCAGCGGCCTGCGGGTTTGTTTTCGTGCTAATTCGGATATCCGTCTCTTTACGGGAACTTCGACGCGTTCGGATGGATTGAAGTTTAAGGATTTGGATCATATCAACGACTCAAGTATCATTGATGGTGGGGCAGGTGAAGGAGAGGAAGCACCGAATCCTGACGGTGGTTCGGGAGATAATGGTGAAGCACCTGATCCGGCAGCTTGATAAGCGGGAAATGAAAATTAGCGACTTTGTATGGAATGGGGCTTCGGCCTCATTCTTTCTTTAAACTACATAAATAGATCAATATGCAAATAACTACAATCCTTGCTTTCATTACTGCTATGGGCGGTTTGGAAGCGGTGAAATGGATGGTGAGATATATCACTTGCCGGAAAACGGATGCACGGAAAGAAGAGGCAGACGTGAGTAGTCTGGAAGAAGAAAATCGTCGTAAAAAAGTGGATTGGCTGGAAGATCGCCTGACACAGCGGGACGAGAAAATAGACGGGCTTTACATCGAGCTTCGCAAGGAGCAGGAAGAGAAGATCGACTGGATACATAAATGCCATGAGGTGGAGTTGGCACAGAAAGAGTCGGAGGTGAAAAAGTGTGATATCAGAGGGTGTGTGAAACGCATTCCTCCTTCGGAATATTAATGAGGTTAGTTGATAAAAATAAAATGTTATGAGAAAGATAGATTCTATTATAGTACATTGTTCGGCTACAAAAGCTGGACAGGATTTTACCGCCGCAGATATTGACCGTTGGCACCGGGAACGTGGGTTCAACGGTATCGGTTACCATTATGTTATCCGCCTGGATGGAAAACTGGAGAAAGGAAGGGAGATTGATTTGGCAGGAGCGCATTGCAAAGGTTGGAATGAGCGAAGTGTCGGGATCTGTTATATCGGGGGATTGGATGAGAACGGACATCCGGCAGATACCCGGACAAATGCGCAAAAACGGGTGCTTTATCAAGTAATAATGGATTTGCAACGGGAATATACTATTCTTCAGGTATTGGGACACCGGGATACTTCGCCGGATTTGAATGGAGACGGGGTGATCGAACCTTATGAATATGTGAAAGTGTGTCCTTGTTTTGATATGAGAGAGTTTATGAAGAGTGGGAGGGAGTTGCTGTTTGCTTTATTATTGGGTCTCGTTCTTCCGGGGGTGCTTTCGGGATGCAGGACTAAGAAGGAAGTTATCAGTAGGAGCAGTGAGGTGCAGATGGATTCAAGTTCTTCCGGGCATTCTTCCCATGTGGCTTCGTATGATGTTAATCAGGAAAGGAAGATGCTGGAACGGATGGAGGAGTCTACCGAACAAATATTGGTAGTATTGGGGAAAGATACTGCGACAGGGGATTTCTCTTCCACCTGTTTTATTTCAGGTAGCAGAAAGACGGTGAATAAGGTTTTTGAAAAGAAAGAGAGGATAGATGAGAAAGAAGATACTCAAATATCATCCTTTATCGACACGAATCGTCATAAAGTGGTTGGTGAGGAGGTAGAGAATAGCTTATATTATAGGAAAAATATAAGTTGGATGCTAATAATTAGTATATCGGCATTGATGTTACTTTACTTTATTTATAAAAAGAGGAGAATTCTTTTTTGAGGATTTGCATAGAAATATATAGAATAATACTATCTTTGTAGAGGTATATCGGGCTTAATGGAGTGATTGTTCAATAATATTCATATTCATATCGGGATATACAATGAGAATGAGGGCGAAATTTTTAATTGTGATAATTGATTGTGTAGCCCTAAATGTGTGAATAACGTAAAAGTGGTAGCTTTTGAGTTTGAATTTTGCATATATCGAAACAGGCTATTTAAAATATTTGCTATTAGTCTTGTTTGTAAACAGATATTGTTCTCTTAGACATGAATACAATTTGCCATATTCGTGATTATGCGGACTTTTGCAGAAGGTAACTAACAAACAATATTAGGGATTAATGATTATATATAATAGTCGATTAGCAAAATGGCTTCTCGATAAAAAGAAACATTCTTTTATGATTTTTGGGTGCTACTTTACCCGTTATAAGCAATTAGAATTTTGGGAGGAAATGGAAAACCGGATTCATGTAAGGCAATACACGGAATGCTTTTTGCCTACACTTGTGCCGGCAGTAGGAGTATCGCTGTAAAAGAAAGCTGCCATCGTCAAGATGGGCTGACTAAGATAAAGATCCCTCGTGGATCGGCTGCCTGTGAAGGTCGCTCTATTGTTTGTTTTGTTTGTGTTTTGGTGCACCTTTATTCTGTTGAAGAATAAGGTGCACTCTTTTTATGGTTATATAATAGATTAAATATATCTTTGAAGAAAAAAGAAGATGGGTGAAAAGGCTTCAATGTGGAATCTCTGGCACGGCTGTCACAAATTGAGTGAGGGCTGCCGCCATTGTTATGTGTATCGGACGGATGGTAAATATGGAAAAGACAGTTCGGTGGTGACAAAGACGGAGAAGTTTGATTTACCTTTGCTTCGAAAAAAGAACGGTACGTATAAGATACCTTCGGGAAATCTGGTATATACTTGTTTTACTTCGGATTTTCTGATAGAAGATGCCGACGAATGGCGTGCCGAAGCATGGGAGATGATGCGGATACGGCAGGACTTGCATTTCCTTTTTATCACCAAACGAATCGATCGATTACAACAGTGTCTGCCTCCGGATTGGGGTGATGGGTATGAGAACGTAACAATCTGCTGCACAATGGAGAATCAGGATAGGGTGGATTATCGTCTGCCTATTTATAAAGAAAGTCCTATTAAACATAAAATCATTATCTGCGAGCCGCTTCTTAGCCGGATTGATTTCAGAGGCGAGTTGGGAGATTGGGTGGAACAGGTGGTTGCCGGAGGGGAGTCGGGGAAGGAAGCCCGGATGTGTGACTATGAGTGGGTGCTGGATATCCGGCAGCAATGTATAGATGCGAATGTCGGCTTTTGGTTCAAGCAGACTGGGAGTTATTTGCTGAAAGAGGGACATGAATACAAGATTGCCCGACAGTTTCAACATTCGCAGGCGAGGAAGGCAGGATTGAATTATATGCCTGAATTAAAGTGATAACAGTTAAAGGGCTTTACTTAGAAACTTGAAATACTAGTCGCATTATTTGGAAATAAATGAAATTATTTGTTTATTTGTATAACAGAATAGGGTTGATATAATGAAAAATAAAGAAAACATATTGCAATCTATAAAGGAAACTTTAAAGCAGACTGTTCCGTCAGGAACCAAGGTCTATCTCTTTGGGTCACAAGCCAGGGGAGATGCTCGTGAGGATTCTGATTGGGATATTTTGATTTTGTTGGATAAGCCTAAATTAGAGGGAACAGATTATGATAATATCTCCTATCCTTTGAGAGAGTTAGGCTGGAGTGTAAAGGAGTGTATTAATCCTGTAATGTATACTTTGAAAGATTGGATGAAGTATAGTTTCTCCCCTTTCTTTCATAACATAAAAGAGGAGGGAATAGAACTAATATGAGTATGAATGCTAGTGATATAGAGGCTGTAATTTATTACAGAAAGCAAAAATCTTACGCCACATTGAAAGAGGCTGAAGATATGATTGAGAGTGCCCATTGGAATTTGGCTATACAGAGACTTTATTACGCTGCTTTTTATATGGCTTCAGCATTATTATTAAAAAACAAAGTTTCTGCTCAAACTCATAATGGGGTAGTCGGACAGCTTGGCTTACATTTTGTAACTACTGGCAAGTTGGATAAGGAAAATGCCCGATTGTATTCTCGATTACTTCAAAATCGGATAACGGGCGATTATAATGACTTTTTTGATTTTACAAAGGAAGATGCTGTAGAGTTGTTAGAGCCTACTCGGAATCTGATAAATCAGCTAGACAAACTGATGGATGAAAGCGAATAGTTTTATTTTAGAAACATAATCCCAATAAAAAAGCGATGACTCACCCGGGTCTTCGCTTTTTTGTTTTATTGAGTACAAAATACGGATAATCACGTCTTTTTATAAAGATATTGTGTAAATTTTAAATTATCCATATTAATGAAACAGATAAAACTGTTACTTCTTTTAGCTTCCGCCTCCGTTACGGGAGCACTTGCGCAAAGCAATGGATTGACGGATATGAGTCAGAGCCGTTTTGCGAAGATGGCGAATACCGGAATCGGTGCAGTACATTGGACGGATGGATTCTGGGGAGATCGCTTTCAGGTATTTAGCCGGACTTCCCTGCAAAGTATGTGGAACACTTGGAATACGCCGGAAATCTCTCACGGTTTCCGTAATTTTGAGATTGCTGCCGGGGTGTGCAAAGGAGAGCATTGGGGACCTCCATTTCATGACGGAGATATGTATAAATGGATGGAAGGTGTGGCTTCTGTCTATGCAGTTAATAAAGATCCGGAGCTGGACAAATTAATGGATAACTTTATTACTTGTGTCGTAAAAGCCCAGCGTGCAGACGGTTATATACATACGCCTGTTGTTATTGAAGAACTGAATAAAGGGATTGACTCTCATGCATTGGGAGATCAGCATAAACAAACGGTCATTGGAACGAAAGTAGGTGACGAGAATGAAAAAGGAGCTTTTGCCAATCGGCTGAACTTTGAGACTTATAATCTGGGACACTTGATGATGGCGGGTATTGTGCATCGTCGTGCCACCGGAAAGACTACTCTTTTCGATGCTGCTGTGAAAGCGACGGATTTCCTCTGTCATTTTTATGAAACGGCTTCTGCCGAACTGGCTCGCAATGCTATTTGTCCCTCTCATTATATGGGGGTAGTTGAAATGTACCGGGCTACCGGAAATCCCCGTTATCTGGAACTTTCAAAGAATCTGATTGATATCCGTGGTATGGTGGAGAACGGTACAGACGATAATCAGGACCGTATTCCTTTCCGCGATCAATATCGTGCGATGGGACATGCCGTACGCGCCAACTATCTGTATGCCGGAGTAGCGGATGTATATGCAGAAACCGGTGAGCAGCAATTAATGAAGAATCTGACTAGTATCTGGAATGATATCGTGACCCGAAAAATGTATGTGACCGGTGCTTGCGGTGCTCTTTATGATGGTACATCGCCTGATGGAACGTGTTATGAGCCGGATAGTATTCAGAAAGTGCATCAGAGTTATGGACGTCCCTATCAGTTGCCGAATAGCACTGCTCACAATGAAACGTGTGCCAATATCGGTAATATGCTGTTCAACTGGCGGATGCTGGAGGTGACAGGGGATGCGAAATATGCCGATCTTGTGGAGACTTGTCTTTATAATAGTGTATTGAGCGGTATTAGTCTGGATGGAAAGAAGTATTTCTACACGAATCCGCTTCGTATCAGTGCCGATCTTCCTTACACGCTTCGTTGGCCGAAGGAACGGACGGAATATATCAGTTGTTTCTGCTGTCCTCCGAACACATTGCGTACACTGTGCCAGGCACAAAACTATGCATATACATTGAGTCCGGAAGGGATTTATTGTAATCTGTATGGAGCAAATACATTGACAACGACTTGGAAAGAGAAGGGAGAAGTAGCTCTGACGCAGGAGACGGATTATCCCTGGGATGGAAATGTACGTGTAACGTTGAATAAAGTTCCTCGTAAGGCGGGTAGTTTCTCGCTTTTCTTACGTATCCCTGAATGGTGCGAAAAGGCTACGCTTACGGTGAATGGGCAGCCGCTGCAAATCAATGCGAGGGCAAATTCGTATGCGGAAGTAAATCGTGCATGGAAGAAGGGAGATGTAGTGGAACTGGCAATGGATATGCCTGTGTGCTTGCTTGAAGCTCATCCGTTGGCAGAGGAGATTCGTAATCAGGTGGTCGTAAAGCGCGGACCGTTGGTTTATTGTCTGGAAAATATGGACATAGCGAATGGAGAGAAGATTGATGATGTATTGATCCCTGCTGATATAAAATTGACTCCGAAGAAGATTACGATTGAAGGCAGTCCGGTTGTAGCGCTCGAAGGTAAAGCGCGTCTGGCATCTGCAACTTCTTGGGAAGGAGTACTTTATCGTCCGGTAGTTCAGGCTGAAAAGACGGTGGATATTCGTTTGATTCCTTATTATGCCTGGGGAAATAGAGGAAAAGGAGAAATGACCGTATGGATGCCTCTTGCCAGATAAATCATGATACAGAAATGAAGAAATGAGGATGAGAAAGTTATTTTTAACGGCTATATGTATTTTGTGCAGTCATTGGTTATGGTCCGGTGAGATATGGGTTTCTCCCAAAGGTAATGACTTGAATGATGGAACCCGTCAGTCTCCCAAAGCAACGCTGACTGCTGCTTTACGGCAGGCGCGTGAGTGGCGGAGGACGGAAGATGACCGTGTGCAGGGAGGAATCACTGTTTATATGGAGGGTGGAATGTATGCTCTGTATGAGCCGGTTTTTATCCGTCCGGAAGATAGTGGGACAAAGGAATCACCAACGGTGATCCGTTCGGCAGTCGATGAAAAGGTGGTATTGAGTGGAGGAATCCGTATTAAGAATTGGAAGAGACAAGGAAAGCTCTGGGTGGCAGATGTGCCGGCATTTAATGGGCGTCCATTGGATTTCCGTCAGTTGTGGGTGAATGGAGAAAAGGCTGTCCGTGCCCGTGATGTAGAGGATTTCGAAAAGATGAACCGTATTTGCAGCGTGGATGAAAAGAATGAAATTCTTTATGTTCCTGCGGTTGCGGTGCGCAGACTTATGGATCATAAGGGAAAAATGAAGGCTGAATATGCCGAAATGGTAATCCATCAGATGTGGTGTGTGGCCAATCTTCGGATTCGGTCTATTGAGGTGCAGGGAGATAGTGCGGCAGTACGTTTCCATCAGCCGGAAAGCCGGATTCAGTTTGAACATCCTTGGCCGCGTCCAATGGTGACGACGGACGGACATAATTCTGCTTTCTATCTGACGAATGCCCGTGAGCTATTGGATGTACCGGGTGAATGGTATCACGATATGGATGCCCGCAAAGTGTATTATTATCCACGGGAAGGAGAGAAGATGCAGGAGGCGGAAGTGATGGTACCCGCCGTTGAGACGTTAGTGCAGGTAGAAGGTACTTTGGATCGTCCTGTGTGTCATATTCGTTTTGAGAAAATTACTTTTTCTTATACTACGTGGATGCGTCCGTCAGAGAAAGGACATGTGCCTCTTCAGGCAGGTATGTATCTGACGGATGGGTACCGGATTGATCCGAAGATGCAACGGGATTATCTGAATCATCCGTTGGATAATCAAGGATGGTTGGGTCGTCCTGCGGCTGCTGTCCGGATAGCTGCTGCCAGGCAGATTGATTTTGAGCGTTGCCGATTTGAACATTTGGGTTCTACCGGACTGGATTATGAGGAAGCGGTGCAGGGTGGTATTGTTCGTGGTTGTTTCTTTCGCGATATTGCAGGAAATGGTTTGCTGGCCGGTAGCTTTTCTCCGGTTGCTCACGAAACGCATTTGCCTTATGATCCTGCTGACCGCCGGGAAGTATGCACACACCAGCAAATCAATAATTGCTATTTCACGGAAGTTGGGATTGAGGACTGGGGATGTCTCGCCATTGCTGCGGGGTATGTGAGTGATATTAATATCGAGCATAATGAAATCAGTGAAGTTCCTTATAGTGGCATCAGTCTTGGTTGGGGATGGACACAAACTGTGAATTGTATGCGTAATAACAGAGTTCATGCAAATCTGATTCATCATTATGCGAAACACATGTATGATGTAGCGGGTGTTTACACGCTCGGTTCACAGCCTAAAAGCTATGTAACGGAGAATTGTGTGCATAGTATCTATAAACCGGGTTACGTGCACGATCCTAATCATTGGTTCTATCTTTATACGGATGAGGGTTCTTCTTTCATCACTGTTCGTGACAATTGGACGGAGGGAGAGAAGTATCTGCAAAATGCCAATGGTCCCGGAAATGTATGGGAGAATAATGGTCCGAAAGTGGATGATGCTATTCGTGAACGTGCAGGATTGGAAGCAGAATACAAGGATTTGCTGAATATTCGATAGTGATTGGTAAATCATTTAACTGCAATATGCGGTTCGTTCCACAGATGTGGAACGAAACATCAACTATTGTAGAACGAATTGTTTCTTATAACACAGTCAGTTAATAATAGTAAGAATAATGAAAAAGAAATATATGATATTGCTTAGTGCCTTGTCTTTGGCAAGCAGCACATTTGCCCAGACCTGGATCTGGTATCCGGGAGATTATGAAATCTGGCTGGGAAATCAAATGAACAACCGTCGTACGGAACGGGGGGCATTTTTCCCTCCTTTCTGGAAAACGGACAGTCATTATGTAGTCGTAGAGTTCAGCAAGCAACTGAATCTTTCCGAGCCGGAAGAGATTTTTATTGCTGCGGAAGGAAAGTATAATGTCAAGCTGGATGGAAAGCTTCAATTCGGTATGCCGGAGACGATAACTCTTCCTGCCGGTAAGCATAACCTGAACATCAAAGTTTGGAATCAGGCTACTCCTCCCACCATTTATGTGAAAGGGAAGACGGTGAATTCTGATTCCTCCTGGCGAGTGACTTACGAAGATAAAGAATGGATTGATGAGAGCGGAAAAGCCAGTGACACATCTGCTACGATCTATATGGATGCCGGATGTTGGAACTTTGACGGGGCTACCCAACTTCCTTCCCAATTCAGTCTGATGCGTGAACCGAAGCAACCTGTTGCGAAGACAGTACAGGCTGAAGGAGGTATTCTTTATGATTTTGGAAAAGAGACATTCGGATTCATCACATTGAAGAATCTTTCCGGAAAAGGAAAAATAGAGATTTATTATGGTGAAAGTCCGGAAGAAGCAAAGGATAAAGCATATTGTGAAACTTTGGACAAACTGTTGTTAGAGCCGGGACAAGTGACTGACCTCGCCATCCGCAGCACTTCTCCTTTAAATAATTCTGATAACGAATATACGTTGGAGAACAGTAAAGCTTTTCGATATGTCTACGTTACCCACGAACCGGGTGTACAAATAGGAGAAGTATCCATGCAATATGAATATCTTCCTGAAGAGTATCGTGGAAGTTTCCGTTGCAATGATGAAGAATTGAACCGTATCTGGGAAGTGGGGGCTTATACTATGCATCTCACTACGCGCGAGTTCTTTATTGACGGTATCAAACGTGACCGCTGGGTATGGAGTGGTGATGCTATCCAAAGTTATCTGATGAATTATTATCTTTTCTTCGATAGTGAATCCGTGAAACGTACGATCTGGCTGCTTCGTGGCAAAGATCCTGTGACCAGCCACAGCAATACGATCATGGACTATACTTTCTATTGGTTCCTTAGCGTATATGATTATTATATGTATAGTGGCGACCGCCACTTTGTCAACCAACTGTATCCACGTATGCAAACGATGATGGATTATGTATTGGGACGTACAAATAAAAATGGTATGGTGGAAGGTATGACCGGTGACTGGGTATTTGTGGACTGGGCGGACGGTTATCTGGATAAAAAAGGGGAACTTTCTTTTGAGCAAGTTTTATTTTGCAGAAGTCTGGAAACAATGGCTTTGTGTGCTGATTTAGTTGGGGATGAGATTGGGAAGCAGAAGTATGAGAAGCTGGCTGCTGCTCTGAAAGCAAAGTTAGAACCTACTTTCTGGAACAATCAAAAACAGGCATTTGTACATAATCGTGTGAATGGTCAGCAAAGTGATGCTGTGACGCGTTATGCCAATATGTTTTCTGTATTCTTCCAGTATCTGAACGCAGATAAGCAGCAAGCCATCAAGAACTCTGTTCTTCTGAATGACAGCATTCTGAAAATCACAACGCCTTATATGCGTTTTTATGAATTGGAAGCTCTTTGTGCTCTGGGTGAACAGGAGGCTGTCATGAAGGAAATGAAAGCTTATTGGGGCGGTATGTTGAAGGAGGGTGCTACCTCTTTCTGGGAAAAATACAACCCTGAAGAAACTGGAACGCAACATCTTGCCATGTACGGTCGTCCTTATGGCAAGAGTTTGTGTCATGCCTGGGGAGCAAGTCCTATCTATCTGCTCGGCAAATATTATTTGGGTGTGAAACCAGTGAAAGAAGGATATAAAGAGTTTACTATCGCTCCTGTATTGGGAGGACTGAAATGGATGGAGGGTACTGTACCCACTCCGAATGGCGATATCCATATCTATATGAATGGCAAAATGATGAAAGTGAAAGCAACAGAAGGGAAAGGCTATCTGACAATCAATAGTCGTCGTCCGCCCAAAGCAAATATCGGAACACCGGAGAAAGTATCGGAAGGAGTGTGGCGTCTCTGGATTGATTCACCCGAAGAAAGAATTGTTACCTATCATTTATAATTCATTGTTAATTAGTTAGTGGAGTAGTCCTTGATTAACGGATCCTCTTTTATAGTGGAGATTGTTAATCAGGGACTTTTTTCGTAAATACATTTAGGTTTTCTAAGTTATTTGCTACATTTGCTCTTTATAAAGATAGCAGCAAGTAATACACTTTTTGTTCTTTTGGAAACAAATAAACAAAATCCGAAGAATGCAAAACAAGATTGTTCCATATACTAATACAGATGATGAAAAACTCTTTGCCTTGATCGAACAAGGCGATAAAAGAGCTTTCACCCAAGCTTATGAAAGATACCATAAACTATTGTATGTATTGGCTTACCGTTATTTAATGAGTTCCGATATGGCAGAAGATGCAGTACAGCATGTCTTCACCCGTTTGTGGGAATTCCGTTCAGAACTGCGTGTTGGAATCAGCCTGAAGAATTACCTATTCACTATGACAAAAAATTATGTCTTAAACTTGATTCGTAATGAAAACAGTGCGATTGCAAAGAACTATGAGATGGCACAAGCTGCTTCACCTTACGAAGATAATCTGATAGAGAATTTAGAGAAGAAAGAATTGATGTCCAGCTTTTATAAGGCAGTAGATATGCTTCCTGCACAGAAACGGGAAATCTGTTTAATGAAAGTTCAGGAGGAACTGACGAATCAGGAGATAGCGGAACGGATGAACTTATCCATAAATACCATCAAAACGCATTATTCGGAAGCCTTGAAACTTCTCCGTATTCATTTAAGTAAGATGTTAATAATTGTTGTGTTTACCACTCTGATGACTGTTTTGAGTGTCCATTTAATAAAGTGATAAAGATGAATAGACCTACAGATAAACAAATAGAAGAAGTACTGGCAGGAATTGCTACCCCGGAAGATGCAAAGTTAGTAGCCGAATGGTTTACCACCGAAGAAGGCAGTGACTATCTGGAAGCTGCAATGACACGGGATTCGGAATTGATAAAAAATGAAGTAGCAGATTTGTATGTGAATCATGATATTCCTTCCAGGCAGATGTTAGAACAGATACGAAAGAATATTCGGGTGAAAAAACTGAAACGCATTTGCTTCAGAGTGGCGGCAGTGTTGATACCCGTACTATTTATTATCGGATTCTATATACAACTGAACTCTAAAGTTGACCTGTTCGGAACTTCTGAATATGAAGAAGTCGTTGTAGGCAAAGGAGAACGGATACAAATCATGTTCCAGGATGGAACAAGGGTGTATATCAATTCTGATTCGAAGCTGAAATATCCAAAGAAATTTGCTTTGAACACCCGCGAAGTTTTTCTTGAAGGAGAAGCCTATTTTGTGGTAGCCAAGAATAAAAAACGTCCTTTCATTGTCAATCTGAATGGTCCTGCGATTCAGGTAGTGGGAACCTCTTTCAACGTACAGGATTATCCGGAAAACAAAGACATTGTGGTATGCCTGGATGAAGGAAACATAAATCTGGCTCTTCCTACTGAAAAGAAATATCCGGTGCGTCCCGGTGAAAGATTGATCTATAATAAGGAGAGCAATGAATGCACTATTTCCAGAATGGATGATATGCGCCGTTTGTCAATGTGGAAACAGAATGTGATCGTATTTAAAGACACCCCGCTGCCGGAAGTAATCAAAGTGTTGAACCGCTGGTATGACGTGGATTTTAAGATAGAAGATGAACGTGCCTTGACCTATGTGTATACTTTGACATCCGACAATACTTTACTGGAAAAAGTACTGATGGATCTGGAAAAGATTGCTCCGGTGAAATTCGATTATAATGAAGATAAAAAAGAAGTCATCGTGAAAATGAAATAGTATAAGCACTTAAATAAAAAGTATAATATGAATAAAGAAGTTGATTTGTCTGTATCTTGTTATGGAAAAGTAAAAGATAGGAGATATGACATCGTGGTATTGCCATGGGGAACTACTGAACCTCATAACTTACATCTGCCTTATATGACGGATTGTATTCTTTCTCATGATGTAGCAGTAGATGCCGCCTTGATAGCTCAAAATAAATATAATGTAAATTGTATGGTAATGCCACCTGTGGGGATGGGTTCCCAGAATCCGGGACAACGGGAACTGCCATTCTGTATTCATACCCGTTATGAAACGCAAAAGGCTATACTGGCTGATATTGTGTCTTCTCTTTACGCCCAAGGTATTCGGAAATTAGTGATTATCAATGGCCATGGCGGGAATACATTCAAGAGCATGATTCGTGACCTGTCCGTAGACTATCCCGATTTCCTGATTGCATCGAGTGAATGGTACACTGTATTGAAAGCAAAAGATTATTTTGAGAATCCGGGCGACCATGCGGACGAACTAGAAACGTCGGTAATGATGCATTATCATCCCGAATTGGTGAATTTGGAAGAAGCCGGACCAGGTGAATATAAAACATTTGCCATACAGTCTTTGAACGAAAAAGTTGCATGGATTCCCAGAAACTGGAAAAAGATATCTGAAGATACTGGTGTAGGCGACCCAAGAGGAGCTTCTGCCGAGAGAGGAAAGATATTCGCTGAAGCGGTTGCAGAAAAGTATGCAAAGCTTTTTGACGAGTTGGTACATAAGGAAATTTATTAGATTTCCGAGAAAAAACATAGTGACGCTATCCTGTTGTCATAGTGTCGGTATTGCCGACTGATAGCGTCACTATATCATCGGGATAGTGACATCATCCCAAGTGATAATAATTAATAATTATAAAAAGTCCTTCCGAATGAAAACCGGAAGGACTTTTTTGTTTCTATTTCTTTTTTTCTTATCCATAAATAATGAATAGTATCTCATTGTAAATAAGGGAACTAGCTGGATTAACTTTTTGATAAACAAAAAAACTTCGAAAAAAAACGTATATTGCCTCACCCGCTTCTTAATCTCGTGTGTCCACTAAATACAAAGAGATTAAGAATCAATTTATAACTTTAAACAAACTAAGTATGAAGAACAGAGTATTGCTTGTATTGTTATTGAGCTTTGCTGTAAGCCTTGCGGCATCAGCTCAAAAAATAACAATGAATCTTCAGCAAGTCAAGTTGGAGAAAGTATTTTCGCTCATTACCAAACAAACAGGACTTACGGTGGCTTACAGTCGTACGATTGTCAATCCCGAACGAATTGTCTCCGTCCAGGCAAAAGACAAAGACCTTTCTAAAGTCTTAGATGAGTTATTTGCGGGTACAAATGTGGCTTATGAAATTGGGGAAAAGAAGATATACCTGAAAGCAAAAGAAGCCTCCATTGCATCAGTGGGAAATCTGAAAAATAAGAAGATAACAGGAACAGTGACAGACGCCAAAGGAGAACCGGTGATTGGTGCCAGTGTTTTGATAAAAGGAATGGGGACAGGTACTGTGACAGATGTGGACGGTAACTTTACACTGGATGCCCCGGCAGATGCACTTTTAGCTGTTAGTTATATTGGTTATAAAACACAGGAAGTAAGGGTAGGAAGTAAGAATTCATATTCTATTCAGTTGCAAGACGATACGGAAGTGCTGGATGAAGTGGTGGTAGTTGGTTACGGTGTGCAGAAGAAATCGAGCCTGACAGGTGCCGTCGCTTCCATCTCTTCCCAGGAAATCAGCAAACAGGTATCTTCCAATGTTGCTTCGACCTTGCAAGGACGTACTCCGGGTGTGGACATCGTACAGCAAGCTGGTGTGGCAGGAGCAGATGTAAATATAGTGATTCGTGGTGCTGCTTCTTTTGGTGCTACCGAACCGTTGTATGTGATTGACGGTGCATTCAGTAATGCCGGATTAAGCTCATTAAATCCCAATGACATTGAATCCATCGAAGTTCTGAAAGATGGTGCGGCAGCTGCCATCTACGGCTCACGTGCGGCCAATGGTGTTGTTTTGATTACTACAAAGAAAGGAAAATCCGGTAAACCCGTTATTCAGATAGACGGTTCGTTTGCATTCCAAACGCCTACCAACATCCCGGATTTTCTGAATGCAGCAGAATGGAGAAATTTTGCGAATATGGTAGCGGATAATAGCGGTTTGCCCCATGCACCGGAAAATGACAATCCGACGAATCCGAACCTGAATACTGACTGGTCAAAAGAATGGATTCAATTTGCTCCGGTATGGAACTTGAATGCCAGTATTGCAGGCGGTGGTGATAATTCAACTTTCAGCACAAGCTTGGGATATCTTGACCAAACAGGTATGACAATCTATTCGGATTACAAACGTTATAACTTCCGCTTGAATACCTCTTATAAAAAAGGTCGGTTCTCATTTACCGAAACTCTCGGATTAACCCATAAGGACAAGACCCCTACAACGGCTTTCAACATCGCATTGCCGACGCTACCTATTTACGACGAGCAGGGACGATTTACTTCCGGTGGCCCCGATTATTACATCAATCCTGAAGATGGCAAGGCGCAGAATAAAATAGCTCCATTGCATTATACGGATCAATTTAATAAAGTAACGGATTTGATCGGTTCTTTGAATGCCCAACTGGATATTTGGGGAGGATTAAAATATAAATTATCATTAAGTGGAAATTATAGTAATAAGCATAATTACACGCATACTCCTGAATACTACACCAAATGGAATTCAGATGGAACTCCTGATAAAGATTATGGAAACACACGTAATAGCGTATCCGAAACAAGAGGTGAAGAATTCACTTACACGATTGACAACTTACTGACTTTCAATAAAACATTCGCTCTTCATTCCATAGACGCTTTACTGGGTACAAGTTGGATGAGAGAATATTATCGCTACATGACTAACTCCACGATTAACGATTTGGGAGGAACGGATATTACCGGATTCCAGAATGAGGATGGTAAAATTTCGGCAGGTGACAGTAATGCGGCATTGCTTTCTTTCTTCGCCCGTGTGAACTATGACTATGACAATAAGTATCTGTTGTCTCTAAGCGTTCGTCGCGATGAGTCTTCTAAGTTCCACAAAGATAATAGAGTAGGTTACTTCCCCTCTGTTTCTGCCGGATGGAATGTGCATCAGGAAAAGTGGTTCCAAAATCCCGTAATGAGTAAATTAAAGATTAGAGCCAGTTATGGTGAATTGGGAGCTAATTTTCTCAACCCTTATAATTTCGATGCCATAGCTTATGGACCTATTCCTTACACTGTGGGTGGAGAACGCTATGTGACAGGACGCGCTGCCTATCTGAAATCGAAAGATCTGAAATGGGAAACTGCAAAGACTACGGATATTGGTATCGAACTGGGTTTCTTCAATAATGACCTGACTTTATCTCTGGACTATTTCGTGAAGAAAAATGTGGATTTGCTGGCACAAATCGACTTGAACCTGTCTTCCGGACAAATCTTTGAGATTAACAGTTCCCGTGAGAAACCGTATGTAAACACAGCTTCCGTAAAGAATACAGGTTGGGAGTTTATGATGAATTACAGGAAACAGTTGACGAAAGACTTTCATATAGACGCAACATTCAACATCGCAACGTTGAAAAATAAGGTGTTGTCATTGGGAGAAAACGTACAGCCGATTACTTCCGGTGCAATGTCCAGTTACTTCAGCGATGCACCTTCCATTACCATGCCGGGAGAAGCTATCGGTTCATTTTATGGCTACAAGATAGAAGGCTTTGATGCGGAAGGAAACTTCATCTTTGCGGATACGGACAAGAATGGAGTAGTCAATGCCAATGACAAAGTGATTTTGGGTAGTCCTATCCCTGATTTCACATACGGTCTGAATATCAATATGGAGTACAAAGACTTTGACTTGACCGTCTTTTTCCAGGGAGTACAAGGAAATGATATATTCAATCAGAAAAAGTATACCTATTACTTCGACTACTCTAACAACGTAGTCAAGGATGCCTTGAATGGATGGACAAAGACAAATAAGAATACAGGTATACCTATCATGAAAACTCAAAATACAAGTGGCGGAAATTCATTGCCCAGTGAATTTTATGTGGAAGACGGTTCCTATTTACGCTTGAAGAACCTTCAGTTGGGTTATTCATTACCTAAAAAGTGGTTGGAAGCGATTCGATTCAACAAACTGCGCGTGTATGCAGGCGTACAGAATCTGTTTACGCTTACCAAATATTCAGGTTACGACCCCGAAGTTAGTTCGAACGTATTGTTCTCACGTGGTATTGACATCAGTTCATATCCCAATGCCCGAACATTCACCTTTGGTTTTAACGCATCATTCTGATAACTAAAAATATGATTCATATGAAAAACTATAAGAAAGTATATGCCGCATTAATCTTGGCAGGCGGCTTGATATTACACGGATGTAATGGCATCTTCGATGATCTGGCAATTAATCCGAATCAGCCGAGTATGGGAGCTTATTTCACCAGTCCGTCTGCTGTAAATGACGCAGTGATGACTATGTACGGGTATATGTCTACGCAGCGTTGTCTGGGAGCTTCCGGCTCCAAAACAACGATTATCCGTTCTGATGAAGCATCATCCAACTCGGATTATGGGAAACCGGGTATGTTCGGGGCAGACCTCAATGCCAGTTACTACACTATCGAACAGCCTTATACATTGATGTACACTACTGCATCTCAAGCGTCATATATCATTGAAACAGCTCCGTCTGTTGACTTCAGTGGTAATGAGGAACTACGGAATGCATACATGGGGGAAGCCTATTTTTGGAGAGCATTTGCGCACTATTACTTATTGATTAATTTCCGGAATATATCTCCGATCAGACAGATGCCGCGAAATGGTGATGACTATGTACGTCCGTTGGAGAAACCTGCCGCTGTATGGAATTTTATTCAGGAAGACCTGTCACATGCCAAAGAATTGCTACCCGCAAAAGGATACTGGGACAGCAAAAATGCAGGTCGTGTAACAAAAGCTTCTGCAGCCGCTTTATTGGGAAAAGCCTACCTCTATCGTAGTGGAATCGAATCATATTATGGTGAAGATAAGACTACATTTTACAGTGAAGCCGCCAAAGAATTTGCCGATATTATAGATGGAAAGTATGGAGCTTATGACCTGACCAATAATTATGCAGATAATTTCGATGTTGCCCACGAGAATAACGAAGAATCCATTCTTGAATTCCAGTTTTTGGGCGATGTGGACAATGCTGGATTCAATCCGGGACTTGCCACTTCCGGTCTGGCATTTGATTCACGTGGATTGATGCTGCCGGGAGCAGGAGTAGGTTATGAAGGAGTAGTGCATAATTGGCTTTATAATGCATTTGTGAATTCCATAGATAAAGACGGTAACACAGATATCCGTATGTTCTCTACAATGATATTCAATGACTTGGATGCGAATATACATTTGAGAAATGATGCCGGTGGACAGCCGGTACGTCTGAAAGGCCCCGGTGGATACAAATGGGAAGAACTTTACCCAGCAAAGAACGGAAAAGAAGGATTTGCCACCGTATCCAATCCATTGGCACATCCATTTAAAGCGGGTATAAAGAAAGGTATTGATTGTTCCATGCCTACACAGACAGAAGCAGATGGGACTCCCAAACTGATAGGGGTAGGTGCAGGTGTTAAAGAGTATGTCTATAATCAGCCTCGTGCGCACGGTGTGAACTGGCGGTATATCCGTTATGCAGATGTATTGATGATGTATGCGGAAGCCGTCATAAGCGGTGGTACACAAGCATCGAACATGACTCCTTTGCAGGCAGTGAATAAAGTACGCGGGCGTGCCAACTTAAGCGAGTTACCGTCTGTAACCATGACTGATATTCAGAATGAAAGAATTCTTGAATTTGCTTTAGAAGGACATCGTTTCTATGATCTACTTCGTTGGGGCAAACTATCCAGCCGCTTTACAGAGTTACAGGAATCCGATCCAAACTTCAAGAAATTCGTATCTGCAGATGATTTCAAAGGATTCGTCACCAACAAACATGAATGGTTGCCGATTCCTATTAATGAAGTGAATTCTAACCCTTATATCACAGAAAATAATCCGGGATATTAAATAAGAAAGAACTAGCATGATAAATATAAAAAATATGGCGGTACTATTCTTCAGTTTGTTAGTACCGGGCCTGACTATTGCCCAAACAGAAGTACTTTACAATGGTATACACTTGCCTGAACAGTGGCCTCCCCGTTATGGGGAGCCACAAAAGGCACAAGATATGCCAGTGCCTTATCTAAAGCAGAAACCTGAAGTTATCTCTGTAAATGTAGGTAGACAGTTATTTGTTGACTCATTTCTGATTGCAGAAACCAATCTGGAAAGGATTATCCATACTCCCCGGTTCTACGAAGGAAACCCGGTACTCGGACCAGACAAAGAATGGGAGAAGACAACCGAAGGCGGACTCTATGCAGCTCCCTTCAGTGACGGGATATGGTATGATGAAAAAGACCAGAAGTTCAAAATGTGGTATCTGGCAGGTGCGGGTGTTCTCCATAAAGGAGACAATCAGACATTCTATACAGGATATGCCGAATCTAAAGACGGTAAACACTGGACAAAACCAACACTGGATATTTGGAACCAAACCAATATCGTAGACACCTGTAATCGTGATGCAGCCACTATTTGGTTGGATAAACGGGAAAGAGATCCGTCTAAACGATATAAAATGTTCAATGTAGAACGCCGTCCCACTGACCGTCGGTGGCAGTTTGTCCTGAAATATTCGTCCGATGGGATTCATTGGGGAGAAGGAGTGGCGCAATCCGGTGATTTATACGACCGTTCATCCGTATTCTACAATCCTTTCCGTGATGTCTGGGCATTAAGTATGCGTTATGGAACCAACGTATCTTCCCGCTCGCGTAGCTATCTGGAAAACAAAGACCCTGAAGAAGCAATAAGTTTTGCACATCGTATTCGAAAAGGAGTACCCGATAAAAATATAGTCTATTGGTTTACTCCAAGTGATAAGGAGCCACGCCACCCGGAGTTTCCGGAAGTAGATCCGGGCATCTATAATTTCGATGCCATCGCTTATGAAAGCATTATGCTGGGACTGTACAGTGTATGGCAAGGACCGGAAAATGGAGTTTGTGCCAAACTGGGTATTCAGAAGAAAAATGAAATATTCCTAGGTTACAGTCGTGACGGTTTCCATTTCTACCGTCCCTCTTTCAAGCCTTTCATGGCAGTGAATGAGACGGATGGAGCGTGGAACTGGGGCAATATGCAGTCTATCAACGGTGTGCCTTTAGTAGTGGGGGATTCACTCTATTTCTATTCCAGTGGACGACAAAAAAACGAGATTATGTGGGACAGCTATACTTCTACGGGACTGGCAACTTTGCGCAGGGATGGTTTTGTCTCCATGCATGGAGACAAAGGCGGATACCTGCTGACCGAGAATCTTAGTTTTGATGGGAAGTACCTCTTTGTCAATGCAGACGTAAAAGGGAGTATGTTCGTCGAAGTCTTGGATGCAGATGGAAATCCATTGGAAGGATTTACCCGGAAAGACTGCGTCCCCGTGAAGAAGACAGATAAAACCAAACAACTGATTACATGGAAGAAACACCAGGATATAGCATCGCTCATCGGGAAACCCATCCGATTGAAGTTCTACTTGGATAATGCTGATATTTACGCATTTTGGATTTCTCCATGGCAAACAGGTGAAAGTCGTGGATATACAAGCGGTGGCGGCCCCGGACTGTCTGTCAGTGGTATAGATGTCCCTGCGAATCAATAAAGGATAAAGGACTATGAAATATTTATTTTATACATTACTCTTTTGGCTACCCTGTATGCTGATAGCCTGTGGTGATAGCGATGATACTTCGGGTGGAGGTGACAATCCACCGGTAGTAGTTCCGCCCGACGAAGAGCCGGCCGACCCACGGTTGCTATACAATGGAATTCGTTTACCCGAGCAATGGCCTCCGGTACGTTCCTCTTCGTCCGAATTGGAAAAAGGGATGTCTCCTTTTTATCTGTCGGACAAACCTTCTGTCATCCATATTTCGATAGGACGCCAGTTGTTCGTAGATAATTTCCTGATAGAATCCACCAATCTGAAACGTACTTTCTATTATCCTGAATATTATTCGGGCAATCCGATATTGATACCGGATCAGGAATGGGAGAAAACCGGAACAAAAGGTGCCGCCTTTGCCGCTCCATTCAGCGATGGAGTGTGGTATGACGAAAAGGAGGGAAAATACAAGATGTGGTATATGGCAGGTGGTGGTTCTTATGCAACCAGCGGAGCAGGAGTGACTTGTTATGCCGAATCGACGGATGGTATTAACTGGACAAAACCGGTTCTTTCGGTCGTGCCCGGAACCAATATTGTTGATTATAACTCCGAACGTGATGCATCTGTTGTTTGGGTAGACAAACAGGAAAGTAATGCTTCGAAAAGATACAAAATGTTTTTAGTGGCGAGGGAAGCCGGAAAATGGAGATATAATTATAAAACTTCTTCAGATGGTAAAGTATGGCGTGCTGCAACCCAATCGGAACCGATTGCCGACCGTTCCACAGTCTATAAAAATCCGTTCAGAAACGTATGGGTATATAGTATGCGGCACAATGTCCGGGTAGATGCAAACAAATTAGTACGTGCCAGAGATTATAATGAAAATATCGATCCACAGGCTGGTACAAAGAAAGCAGAAGCCTTATTGAGTGCGTTTTGGTTCGGTCCATGGGCCAATGAACAACGTCATCCTGACTATCCGGACATCGCTCCTGCAATATACAATCAGGATGCCACTCCTTATGAAAGTATTATGCTGGGATTCTTCTCCGTTTGGCAAGGTCCGGAAAATGATGTCTGTGCATCTGATAATGTGATTAAGAGAAACCAGATAATGGTAGGGTATAGCCGGGATGGATATAGTTGGTTTCGTGAAGACATGAATCCTTTCCATGCAGTGAACACGACCTCATCGGATGCCTGGAATCAGGGTAATTTACAATCTGTGGCCGGAGCTCCGTTGATTGTGGGCGATAAGCTCTATTTCTACTTGAGCGGCCGACGCCTGAGAGGAACACAGGAAATCACCACCACCGGACTGGCTATGCTTCGCCGGGATGGATTTACATCTATGAAAGGAACAGGGGAGTTGCAAACCTCCTTACTGAAATTTGATGGTTCTTACTTCTTTGTGAATGCCAACGTTGCAGGAGAAATGAAAGTTGAACTTTTAGACTCCGATAATAAAGTAATCGAAGGCTTCTCCAAAGACGACTGCAAAGTCTTTAAAGGGGATAATGTAAAAGCCAGGATCGAATGGACCAGCAATACTTCGTTAGCCTCTCTTAAAGACAAACAAATAAAAGTGAGATTCTATATTGACAATGGTGAAATTTTCGCTTTTTGGATTTCTCCTTCCATGAATGGGGAAAGTATGGGCTATACTGCGGGTGGAGGTCCAGGACTGAATATTTCCGGAATAGATAAAACCAATTAAAAAGTAAATGCTATGAATAAAGTAACTTATTTAGTATCATTGATTTGTATCCTTCTGTTTTCTTCATGTGAAGAAGCTAAAGTATATTATAACACTGCGGCAAAAGCAGACTTCACCATCGGTGAAGATATGTACGAATTGGGACAGACTGCTGTCTTTAAAGATGCTTCCATTCCCGATGAGGGAAATCAGATTGTGTCCTGGCTATGGGAATTCGGAGATGCGGCAAAGTCTGTTTCAACGGAACAGAATCCTACCTTTGTCTATCAGTCGGATGGCACATTTACCATCAAACTGACCGTTACCGACAATAACGGATTACGTGCCAGTGCAAAGAAAGATCTCACGATTCTGGACCCCGCAAAAGCAATTAATGTGATGTGGCAAAAGGAGATGGGTGCCCCGATCGAAAACACCGTTTCACCTGCATTATCTGCAGATGGCAAGACTGTTTACATGATAACCGATCAGACTTCTACCGGCGCTTTTGATGTGAAACTGTTCGCTTATGATACTTCCAATGGGATTCAAAGATGGGCATTCGATGTGACAGCTAAGATGAACGAACTAAATCCCGGTGGTGGAGCCAGTATGGTATATGCAAGTCCGGCCGTAGGACCCAATGGAGATATATACATAACAGTCCGTGACTTGAAACCGGCGAGTGCGGAACATCCTCGCGCATTATTCCTGTTTGCCGTAGGAAGTGATGGTAGTATGAAATGGGCATATAAAGCGGCAGATTCTAATTTATACGCAGTGACTCCGGCTATTGATGCTTCAGGTAATATCTATTTCGGACATAGAGGTAAGAAATTGATTGTCTTGAGCCCGACAGGTAGTATTATCAAAGAAATAGCTTTGGATATGGAAGTCTTGTCTGGTGTATCCTTATCTAAGAGCGGAACGATTTATTTCGGTTCTTCCGGTAAAAACGGATATTTCGGTTATGACTTTGCTACGGGTGTTCAAAAGTTTGTGTACCAGAAAGATTTGGGCAGTACAGCATTAAAGGGAAACTCCTATACGGTAGGAGCGGACGGAACAATTTATACCGTAGCCGAACTGACTACAGGTGGTGCCATAGTAGCTTTGAATCCTGATGGAACAGAAAAATGGGTATATAAAACTCCGGGAGCTATAATCAACGGTGGTGTTGCAATCGGTGCAGACGGAACAATTTATGCCAATGGCGGAAAAACGGTTGCCGGTGAAGTTTCAGCAGGTGTGGTCGCTCTGAATACAGACGGTTCTCTGAAATGGCATTACGCTACGATAGATGATGTAAACAACTGCGTTCCGGTGATTGATAACAGAGGATATATCCACATTATTTCGGATAAAGCCGTTTACTATATTGTGAAGCAGGATGGTAGCTTGCTAGCTTCCGCCGAATTGGGAGTCAAATGTTTCTCCAGCCCGGTGATGGACTCAAAAGGGTATTTATATGTGGGAATCGAAGCTGTGGCAGGTGCATCGGATATGGTATGTATCTCGTCAGGAGCAACTTCCTATGCTGACTCTGCATGGCCAATGAAAGGACAGAATCCGCAACGTACCGGTTTACAAAAGTGACAATCCTGATAACTGGAAAATTATGAAGAGATATTTATCATTGGTTATTTTCGTATCCTTCGTATATGCAGGGTTGATAAAAGGACAACCTGGCCGCATACTTTTTGTAGATACGATAGGAATTGAGAAAACAGATCTGCAACGAATACATCATCTTCCTCTTTATTATTCAGGTAATCCTGTTCTGAAAGCCGATAAGCAATGGGAACTGAATATAAACGGAGACCCCTATGCCGCTCCTTTCAGCGGTGGGGTATGGTATGACGAAACGGATCGAAAGTTCAAGATGTGGTATTCTGCCGGTGGTGGCAAGTTATTGGGACTTGTCACCTGCTACGCAGAATCTTCAGACGGAAAGAACTGGATAAAGCCGGAACTTACTATTGTTCCGGGCACAAATATAGTGGATACGCTGGAACATGATTGCGTTTCGGTATTGCTTGACAAATTAGAGAAAGATCCTGCCAAACGCTATAAAATGTTTGTTGTAGAATTTAATAATCGCTCCACTGTCAGTATGAAACTCAAATATTCTTCCGATGGAATTCACTGGAGTGTTCCCCAAGCACTTTCCGGTGAACTGTACGACCGCTGTGCGGCTTATTATGATCCGTTTCGCGGCAAGTATGTCCTATCGTTGAAAACAATAAATGGCATTTACCGTCGTTCACGTAATTATTTGGAACATGAAGACCCGGAAATGTTAGTTAGTCTGGCACACAGGGTATATGATAACCAAAGCGACAAATTTATCCGGTATTGGTTTCATGCCGACGACGACGACCCGCGTCATCCTCAATTCCCGGAATTGCGTCCACAGATATATAACCATGAAGCAATGCCCTATGAAGGATATATGCTGGGATATTTTACAGTTTGGCAAGGGCCGGAGAATAATATCTGCGACAGTTTGAGTATTCAAAAAAGGAATGAAGTACTGATAGGCTGGAGCAAAGACGGTTTCCACTGGAACCGGGAGAACAAAGCTGCTTTCCTTTCGGTAAGTGAAGATTTTCATGCATGGAATACTGGTAATGTGCAATCCACTGCAGGCAATCCTCTCATTGTGGGAGACTCTCTTTATTTCTATGTCAGTGGACGCTATAATAGCAAACCCAAGCATGATTCGAACTTTGCCACCGGATTGGCAACACTCCGTCGGGATGGTTTTGTCTCTATGAGATCGGAAAAGAAAGAAGGCTATGTGATAGTAAGAACTCTGATTCCGAAAGATGGAAAATACCTGTTTGTCAATGCAGATGTGAAAGGAACTTTAGCGGTGGAAGTCTTAGATGAAAACGGGCGACCTCTGGAAGAATTCACAAAAAAGGATTGCATACAGATAAAAAATACGGATAAGACGAAACTAATGATTTCATGGAAGAAGCATTCGGAGCTGGAATCTTTAAAGGAAAGAATGATTCGGTTAAAGTTTTATCTGAATAAAGCCGATTTATATTCATTTTGGATTTCCTCATGGCAAACAGGTGAAAGTTGTGGTTACACAAGCGGTGGCGGACCGGGCTTATCGGACAAGGGGATAGATGTCTCCGTGAATTAAATAGAGAAATAACTAAATATATTGAACTTAAAAAAAATGTATGATGGAAAAGATTATAGGATTAATCAATGCCCCTTTTACTCCGTTTTATGAAAATGGAGAAGTAAATTATGAACCTATCGAGGCATATACAAAATTGCTTGTAAAAAATGGTTTGAAAGGTGTTTTTATCAACGGCTCCTCCGGAGAAGGCTATATGCTGACCGATGAAGAACGGATGAAACTTGCAGAACGCTGGATGGAAGTCGCACCGAAAGATTTTAAAGTGATTGTGCACGTGGGTAGTTGCTGTGTAAAGTCGAGTCGGATGTTGGCGGAACACGCACAGAAAATCGGAGCTTGGGGAATTGGTGCTATGGCACCTCCTTTCCCTAAAATCGGACGGATAGAAGAATTGGTAAAGTACTGCGAAGAAATTGCCGCCGGAGCACCGGAACTTCCATTCTACTATTATCATATTCCTGCATTTAACGGAGCATTTCTGCCGATGCTTGCTTTCCTGAAAGCTGTTGAGAACCGTATTCCTAATTTTGCAGGCATTAAATATACTTTCGAAAGTCTGTATGAATACAATCAATGCCGCTTATATAAAGATGGTAAGTTTGATATGCTTCATGGACAGGATGAAACGATTCTTCCTTGCTTGGCAATGGGAGGTGCACAAGGGGGAATTGGGGGGACAACCAATTATAATGGCATAAACCTGGTAGGAATTATTGATGCCTGGAAAGCTGGTGAACTGGAGAAAGCCCGTGAACTGCAAAACTTCTCGCAGGAAGTGATTAACGTTATCTGTCATTTCCGTGGAAATATTGTTGGCGGCAAACGCATTATGAAGTTGATTGGCCTTGATTTGGGCGGTAACCGTACTCCTTTCCAAAATATGACTGTTGAGGAAGAAAAACAGATGAAAGCGGAACTGGAAGAAATACATTTCTTCGATCGTTGTAATAAATTCTAATAGGAAGAAAGTATGAAGAATATAAGTGAATATATACAGCATTGGGCGGATACCTACAAGAATGATATGCAGAATAATATCATGCCCTTTTGGATGGAACATGGACTGGATGCAGTGAATGGCGGCCTATATACTTGTGTAGACCGTGAAGGCACATTGATGGATTCCACAAAATCCGTTTGGTTTCAGGGACGTTTTGCTTTTACTTGTTCTTATGCCTATAATCATATCGAAAAGAACCCGGCATGGCTGCATGCAGCCAAAAGCACGCTTGACTTTATAGAGAAGCATTGCTTTGATACGAACGGGCACATGTACTTTGAGGTAACAGCAGACGGACGACCTTTACGCAAGCGGCGTTACATCTTTTCCGAATCATTTGCAGCCATAGCGATGTCCGAATACTCCATTGCATCAGGAGATAGAATTTATGCAGTAAAAGCGCTCGAACTGTTCAAACGTATGCAGTATTTTCTGCAAACTCCCGGATTGTTAGCACCTAAATATCTGGATACACTTCCCATGAAAGGACATTCCATCACCATGATACTGATAAATGTAGCTTCCCGGATTCGGGAAGCTATTCAGGACGAATGTCTGACACTGCAGATTGATGAATCTATCGCTCAATTAAAAAATGATTTCTTGCATCCCGAATTTAAAGCCTTATTGGAAACAGTAGGACCGAACGGTGAGTTTATAGATACTAATATGGGGCGTACCATCAATCCCGGACATTGTATTGAAACAGCCTGGTTCCTATTGGAGGAAGCAAAATTGCGAGGTGAAGATAAAGAGATAGAAAAACTGGGATTGCAGATTTTAGACTGGTCATGGGAGTGGGGCTGGGATAAGGAATTTGGTGGCATTATTAATTTCAAAGATTGCAAAAATCTTCCCTCGCAAGATTATGCTCAAGACATGAAATTTTGGTGGCCGCAAACAGAAGCAATTATCGCTACTCTCTATGCCTATCTGATAACGAAAGAAGATAAGTACTTGGAAATGCATCAGCAAATCAGTGAATGGACCTATACCCATTTCCCGGATAAAGAATATGGAGAGTGGTATGGTTATCTTCACCGGGATGGTACGGTAGCCCAACCGGCAAAGGGAAATTTATTTAAAGGTCCTTTCCATATTCCCCGCATGATGACAAAAGGATATATGCTTTGTGAGGAAATAATGTCTGAAACAAAAAAAGAAATAAAATGATTGTATCCAATTTACAACATAGCCAACGGGTGGAGAAACTTCACCCGTTGTTCAAGCAACTTTTCGATTATGTGAAATCACATGACCTGCTACACGAAGAACTGGGAACTATCAGACTGGATGGTGATAACCTGATTGTCAATAACATCTATCCTGAATGTATTGCTGAAGGGAAACGTTTGTTAGAACTGCATCATGATTATATAGACGTGCACATCTTACTTGAAGGTACAGAAACCATTGGTTGGAAAGCCCTTGAAGAATTAAAAGTGGAAAGGCAAGCTTATGATAAAAAGAGCGATTGTGCTCTCTATGGTGATGTTCCCACTACTTTCATCAATCTCTTACCCGGACAATTCGTCATTGTATACCCGGAAGACCCCCACGCTCCGGCTATCGGTAAAGGCTGGATACGCAAACTGATAGCCAAAGTAAGAGTCTAAAAAAACAGTCTCAAAAATCTTTTAAATACAACTACCATGAAAAATAAAAATATTTATCCATGGGTAGTAGTTGCGTTGCTTTGGGTAGTAGCGTTGCTCAACTACATGGATAGACAAATGCTTTCTACAATGCAGGAAGCAATGAAAATAGATATTGTAGAACTGACAAAAGCAGAAGCTTTCGGCGCGTTGATGGCTGTATTTCTTTGGATATATGGCTTTATGAGTCCGGTTGCCGGTATCATAGCAGACAGGATCAGTCGTAAATGGCTAATCGTCGGGAGTTTATTTGTTTGGTCTGCCGTGACTTTCCTGATGGGATATGCAACGTCATTCGAACAATTATATGGTTTGCGTGCTGTGATGGGGGTTAGTGAAGCATTGTATATTCCTTCCGCTTTATCGCTGATTGCCGATTGGCATCAGGATAAATCACGCTCGTTAGCTATTGGAGTACATATGACCGGACTATATGTCGGTCAGGCTATTGGCGGGTTTGGTGCTACAGCTGCGGCTGCTTTTTCCTGGCAGAGCACTTTCCATTGGTTTGGAATCGTCGGTATTGCTTATTCTGTAGTCCTTATCTTCTTCTTGCATGAGAATCCTATTCGGATGAAAATAGAAAAAGTGGTTGTAAGTGGTGTTAGCAAAGGCGATTCGATAGGGAAAGGGTTATTACTGCTATTTTCTAATATTTCTTTTTGGGTGATATTGTTTTATTTTGCGGCTCCGAGTTTACCCGGCTGGGCCACAAAGAACTGGTTGCCGACTCTATTTGCCGAGAACCTGGATATTCCGATGTCGCAGGCAGGACCTATATCAACGATTACCATTGCTTTGTCTTCATTTGTCGGAGTGATACTTGGTGGATTTTTGTCAGATAGATGGGTGCTGAAGAATATTCGTGGACGTGTGTATACGGGAGCCATCGGACTGGGGATGACAATTCCCGCCTTATTGTTGCTAGGTTTCGGACATGGGTTTGTCAGTGTCATAGGTGCGGGATTGCTGTTTGGCGTTGGTTTTGGTATTTTCGATGCTAATAATATGCCTATTCTATGCCAGTTTGTTTCTGCTAAATATAGAGGAACAGCGTATGGAATTATGAATATGACAGGAGTTTTTGCAGGAGCAGCCGTAACTCAATTACTGGGAAAATGGACAGATGGAGGAAGTTTAGGTGAAGGATTTGCCATGCTAAGTATTGTAGTTGCGCTCGCACTAGGGTTACAATTGTACCTTTTAAGACCTAAAACAGATAATATGGAATGAAGATTTATGGGTATTACTTTTGCAAATTGCAGATTAATAAGAAACTAAACTGATTTTAGGTTTCTTTAAAACGTGGCGGGAAATTTGAAAAAGACGATTGTGTTTTTCAAGTTTCCCGCTGTCTTTTGAAAAGAACCGATGAAAAAGTGACAGGTGTGACAGAGGATTTATAACATTCGCGATTTTTTTTATTAGAAAATATAGATAGAAAAATAAAAAAGTAATAAGTTGCAATTCCTCTGTCACACCTGTCACTTTTTGTTTTAATTTTAGGTATACCCAAAAAGAAAGTGGTAAAAGAGAATCGGCTACAGGATCCTGCAGCCGATTCTTGTTGGAGGCCATTCATTATTAGTACTAACCATCATTCATAGAATACCCCCTTTCATATATAGTCAGTCTAGTCAGCAGCGTGGTACGGGTGTGTAAACCAGAAGCAGGAGCCTACTCCTTCGGTCGAATCCACGCCAATTTCTCCTCCCATTTGAGAGACGATGCTTTTGCAAATAGAAAGTCCCAAACCTGTACCCTGAACAAAAGTATTCAGCTTCACAAAACGTTCAAATACGCTCTTTTGCTTTTCTTCCGGTATTCCCATTCCGGTGTCGCGCACATAGAATTTTATTTTCTGATGAGATACTTGTTCATATCCCAGGGTGATACTGCCTTGCTGGGTGAACTTTAATGCATTATTTATAAAGTTACTGATTACTTGGGTGAATCTATTCTTATCCGTATAAATATAACATTCCGGCAGTATCTCCTCAAAAATCAGTTCAACGCCTTTACCCACTTTCATACCCATTGATTTGATGATTTCAGAACAAGTCTCGTTTACATCTACATTGGTATATACAAAATTAAATGTTCCAGCTTCAATTTTCGAAAGATCGAGAATGTCCGATATCAGTTGCAAAAGAAGTTCATTATTCTCTTGTACGATTTTGATATATTCCTGCCGTTCGCTTCTGCTGTCCGTTTCTGCCAGAAGGCTGGAAAAGCCAACAATAGCATTGAGAGGAGTACGAATCTCATGACTCATATTGGCCAGAAAAGCCGACTTCAGGCGATCCAGTTCTTCTGCTTTATCGCGGGCAATAATCAATTTCTGTTCAGTCTCTTTCAAAGGCGTGATGTCGTAATTGATACATAGCATCTCAATGACGCCGTCTTGGGGACGATAATCTCTAACCATTACATTAATGCTGGTCCATGTATATTTGCCATTTTCCCTGCAGACACGAACTTCTTTGCGCAAACTGGTTGCTTTTCCTTCTTTCACTTCGCGCACAAAGTTCTTCAGAACCGCCTGATCTTCAGGAACCACATGAGCATATACTCCGATAACCTGTGGCATGGGAATACCTTCCTTTTCTCCCAAATTCCTGTACCATGTATCCTGGGCATACCCGTCTCTTGTCAGTACATTGAAATGGGCAAACCCTACCTTGGCATAATCACCGATCAGAAGAAACAGATTCTCAAATTCCTGTATCTTGGTGTATGCATTGGTTGTCTCTGTCGTATCTATATTGATAAACAGATAGTTGATAAATCGGTTTTGAGAATCATAGAGAGCGGTAACTTTAGTGGTAAGATTGATAATCCCTTCCCTATGAGTGTCTACATATCGATTTATTTTTGAGAAATCATAATTGATGGAGAAATTTACATCTTCTTTAGCTTTCAATTTTTCTTTTATCTCTGAAGGAATATTAGGATTGTTGAACAAGTTGACTCCTAAGGCCTCATTTTTGTCAGATAAACCAAATATTTCAAGTTCTTTATCATTGATGTCTACCAGATAACCGTCTTTATCGTAAAGTTCGACACCTGCCGGAAGATTCTTGTAGATGTTTCTCAATATCTTTTCGCTGTTGTCCAAAGCAATACGATCTTCTTTGGCCTGCAACTCCGATTTCCGTAATCCGATGCAAATACTGATAATATTTGCGAGGGAGGAGAAGCATTGATAATCCACATTGCTCCAGCTTCGTTGTGTTCTTACCATATCGATTCCCATGTAGCCCCATACTTCTTCTTTGGATATTAAAGGGACTACCATCAGTGATTTAATATCCTGCATTTCTAATGTACGGCGATATTCTTCTGCTTCTTTTGGCATGTCATCCAGAGTGTTCAGGATAATTGCCCTTCTTTCGGCTATCTGATGATTCCACCAAGTAGACGGGTCCCAAGGGATATTACTTAAGAAATCCTGTTCTTTGGAGATGCCTTCGGCTGTGGCTTCATAAGTACAGTCCTGGCGTTGTTTTTTTCTGTTTATTTCGAAGATATAAATACGATCACCTTGAAACTGTTTGAGGAGATCTCCTAATGTCTCGTTAATCACTTGAGTCACATCATCACATTGCAGAAACGCAAGCAATGAATATGAAATATTATTCTGCTGATAGAGCAAACTGCTGACTTGAAGGAAATCAATGTTTCCATTTGAATTATCGATAGGTCTGTCAATATATTGTAGAAAGCCGGTCATATTCCTGTATCCCTCTTTATCAGGCTTCTGGAAACTGATTTTGGAGTACACCCAAATTTCTCCGTCTTTTGCCCGGATAGGAAACATTTGTTCGTAAGTCTGTAAATTGGATAAGGACAGGTATTCGTTTTTAAGACGTAGCCGATGGTCTTCACGTATTCTTTGATGGAATTCGGTGAAACTGATACGGTTACTTTTAAGACCGAGTAAGTCTACAATAAAGTCAGAGCAGATATATTCTTGATTCTTCAAATCTGACTCCCACCATCCCATTTTGGCCATTTGTGCTATCTGAACGTATTTTTCATAGTCATAATTTGTTTGTTCTTTCATATTGTCTGCTCTTGTTTTCTGTTTTTATATTCTAAGACACTAGCTGGCAAAGATAAGTATAACTTTTAAATAATGAGGCGTTTATGTATCATCGCGGGAGGAAAATGGAAGTCTGGTGCCGAAAAGTGGAAAAAGAGACAAATGAGTACAAACAGGGGATTATTTCGTCTTCTTCTTAGTTAGGAAGTGAATTATATAATCTATAATATATATCAGAAGAATGAAAAATACCAGATTATTCATGTTTGCGGCATGCACACTTTTTTTAGCAGCGTGTGGCAGGCAAACCGTGAAGATTATGACTCCGCCGGATGCGTCAAATCGTGTTTTGTTTGGTGCGGAGCAGTTACAGGCTACCTTGGATAAAGCCGGTTATCAGGTAATGATGCAACAGGGAGACACAACATTCTCCGACCCCGAAATCAAAACAATCTTGCTGACGGAAGTGAATGACACGACACTCAAGAAAGAAGGTTTTCATATTTCGACGACCGGTAATCTGACCAGAGTGTCCGGCAGGGATGGGAGTGGCGTCATTTACGGATGTCGCGAACTGATAGACCGTGTGAATGACTCGGATGGTCGGTTGAATTTCCCGGAGGAATTGAAAGACGCTCCTGAAATGGTATTGCGTGGGGCTTGTGTAGGATTACAGAAGATGACCTACCTGCCGGGACATGGTGTATATGAATATCCGTATACTCCGGAAAGTTTCCCTTGGTTTTATGATAAAGAACAGTGGATTAAATACTTGGATATGCTGGTTGCCAATCGCATGAATTCACTGTATCTCTGGAATGGACATCCGTTTGCTTCATTGGTGAAACTGGAAGATTATCCGTTTGCACTGGAAGTAGATGAAGAAACATTCAAAAAGAATGAAGAAATGTTCTCTTTCCTCACAGAAGAAGCGGACAAACGCGGTATCTTTGTGATACAGATGTTTTATAATATTATTCTTTCCAAACCTTTTGCTGAACATTACGGGCTGAAAACACAGGATCGTAATCGTCCTATTACTCCTTTGATTGCCGATTATACACGCAAGAGTATTGCCGCGTTCATAGAAAAATATCCCAATGTAGGACTACTTGTTTGTCTGGGTGAAGCGATGTGTACGGTAGAAGATGATGTGGAATGGTTTACAAAAACAATTATTCCGGGAGTGAAAGACGGATTACAGGCATTGGGACGAACGGATGAACCGCCTCTTTTGTTGCGTGCACACGATACGGACTGTAAACTGGTGATGGATGCTGCATTGCCGCATTATAAGAATCTTTATACGATGCATAAATATAATGGTGAATCGTTGACAACTTACGAACCTCGTGGCCCCTGGTCGAAAATACATACAGATTTGAGTTCATTGGGTTCCATCCATATCAGTAACGTACATATCCTGGCCAATCTGGAACCGTTCCGCTGGGGCTCTCCGGATTTCGTACAGAAAGCGGTAACTGCCATGCACAATGTACACGGTGCCAATGCACTACATCTTTATCCGCAAGCTTCCTATTGGGATTGGCCCTATACAGCTGATAAATTACCGAACAACGAACGTGAGTTCCAATTGGATCGTGACTGGATTTGGTATCAGACATGGGGACGTTATGCATGGAACTGCCACCGAGATCGTACAGATGAAATGGGGTACTGGAATCATCAGTTAGGCAAATTCTACGGAACATCTGACGAAAATGCAAGCAATATCCGCATAGCTTATGAAGAAAGTGGTGAGATTGCTCCGAAGCTATTGCGTCGTTTCGGTATCACAGAAGGAAATCGCCAGACATTATTGCTGGGTATGTTTATGAGTCAACTTGTCAATCCATATAAATATACCATCTATCCGGGATTCTATGAAAGTTGCGGACCGGAAGGGGAGAAGCTGATAGAATATGTAGAGAAAGAATGGAAAAAGCAACCTCATGTAGGTGAAATGCCTTTGGATATTGTTGCTCAAGTAATAGAGCACGGGGATAAGGCAGTAGCGGCTATTGATAAGGCGGCCGCCTCCGTATCTTCAAATAAGGACGAATTTGCCCGTTTACAAAATGATATGCATTGTTATCGTGAATTTGCGTATGCGTTCAACTTGAAAGTGAAAGCTGCCAAGCTGGTACTGGATTATCAATGGGGCAAAGACATCAAAAACCTTGAAGAAGCCATTCCTTTGATGGAACAAAGTCTGGAGCATTATCGTAAATTGGTGGAATTGACAGACGAACATTATTTGTATGCCAACAGTATGCAGACAGCTCAACGTCGTATTCCTATCGGTGGAGATGATGGAAAGAATAAGACTTGGAAAGAATTGCTGGTACACTACGAAAAAGAATTGGAGAACTTCAAAGCTAATCTCGTCCTGTTGAAAGAAAAACAGAATGGAAATGCGGTGGCTGAAACTGTAGAGATTGCTGCCTGGGCTCCTGCAAACGTAAAACTGATTTCTAATTATCCGGCAGTGAAAGTGGAGGAGGGCACTTCTTTATTTGTCGATCTTCCGGGTAAGATAGAAGCAGTAGCCCCTGAATTGAAGGGAATGAAAGCGCTTCGTTTCAATGGAAACGAGCAGAGAGAGAAAGGTACGAGTATCACTTTTGAAACAGATGCTCCGGTGAAATTATTAGTAGCCTATTTCAAAGATGACCAGAAAAAGTATGCAAAGGCTCCGAAACTGGAAATCGATGCATCAGCCAATGATTACGGTCAGGCGGAACCTGTGTTGACGAATGCTGTCCGTATCAACGGAATGCCTTTGGCAAATGTACATGCATATAGTTTTCCGGCCGGAAAGCATACGCTGATGTTACCCAAAGGTTATCTGCAAGTACTAGGATTTACTGCTGCGGATATGAAGGTGCGTAATGCCGGACTTGCCGGGGATGAAGAAACAATGGATTGGTTATTTTACTAAGTCCTTACCACTAATCAATTGCTATCTTTTTAGGCACGGATTACACGGATTAACGCAGTTGTTTTGCAATAATGACAACACTAAAGACAGTGAATTCCGTGTAATCCGTGCCTAAATTATCATATAAACTAATTATGAACATCATTATATGAATGATTATAGATGAAAAATATCATGAAGAAGTTATTGCTGGCTGTTTTTAGTATAACCACAACTTTCTCTCTGTATGCGCAACGCGAAGTTCCGCAGGAACGGATGGAGCAGATTTATGAGGAAGTGAAGACACCGTATAAGTACGGTCTTGCCATCGCACCGGCAGACAATCATCATAAGATCGATTGCCCTACCGTTTTCCGTCAGGGAGACAAGTGGTTGATGACCTACGTCGTCTATAACGGTAAAAGTGGAATGGACGGACGCGGATACGAGACATGGATAGCGGAAAGCGACAATTTGCTTGAATGGCGTACTTTGGGACGAATTCTTTCTTACCGGGATGGAAAATGGGACTGTAACCAGCGTGGCGGCTTTCCTGCATTACCGGATATGGAATGGGGTGGAAGCTATGAACTTCAAACTTATAAAGGCCGCCATTGGATGACGTATATCGGTGGCGAAGGCACCGGCTACGAAGCAGTGAAAGCTCCGCTTTACATCGGACTGGCATCAACAAAAGAAGATATTTCCACTGCCCACGAATGGGAATCTCTGGACAAACCGATCTTGAGCATCCATGATAAAGATGCCCAATGGTGGGAGAAACTGACTCAATATAAGAGTACCGTTTATTGGGATAAGGATAAAACATTGGGCACCCCGTTTGTGATGTATTATAATGCAGGCGGTCGTCATCCGGAAACGGATTTAAAAGGAGAACGTGTCGGCATCGCTCTTTCCAAGGATATGAAGACTTGGAAACGTTATCCGGGAAATCCAGTCTTTGCGCATGAAGCGGATGGAACAATTACAGGAGATGCACATATCCAGAAGATGGGTGATGTGTATGTGATGTTCTATTTCTCTGCTTTTGAGCCTTCGCGTAAATATAAGGCATTCAATACGTTTGCCGCCAGCTATGATTTGGTGAACTGGACTGACTGGAAAGGAGCCGACCTGGTCATCCCTTCCAAGAACTACGATGAATTGTTTGCCCATAAGAGTTATGTGGTAAAGCATGATGGAGTAGTTTATCATTTTTATTGTGCGGTAAACAACGCAGAACAACGTGGCATTGCCATCGCTACCAGTAAGCCGATGGGACGTTCGGCGGTTCGCTTTCCGAAACCGGAAATTAAAAATCGTCGGTTAATCACTACATTGAATGAGGGTTGGAAAACCTGGATTACAGAGGCTACTCATTTGAAAGGTAATTTCAGGATGCCTGCAAAGACGGTGAATATCCCTCATAATTGGGATGATTATTATGGATATCGCCAGTTGACACATGGAAATATGCATGGAACTGCCATGTATGTAAAAGACTTCACCGCCGATATAAAATCCGGGAAACGATATTTCCTTCGTTTTGATGGAGTGGGTACATACGCTACCATTAAAGTAAACGGAACGGACTTCGGACGTCATCCTGTTGGACGTACTACATTAACCTTGGACGTTACAGATGCAATGAAGCAGGGAACAAATCGCCTGGAAGTAAAAGCCGAGCATCCGGAAATGATTGCCGATATGCCTTGGGTATGTGGTGGATGTTCATCGGAATGGGGATTCAGTGAGGGGTCACAGCCCTTCGGTATTTTCCGTCCTGTGGTGCTGGAGGTGACCGATGAAATTCGTATAGAACCTTTTGGTGTACACATCTGGAATGATGAAAAGGCTGCTAACGTATTTGTTGAAACGGAGGTTAAGAATTATGGTAAGGCAACAGAAACGATAGAGTTGGTCAATAAACTAAGTAATGCCGATGGAAAACAAGTTTTCCGTTTGGTTGAGAAAGTAACTTTGGCTCCGGGAGAAATGAAAGTCGTTCGCCAGCAAGCTCCTGTCGAGAAACCTGTTTTGTGGGATACAGAAAATCCATATCTCTATAAACTAGCCAGTATGATTAAACGTGATGCAAAAACTACGGATGAGATTTCAACACCGTTTGGTATCCGTACCATTAGCTGGCCGGTCAAACGGAATGATGGAGACGGACGTTTTTACCTGAACGGAAAACCGATGTTTATTAATGGGGTATGCGAGTACGAACATCAGTTTGGACAGAGCCATGCATTCAGCAATGAACAGGTGGCTGCAAGAGTAAAACAGATACGTGCGGCCGGGTTTAATGCATTCCGGGATGCTCACCAGCCCCATCATCTCGACTATCAGAAGTATTGGGATGAAGAGGGAATCCTGTTCTGGACACAATTATCTGCTCATGTATGGTATGATACTCCGGAGTTTCGCGAGAACTTCAAGAAGTTACTTCGTCAATGGGTGAAAGAACGTCGCAATTCTCCTTCAGTGGTAATGTGGGGATTACAGAATGAAAGTACTTTACCTCGTGAATTTGCACAGGAATGCAGTGATATTATTCGTGAGATGGACCCGACTGCAAAGACAATGCGTGTCATTACAACTTGTAATGGCGGCGAAGGTACAGACTGGAATGTGATTCAGAATTGGAGCGGTACGTATGGGGGAGATGTGACTAAATATGGTCGGGAACTTTCTCAAGTTAACCAATTATTGAATGGGGAATATGGAGCATGGAGAAGCATCGGTTTGCATACGGAACCGGAAGATTTCCAAGTGAATGGAGTGTGGAGTGAAGACCGTATGTGTCAGCTGATGGAAACCAAAATCCGCTTGGCGGAGCAGGTTAAAGACAGTGTTTGCGGACAGTTTCAGTGGATATACAGCAGCCATGACAATCCCGGACGCCGCCAACCGGATGAAGCATATCGCAAAATAGATAAAGTCGGTCCGTTCAATTACAAAGGATTGGTTACTCCATGGGAAGAACCGTTGGATGTGTATTATATGTATCGTGCCAACTATGTTTCCGCAGCCAAAGATCCGATGGTCTATCTCGTATCCCATACATGGACCGACCGTTTTGAGAAAGGACGTCGCCGTGCTACTATAGAGGCTTACAGTAATTGTGATTCAGTGTTGCTTTACAATGATATGACAAATGAAAAGGCAACCTTCCTCGGACGTAAAAAGAACAACGGAACGGGTACTCATTTTATGTGGGAAAACCGGGATATTCGTTATAACGTACTTCGTGCTGTGGGATATTATAAAGGTAAACCGGTAGCGGAAGACTTAATAGTGTTCAAGGGTTTGGAACAGGCTCCCAACTTCGAACTTTTTTATCAGGATGATAAAAAGATATTAAAAGGAGAGGCAGGATATAATTATCTATATCGTCTTAATTGCGGAGGAGATGATTATACGGATAGTTTCGGACAGTTGTGGTTGCAGGACAATACGAACTATTCCCATTCATGGGCGGAAAACTTCAAAGATCTGAATCCATATCTTGCCAGCCAACGTACTACCAATGATCCGATTCATGGCACTCGTGACTGGAAGTTATTCCAGCATTTCCGTTTCGGACGTCATCAGTTGGAAGTTCGTTTCCCTGTAGCAGATGGAACCTATCGTATTGAACTGTATTTCACAGAACCTTGGCATGGCACAGGCGGAAGTGCTTCCACCGACTGTGAAGGACTGCGTATATTCGATGTTGCCGTGAATGATTCTGTCGTATTAGACGACTTGGATATCTGGGCAGAAAGCGGTCATGACGGAGTTTGCAAGAAGGTGGTATATGCCACAGTTAAAGGGGGAATGTTAAGAATTAATTTCCCGGAAGTGAAAGCAGGTCAAGCCTTAATTTCGGGCATTGCTATTGCTTCCACAAATATGGAACTGAAACCGACGGTATTCCCTGCATCCGATTGGAGTTGGGAAAAGGCAGATAAAGAAGTGATGGAAAAGACTCCGAAAGAGTTGCTTCCTGAAGACAAGAACGCCCGTGTCAGTGTAGCCTATGAAGCGGAAGCTGCTACATTGAAAGGTAACTATCAGAAGAAGGAACATCGTAAACAGACAGGAGTGTTCTTTGGCAAAGGAAAAGGGAACAGCATTGAATGGAATGTTTCTACCGGATTGGCTCAAGTGTATGCTCTTCGCTTTAAGTATATGAATACTTCCGGAAAACCAATGCCTGTCCTAATGAAGTTCATAGATTCGAAAGGGGTGGTATTGAAAGAGGATGTATTGACCTTCCCGGAGACACCGGATAAATGGAAGATGATGAGCACCACCACCGGAACCTTTATTAATGCCGGACATTATAAAGTATTACTTTCGGCAGAAAAGATGAAAGGACTTGCTTTTGATGCGTTGGATATTCAATAAATTCCCACTATGAATTGAATTATCTTATTCATAGAAAATAAAGAAACGGAACATAAGAAAGTTGATTTTGCTTTCTATGTTCCGTTTCTTTATTTTCTCTCTTTTTTCTCAAATTGCTTTCTTAGAAATAAAATATAGATGTTATTTTTTTAAGATTCGATATTCTGATTTTAATTATTCGGAGAGTATGTTTTAAATAATCTCTATATTTGAAATCAAAAACAAAATAACAATGGGAAGCGATATACCCAAGTATGATTTACAGATTGATTATATTGTAGGAGAAGGGTTTGAAAGACACTTATTAAACAGATACATAAATTTTCCTTGCAAGATAGAATCCGGTTTCTTTATTCTATGTATGAAAGGAACTTTGCAGATAACAATCAATACTAATACTTATAATATTGAGCGTAATGATTTAATGACTTTACCTCCCGATTATTTGATGGAGATTCATGGCTGTTCACCGGATATTCAGATTTATTATGCTGGTTTCTCATCCCGTTTTATAGAGAGCATTAATCTGATGAAATCCACGCAACATCTTCTTCCTGTTATCAAAGAAAATCCGGTTGTCAGATTATCCCAAGCAGATGCCAATAATTATAAAATGTTTTATGAATCATTTATTTGCTCTTATAAATCGTTGTGGACGAAATCAAATAAGGAAATAATAAAGGCAGTTCTCACCATATTTATTCAGGGAGCAACAGAAGTCTATAAAGCACGGAGTGACTTGAAGCTATTCTCTTCGTCCAGGAAATATGAAATTTATCAGGAGTTTCTGCAATTAGTAATGAAGCATTATACGGTTCATCACGGAGTTTCGTTTTATGCCGAGCTTTTAGGAATCAGTTTGCCTCATTTCTGCTCGACAATCAAGAAGGTAACAGGAGATACCCCGTTGAAAATCATTGCTTCAGTGATTCTGATGGATGCCAAGTCCCAATTAAAATCGACCAATGAACCTGTAAAGAATATTGCTTTATCCTTAGGATTCAGCAATATTTCTTTTTTTAATAAGTTTTTCAAGCAACACACCGGTACCACTCCCCAGGAGTACAGGGGAAATTAATATTCCCTTTGTCCGCTTAGTGGTAGTGTAACCGTAAAACGACTACCTGTTCCCGGTTCTGATACAACGGAAATTTCTCCTTGTAGATGTTCTACGATAGTTTTGCAAATGGAAAGTCCCAATCCTGTTCCTTGCTTGAAAGTATTCACTTTATAGAAACGGTCGAATATATCTTTTTGACATTCATACGGAATTCCTACACCGGTATCTTCTACGAATATCTGAACAGCATCTGTTTTTGTTTCATCCATCATAAACCCGAAATGAATGTATCCTTTTTCTGTAAACTTCCGGGCATTATTTATAAAATTGCATATCACTTGTCTCAAACGAGTAGTATCTGTCATAATGTAAACATCATAATCCGGCAGTAATGCTTTTATCTCTATTTCAGGAATAGGCTTCATAGCCTGTTCTTTTTCTATATCATTGAGAAGGGATTTTAAAGAGCGACTGTCAAAAGTGAATTTTATTGTATTAGATTCGATTTTAGACAAGTCGAGTATATCATCAATCAACCTAACCAAGTGTTCGCTGTTAATGCTGATTAATCTTACGAAATCTGCCCGTTCTTCGTCACTTAATTCATAATAAGTAGAACCTATTACATCAGAAAAACCGACTATTGCATTCAGTGGAGTACGAATCTCGTGACTCATATTAGCTAGAAAAGCCGTCTTGAGTTTATCACTCTCTTCCGCCTTTTTGCGGGCTTCTATCAATGTATTCTCAATATCCTTATATTCCTGAATACTCATACAAATACCTACTAAGCGATATGGATGCCCCGATACGTTTGCAATATACGTGGATTGTCCTTCGAACCATTCCCACGTTCCATCTCCGCGATGTAAGCGAAAAGGGATAACTTTTTCAAACGTCTCGATACCACTAAGTTGAATAATGAAAGCGTCAGCCATAGCCTGACGGTCGTCCGGGTGAATCATTTCCACATATTTATCCATCGTCAGTGTATTATTTATACCCGGAGTGATTCCTAAATGTTCAAAATAACGATAATCGAGCGTAAATTCACTTCGGGCTATGTCATAATACCAAGGATATATTTTAGTTCGCTGTAAAGCTGTGTTTAGAATATATTCTTGCGTGAGTTCCACTGTTATATTACGAAAAAAGAATAGAATATCTGTCAGTTCACCGTCAGCTCTGACTGTCACGAATCGTCCGTTCACAGGAAATTGAGTATAATCGTTTTTCTCCTGAATATCTATGTGTTCGGGCAATGTGTATCCTTGCTCACCTTTGCGTAGACCTTCCATAACGACAGGAAGAATATTTTCTTTATGATATATCAAATTGATTATATTTTCTATCTGCAAAGGTTGGGCGAATTTATCTAGCGAAGATTTTATATGTAACTCTGTTTGTGCTTGCTGATTAATTTGAGTCACCTCTCCATCAGAGTTTAATACAAGTACTCCGTCAGGCAGAATATTCAATAACTCTTTGTCGTATTCTATTCTCTTATCAATATTCATCTTTATTTTGTTTTTATAGTCATACCTTCGACAATTCGAAGAATATATAACAAATAACGTGATTTTTTCGAGAAGTAGTATCGACCGATCAGCTCTTTTTTCTTCCCAAAAATACTTATTTAAATTTACAATACCTATCATGTTAATATGATATTCTGAATTTAATATTCAATGTTTTGATTTTAATTGATGGTATGCATATGCCAAGATTGATATAGCTTGATGATAACTGTGGTAGTAATCATCAAAATTAGAAGTTGAAATGTGAAAATATACTACGTACTGATGTCGTCTTGGAAAATGAATTGTATTCGATTTGTACAGAAAATACATGTGGTTGCCCAGTTCGAAACTTTTTTGTCGCAAGATATTGATATTCAAACGAATATAAACCGTGTTTTTGGTTTAAAACCAACAGGCCGTTCCTTTTTAAAGAAACGGAATACTCCTTAAAAACCTGTTTTTTTATGGACTACTGCTCGCATAATTTAGTGTTTTGTTTATTACCATTCAAAACATATGAAAGTCGTTTTGTTCTTATTATTAACTTTTCTATTTAGCTTTATTTTGTGAGTCTTACCCCATTTATCTGCCAATCATTTTTATTTTGACCTTCAGTGATACTAAATGTCTTTGTTAGAGTAGATAAGGGGGCAAATATTAAAGAAAATTCGGCTTCTCCACTCTCGGGTAGAAAGAAGTGCTCACCGGGCTTAATTCCATTTGCTCTTTTTAAGGTATATGATGTCCCTTTTTCATCTACTAATTTAATATTCGGACTAACTTGTATCCAATACTTTGGAATGTAGAAAGCTTTCAAGCGAAGAACCGTAGCTGTATCTGTCAGTTCCACTTGTTTTATTTCGACAATATCAGTATTCGTAAACTCCACCACCGGATAATTCACGATTTTCGTATTGCCTTGCAGAATGATACTTGTTTCATGTTTGGGGGCATCCAAGTATCTCCGCATCTTTAGTTTCAGGGTGCCTTTACCATATCCCGACCACATTTTCATAATTTTGCCTTCCGGTGAAATAAGAACATAATTGGGGATACCACGAACACCGTATTTAGCATATAATCCGGCACTTTGTTTCAAATCGCTTAAATTCTGCCAAGTCATTTCAAGCTGTGCTGAAGCAGTCGTCCATCGGCTTTTAGTATCCGAGCTAAGGCTGACAATAGTAAGACGCTCTTTGTATTGCTCCTGAATTTCCTTCATTTCAGGCAAAGCCATAATACAGGGGCCACAGCCACTACTCCAAAAATCAAGTAATATATAATTTCCTTTGAAATCTGTCAAATGATGAAGTTTTCCGTTCAAATCAAAAAGGTCGGTATCTGCCATATCATCTCCTTCTTTAACTACTGTAGGCGGAAAGAGATTTACCGTTATTTCTTGTCCTTGCATAGAGGACTTCTGCTCATCGTTCAATCTGTTATACAAAGCTATTGTTTCTTCTTTATAAGAGAATTTCGGATTATATTTCGCAGATGTACTAAGTCTTCCTAACTTTTCCATCCAAATAGTAGAAATAGGCAGTTCTTGCATTAATTTTAATTCCCTACTACTGATGAGGTCTGATATACTGTCTTTTTTTGCACGAATTGCCTTTCGTTCCGTTTCCAGAGCTGAGCGCATTCCTTTTTCTTTAATGCTCAATCGTTGAAATTCATCCCATAAATCACGTGAAACATCTATGAAACGATTATACTCCTGCTGCTCTTTTACCGGACTGTCTACTTTCCAAGTATATATTAAGGTATTTGTACCAGTCACTTTTATATTAGCATTGGGGGCTGCATAAATAGACAACGACATAGAGGGAAAATCTTGTTCCCGAGTACACATGAGAGATAATCGGTCTAAACCACTTTCCCCTGCGTTCCTTTTGAAATGGAATGTGCCATTACGTATACTATCTGTGGCTACTGTACTTCCCACATTGCCATCAAGCAGAAATAACGAAACAAGAGTTCCATCTTTTACTCCTTCCACGTGACCTTCAATAGTATATTCCTGTTGTGCTTGTATGGCGAAACAGCTTAATAAGAGAAGGTTGCTGAATAGTCGTTTTTCCATAATATTATTTTTAGAATTAGAAATGGTTTGCAAGGTAAAGTTTTTCTTTAAGGGGTGCACTAACCTTTATTATTCTTTAATATTTTCGTAAAAGAAAAGGGTACAAAATCGTGCTTTATCCGTCTTCTTGATATGAAGTAAAAAGTACGAAGAATGAAAATATATACTTTACTACTTGGAATACTACTTCCCGGCTCAATATCAGCACAAACTGTTCATGACTGGGAAAATCATCATGTACTCCAAATTAACCGTGAGCCGGCGAGAGCTGCTTTCGTTCCTTACTCTGTACAAAAAGGCGATTGTTCCATGAGTTTGAATGGAACTTGGAAATTCCGGTGGACTCCTGTTCCCGAACAAAGAATCGTTGATTTCTATCAGAAGAATTTTGATGATAAAGGTTGGAGTGATTTTGAAGTACCTGCAAACTGGGAAGTGAACGGGTATGGTACACCTATTTATGTATCAGCAGGTTATCCGTTTAAGATAGACCCGCCTAGAGTGATGGGAGAGCCGAAAGCTGACTATACTACGTATAAAGAGAGAAATCCCGTAGGACAATACCGTCGCACGTTTATTCTACCTGCCGGATGGGAAGCTGACGGACAAATATTTCTTCGCTTTGAGGGCGTAATGAGTGCTTTTTATGTTTGGATAAATGGTGAACGGGTAGGATATAGCCAGGGTAGTATGGAGCCTAGTGAGTTTAATGCTACTAAGTATCTACAACCCGGTGAGAATCAGATCTCATTGGAAGTGTACAGGTATAGCGATGGTTCTTATTTGGAAGACCAGGACTTTTGGCGTTTTGGGGGAATTCACCGCAGCATCCATTTGATACATACACCGGATATTCGTATCCGTGATTATACAGTACGTACTCTTCCTGCATCGACAAATGATTATCAAGACTTCATTTTACAGATAGACCCGCAATTCAGCGTATATGAAGGAATGAGTGGCAAAGGTTATACTTTGCAAGGAGTGCTGAAGGATGCTTCAGGGAAGGAAGTTGCTACATTGAAAGGGGATGTGGAAGATATTCTCGATTTGGAACATAAGGCTAGCCGGATGAACGAATGGTATCCGCAACGCGGTCCCCGGAAGATGGGACGTATGAGCGCTCTGATAAAATCCCCGATGAGATGGACGGCGGAAACTCCCTATTTGTATCAACTACATTTGACATTGTTGAGCGATGGCGGAAAAGTGATAGAGCAGATAGAACAGGCAGTGGGCTTCCGCTTTGTAGAAATAAAAAAGGGGCAGTTGTTGGTTAATGGGAATCCGGTACGTTTTCGTGGGGTGAACCGCCACGAACATGACCCTCGGACGGCACGCGTCATGAGTGAAGAACGAATGCTTCAGGATATTCTTTTAATGAAGCAGGCTAATATAAATGCGGTACGTACGAGTCATTATCCGAACGTAAGTCGTTGGTACGAACTGTGTGATAGTTTAGGATTGTATGTGATGGACGAAGCGGATATAGAAGAACATGGATTGCGCGGAACATTGGCAAGCACTCCCGACTGGCATGCAGCATTTATGGACCGTGCAGCTCGTATGGCGGAGCGTGATAAGAATTATCCAAGCATCGTCATGTGGAGCATGGGAAACGAGAGTGGTTATGGACCGAACTTCGCCGCTATCTCTGCATGGCTGCATGATTTTGACCCGACTCGTCCTGTACATTATGAAGGAGCACAAGGAGTGGATGGCAATCCTGACCCGAAAACTGTCGATGTTATCAGCCGCTTTTATACCCGGGTGAAACAAGAATACTTGAATCCCGGTATTGCCGAAGGAGAGGATAAAGAACGCGCTGAAAATGCACGTTGGGAACGGTTGCTGGAGATTGCGGAACGCACCAATGACGACCGTCCGGTAATGACAAGTGAATATGCACATTCCATGGGAAATGCATTGGGAAATTTCAAGGAATATTGGGATGAGATATATGGCAATCCCCGTATGCTGGGTGGTTTTATATGGGATTGGGTAGATCAGGGAATCTACAAAACTTTACCCGATGGCCGTACCATGGTGGCTTATGGTGGCGATTTTGGTGATAAACCGAATTTAAAAGCGTTCTGCTTTAATGGATTGCTGATGAGCGAGCGTGAAACTACGCCTAAATATTGGGAAGTAAAGAAAGTGTATGCACCCGTCGAACTAAAAATGGAAAACGGGAAACTGAAAGTGACGAACCGGAATCACCACACCGGCTTGTCTCAATATTGTTGCCTATGGACTGTGTCAATCGATGGAAAGCAGAAAGAACAGGGAGAAATTACCTTACCGGAAATAGCCCCCGGAGGGAGTCAGACGATAGATTTGCCGACTTTCCACTCATTGAAAGGCCCCGGTTCTTTGAGTAATCAAACAAAGAGAGGTCAAGGGAAAGCTCTGTCTGATTGCCAGCTAAAAGTAAGCATCGTTTTGAAATCGGATGCCCTTTGGGCAAAAGCAGGGCATGAAGTGACTTGGGAGCAATTCTGCTTGCAGAAAGGAGATTTGATCTCTACTGATCTAGTCAATAAAGGAACACTTCAAGTGAAAGAGGATAATCAGTCCTTATTGATTAGCGGACGCGGTTTTTCCGTTCAGTGGGAAAAGAAAATGAACGGAAGCATGACTTCCCTTATATATAATGGCAAAGAGATGTTAGCTCATTTAGATGATTTTCCTGTTCAACCCGTCACTCAAGTTTTCCGTGCTCCAACAGACAATGACAAGAGTTTCGGGAATTGGCTGGCTAAAGACTGGAAATTGCATGCAATGGATAGTCCGCAGATAAATTTAGAATCTTTCAACCATGAAGTACGTGCAGACGGGGCGGTAATTGTACGGATCCAAACAAGCAATTTATATAAAGAAGGAAAAGTGACTACAACTTCTGTTTATACTGTTTCTTCAGATGGAACGATTGATTTAAAGACGACTTTCCTACCACAAGGAGTTCTTCCCGAAATCCCCCGTTTAGGAATCGCATTCTGTCTGGCACCTGTTTACAATACATTTACTTGGTATGGCAGGGGACCGCAGGACAATTATCCTGACCGCAAAACATCTGCCGCTATAGGGCTTTGGAAAGAAAGTGTGGCGGAACAATATGTGCATTATCCCCGTCCCCAGGATAGTGGAAATAAAGAAGAAGTACACTATCTTACCCTGACTGACAAACAGAATAAAGGTATTCGTGTTGATGCGGTAGAAAATGTATTTTCCGCATCTGCTTTGCACTATACTGTGCAGGATATCTATCAAGAAACTCATGATTGTAATTTAAAACCACGTGCGGAAGTCATTCTAAGTATGGATGCTGCCGTGCTTGGATTAGGAAACAGTAGTTGCGGACCGGGTGTATTGAAGAAATATGCCATAGAGAAAAAGGAACACACGCTGCATCTACGTATCAGTAAACAAGGATAGAAATAAATAACTAACACAATTATAAAAGTAACAATGAAAAAAGTAACCACTTTATTATCAACCTTAGCGTTGGCAACTACCTTGGCTGCTCAAAACCTTCCACAAACGGAAAGGCAATATCTCTCCGGTCACGGATGCGACGACATGGTTGAATGGGACTTCTTTTGTACCGACGGACGTAATTCCGGGAAATGGACGAGAATTGGTGTACCTTCCTGCTGGGAGCTGCAAGGATTCGGCACCTATCAGTATGGAATCACTTTCTATGGTAAACCATTTCCTGAAGGCATTGCCAATGAAAAAGGTATGTATAAGTATGAGTTTGAAGTTCCGGAAAAATTCCGCGGCAAACAGGTGAATCTTGTATTCGAGGCTTCAATGACGGATACGGAAGTGAAAGTGAATGGACGCAAAGTGGGTTCCAAACATCAGGGGGCTTTCTATCGTTTTTCATATAACGTCACGGATTTCCTGAAATATGGTAAGAAAAACCTGTTGGAAGTCACTGTTGCCAAAGAGAGTGAAAATGCTAGTGTGAATCTGGCTGAACGTCGTGCTGATTATTGGAATTTTGGAGGTATCTTCCGTCCGGTATTCCTGGAGGTGAAACCTGCTGTAAACCTGCGACATATTGCTATTGATGCAAAGATGGATGGATCTTTCCGTGCCAACTGCTACACCAATATCTCCAATGACGGCATGAGTATTCGTACACAGATTCTGGATAAAAAAGGAAAGAAGTTAGCGGAAACCACTGTACCTGTAAAAGCGGGTGGCGACTGGACTTCCCTGCAACTGAATGTCTCTAACCCTGCACTATGGACTGCGGAAACTCCGAATCTTTATAAAGCCCAATTCTCCCTATTGGATAAGGACGGTAAAGTGCTGCATAGTGAAACGGAAAACTTTGGTTTCCGTACCATTGAAGTACGTGAAAGCGACGGACTTTATATAAACGGAGTGCGTATCAATGTACGTGGTGTCAATCGTCATAGCTTCCGTCCTGAAAGTGGCCGTACATTGAGTAAAGCGAAGAATATCGAAGATGTTCTTTTAATGAAAGACATGAATATGAATTCTGTCCGTTTGAGCCACTATCCGGCTGACCCGGAATTTCTGGAAGCTTGTGATTCTCTCGGGCTTTATGTGATGGATGAATTGGGAGGCTGGCATGGCAAATATGATACGCCCACCGGAGTACGTCTGATTGAAGGCATGATAGAACGTGACGTGAATCATCCGTCTATTATCTGGTGGAGCAATGGTAATGAAAAAGGATGGAATACTGAATTGGACGGAGAGTTTCATAAATACGACCCGCAGAAACGTCCGGTTATTCACCCGCAAGGCAATTTCTCCGGTTTTGAAACAATGCATTACCGCTCTTACGGAGAAAGCCAGAACTATATGCGTTTGCCGGAAATCTTTATGCCTACAGAATTCCTGCATGGTTTGTACGATGGAGGTCATGGTGCCGGATTATATGATTATTGGGAAATGATGCGCAAGCATCCCCGTTGTATCGGTGGTTTCCTTTGGGTATTGGCAGACGAAGGAGTGAAGCGTGTGGATATGGATGGCTTCATTGATAATCAGGGAAACTTTGGAGCCGACGGTATTGTAGGACCACATCACGAAAAGGAGGGTAGCTACTATACTATCAAGCAGTTATGGAGCCCAATACAGATTATGAATACTTCTATCGACAGGCAATTTGACGGCAAATTCTCCGTAGAAAACCGTTATGATTATCTGAATCTGAATACTTGTCGTTTCCTTTGGAAGCAAGTGAAGTTTCCACAGGCAACGGATGCTTCTAATGCCGCTGCTCAAGTGTTGAAAGAAGGAGAAGTGCAGGGTAGTGACGTGGCTGCTCATTCGGCGGGTGTCTTGGATATAAAAACAAATATCCTCGCCAATACAGATGCTCTTTACCTGACAGCTATTGATAAATACGGTCATGAACTTTGGCGCTGGACTTTCCCGGTTGATAAACTGAACCAGCAAACTGAACCGATCTCCTTCTTATCCATCCGCCCTACCTATACGGAAACTGAAAATGATCTCACAGTGAAGGCGAACAAGCGTACGTTCATCTTCTCAAAGAAAGACGGACAATTAAAAGGAGTATCTGTAGATAATCGTAAAATTAGTTTCGCCAATGGTCCCCGTTTCATTGGAGCCCGTCGTGCAGACCGCTCATTGGATCAATTCTATAACCATGATGATGAGAAAGCAAAAGAAAAAGACCGTACATATAGCGAATTCCCCGATGCTGCCGTATTTACGAAACTGGACGTAAAACAAGAGGGAGGTGATCTGATTGTTACCGCCAATTATAAACTGGGTAATTTAGATAAAGCTCAATGGACAATCAGCCCGAGTGGGGATTTGGTATTGGATTATACCTACAATTTCTCCGGTGTGGTGGATTTAATGGGTATTTGTTTCGATTATCCGGAAGATCAGGTAATCAGTAAACGCTGGTTGGGAGCCGGACCCTATCGTGTATGGCAGAATCGTATTCATGGTACACAATACGATGTATGGGAAAACGACTATAACGACCCTATTCCTGGTGAAACTTTCACTTATCCCGAATTCAAAGGATATTTTGACGATGTTTCCTGGATGAATATCCGGACGAAAGAGGGCATTATCAGCCTGACAAACGAAACTCCCAACACCTATGTCGGAGTATATCAGCCTCGTGACGGTCGCGACCGTTTGCTTTATACTCTTCCCGAGAGTGGAATTTCTCTTCTGAATGTGATTCCTCCGGTACGTAATAAAGTAAACTCCACCGATTTGTGTGGTCCTTCCTCACAACCGAAATGGGTAAATGGTCCACAAACCGGACGGATCGTTTTCCGGTTTATGTAAATAAATGATAAAAAGGTACTCAATATAACATGAGTACCTTTTTTTATTTTATTTTTGTTTCGTTTTATACATCCAGATGAATGAATTCTTTCCTATGTACACAATACTAATTATAGAAGATGAACCCAGAGTTGCAAGTTTGCTGATGAACGGGCTGGAAGAAAATGGTTATCAGGCAATGGTGGCTTATGACGGATTGATGGGGTTACGGCTTTTCCAGACCCATACATTCGATTTGGTCATATCCGACATTGTTCTGCCCAAGATGGACGGATTTGAACTGGCGAAAGAAATTCGCAAGACCAATCCCCATATCCCTATATTAATGTTGACAGCATTAGGATCAACGAATGATAAACTGGACGGTTTCGATGCCGGTGCAGACGATTACATGGTGAAACCCTTTGATTTCAGAGAGTTGAATGCCAGAATCAAAGTACTCCTGAAACGTGTGGCAGGCAATACACAGGAATTGCCGCAGGAACTTGTTTATGCAGATTTACGTATTGACCTTCAACGTAAGGACGTAGAACGAAACGGCATATCCATAAAACTTTCTCCTAAGGAATACAACTTGCTGTTATATATGGTAGAAAATGCTGAAAGAGTATTGAGCAGGGTTGAAATAGCAGAAAAAGTATGGAACACCCATTTTGATACAGGAACGAATTTCATAGATGTATATATCAACTATCTCCGTAAGAAGATAGACAGGGATTTTGAACCAAAACTTATTCATACCAAAGCGGGAATGGGTTTTATACTGACTGATAAGTTATGAAAATCAGAACAACACTAACCCTACAATATGCAGGGCTGACAGCTGCGGTATTCTTCATATTTGTCATAGCCGTCTACTATGTGAGTGAACATTCGCGTAGTAATGCTTTCTTTCGTAATCTGCAAAGTGAAGCTATAACCAAAGCACATTTATTCCTTAAAAATCAAGTAGATGCGCAAACTATGCAGTCTATTTATCTAAATAATCAGAAGTTTATTGATGAAGTAGAAGTTGCTGTCTATACAACCGATTTTAAAATATTATATCACGATGCACTGCAGAACGATATTGTCAAGGAAACACCGGAGATGATAAAGCGAATTCTGAAACAGAGGGATATCAATTTCTATGTGGACGAATATCAGGCAGTAGGATTGGTGTATCCATTTGAAGGCAAGGATTATGTTGTCACCGCTGCCGCCTATGATGGTTACGGATACGCCAATCGGGATGCGCTAAGAAATATCCTCATCCTGTCATTTATAGGAGGATTGAGTGTATTGGTGATTGTGGGTTATATCCTGTCTCGAAGCACTTTAAAACCAATACGCAGCATTGTCAAAGAAGCGGAGAAAATCACCGCATCGCGTATCGATAAAAGACTGCCCGTAAAAAATGAACAGGATGAACTGGGAGAATTAAGTACGACATTCAATGCTCTACTGGAACGCCTGGAGAAGTCTTTCAACTCACAGAAGATGTTTGTCAGTAATGTATCTCATGAATTGCGTACTCCCATGGCGGCCCTTACAGCCGAATTGGATTTAGCTTTATTGAAAGAACGTACCTCCGAGCAATATCAGATGGCTATTGGCAATGCTCTTCAAGACTCCCACCGAATTGTAAACCTGATCGACGGACTATTGAACCTGGCAAAAGCCGATTATCAGCCAGAACAGATAACAATGGAAGAAGTCCGTCTGGATGAGCTGTTGCTGGATGCCAGAGAACTGGTATTGAAAGCGCATCCGGATTATCATATCGAATTAGTCTTTGAACAGGAAGCCGAGGAGGATAATGTACTGACAGTCATCGGAAACAGCTATCTGCTGACTACCGCTTTTGTAAATCTGGTAGAGAATAACTGCAAATATTCCTCCAACCGTACTTCATCAGTCCTGATCGCCTATTGGGAACAATGGGCAATCATCCGCTTATCCGATAATGGTGTAGGAATGTCCGATGCAGATAAGGAAAACCTGTTTAAGCTGTTCTATCGTGGAGAAAACAAGAATATTGCTCCCGGAAATGGTATAGGCATGACCCTGACACAAAAGATTATTCACCTTCACAAAGGCGAACTTACCGTATCTTCCCATAAGGATGAGGGCACTACCTTTGTGGTAAAACTCCCGCATATCTAAGAAATTCTAATCGTTTTCTAATACCACTCTAATCATTCTCTAACAGCTTCCTTGTGAAGTCCTTCTTACTTTTGCATCGAATTAATAAATGCAGTTAGTAACTTAAAAAAATTAGAGAGTATGGTATGGAAGAAAAAACTGCGTTCATCACAGTACACATTCAATTCAGAGAAAGTATTTTTGGTTGCCACACAACCCGGTAAGTCAATCTATTCATACTTGCAGACAACAAAGCTTGGATTAACGCTGGGAGAAGTGCAAGAGCGACAGTCCATTTATGGAAGAAACGAAGTGGTCCATGAACAAAAAAAGAACCCGTTTATACTGTTTATCAAAACGTTTATCAATCCTTTCATTGGTGTTCTGACCGGACTTGCCATTATATCCTTGTTTCTGGATGTACTGATGGCCGAACCCGGAGAACAGGAATGGACAGGAGTAATCATTATCTCATCCATGGTGATATTCAGCGCTATCCTGCGCTTCTGGCAGGAATGGCGAGCAAGTGAAGCTACGGATTCTTTAATGAAGATGGTAAAGAACACCTGTCTTGCCAAACGTGCCGGTGAACAGGAAGAAGAGATTGATATCACAGAACTCGTTCCGGGGGATATTGTGTATCTGGCAGCTGGGGATATGGTTCCCGCTGATATTCGGATCATCGATTCAAAAGACTTGTTTATCAGTCAGGCTTCATTGACAGGAGAGTCCGAGCCGATAGAGAAGTTTCCGGAGATACAGAGCCAGCAATTTCGGAAAGGAAGCGTCATAGAGTTGGACAATATTTGTTATATGGGTTCCAATGTGATAAGTGGCGCAGCAAAAGGTGTTGTTTATGAAACAGGGAATAAAACATATCTGGGTACGATTGCAAAAAGTTTGGTTGGACACCGTGCCACTACAGCTTTTGATAAAGGTATTAGTAAAGTCAGCTTCTTGTTGATTCGCTTTATGCTGGTAATGGTTCCATTTGTGTTTTTCGTGAATGGTTTCACGAAAGGAGACTGGTTCGAGGCTTTCATTTTTGCCATATCCGTTGCAGTGGGGCTTACCCCGGAAATGTTGCCAATGATTGTGACTGCCAACCTTTCTAAAGGAGCGATAGCCATGTCCAAAAAGAAAACAATAGTAAAGAATCTCAATGCTATTCAGAATTTTGGAGCAATGGACATACTCTGTACTGATAAAACCGGTACATTGACTTGCGATAAAATCGTGCTGGAGAAATATATCAATGCAGATGGTAGCGACGACAACAGTAAACGTATTCTTCGTCATGCCTACTTTAACAGTTATTTCCAGACTGGTTTAAGAAATCTGATGAATAAAGCGATTCTTTCCCATGTAAGAGATCTGAATCTGGAACATTTGAAGGATGACTACACCAAAGTGGATGAAATACCTTTCGACTTTACACGCAGAAGAATGTCCGTTGTGATAGAAGACAAGCAAGGAAAACGGCAGATCATTACTAAAGGAGCGGTAGAAGAGATTCTCGATGTCTGTTCCTATGCCGAGTTCAACGGGCAGATTCATCCCTTGACTGATGCTTTGAAAATCAAAGCAAAGATGATTAGTGAAGAAATGAATCAGCAGGGAATGAGAGTGTTGGCAGTCTCCCAAAAAAGTTTTATCGAGAAAGATTGTAATTTTGCCATCGAAGATGAAAAAGAAATGGTACTGATCGGGTATCTTGCCTTTCTTGATCCTCCGAAGCCTTCTGCTGTTGAAGCCATCGAACAATTATATGCACATGGAGTAGCTGTTAAAATATTGTCGGGAGATAATGATATCGTGGTAAAAGCCATTGCCCGGCAGGTAGGAATTGACACCAGTCATTTTCTTACCGGGATAGAAATAGAGAATATGGATGAAACGGTATTGAAAGAAGCGGTAAAGAATACCACTTTATTTTCAAAACTAACTCCATTGCAGAAGACACAAATCATCTCTCTATTACAGGAACAGGGCAATACAGTAGGATTTTTAGGAGATGGAATCAATGATGCGGGTGCCTTACGTCAGTCAGACATTGGTATATCTGTCGATTCTGCAGTGGATATAGCGAAAGAAAGCGCAGACATTATCCTGTTGGAAAAAGATTTGATGGTATTGGAAGACGGAGTGCTCGAAGGGAGAAAGACATTTGGCAATATCAATAAGTATATAAAGATGACTGCCAGTTCCAATTTTGGTAATATGTTCAGTGTGATGTTCGCCAGTGCATTCCTGCCGTTTCTGCCTATGATGCCGATACATCTGTTGATTCAGAACTTACTGTATGACATATCGCAGACAACCATTCCATTTGACCGTATGGACCCGGAGTTCCTGAAGAAACCCCGCAAATGGGATGCGTCCGATCTAAGTCGTTTTATGATTTATATAGGACCTATCAGTTCCATCTTCGATATTATTACTTATCTGGTCATGTGGTATGTATTCAGCTGTAACAGTCCCGAACATCAAACACTGTTTCAGACCGGATGGTTTGTAGAAGGTTTGTTATCACAGACATTGATTGTCCACATGATACGTACCCGTAAGATACCGTTCATACAAAGCCGCGCCACATGGCCTGTAATGGGACTGACATTCTTAATCATGGTAATAGGTATTCTTATTCCTTTCACCGCTTTCGGACGTTCCATCGGGTTGACAGCTCTTCCTTTGAGCTATTTCCCCTGGCTGATTGGAATTTTGCTTTCTTATTGTATTTTGACGCAAATAGTAAAGAACTGGTATATCAGGAAGTTTGTGCGTTGGCTATAAGATAGGGGAAGAAGTTTTAACAGGAAACACTATAAAATACTGAATTTAATCACTATATTCGCAAAGTAAGTATTTATATTGATACACAAATAACGCCCTATGAGAATGAAGCATTGCCTATTCGTTTTTTTGCCGATATTTATATTATTTATCAGTTGTCGGCAAAAAGTACAAAGTAACTTTCAGCCGGATATTTCCAGTCAGACAGAAACCGTTTATGATTTTCCGGAAGAATATGCTGAAGAGATTATTATCACAGGTAAAGTTTTGAACCGTGAATTTTATCCACAAGAAAAAGAACTGACACTTATTATTCCATTTTTCAGAGATATGGAAAATCAGTACCGTACTCCCATTCAAGAGGATGGTTCTTTCTATTTTACTTTTCCTGTTTATGCTAAAATACGGGAGGTTTCTATTCGTAATTATGCAGAGCATTTATATGTGCATCCGGGTGACAGTATCCATTTAGAGATTGATTTCAAGGATATGTTTCATCCTAAAGTAACAGGTGATACGGAAAAATTGAATCAGGAGATATTGGCTTTTACAGAAAGCGGATATTATTATATGCGTGACTATGGTATCAGGCATGATTTGAGTGTCGAGGATTTTGAAGCAGAGTTAAAGAAAGAATATGATACACGTTTAGAACGCAGGGCCGAATATTTGCAGAAATACAATCCTATGCAAGATGTCGTCATGTTTACGGAGGAATTACTGAAACAGGATTATTATTATACGATCCTAGTTTATGCGAGCCAATGTCAATATCGGACAAGAAAAGAGTTCGCACGATATCACACGCTGTTGCCCGAAATCAATAAATTATATAAAAAAGGAATATTATCAGCCCGCTTGTTTGATATAGTCGATTGGATAGAAAATTATATTCCTACAGGAATGGTTCTTAAAAACAAAGAATACCCAACGATAGATGATATTATGTCCGAAATAGGAGAAAATGAATTGAATCAATATCTATATACTAAAGTTACAGCTAATAGCCTTGAAGCTAATGATACAATTTCCCTCTCAAGGAAGCGTTCGCAATTTGACTCAATCGTAAAAATACCTCATTTGCAGGGACAAATAGCACAGGTGTACAGGCAAACTAAAGCGTTCTTGGAGAATCCACAGTCTGTTTCTGATAATTTGTTGTATGGCAAATACAATGAAAGTTCAAATACGTTAACTCCAATGTCGTATATGGAGAGCATATATAAGATCCTTGAAGAAAACCGGGGAAAAGTGATTTATCTCGATTTTTGGGCTACAACTTGTCCGCCTTGCTTGGCAGAGATGGAACCCTTGAAGAAGTTGCGCAGCCAATATTCTACGAAGGATTTGATTATTTATTCCATTTGTTCCGGCGGTAATGATACCAAAAAGCAATGGGAATTGTGTTTAGATAAATACTCGATGAAGAATCATGATATAGAATGTGTCTATGCTGCTGATTATATTGGACTGGAGAATTATCAGAAGATTACCAAACAGTTCAAAATTAATAGGTTGCCATATTATATCTTGATAAACAGAAAAGGACAAATAGTTGATTATGGCACTGTTGCTCGTCCAAGTAATCCTAACCTGTTATTGAGAATTGAGGAAATTGTTAAGCAGTAGAAGGATAATATTCCTTTTGTATAATTAAATACGCCGTCTATATCGGATATGCGTGTATTTCTCCAGATGCAGCTTAATTTAACCATAGTTTTTTTAATATTTGTAATAAAAAATTCTGCATAAATCGTCCTTTTAAGTTTTAAATTCTATTTTGAATGTTGAGAAAAATTTCCAGGTTATCGATGCGGAATTCTTTTTTGTAATAGGTTGATATACAACACTCTATATTTACTATTTTTGGTTTAAAACCAACGGGTCGTTCCTTTAAAAGGAACGAAATAGGGCTTCGTGTGCCCCTTAGGGCATATGGAGCCTTTGTTGT